>Ga0209935_1001725_pt1 | contig 31676 bp, 40 predicted proteins | sample ThiBio_1000_plan_2_FD_183958 | JGI IMG/M metagenome (GOLD analysis project Ga0209935, IMG submission 183958) | Wastewater bioreactor microbial communities from Cape Town, South Africa - Thiocy_cont_1000_plan (SPAdes) | ecosystem: Engineered > Bioreactor > Thiocyanate-remediating >...
CGAAGGCTACGGCGAAGGCAGGTAAGGTTGCTAAGGTAGATAAGTCTGCTAAAGCGGATTCTTCTTCTAAGGTAACGAAGGCTGCTAAGGCTGTTAAGGAGCCGGTGTCGAAGACTGCGAAAGCTGTGAAGACGCCTGCTGATAAGGCGGTGAAGGTTTCTTCTAAGGCGGCTAAGTCTGTTACGAGTAAGGCGGTTAAGGGTGGTGATGTTGCTGTGAAAGCTCCACGTGCTAAGGCTGCGGTTAAAGAGACGAAGGTTTCTGCTCCTAAGAAAGAGGCAGTGGTGAAGTCTCCTCGTGCGACGAAGGCTGTTAAAGAGGTTGCCGTTACGAAAGCAGTTAAGCCAGGTAAGGCTGTGAAGTCTGCTAAAGATGTTAAGGCAGTTAAGGATACGAAAGTAGTGAAGGCTACGAAAGCTCCGAAGACTCCTACGTCTAAGAAGCCATCTAAAGGTACGCCCGCTAAGTAATAGATTGTTTATTAGTTCGGGGTTCGTTTATTTGGTTATTTGTTAGTTGATTGTCAGGTACTTGTTTACTTGCTTGCTTAGTTACTTACTTGTGTTTGTTCGGTTCGGTTCTTTTTGTTTCGTTGGTTCGTGTTGTCGTTATTATAGTGACTATTGTCATTGTTGGTATTGTTAATGATGGTAGTTGTCTTGTTAGTGGTGGTTGTATTCGTATTGGTGTTAGTAGTGGTAGTAGTGATGGTTCAGTTTTGAGCTGGTTTGTTGTAAGTGGTAGTGAGTTTTGATGAGTAGTGATGAACAAAGGTGGTTCTAATAGTGGGGTTGGAGGTAAGGTCCCATTTAAAGGGGGTGTGAGTAAGCCTTTTGTGAATGCGAAGGTTGCTAAGGTGGATGGTAACAGTAGTGTTCAAGTTAACAAAGGTGTTGTTGCTTCTGGTAGTGTGAGCGTTGGACAATCTACGAGTGGTGGTATGTCCGGGGTTCGTGGTGCTAAAGTAGGGGTTGTTGGGGGGGCTTCAGGTAATGCTTCTTCTGTTAAGACGGTCGGTAGTGTTGCGGTTGGTGCTTCTAAGGTTGTTTCTTCTGGTGGTGTTCCTTCGAAGGCAGGTTCTTCTTCAGGTAGGGATGCTCGTAAGCGTGATGCTCTTATGTCGTTGGTTGCGATGGCAAAGGGTAAGAAGGATGCAAGTAAATCAGAGGAGGTTAGTCATGTAGGTAAGACGTTCTATCTAAGTGGTTGTCCTCTCGATGGTGATCGTCCGGTTATGTATGAGTTGTCGCGTGCTTACGGGATCGGTAGGGAGGTTTCTCGTGAGTTGTGTGCTCAGACGGGTGTTCATCCATTGTCAAAGGTTGGGACGGTGTTCCGTAGGTTGAACAAGATGAATCGTATTTTGGAAGAGCGTAAGTTGCGTATTGGTTCTGAGTTGCGTCGTGAGGTTACAAAGAATGTTACGTTGCATATGACGCTTGGTACAAATCGCGGGGTTCGTATGCGTAGTGGGTTGCCTACTCGTGGACAGCGTACGTCTACGAATGCGCGTACGGCGAAACGTTTGAATGGTCATCGCGGGGGATTGAAGTGATCTTGCGGGCGATAGAGGTCGTTTGGTGGTTCGTTTGGGGTGCGTTGGTCTTAGGGGAATCTTTTCTTTGGGATGGTGCTGTTTCTATCTCTTTGTTTTCTTCCTATTGCGGGTTCTTTTCTCGTCGTTGGTAGTGTGTTTCGCTTGTCTCTGTTTTCATTTAGGTTTTAGTATGTCATTAGATGTACGGGAATATGAAAATATTTTCCGGAAATTTTTGATATTTTACGTCCATTCTGGCTCGTTTTTTTATTTGGCGTCTATAAAAGTAGAATGTCAACTATAGATATAGGGGGGGAAGGGGGGAGAGAGAGGCGGGGGCGAGGCGAGGGTCCGGATGAGGAGGAGGTTGAAGAGAGCGAGGGTGAAGGTTGGGTTGAAGGTAAGTTGGGGTTGTTGTGATGTTTTGTTATATTATGTTAGTTGGGGTTCGTTATAAGGCAGGTAGTATTGATGTGTTGTTATAGTAGTGGGTGATTGTCGGTAGTGAGGTTAGGGTTAAGGTTGAGGTTTGTATTGAGGTGTGATATTTGAGCTCGTTTGCGGGCATGTATATAGGTTGGTTTCGTATAGTTATTTGATAGGTGTTCTCGTTCTTCGAATTTGTTCGTTTTGTGGTACGTATATGTCTTATATTTACATGGATGTTTGAATTGATGCAATTGTGTCACTTCGTGGTCGTGTTTGATGATAGAGTCTAGTATGCTGTTTGATGTACGCGATTATGAAAATATTTTCCGGAAATTTTTGAAATTCTGTTTTGATTCTGGCTCGTTTTCAATTTTCGCGTTTATAAAAGTAGAGCGTCAACTATAGATATGGACGGATGTTAAATTTAGATGATGTTGATAACGTTGGGGTGATATTGATGGTGGGGGTAGTGATAGTGAGGTTAGCAGGGTAGTTGAATTGTATGGTGATAGTTGTGTTAGTTGGGGTAGGTAGGTGTTGTTGAGAGTAATAGTTCATTGGGGTTGTTTCGCGGGCGGTGGTGCTTCATTGGTTTGATTGGTTGTACTGGGTTGGGTACGTTGGATGGGTTTGTTTGTTTGATTGATTATGGTTCAGAACGGTAAGGATAGTAACACGGGTGAGGTTAAGGTAGTTCGTAAGTGGGGTCAGGCGCCGATTGGTATTTATGCGAATGCTCCTACAGATGGGATTCCGATGGCTGCTCGTCGTGTGATGAAGTTGAAAGAGGAGGCTGCTCGTCGTGAAGAGGCTGCGAAGGCTCGCGGTGGTGATGGGGTTGCCTCGAAGGAGGGTGCTAAGTATGGCGCTAAGTATAGTGGTAAGGATAGCACGAAATGGGGTGGCAAAGGTGGTGCTGGCTTCGTTGGTTCAGAGGGGCGTAAGGGGGAGCGTGGTAACTGGCGTGGTGCGAGTGGTGGTTCTCGTCAAGGTTCTTCAATTGGTTCTCGTTCAGGTTCTGGGTACGGCTTTAAGGGTCGTGGTTGGAGTGCTGGTGGCCGCGATAATAAGTGGCAGGGTGGTTCTCAGATGAAGTTCGGAGGTAAGCAGAGTACGAACTGGCGTACTGATAAGTTTGGTAAGAAGCAGATGGCGAACTTGTTGGTGAAGGCGCTGGATAAGAATGTGTTCTTGGTGTTCATGATGGAGTATCAAGGGCATGTTTATAAGTATTCGTCGAGCTTGAATCATTATGAGACGATGAAAGGACAGAAGATGACGGAGCATATGTTGATGTCAATGATGCAGAAGTTCGTGCGTGATTTGTCGTCGAAGATGTCGTTCGTCTCTGTTAAGCGACTTAGCTTGAACGTTGTGTTCCAGGGTTCGTTGTGGATTCGACAACCGATCTTGAAGGCAATTAGTCATAGCGTAGGTGTATCTTCGTATGGTGATGCGACAGGTGTTCCACATAATGGGGTTCGTCCTAAGGCTCGCCGTCGTATTTGATATCCTTCTTTAGGTTCGCGGGTACGTTATTTGTTTATATATATGTACGATGGAGTGTGTTAGGTGCTCCGCACCAACACACGTCTTATATAGTATATAGTATATAGTATATAGTATAGTATAGTATAGTATAGTATAGTATAGTATAGTATAGTATGTATTGTTGTACATATATTGTATTATACATAGTATTATAGTAGTGTGTACTTGTTAGTATGTATTATATTGTATATTATATAGTATAGTGTTATTATGTACTATTATAGTATAGTAGTGATGGTGGTAGTGATAGTGATCTTGTTGTAGTAGTAAGGTGGGGTGATCGTCCACGTAAGGTTGAGTTCATTTGAGTTGAATATGATTTTCAATAAGGGTAAGGTTGGTCCGGTTCGTGATTTGTTTTCGGGGATTTCTTCAGTAGATGTAGATATCACGATTATGAGTCCTAGTTATAGTCATGCTATTAAAGATAGTTTGATTAAGTTTGATGTGAAGTCATTGAAGGACGAGGATTCTGATGGTGTTGAGTCAGAGTCAGAGAGTCCTGATTTCACGAAGTTGGCGGTTCTTTCGGGGATGTACTTGGGTTCGTTTGATAGTCGATTGTGCCGTGAGATGCGTCCTTATGCTGCTGGTTCAGTAGAGAGCGCGGATGGTACGTGGATGGTGGTATGGAACTTGAGGTTCAGGGAGGATCGTATGACTCGCTTGAGGAAGGCGGTAGAGGCGGTAGCGTACAAGAGCGGGAAGGTGATGATTGTTTGTACGCATCGTCAGAGGAGTCGCTTGGCGGTGATGTCGTTCGGTGATTTGGATTGCGTTCATTTGGTTACGAAGAAGTGGCTGAATGGTATGTTGTCGAATCATGATACGCTTCGTGAGTTGGTGTTGAAGTATCGTGTGACGCCTTCTTTCGAGGTTACGAATGCGACTCGTGAGCGTTTCGATCGTTATTTGGCTCCGATTGAGGGGTTCTTGAAGTCGAAGAGTATGCCTTCGTTGGTGGTGTTCATTAACTCGGGTGATCATGTAACGTCGATCCGTGAGGTTTACAATATGGGTATTCCGGTGGCGGCGTTGTGTGATGTGGATGCATCTTGGAATACGTTTGTTGATTATGTGATTCCATTCCCTTCGAGGGCGGATGCGAAGTCCGATGTGATTATGGCAGAGTTGGAGACGAGGGAGTATGCTCAGTCAGCTCCTAGGTTCGTGTTCATGACGTTGGTTCGTTATGCGATCCAGGAGGGTGTTAAGAAGCGTATTGAAGAGGAGTCTTCAGGTAAGGAGGCTGCTAAGTCGGTTGCTCTTATTGGTAAACCGAAAGGTAAGGCTTCTAAGAAGGGGGCTCGTTCTCGTCTCGCGAAGTTGTTTAAGGCGGGGGTGGGTTTGGATCATCCGAAGTGGTGGGCTCGTAAGCGTCGTGCGATTGTGGCGAGGGGTTCGAAGTTTGATCGCGTTAAGCATCAGTATGACTTCTTTGAGGATGCTTATTTGCATCTTCGTGCCGATATGGAGCTAGGTGAGAAGGGTCTCGATTGGGATGCAGGCTTCTTGTCGAATTCGATTCTTGAGTGTAAGCTTGAGATGGATAAGATGGTAACAGCAGCGATTGCTTCAGTGGTTCGTAGTGGATCGCCGATTGAGATTAATAAGATGAGTATCGAGTATGGTACTGATTTTACTCGTAAGCGTAAGCCTATTAAGAAGGTTTCTCCTGTTGTTGTGAATAGTGCATCAGGCCTGGTAACGAATTGGGGTACTGGGTTTAGTTCGACTTCTTCTTTGAGTTCAACGAAAGGGGTAGCTAAGAGCGATGGTTCTGTGGCTGGTGAGGTTGTTCCGATTGAGGTTGCTACTCGTAGTGAGGTTTCTTCGTCGGTGGCTGCTTCGAAGGTTGATTCGTCTAAAGTGGTGAAGACGAAAGAGTCTAAGGTAGTGAAGTCGAGTGAGTCTAAGGTGACCGCTTCTAAGGAGGTGAAGTCCGGTCATTCTAAGGATTCAAAGGCGGGTAGTACGAAGGTGAGTAAGCCTGTCGATTCGAAACCGAAGAGTATTGGGGGTGCTTCTAAGGGAGTAGATAAGAAGGAGGTGGTAAAGAGTGGTCCACGTTCTCGTAAGGGCGACGGTAAGTGATCGTTGTTCTGTCCGGTAGTTGTTTGCGTAGGTGGTCATATCGGTGACGGGTGTGACTGGTTGAAAGTGGGACTGTTGTGAGTGGTTGGTCATTCGCGGTGGTGGTCGGTCTTGGTAGTGAGGTTGGTAATGTCTAACGGTCGTCGATGGAAGAAGAACCTTATGTTCCGATTGGGTGCGAACGTTCATGGTGACTTGCGTTGGGCGAAGTCAAGGGAGGCTGATTCGGTGAGTTCTGGTGGTGAGGGTAAGGTTTCGTTGAAGAAGCGTCCTCGTTGGCAGGGTTCGGTTGAGTTTGCGGGGTTGACAAAGCAGAAGCGTGTTCGTAATCGTTGGTTGTCGCAATCATTGATGTCTTCGGTGGGGAGCTTGGGGACGGATGTGCGTGTTCGTGATAGCTTTGGTACGAGTATGTTGCAGCGTAAGAAGCTAGGGATGATGTACGGGTTCGGAGTGAAGTTTCCACACCGTATGACGGAGGACTTGGTGAAGCGTGCGTCGAAGGGAGTTCGTTATCGTACGTCGTTGTTGTCGCAGTTTGAGTTGCAATTGAACGTGGTGAGGTGGCGTTCTGGGTTGGTGAAATCGGTTGGTATGGCGGATGACAGGATTGTTAGCGGTCGTGTTGCGGTTCATTATCCAGATGCTGGGAGCGTTCGTGAGACTTATCCGATGATTGCCTTGTATCCGGGTGTGGTGGTTCAGATTGATCCTGATGTGTGGGCGACTGTCTCAGAGGAGATGTTTGCTTATTGGTCTGTGAAGGGTAATGAGCGAATGATTCCTCCTTACTTGCAGGTTTCATTTGAGAGTGGTACGGTGACGATTCTTTGGGTTCCTCGTGATTCTGATGTCGTTATGCCGGTGAATATGACGTTCTCGGTGAAGTCTTTCTATACGGGGTAAGGGAAGATGGTCTGTGGTTGCATGTTGGGTGCGGGTTCGTAGAGGTGTTTGTGCGGGTGGTGGTACTGCTGGTTGGATGGGTGTGCTTGTGGCCGAATGGTATAGGCAGCTGGCTTCTATCCAGTAGAGTGTGGGTTCAAGTCCCATCAAGCATTGAGAGGGTAATGTGAGTTGCTTGATCATGTTTGTAGAGTTAGTGAGGTAAGGTAGAGCGGTAGGAGTGGTAGGCGCTGGTGTATGCTGGGTAGGGATAGCGGTATGTTGTTCTGAATGTAAGGTTAGGTGTGTCAGAGAAGGTGGCAGAGTTGGTCAAATGCGACTGGCTGTAAACCGGTTCTCTTAAGTGCGTTGGTTCGAATCCAACCCTTCTCATACATGTAGTCTTATGGTTCGGGTGACGTATTGTTGTTTCATATTTGGTGTACATATAGTGTTATAGTGTGGGTTCTACTATAGAGGAGTATAGTAGTGATACATAGGTTTGAGTTGAGTAGTGAGGATGTCATTGTCTCGTAAAGAGGAGTTGTTTAGGGGTGTCGGCGAGGTTGGTCGTTCTTCTGGTAGTGGTAGTAGTAAGGGTAAGAGTCATCGTAGCTTGAGTCGTTCTGATTTGTATTTGAAGTTGGTTCGCTCGTCGGTGGTAGATTCTGGTATTGCCAGGGTGTTCTTTGGTAAGCCTTCTATGATTCCGTCATTGAAGTCTCTGTTGAAGGAGGATGCTTCGTTGAAGGAGAGTGGTAGGAAGTGGGAGTTGAAGTTGGTGTCTTCCGTGTCGCTTTCGTCTGCTGGATGTAAGGATAGGTCTCTTAAAGGGAATGGGTTCTTGTATGTGTTGGCATGCAAGCGTCCTGTTCATGAGGTAGTGGATAGCGATATCCGTAGGGTCGGGGTGATGGAGAGTAGGATTGTTCGTGCTCAGAGCGGGGATGGTAAGTTGCCTTCGGGTAGTGTGGCCGGTCTCGTTGGGGTCTGGTTCATGGACGGTTGGGTTTCTTTGTCGACTTGGTCTTATTGGAAGAATAGGTTGTTGCAACGTTCATCTACGACTTGGATGCAGGGGTTGCAGAGGGATTCTTATTCATTGAGGTCGAGTTCTTATAGTAGCTTGCTAATGACGAGGTTGTTGTTGCAATCTAGTTTGGAGGGTAAGTAAGGTGAGAAGGAGGTGGTGAGTAAGGAGCGGTTAAGCTGCAGGCGGTAGTAGAGCTTAATTGGTAGTGGTGGGGTTGTAGCGTAGTTGGTAGCGCACTGGTTTTGCATATCAGGGGTCATGAGTTCGATCCTCATCAACTCCACCAATTGAGTCGTTGCGATGACTTTAGAGAGGGTAGTTATAGGTTGTTTCGTATAGTTGTCTTTGGGGTTCGTTCCATTGGGTTGTTATAGATGGTTGATACAGTAGTGTTTGTATTCGTGTTTCTAAAGTAGAGGTAAAGATAATGATGCATTTGAATCGTTGGACTCGTCGTGATCGTCGTCGTCGTAGGATGGTAGACAGTGTTTCTGGTGTGGTGGCGCGTTTGAAGGGTGCTTTGAAGATGGTTCGCGGGTGGCTTAAGGTATCTCCGAATGATGCGAGTGCTCTTAAGATGGAGTCTGTGTTGCTAAAGAAGTTGGGGATGTATCCGCGTGATTGCCGTTATATTCGTGTTGAGAATCGATGCGTAGAGGCTGGTACGGCGAATAGTGTTATGCGTAAGTTCCGTCGATCACGTTTCGTGGTTCGTAAGCTTGCTAGGGCAGGTGACTTGCCGGGGTATCGTAAAGCCTCTTGGTAAGTTCTGTTGGAGTAGGTGAGTTAGAGTTGTTCGCTCTCGTGGCGGAATTGGTAGACGCGTCGGTCTCAAATGCCGATGTTCACAAGACATGCTGGTTCGAGTCCGGCCGAGAGTACGTAGTGATGGACGGTTTTCGCGCATTTGTATACAGTATATTTATTCGCGGGTTCGTTTTTTGGTTATTTATATATTATATTATATTATATTATATTATATTATATTATATTATATATTATATATTGTGATACATTATGATATATTATGTAGTCTATGTTATAGTTTGGTTACATATATAGTATATAGTGTTACTTTGCATAGTTATATACTATAGTAGTATAGGTAGAGTTATCGTTGATAGCGTAGATAGGTTATGGTACAATTGCGTAGTCGTTTGATGGTAGCGGACAATTCCGGTGTGAAGATGGTTCGCAGGATTCAAGTAATGGGTATGAAGCATCGTGCGGGTAAGATTGGTCGTCTGGTAGTAGCGTCGGTTATGAAGGCGAATCCAACATGTACGATGAAGAAGGGTGACTTGGTTCGCGGGTATTTGGTGAATAGTGCTTTCGGATTGTCTCGTCGTTCTGGATTCCATCAGAGCTTTGATTCGAATAGCATCATTCTAGTGAATAAGAAGCTAGAGCCGATGTCAAATCGAGTGATGGTTCCTCTTCCTAAAGAGCTTCGTCGTCTTGGTAGGGCGAAGAGGATGACAATTGGTACTGTTTCAGTATAAGTGGGTCGTTGGTAGAGGTGAGTTCGTAGGTGGTAGTAGTGAATTCGTCGGCAGTAGTGCTGAGCTGGTTTGGTGGTGAGGTTTTGATCGTTTGTTTTGATAGTGATAGTGATGGTTTGGTTTCGTAGCTGCTTCGTTAGTTATCAGATAGAGGATGCATGTGTGATGTTAGCGGTTAGCATGTCTGGCTTCCAACCAGAATGCATGGGTTCGAGTCCCATCACATGCTCTGGTGGCTAGTAGAGGTAGTTATGTATTCGTTAGAGTGTTGTGATAGTGCTATCGATGGTGCTGTTGTTGCGAGAGGTAGTAGTAATAGATTGATTTGGTTATGGTTCAAAAGGGCTCATTGTTTAAGGGAGTGTCAAATTGGATGGTGGAGTCAAAGTCCGTTCGTTTGGTACGTTCGAATAAGAAGCAAGGTTTGAAGTCACTAATGAAAGAGGTGTATGGTTCGGGGTATGATCTCGGTTCGAAGGTTTCTGTTGGCATGGGTTCACGTCCGACTAGTTCAGAGTTGTTGACGGTGAATCGTTCCCCTCATGGTAATAAGAAGCATCGTGATCAGTTCATGTTGACGCGCCGTGTACGTTCGGTCGTGGTGAAGGGACGTGAGAGGACATTGTCGTGTTTGCCGTATAGTGGTTCTGGTGTTCCGTCTCGTTGTGTTATTCGTTATGGAGGTAAGTGATTGCTTCTAAGCTGGTGACTTGTTATGGTTGCTTCTTTGTCGTCGGCTTGGTTTGATTGGTCGCGGGTTCGTTTGTCCGTTGGTTAGTTCGTTAGTTGGTTTATTCACTTGGTGGGTTGTACATCCGGGTAGGGCACTTAGTAAGTTAGGACCGTTGGTAATCATGGTAGTGAGGTTGTTACGATGTGCTGGGTAGAGTGGTCGGTAAGTTGCCTGTAGCATAATGGATAGTGCAACACGCTACGGACGTGTAGGTTCTAGGTTCGAGTCCTAGCAGGCAAGGTGCTCTTCTCGGGTGGTATAAGGTTTGTAGAGGTTGAGTAGATAGGTTGAAGGGTAGAGGTAAGTCGTAGGGACAGTAGACGTTGGGGTTCATGTCTCTATAGTTCAGTGGTTAGAACACCTCCCTTTCGCGGAGGGGGCGAGGGTTCAATTCCCTCTAGAGATTGAATGTCATGAGTTTGCTGTTCATAGTTGTGAATGGTTTGCTAGGTTGAATAGTAGTAGTAGGTGGTGAGGCGGTTGGCTAGCTGGTTCGCCGGTTGGTTCGCCGCGGGTAGTTGATAGTTTTAGTTGGTTGATTGAGTGTTAATTGGTTAGCTGATTGGTTGGTCAGTTGACTCGTTGATTCGTTGTTGGTTTGCTCTTTGTTCGTAAGAGTTATTGTTACGTAAGGTTTGGTTATGACGCAAAAACATCCATTCCACTTGGTTGATCCTAGTCCTTGGCCTTTGGTTGCTTCTACGGCAGCGTTTAGGATTACGACTGGATCAGTAATGTGGTTCCACGGTTATAGCGGGGGTTCATTCTTGATGAACTTCGGTTTCTTTATGTTGTTCTTCGTGATGTTCACGTGGTGGCGTGACATTGTACGTGAAGGTACGTTTGAAGGACAGCATACGAGCATTGTTCAGAGGGGATTGCGTATGGGTATGATCCTATTCATCGTTTCTGAAGTGATGTTCTTCTTTGCCTTCTTCTGGGCATTCTTCTGGTCAGCAAGGTCTCCTACGGTAGAGATTGGTTCAGTATGGCCTCCTAAAGGTATTGCTGTATTGAACGCATGGGAGGTTCCTTTCTTGAACACGGTTATTTTGTTGAGCTCTGGTGCTTCAGTAACTTGGGCACATCACGCTATTGTTGCTGGTTCACGTGATCAAGCTGTTCGTGCTATGTTGGTGACGGTTGGTTTGGCCGTTGCGTTCACGGCATTGCAGGTTTTCGAGTATGTTAACGCAGGATTCACGATCTCTGACTCAGTATATGGGTCAACGTTCTATATGGCGACGGGATTCCATGGATTCCATGTGTTTATTGGTACGGTATTCTTGACGGTATGTTTGTATCGTTTGGTACAGAACCAATTTACTCGTACGCATCACTTTGGATTCGAGGCGGCGGCATGGTACTGGCACTTCGTTGACGTAGTGTGGTTGTTCTTGTTCGTTTCTATCTACTGGTGGGGAGGACACTAATAATGGTCGGTTGACGATTGTGGTTCGTTTTCTTGCTTAGGTAGGATAGATCGGGTGTATGTATAAGGTTGATAGGTATAGTAGTATGGTTGGTGGTAGTAATAGGGTTGATGGTAGAGTTGATAGAGATAGAGATAGAGATAGAGATAGAGATAGAGATAGTGATAGTGATAATAGGGATAGTAGTGATAGAGGTACTCGTAGTAATAGGGTAGTCGTTATAGATTGATTTGATTGGTGAGTTGTTTCGCGGGGTACGTAGGTTCTTCGTGGTTGGTTGAGTTCGTATTAAGTTTGAGTTTAAGTATAAGTTTTAGTTCTTTTGTTTAAGTTAGGTTGCTATGTTGTATGGTTTGACGAGTGTTCAGAGCCCACTAGAGCAGTTTGAGATTATTCCATTGTTGCCTCTTCGTATGGGTGCGTTGGATTTGTCATTGACGAACACGGCAAGGATGATGTTGATTGTGTCATCTGTGTTGTTGTTCATGGCCCAAGCTGTCTTCGTGTCGGGTAACGGTTTGTTGGTCCCATCTCGTTGGCAGTTGGGTTGGGAGGGTGTTCACAACTTGGTGTTGACTATGTTGGGACAGACGATTGGTGAAGCAGGTGCGAGCTTGTTCCCATTCGTATTCTCAGTGTTTACGTTTGTATTGGGATGTAACTTGTTTGGGTTGGTTCCGTATTCATTCACGGTAACTTCTCATTTGGTGGTTACGATGACGTTGGCATTGGCGATTTGGGTTGGTAAGTTGGTGATGGGATTCCGTCTTCATGGTAGGACGTTCTTCCGTATGTTCTTGCCGACTGGTACGCCATTTGCGATGGTTCCGATGATGGTTCCTCTAGAAGTGATGGGGTTCACGATTACGTTCATCTCATTGTCAGTTCGATTGTTTGCGAACATGATGGCTGGTCACATTTTGTTGAAGGTGATCGCTGGATTCGCTTGGTCTATGATGGTGGCTGGTGGTGTGATGTGGGTTGCTCACTTCATCCCTATGGGTGTGTTGTTCTTGTTGTTGGGACTTGAGACGGCAGTTGCATTCATCCAGGCGTATGTGTTCACGTTGAGGACGTGTATCTATGTGGGTGATTCGATCCATGGAGGTCACTAATTGATGGTGATAGGTAGTAGGTTTGGTGGTTGATTGTTGTTGATAGAGATGTTGTTTGTTGGGTAGGTAGGTTTGTTGTAGATATTGTATATATTGTATATATTGGTTTGCGGGTACGTTATTTGTTTGTATTGTATTTATATGGTTAGTATATAGACTATTGTTGGGCTTCGCCCACAATAGTAGTGTTATTATTGTATTATTATATTGTATAGTATATATTGGGGCTTCGCCCCCGTCATATATGTGTATATTATATTATATATTATTATATATTATATATTATATATTATATATAGTATTGTTTACTTATATTGTATATATGTATTATAGTATAGTAGTATTATATGTAGTATATTGTATATTGTTTGGTTACATTATGTATTGTATATTATTATATAGTATTGTTTACATATATTTGTTATATTATATATTATATGTTATATAGTAGTATTTAGTATGTTTATAGTATATTGTATAGTATATGTTATAGTATATGTTATATAGTATAGTAGTGGGGTATTCATTATATAGTTTGGGTAGTAGTGATAGCGATAGTGATAGTGGTAGTGATAGCGAAGGTAGTGGTGGTGATGACGGTTGTGATGGTTTGAGTCGGTAGTAGTCTTCGATAGCTCAGCTGGTTAGAGCATCGGACTGTTAATCCGAGGGTCACTGGTTCAAGTCCAGTTCGAAGAGTAGGGCAGTTGTCTTGGTGGCTGAGAGGTTGGTAGGTTGATTGCTCTAGTGTTGGTGGTCGGGTAGGTTAGTTGGTTGGCGAGCGGTTGGCTAGTTGCTGTTGCTAGCTGGTCGGTTCGTTGTTTGGTTGTTTATTTGGTTCGTTAGTTAGCTGAGAAGGCTAAGGTTGTTTATTAATAGGTTTGCTATGTTGTATTCAGGATTGTTGTCACGTGGTGTGGCTATGTTCTTGGGATTGTTGTCAGTAGTGACGGTTGCTCATGCGGATGCAGCGTTGCCATGGCAGTTGGGATTCCAGGATCCAGCGACTCCGATTGCGGAAGGTATTATCCGTTTCCATCATGACTTGATGTTCGTGATGGTGTTTGTTGCTTCGTTCGTGGCTTGGATGATGTTCCGTATCATTCATCATTTCCACCATACGAAGAATCCAGTGCCTAGTACGGTGGTACATGGTACGACGATTGAGATTGTTTGGACGTTGATTCCTGCGTTTACGTTGGTGAGGATTGCTATTCCTTCATTCGCATTGTTGTATAGTGTGGATGAAATGACGGATCCAGCATTGACGATTAAAGTGATTGGACATCAATGGTACTGGTCATACGAGTATTCTGACTATGTGAAAGAGGATGGAAGCACGATTGCGTTCGACTCTTATATGTTGCCAGATGATGAGTTGACGGAAGGACAATTGCGTTTGTTGGAAGTTGACAACCGTATTGCTGTTCCGGTGGATACTCATGTTCGTTTGATCGTTACGGCTGCAGACGTTTTGCACTGTTGGACGGTTCCTTCATTCGGGGTTAAGTTGGACGCTTGCCCAGGACGTCTTAACCAGGCATCATTGTTTGTGACTCGTCCAGGTGTGTTCTTTGGACAGTGCTCTGAGATTTGTGGTGTGAACCATGGATTTATGCCTATTGCCGTTGAAGCATTGTCACTAGAGGACTATGTGGCGTGGGTACAGGCTCAGTTGAATGCTTGATTGGTATCTTCTGTAGTGGTTGGTTAGTTCTTTTGGATGGTTTGTGTTTGAATTTGAATTTAAATTTAAAGTTATATTTATAGGGAGTAGTGTTGATATTAGCGTTAGGTTGGTTGGTAGGTTGAGTGAGGTAAGGTTAGGTTCGGTTAGATTATATTATATTATATTATATTATATTATATTATATTATATTCGATTCGATTCGTTTGGGTTCAGTTCGGGTTTAGAGTGGTGTTAGTCAGTGGTAATAGGTTCATTGTTGTTGATCGGTGGTATTGATGGTTGTTTATTTTCGAGGATGACTCATTTGATGATTAGGGTCGTCGTTTCGTATATGGGGTCAAATTTTGATATGCATGAGTGTTAAATGCAAAAATGAAAATGCATGAATGCAAAATGCTAATGTCACTTTGAAGGTGATATAATTTAAAATTGGTTTGGTTGTAATTCATATTGGTTATCTATTTCTCTTTCGCGCGTGGTTCTATTCTATGCAAGTTTGCATTGGTTTATTTTGTTCTGGTGTTTGTTTATTCTTTGGTGCATGCTTTCTGATATGATATATTTGATATCATTTCTATTATTGTTTTCTTGTTTTCTTTTTCATAAATATTTTCTGGAAATTTTTGAATTTTTACGGCGTTTGTATTGCCTTTTTTATTTTCGCGTCTCTAAAAGTAGAGCGTCAACTATAGATATAGGACGGATGCTTTTTTGAGGATTATGATGATTATTTTCTAGTGCGTTGGTTTTATATTCTTTATTATGTGTTTTGGGTTTCGCGGCATTGCTTTTCGTTGTTGTTTATTTATATATGATTTTATTGTTATTTAGATGTTTGTGAATTCTGAAATATTTTCCGGAAATTTTTGAATTTTGACGGCGTTTGTATTGTCTTTTTTATTTTGGCGTCTTTAAAAGTAGAGTGTCAACTATAGATGTAGGACGGATGCTTTTTATGGATGATGATAGATGTTTTCACATTGGGGGTGACTCTATTGGTTCTTTATGTTTTTCGGTTTGGCGGCGATGTATTTCGTCATGTTCTATTATATAGTGTTTCTATTGTAGATTAGATGTTTGCGATGCATAAAATATTTTCCGGAAATTTTTGCATTTTGACGGCGTTTGCATTGCCTTTTTATTTTTCGCGTCTTTAAAAGTAGAGCGTCAACTATAGATGTAGGACTGACGCTTTTTATGAATGATGATATATGTTTTTCTCATTGGGGGTGAGTTTATTAGTTTGTTATGTTTTTTCTATTTTGCGGCGATGCATTTCTTCGTGTTATATTATATATTGTTTCTATTGTAGATTAGATGTTTGCGAATACGAAAATATTTTCCTGAAATTTTTGAATTTTGACGGCGTTTGTATTGTGTTTTTTATTTTCTCGTATTTAAAAGTAGAGCGTCAACTATAGATGTGAGACTGACGCTTTTATGAATGATGATAGATGTTTTTTGCATTGGGGGTTCGTTTACTAGTTCTTTATGATTTGAGGGTTGGCGGCGATGTATTTCGTCGTATTATATTTTATAATGTTTCTATTGCAGATTAGATGTTTGCGATGATGAAAATATTTTCCGGAAATTTTTGAATTTTGACGGCGTTTGTATTGCCTTTTAAATTTTCGCGTCTTTAAAAGTAGAGTGTCAACTATAGATGTAAGACGGATGGTTTTTATGATGATGACCTATGTCGGGTGATGTTTGTTATGAGTTATAGTATTTAGTATGCGGTTTCGCATGTGTTTTCGGATTGGCGAGGGTCCATTTCGTTATATTGAAATATATATCATTTCTATTTCGGATTAGATGTTTGCGATGCTTGAAATATTTTCTGGAAATTTTTGAATTTTGACGGCGTTTGTATTGTCTTTTTTATTTTCGCATCTTTAAAAGTAGAGCGTCAACTATAGATGTAGGACGGATGGTTTTTTATGAAAGTGGTTGTTCTTGAGGTTATTGATATATTGAGTTTTGAGGGTAGGCTAAATTGGTTCTTCAATGTTCTTTCTAGTTTGGCAGATGATTACTTCTGTTGGACTCGGTAGGTAGTTGTAATAAGGTTCTGTTTGCTGTTCATTTGCTGTGGTGGTAAGTGAAGGTTCATTCGCTATGTAGTGTTGTTTCGTGGCGATTGGTTTGGTGGGCATGTTAGTAGGTACTTTGGTACTTTGGCTACTTCTAGCGATTCGTTGATTCGTTGGGTAGTGGCATAGCAGCAGTGGTTGCTGTTAATGAGCATTTGCTTTGATATATTATGTCAGGGCTATATTCATGGAGTTCACGTTGGTTGTTCTCTACGAATCATAAAGACATTGGTACGTTGTATATGATCTTCGGTGCATTCTCTGGGATCGTTGGTACGGTATTGTCGGTTGTGATGCGTCTGGAATTGGCACAACCTGGAATCCAAGTTTTGTCAGGTAACCATCAGTTGTATAACGTGATCGTGACGGCGCATGCATTTATCATGATTTTCTTCTTCGTGATGCCGTTCTTGATTGGTGGTTTCGGTAACTGGTTCGTTCCATTGATGTTGGGGGCTCCGGACATGGCGTTCCCACGTTTGAACAACATTTCATTCTGGTTGCTTCCTCCTTCATTGTTGAGGTTGGTGAGCTCAGCATTGGTTGAAGCTGGTGCTGGTACGGGTTGGACGGTTTATCCTCCTCTGTCTTCTGTAGAAGCTCACTCAGGTCCTTCGGTGGACTTGGCGATCTTCAGCTTGCACTTGGCAGGTGTTTCTTCGATCTTGGGTGCGATTAACTTCATTACGACGATTATGAATATGCGTGCGCCCGGTATGACGATGCATCGTTTGCCATTGTTCTGCTGGTCTGTGTTGATTACGGCTGTTCTATTGTTGTTGTCACTTCCTGTTTTGGCAGGTGGTATTACGATGTTGTTGACGGACCGTAACTTTAACACGTCATTCTTTGATCCTGCCGGTGGTGGTGATCCATTGTTGTACCAGCATTTGTTCTGGTTCTTTGGTCATCCGGAAGTTTATATCTTGATTTTGCCAGGATTCGGTATCGTTTCACAAATTGTGACGACGTTCTCTCGTAAGCAGACGTTTGGTTACTTGGGAATGGTTTATGCAATGTTGTCAATTGGTGTGCTTGGATTCATTGTTTGGGCTCACCACATGTTCACGGTTGGTATGGACGTTGATACTCGTGCGTACTTCACGGCGGCGACGATGATTATTGCAGTTCCTACTGGTATTAAGATCTTCTCATGGTTGGCTACGTTGTGGGGTGGTTCTATCCACTTGCATACGCCGATGATCTTCGTGATCGGGTTCATTATCTTGTTCACGATTGGTGGTGTGACGGGTGTTGCTTGTGCGAACTGTGGTTTGGACATTGCTCTTCATGACACGTATTATGTGGTTGCTCACTTCCACTATGTGTTGTCTATGGGTGCCGTGTTCGCTGTGTTCGCCGGGTTCTACTACTGGTTCCCTAAGATGACGGGATTGATGTACTCAGAAGCGTTGGCTAACTTGCACTTCTGGTCGATGTTCATTGGTGTGAACTTGACGTTCTTCCCAATGCACTTCTTGGGATTGGCTGGTATGCCTCGTCGTATTCCGGACTATCCTGATGCATTCTCAGGATGGAACATTGTTGCGTCAGTAGGTTCTATGCTATCTGCTGTTTCTGCATTGTTCTTCTTGTATGTGATCTATGCAGCAAGGGTAAGCGGAGAACGTGTGGGACGTAACCCATGGCAGTTCCAAAAATACTAATTGCTTCGGTGGTTAGTTGACCTTAGGTTGGTTTCGTGGTTCTTATTTTGTTGGTTGGTGATTTGTTTGTTGATGATTGTTTGGTTTGAGTTGTTTATTGGATGGTTGATATTATTTAATTTGGTTCGCGGGCTCGTATTCTTTGTGTAGTTTATATGTTATTTGGTTTGCGGGTTCGTATTCCTTTCTATGATTTATATGTATTGGTTGATTCGTTATTAGTAATAGTGATAGTATTGGTATTCGTTGTAGTATTAATAGTAATGGTTATGTTTGAGATTGTTATTGAGTATGGTTGGTTATTGGGGGATAGTTAACTATGTTCGGTAGTGATCTTAGATGTGATTGTTATCTTGTTAACTGGTTTAATGAGTAGTGTTGGGGGACATTATGAGTTGGATTGGTTGACGATAGATTCGTTCTCAATGGAGGTTGGTAGTGAGTATGGTTGTCTTGTTTGACTAGTTGAGTATGGTTTGCTTGGCTATTGGGGGATGGTTGAGCTGATTGTAGTTGGTTAGTTGGGTGGGATGACTGTGCTTCCTTGTGCTGGTTTGAGATGAGAGTGGTGTTATTGTTAGGGTGGTAGGATTGACTGTATCCCCAATATAGTTCGTTCTGTTGCGTTGGCAGTAGTGTTGTTCTTGTTTCTTTCTGGTGACATTGAAAGATCTACTTCGGCTAGATGGATGGTAGACTAGTTGGTATTGTATATAGTGAAGTTGGTTTCGTTGCAGGTCTCCTCACTTGTAATGACGTCTTCTTTCGTATGTATGATGTTAGTTTGTCTGTTATCTTTCTAGTTTGGCTACTTGTTGAGTATATGTTAGAGTATGTTCGATGAGTAGTGAAGTGGGTGGCAAGAGTATTTTCTCGGACACGTATTCTGCGGGAGGTTTCTTGATATATGAATGATAGGGCTGCTTTTTATTCTTATTGTGGTGTTGCCGCTTTAACTCGAGGTCAGGATGACGTTTAAGTCAGAATGGTTGGTAGGTTGTTCATATAGATGAGGTTCTCTTCTTAGGGGTATAGGGTGATAGATTGATCTCGATTCTTGTTGTAGTGGTTGCAATAAGAGGTAGGTTGATATCCGTAGAGGTTCTCTTGTGACATTTGTTAACAGAGTAGTTGAGAGTGTTCTTTCTTATCATCTCGCTTATGATGAGTTGTTTGACATTCTAATAGAGAGTTGGAGTTTGATCACGGTTTCGAACGTTCCCGCTGCTTGGGCTGATTCTATAGAGGTTTGTTGAGTGACTTGCTGTAAGTTATGTTGGTTTGACTGACGTTCTTTTTTGGTTGTCGGTTCGTTCTTCTTGTCTGTGATACTATTGTATAGCCTTGTGTTGCATTGAGTACGTGAGATTCGCTAGGTTCGGTTCATGTAAGACAACACGCCTTTGGTAGCAGGTAGGGGGAGATGGATCGATGGCTGAGTAGGTTCGTTGGTATCAGAGACCTCTTATGATTCTGTAGCAGATTCATTTGGGTGGTTGCGGCTCGGTGGTGGTTGTATAAGTTCGAGTGATCGTTGGGGGACGGTTGCGAGGGGTTGTAGGATTGTTGCCGTGGTTGCTTGGTATGTTTGACATGGGATGTGTTGAACAGCTACGATCGATAGAGGATAGTACTTGGGATGGACTGAGTAACTGCTAGTTGTCACTTTTGGCAATTGAGTATGGAGTGAAGACCTCGGTACAAAGATGTTTGATTGAAGTACATGAAGTTACGAGAGCTTTCTTGTAATGTAGAGGGTATGGAGTATCTTATGTCTTTCGAGTAAGCCTTCCTTCAGATTCCCTATCTTGCAAGTGCTTGTTGATGTACTTCTACTTCAGATCTCTTTACATTTGTAAATTGACTCATGTAGATTAAGATGGCAAGTTACTTTGATAGTTTGGAGTTGTTGTGTCAGCGATTTTAGGTTGACTCTTTGTTAGTGGACCGTCATGATCTACGTTTTGATTCATTGGTGAGGTCGCATGTGAGTGTGAGTTTCGTTGGTGATGTTGTAGATTGATTTGGTCATTTGACAGATGGTGGTTTGTTTAGTCATTCATAATGTTGAGTGTACTGTTATTTATTGTTCAATAGTGGGGGTTGGTCTGATGTTGGGACTGATCTTATTGATAGTGAGGATGGAATGATCGACTGCAGGCTGTTCGTTGGGGCAGTCATGTACGATAGTAGTGGTGAACAGGGGGCATAGTAATATCCTTCCTGGGCGTGTAGCTCAGTTGGCTAGAGCACTTGGTTGATAATCAAGGGGCCGTTGGTTCGAGTCCAACCTCGCCTAGGGTGGTGGTTACAGTGTGGTTGATCGTTCGCTATCGGGTCGGCTATCTCAGACTTGGATGGGGATTGCACTTGTGGTTAAGGATTACATTGTTGCGGGTTTCGTATTCGCGGGGTAAGTTCCTTCTGCATTAGGATGGTCCATACTTTACTGGATAGATTGGGTTGTTGCGTCTATGATCCTTGCTTGTAAGATTGGGATCGTTGGGTTGATCTTTGTGAGTCGATTGACTTCGTAGGGTAGTGAGATGCATGATTGCAGGTATGGTAGAAAGATGAAGTGTCTCGGGTGCGGCTCGTATCTGTGGGTGTTCATTATTCTGTTGTACATAGGGGCTGCAATGATGTAGGTTGCGAGAGTAGGTGGTCAGTTGATAAATAGGAGATGAGAGTTGGGTTGCGGGCTAGAGATGGCGAGTGACGGATTCTTGTTTCGGTATAGATGGTGGTGGTTCGGTATGACTGGTGACATTGGTTGACTATTCTTTGAGTAGTTGTACGGAGTGTTGTTGGTTGTGCTATGGGCAGAGTATGTTTCGATAGATGTGTATTCTGTAACACAGGTGATTTAGGACACTGGTCCTGGTTGCTTGTTATAACTAGGATAGGGTATGTCAATGGATGCATGCTTATAACCTAAGTTGATAGGGCTCCCGGTGGAAGTCTTGGCATGATGAGAATGAGGGCGTTTTACACTGCGATAAGTCCAGAAGTAGATCAAAAGTGGTGGCCTACTGTGGGGTAACTCCCATGGTAAGTTTCTTCCCGTATCTTTGAGACTGCCATTCCTGTTGAATGCTGTTTAAGGGTGGTGGTGGATACACTAGTCTGGAATTCCCTCGACTGAAAACAGATCCGCGGTGGGGATGTAGTTAGGTGATGTAGACGATGATCTGCACGTAAGACCGACTATGAAAGTCAGCGAAGTGAAACATCTCAGTAGCTGATGAAAGAAATCAATCGAGAGTCCCAGAGTAGTGGCGAGCGAAATGGGATGAGCCTAGACATAATGTCGAAGAGTAAGGTGGGCAATGTGACATGCTGCCTGAAGATCGGGGTACCGTCCTCGAAGGCTAAAACTCATCATGACCGATAGTGAACAAGTACAGTGATGGAAAGAGTAGATGGACAATAGGTGTGTTTTGCACACGGTGAATTTTTTAACTGACCAAGTAATAAAGCCCTGTCAGCATCTTGGGGGTCTTGGAGGTGAGTCCATTCTGAAACCGGGCAGTCAGCAAACTGTCATAGCGAGATAAGCAGGAATGAATTCTCGGCAGGCGATGGTAAGGGAGGTAGTAGTGAGTCTCGTTTGGGGTGTCATAGCTCAGTTAGCTACTAAGGAAGTTATCGTTGCTTGGACGTTGGTTGAAATGAGAATTGTGGGAATGTTGTAGGCTCGTGATGGCGTACTTTTGGTATAATGGGTCAACGACTTAGGGCATCAAGGCTAGCTTAACTGTGAGGATAAGGTAAGCTTAGTGAAGGCGAGGACAAACGTCCCGTAAGGTCTTGATGTCTAGACGCGAAACCAGTCGATCTCCCCATGGACAGGTTGAAGATTCCGTAACAGGAGTTGGAGGACCGAACTAGTAGTCGTTGTAATGACTTTGGATGATCTGTGGGTAGGGGTGAAAGGCTAATCAAGGCTGGTGATAGCTCGTTCTCTGCGAAACATGTTTAAGCATGGTGCTGTGGGTGCATTTGCACTGAGGTTAGAAGGGTAGAGCACGGCTCTGAGGCGGGGGTGTCAAAGCCTACCAACACTTGGCTAACTCTGAAGGATTCTAACTTGTAGCAGTAATTCGACGGTGGCAGACAAGTGCCATTTGTCAAGAGGGAAACAGCCCAGACGGATGTCTAATGTCCCAAAGACAATACTTAGTGCATGAAGGAAGTGACTCCTCGATGACAGCAGGTTCGTAGGCTTGGAAGCAGCCATCGAAGTATGACCTCGTAAAAGAGCGCCTGAAGAGGGGGGTTGCGCCGAAGATACACGGGACTGAAGTATTGCACTGAAGACGCCGCATAGAATGGAGTAGATTCATTCGATGGGTAGCAGAGCGTTCTGTATGCCGGGGATCGTATGTCGTTAGATGTACGGGAGGTATCAGAATTGAGAATGTTGACATGAGGTAGTGTGAATCATTGTAGTATAGGATTCATTGGGTTGGCTTCATAGGGTGATTTTGCCGGTGAAGCTTGCCGTTATTCGGTCTTCGGACGGGGTATGGAAGTGAATCTATTATCGATCGATAGCTTGTAATTTACGTACAAGGATCAATGAGACCGGAAGCTCAAGGTTTCGAGAGAGGTGATGCGGTCCCTAAGGAGTAGCTGAAAGGTGAATCTGATGGGTAGTTGGGGTGAGTGACAGTAGACAGGTGACACGGACATGAGTGTGTTGGTGGTCTGTCTGCTCTTGAAAGAGCCACCTTTATGTACCGTACTTAATCCAACGCCGGTGAGCTGGTGTAGTACACCAAGGTCTTGAACGAAGGTAATCTAAGGAACTCTGCAAAATTACTCCGTAAGTTCGCGAGAAGGAGGCCTGGCGAATAGCGGTTCTCGTAGGAGGGCACAGTTCGTTAGGCGCAGGGAATAGGGGGGTGCGACTGTTTACCAAAAACACAAGTTTACGCGAAGTCGTAAGACGTCGTATGTGAGCTGACGCCTGCCACGTACTCGTCACTGGACTGCGGGTGTGAAAGCATCCAATGGAAGGTCGAGCTAACGGCTGCGGTAACCTTGACCGTACTAAGGTAGCGTAATTCCTTGTCCACTAATTATGGTCGTGCATGAGAGGCGTAACGACACCCCCGCTGTCTTGGGTTGCTAGTTATCGAAATTGGCGTGGCCGTGAGGATACGGTCATGTCGCTGTGGGACGAAAAGACCCTATGCACCTTGACTAGAGGTTCGCTTTGTGTTTCCTGGTATGGTTGTGTAGTGTAGATGGGAGGTTAGCGGACAGTGATGTTGGTTAGCCGGCGATGAAACACCATCCTTCCAGCTGGGGTCACTTACCCTGATAATATCGAAAGGATTGGGGAACAGAGCGTGCGTGCTAGTTTCGCTGGGGCGGCGGCCTTCTAAAGAGTAACGAGGGTATACGAAGGCTATCTCACCAGAGCCTAACACTCTGGGTTGAGCGTATGGGCATATGATAGCTTAACTGGGAGAGAGAGATCTCCATCAGAGATTTGAGTACTGAATGGAAGTTTGGTACTTGGGTCGGTCCAAGTGAACCGGTATTTACCTACGGTGGTGATATCGATTAATCGACAAAAGGTACGCTAGGGATAACAGGCTGATGTCCGTTTAGAGTTCCTATCGATGCGGACGTTTGGCACCTCGATGTCGACTCAGGTCATCCTGGAGCTGAAGCAGGTTCCAAGGGTTCGGCTGTTCGCCGATGAAAGACCTACGTGAGTTGGGTTCAAAACGTCGTGAGACAGTTTGGTCTCTATCTGCAGTGACGGTTGTGAATGAAAGGGATTGTTTCTTAGTACGCAAGGACCGGAAACAGAGAGCCTATGATGGAGATGCTGTTGTTGGTCGAAAGATGAATGGCAAGCATCGTGGTTACGCTCTTAGGGGATAACCGCTGAAAGCATCAATGTGGGAAGCCCTCCCTAGCATAAGTTCACAGATAGTTCTCATCGTAGACTCCGATGTTGATAGGCATCACATGGAAGAGCAGAAATGTTTGGAGTGTAGGTGTACTAAGAGAACTGAACATAGGTTGTAATGGATACTGTGTTCGATGGTTGGTCGTGTAATGCGATGATGTTGCCTTGTTGTGAGGGTGATGTGGTTGGTTGCACGATGGTTGTGATAGAGGGATAGGTATTGGTAGTAGTGTTCGCACTGGTACTGATAGTTAGGTATGATGTATAAGGTAGGATAGTGTAACATAGTTGTACTGTATGGTAGATAGTATATTTGTGATATGTTAGTGTATATTGGGGCTTCGCCCCATATAGGTTGATGTATTGTAGTATATTATATGTTATATAGTATAGGATGTTATAGTTGGGTACATTATATATTATATAGTTGTATAGTTAGTTGTATGTTATATAGTGTACACTTATGTAAGTAAGTAAGTATGTATATGATATGATATATTTATATAGTATGATAGTATATTGGGGGCTTCGCCCCCGTCATATATGGTTATATTATATAGTATATAGTTATATAATATGTTATTATTAGTATTGGTTACATTATATAGTATAGTATAGTATAATATAGTATAGTATGGTGACATATTGTGTTCTATTATAGTATATGGTGTATCTTTGATAGTATAATATAGTAGAGTAGTATAGTGTTGATTCGTTAGGTAGTATTGATGTCGTAGGGTGGTAGTAGTGTTGTTATAGAATAGATAGGTGAGTGGTCCATTCATAGGGCAGTAAGAGAGTGAGTTCTCTGATTGGTTGGTGAGTGGGGTCCATTGGTTGGGTTTACTTTTAATAATAGATAGATTATGAGCAGGCTGAAGAAGCATGAGTTGGAGACGGAGATTCGTAACTTCACATTGAACTTTGGTCCTCAGCATCCGGCGGCGCATGGAGTGTTGCGATTGGTGTTGGAGATGGATGGTGAAGTGGTGGATCGTGCGGATCCTCATATTGGTCTGAGGCATCGTGGTACGGAGAAGTTGATGGAGTACAAAACGTATATGCAGGCTCTTCCGTATTTCGACCGTTTGGACTATGTGTCGATGATGGCTCAGGAACATACGTATTCCTTGGCGATCGAGAAGTTGTTGGATATTCGTGTTCCGGATCGTGCGAAGTATATTCGTGTGATGTTCTTGGAGATTACGCGTATCTTGAATCACTTGTTGGCAGTTTGTTGCCATGCATTGGACGTAGGTGCTATGACGCCTTACTTCTGGGGGTTTGAGTTGCGTGAGCAGTTGATGGAGTTCTATGAACGTGTGTCAGGGGCTCGTATGCATGCCGCGTATATTCGTCCAGGGGGAGTGGCGTATGATCTTCCGATGGGATTGTTGGAGGACATTCATAGCTTCTGTGAGTCAGCGATCGTTCGTTTGGATGAACTGGATGAGTTGTTGACGAATAACCGTATCTGGAAACAGCGTCTGGTTGATGTTGGGGTGGTGAGTGCGGAGGATGCTTTGTCATTTGGATTCTCAGGGGTGATGCTTCGAGGGTCCGGAGTGGCGTGGGATCTTCGTAAGGATGAGCCATATGAAGTATATCCAGAGTTGGAGTTCGATGTTCCGGTTGGTACGAATGGTGACTGTTACGATCGTTATTTGATCCGTATGGCGGAGATGCGTCAGTCAATTCGTATTATTGCTCAGTGTGCGAATAAGATTCCGTTGGGTCCTGTGAAGGTGACGGATCAGAAGATCGTTGCTCCTTCTCGTCAGTTGATGAAGAATTCAATGGAGGCGATGATTCATCACTTCAAGTTGGCGACGGAGGGATTCAAAGTGCCGGCTGGTGAGGTGTATGTGGCGACGGAAGCTCCTAAGGGTGAGTTTGGGGTGTATCTGGTGTCGGATGGATCAAACCGTCCTTATCGTTGTAAGATCAAGGCTCCTGGATTCAACCACTTGTCAAGCTTGGAGCATATGTCGAAAGGGCATTTGATTGCTGACTTGGTTACGATCATTGGTACACAGGATATCGTGTTCGGTGAGGTGGACCGTTAAGAATGGTTCTGAGAGTGATAGTTGTTGATTATGGCGTGGATGGAGGTGTTTGGTTCTGATAGGATGGGTAGGCTACCAGAACTGTTCTTGGTGTTTGGGATCTCAGGTTTGCTGGTTGCGGGGAGTGTGATGGGTACGTCTTCGGTGGCGGTGAATATGGGTTCTCTTCCTGTAATGGGGTTTGTGATGCATCGTAGGGTGGCTGTTATGAGGGCGTTGGCCTTTATGATGGTGATGAACAGTGCATCGTATGTGGATGTTGGTGGATGGACGTCGAATGTATTGAATGGTACGTTGAACGTGGACGCTGGTACTCAGATGGCGAAGGCTAGGTTGAGGGGAGCAAGTGTTCTTTGCTTGGTTGGTTCGACGGGTCATGCGATTCGTTTGGGGTTGTATGCATTTGAATATCCAATTTTGATTGCGCTTGCAACGTTGGGGTTGATGATTATGGTCAGCGCGAATGACTTGATCGTTAGGTACTTGGGGTTGGAGTGGCAGTCACTTTGTTTGTATGTACTTGCTGCGTTCCGTCGTGGGTCGGCATACTCTACGGAGGCAGGTTTGAAGTACTTCATTATGGGTTCTGTTGCCTCTGGGTTCTACTTGTTTGGTAGTTCGTTGATCTACGGTGCGACGGGGTCAGTGAACTTCTCGGACATTGGACGTAGGAGGATGGGGGATGCTGAATTGGGAGTAGTGGATGCGATGGGTGCGATCGGGTTGGCATTGGTGCTAAGTGCATTTATGTTCAAGTTGGCGGTGGCTCCGTTCCATGCGTGGTCTCCTGATGTGTATGAAGGTAGTCCTCTTCCATCGACGTTGTATTTCGCGGTGGTGCCGAAGTTGGCCATGGTGGTAGTGGTGGCTCGTTTGTGCTTTGGTCCGTTTGCAGAGTTGTTTGCGGTTGCTCAGCCGATTAGGTTGATGGGGTCAGCTTTGTCGAGGTTGGTGGCTGCGTTGTCTGCGTTGGTGCAGCGTCGTTTGAAACGCTTCAGGGCTTATAGTGCGATCGGTCATATGGGATATGTCTTCTTGGCATTGGCTTCTGGTTCGTTTGAGGGGGTTCAGGCAGCGATGATTTATCTAGTGATGTATATTTTGATGTCACTAGGTGCGTGGTTGTCCGTGATGTCATTGTCACGTAGGGTTCCTTCTACGAGCGTGGATAGTGTTGGGGAGATGAATGTTCAGTCTGCGAAGTATATCACGGATCTAGGTGGTCTGGGTCGTGTGAATCCGTTCTTGGGGATGGTGTTGGCTATGTCCGTGAGGTCGATGGCTGGTATTCCTCCTCTAGCGGGGTTCATGGCGAAGATGTGGGTGTTCTTCTCAGCGATGTCACAATCTTTGATTGGGTTCTCCGTGTTGGGGGTGTTGACGTCATGTGTGGGTGCCTTCTATTATAGGCGATTCGTGAAGGTGATGTACTTTGAGGGAGTGAACTCTCAGACGGCGTCTTCATTCTCGTTGGGGGTCGATCGTGGTGCAAGTTACGTGATGGGATTCGCGGTTGGGTTGATCGCGGTGATGATGGCGATTCCGGGTCCTGTTATGGTGATTACGCATCGTATGGCGTTGTCGATCTGCTCGTAAGGAGAGTGATTCTTTTATTGTTTGCTATTTGTTCTTATATTCTGGCCTAGGTAACTCAGCTGGTAGAGTGCGAGCCTGAAGAGCCCGATGCCGGCAGTTCGATCCTGCCCCTAGGCATATGAGAATGAGTAGTGAGTGGTAAGAGGGATGTCGTAAGTTGAATTGGTAGTTGCGTATTGCTAGGAATGGTGGTACGTAAGAGAGGTGCTTATTAAGGTCTCGGCGGTGGTGAGCTGCTCGGAGATGTTTTGATAAGCAGATAGAGAGTGGAAGCACTTGGGTGGACCAATTGGTGATTTTGCCGTTGGTCGTATCATATAGATGAGCCCATAATGCAAAGAGTTTGGTTCTGGCTCTGGACTATGCCTAGCGGTGCGTCTCAAACATGCAAGTCGGATGGTGATGGCTCGATGGTAAAGAGCGGTTGCCATGGCGAACGAGGGAGTAATGATACGGTGACGTGCCTCTTGCTTCGGGATAAACATTTGTGAATACCGAATGTAGAAAAGGGTGGTTTGACTACCTGGCAAGAGATCGGCTGTATTGGTATCAAGATAGTTGGTGAGGTAACGGCTTACCAAGTCAGGAACGCCTAGGGGGCTCGAAAGAGAGTACCTCCCCGTCGGAACTGAGACACGGTCCGAACACATTTGTGGCAGCAGTTGAGAATCTTGGTCAATGAGCGAAAGCTTGAACCAGCGATACCGCAGTATGATGAAGGCTTCAGCTGTAAAGTGCAGAAGCGCGAGGACAGAATGAGATTCTTGCGTAGAGAAGTCCTGTGCAATCTCGGTGCCAGCACACGCGGTCATACCGAAAGGGCAAGGCATGTCTATTGGAACTCGGTGTAAAGCGTCCGTAGATGGTTCACATCTCATGCTTCAACAATCGGGGCATAACCTCTAGAAGGGGGCAGGTGATGAATGTTGAACTTGAGTTCTTACGAGGGTCGTGGTACGCTTCATGTACTGGTGAAATGGATTGATCTGAAGCGGACCTCCGAGTGTGAAGACAACGACCCAGTTTGATACTGACATTGAGGGACGAAAGCATGGGGAGCAAAGTGGATTAGAGACCCATGTAGTCCATGCTGTAAACGATGCCCGTTCGTCGGATAGGAGCGCAGGTAATAGGGATGTCGTCAAAGAGGTAGGGAAGGGGCTAATGGTGAGTGGTGCGAGCTGCTGGATCGTTGGTGAGATAGCTATACTCGGGTGATAGACTTGTTATCGAATGGCGCGTGCTAGACTTTGGTCTCGCTGTTTGACTTAGCTAACGCGGTAAACGGGCCACCTGGAGAGTATGGTCGCAAGACTGAAACCCAAAGAACTAGGCGGGGACCCATATGATGGGTGGGACATGTTGCTTAATGCGATACTACACGTGGAACCTTACCTGGGCTAGAGACACGTTGGAAGTAGTAGTGGTTTGTGGTTGGGATCCTGCCATGTGCTGCTGCTGCGGAAGGCGTGTACAGGTGTTGCATGGCTGTCGTAAGTTCGTGTCGTGAGGTGTTTGGTTCATTCCACTAACGAGCGTAACCTGCTTCAAGGGATGGTGCTAGAGGTTACTTTAGGTCTTCCCTTGGTATATTCGCTGGACAACAGGAACGAAAGCAGACGAAGTCAAGTCCTTATGACCCTAATGCCCAGGGCTGCAGATGTGTCACAGTGTTAATGGAAAAACCAATGTGATGTTGTAAGACAGAACGAATTGGAGAAACCATTACGCAGTACGGATTGTGGACTGCAACTCGTCCACATGAAGCCGGAACCCATGGTAATCGTTCATCAGAACGGAACGGTGACAATAATCTGGGTCTTGTACTTACCGCCCGTCAGCGTCGGAGTGTTGTGCAGATATGAAACAGGGAGCGAACGGTATTCCGCGGTGAACTGTTAGTGTTTGCATGACGATTCGATGTAAGTCGTAACAAGGTAGCCGTAGGAGAACCTGTGGCTGAAAGAAACTAGAATGGTTTGATACGATGGTTACGCTGGTCAAGGTATGGTTCGTCGGAGGGAGTGAAGGTACGTCGTTGATGTGACTGATGGTAGTTGGTTGCGATTGGTTGACGATGGTTGTTCATTGGGGATGACGGACATGAAGGAGTATCTTGATTGGTTTGGTAACGGTACTATAGATGATAGTACTTTTTATGAATGTGTTTGATAGATTGGTGTTATAATAGTAGTGGTAGTGATGATGCTTATCGGAAGTGGTTGCTCATATTGCTCATAGCCGAGTGGTTTAGGCAGGCGCTTCCTAAGCGTTGTACATGGGTTCGAATCCCATTGAGCAAAGGTGAGTGATAGAGATAGTGTTTACTATTATAGTAGATTGGTATTGGTATTAGTATTAGTATTAGCTACTTGAGTAGTATTCATTGTTATAATAGTAGTATAGTGATGTTGATTGCATTGATGGTGGTTCGCCGCTGTTGTTGTAGTTGGCTTTGTTGGTATGATAGTGTCAAATTGATAGGGTGATATCTCGAGGCAGTGGTGTGCATTGGCGGGTGGCTGGATGACTGAGTGGTCGAAAGTGGCAGCTTGCTAAGTTGTCGCTCTAACTGAGCCACAGGTTCGAATCCTGTTCCAGCCGCGTTGATCAGAGTTGGGGTATGGTCTAATGGCATGACAGCAGGTTTTGGTCCTGTCGGTTGGAGGTTCGAGTCCTCCTACCCCAGTTGATGTGGGCTGCTGTTTCGAGAGGTCGTTGATGGTTGTGGTGATCGTTCTAGAGGTGGTTCTAGTAATGGTGATAGGAGTGGTGACAATTGTTCTATTGGTAGGATAGAGATGTTGTCACATGTGTGTAAAGATGTGTTCTCTGTTTGGGGGTTCATTTTTATGATTGGAATGTAATTTCTTAGTTCGCGGGTTCGTTTTCTGTTTGCGGGCATATATTTTGTTTATTATTATTATATAGTATATTGGGGGCTTCGCCCCCGTCATATATGTGTATTATTATATATTATATATTATATGTTATTGGTTACATATTATAGTATGTAGTATATATTATATAGTATATATATTGTATATAGTATGTTTGGTATTCATTATAGTATATAGTATATAGTATATAGTATACAGTATATAGTATATAGTATATAGTAGTAGATATAGTAGTGGTGATAGTATAAGTGGTAGTAGGTAGGTTAGTAGGTGAGTAGTGAGTAGTGAGTAGTAGTGTGATAGGGGTACTCTCATGAGGTTAGGAGGGATGCCAGAGTGGTTGATTGGACCAGTCTTGAAAACTGGAGGTCGTGAGACTCGCAGGTTCGAATCCTGTTCCCTCCTTTCGTGAGAGTTGTTTGAATATCGTTGGTAGGTGAGAAGGTTGCTCGTTGCGTGAGGTGATCGGGTTGCTGGTGAGCGTGATGGCCGTTTGGATAAGAGGTTGTGCTTCGGGTGCAAGGGATGATCCGAGTGGTGATGGTTGTCGTCGGTTGTTCGTTTGGTTGGGCGGCGAGTGGTTTTCTCAAGGTGGTTTGGTCCATCCTACTGGGGACGATTGGTTCTGTTGGTTATTAGTTGATTCGAAGATGTACAGGTTGATCAGGTTGATGCCTTTGTTGGGTTCTAGGTGTGCAGGGCTAGGTGGTTTTGCGTTGGGACAGTACGGGGCAGTCTTGGTAACGACGAGGTGTACGGCATCGGCGAGGTTGAGGTCATGCGTTGCCTTTGTTGAAGTGGGGCTGTGGGGTAACACGGTTCATATTGACTTGGTTCCTTGGATGGAGTCTGAGTTGAGGGGCGTTCATTGGGGGTTCAGGTTTGATAGCTTGACGGTGGTGATGCTGGTCGTGGTGACGAGGGTGTCTACGTTGGTTCATATGTACTCAACGGAATACATGTCAGCGGATCCCCATCGTCCTCGTTTCATGTCATATTTGTCAAGGTTCACTTTTTTCATGCTGGTTTTGGTAACGGCTGATAATAGGGTGCAGATGTTCGTTGGTTGGGAGGGAGTTGGTTTGTGTTCGTACTTGCTGATTAACTTCTGGTTTACTCGTATTCAGGCGAACAAGGCGGCTATTAAGGCTATGTTGGTGAACCGTGTGGGTGACTTTGGGTTGGCATTGGGGATCTTTGCGATTTATGTAGAGTTCCGTGCGGTTGATTACGCGACGGTATTCTCGTTGGCGCCTAGGTCTGTTGGATCTACGATGGACTTCTTGGGATGGGAGGTGGACTCGTTGACGTTGATTGGGTTGCTGCTGTTCGTGGGGGCGGTTGGTAAGTCAGCTCAGTTGGGGTTGCATACGTGGTTGCCGGATGCCATGGAAGGTCCGACGCCAGTTTCTGCGTTGATCCA
>Ga0209935_1001731_pt1 | contig 31582 bp, 12 predicted proteins | sample ThiBio_1000_plan_2_FD_183958 | JGI IMG/M metagenome (GOLD analysis project Ga0209935, IMG submission 183958) | Wastewater bioreactor microbial communities from Cape Town, South Africa - Thiocy_cont_1000_plan (SPAdes) | ecosystem: Engineered > Bioreactor > Thiocyanate-remediating >...
ATAAATTCAGACTAAATATTATTCAAACCATAAGCGGCGGAGCCATTAGACCTAGGCAACTCAATTCAACTCAGTTTTTGAGTTGAAATGAATTGAGTTGGATATGTTTTTTAGAGTCGATGAATTGTATTGAGTTGAATTGACCATCATTCAAAAATATGTTAAATTCAATTGAATTGAGTTGAAAATTGTAGTGTTAATCAAGGGATTGAAATGAGTTGAGTTGAAAGATTTAAGTAAAATCATGTCGTTGAATTGAATTGAATTCAACTCAAAAAAATTCGGAAATGCTCGTCATACAATGAATTAATAAAATCGAAATTGAAATTAAACTGACCGGTACATGATTATTATTCAGTTTTCAGCCATTATATGCCATAGTATTGCGGTCTCATTATTTTATTTATTTTATTCTTTTGAAATCTTCGAGCATTTATCTAATTTTATCAAAATTAGCTACGAAAATTCTATCGATTCCTGCTACATCTGCTCCAGTAGAGCATGCGTTCAGTCAGAGTAGATTTCTATTTCGTCAGCACCGTGCATCAATGATACGAACTACTTTACAACAATTAACGATGTTGAAGTGCAATCGTGGTCTATATTAAATATATGATAGAGGACAATATTCTTATTTTATATCGTCGATTTTTCTCTGCTACTCTCTACTCTACGTTTTATTCAAAATGCGAAACTTCTTTTTCGGACGAATTTTATTTCGATCTTCTGATTTTTCACTATACTTCTTACTTACTAAGCGATTTTCTTTATCATTAGGCTTAATAAAATATTGACAGGTACAGGTTTTACTAAGAATAAACTAGGCCAATATCGATTACATATATTTTAGCGCTATAGTTGAATTAATTTCAATTCAATTCAATCCTTGAATTGAGTTGAATTGAATTGAAAATCTTTCTCGAAGATTAACAAGTTGAATTGAATCGAGTTGAACATCTTTTTGAATTGAGTTGCCCAGCTCTGGACCTAGGTAGACTTAATTTATAAAATAAATCAAAAATTAGATAGATTCTGATACATGAATACTTTTTATTACTATAGAATTTTGACACTGCTAATTTACGAACGCTTTCTATCTCGTCATCTGTAGCAACATTTATCCATTGTCAAAAATGGGAATATTTTGTAGCTAAATATTTCCAAAAAAATTAAGCATTTCGTCTATATGCATAAGATTATGAGGGAAACTGGTCAAAAACTCGTGAATTTTTAGATTTTCAAACATCGACGTTCTGGTCGAGAGAACGAGCTGGTATCGTTCAAACAAAACGTGAAGACACGTTAGATTATGAAGGTAACGAATTTGACTCTTTAACTGTTATTTTTACAAGAATGACATTTAAAAATGCAATTTTTTATTTATTCTAACAAAGAAAAATAACACGATAGATTTTAACTAAATAAAAGTTTTGTTTCCAATTGATTCGAATTCGAAGTTCAATTGACGAAGATGAGGTAACCAATTGATAAACATCTCTTTGGAATGAGCCAACATTTGATTTTCTTCATTTCACCTTCGTCAGGATGTATTAAGACATGTTTACGACGAAGACCAAATTGTCGACTAATATCAATAAAAGATTCGTTTTGAGCAGCCTGCCGTTTGATTGTTAAATGAGTTAAATTTGGTAGAGATCGAAAGAGTTTATACGATTGAAGGCGATAATCATCAATGAACGAAGTCGATCATTGACTATTGATTGAAATAATTCCAACTAAGTGAACAAATCAATGGTAACGAACACGAAATAAGTGATGGAATATTATTGGCACGATTTGAATTGAAGATAGTGAAATAAAATTGAGCTACATCATTGTTAATAGTAACAATTCCATTGAAATGTAAATGTTTGAGATGTGGAAAATATGTTGATTGAAGAAATTGTAATTGTCTTTGAGATGGTCGGTCAAAAGAAAGCCAAACGAGATGTCTTCTATTGAAATGAAAAGAAAACGAACGACTATAGAAGTAAAATTCGTTCATTTCATAATGATGAGCATTTGTTGGTAATGAATGGATTAGATTAGTCAGACGATTGTTGAGTCGAAGAAAAGCACGAGTACACTATAAGGAGACTCCGATCGACCTGAAATTTTCTGCAGCGTTTAATCTAATAAATATCTCGGTCGAGTTCGAAGATGGGCCCGATCCATCAAGAATTTTCTGATTTTCAGCATGAACATCGATATTTCCTATGGTTTTATGAAAATATGAAAACTTTGCAAATTATCAGTTTTTTGTTGAAGCTAATATTTCCCCCGCAGTATGAATCAAATCCAGAGAATTTGATGGGCTATCAAACGATGCCAAATAGTCCAGATAAATATATAACAGCAAAAAATTTCTTCCTCAAGATTACTTTTCAAATACTATGAAAAACTCAAGCATTCTCATGCTAAATTAGAATAGAATCCATTCATTTTCGATAGATTAGATTTAGTTTGTTTCCAAATCTGAAATCTTTCATCAAAGCGATTTTTAAAAAAATCGAATTCATTTTGTGACTTTTTTTGTTAAAATAAAAATATTTTACGATGAAATGTTTGTGCTTTCAAAGTACAAAACATTATCTCAAACTATTTGAGTGGATTTATCTCTTTGAATGAGATAAACAAGAGAAAATAAGGCTGTTGATTGCAAGTATTCGGAGAGTCACTGTGGAAATTGAAATATCAGCGTATTTTTACTTAATATCTCTTAATCGATGGCAAAATAAGAATTATTTCACGAGTCCTACGTTTCAATTTCACTTTGAATAACAGCACTGGTAATACTCTTGTCTTCTTGTTCGACATTAAGTATCACTTTTCGTTCATAAACTATTTTAAAGAATAGACAATCGTGTATTTTTCGTATTAATTAATAAAGTCGTCATTATTAGTTTAATCAATATAGATTCAATTTTACTTTAGCTTTATTTTCAAATATTTTTCGTGAGTATAACTTAAATATTCATACCACTATGATAAATTTTCACTTTTTGCAGTACACATAACACTCGGATTTCAATCCGAGATTTCCGCATTTATTTTCTTTTCGAACTTATGCATTGACAGGATCTTTTCATCGCAGTTATATACAAATAAAAACAAATCATAAGAGTTTTACTCTCTTCACATTGAAAATAAACTTTTATATTAAAAAAAACAAACAAACTTATTTTAAACATAAAACCCTTGAAAAACGAATTTTTGTTGTTTCCCGATTTCAGGAGACATCACTGTGAAATTAGCACGACGAAACGAAAGTTTATAGAAAAATTTTTACATAAAAAGGAAGAAAATTTTCGTTTCGTCGTGCTAACTTCATATCGATATACAAATTGCTGATAGATTTTTTGATGCATGATTCAATTACATTTAATGATAAATTTTGTAAAGCTTCGTCGACAATATTCTCGAATTTTTACTCTTTACCTTTTGTTTGACAATGTTAGTTTCTACTTTGGCCAAACAATTATCGATCAACAAAATATACGATGAATACAAAAAAATATATGACCGACAAAAATTCTTCTTATGATTAGCTCTTTATTTCATATAAAAAAAAGTGTGACCTTCATTGTGTCCTCGGTAGAGACAATTTTTAAACGATTGTTTTCTCATTAGATAGAAGACATTTTGCTCTATCTATGATCAACGAATCTCGTTTTTTCTCATTTATTATTTTCTTGATGAACATCCGATTAAAATAGTTCTTCAAGGTTATTTTCAATAAATCTATTTTTTATTCAGAAAAGAAAAAGAAAAACAATCGTCGAAATCGATTCTAATCTTTTCACTTTAACTTATCTTTTCCGAATGGTTTATAGAATCTTCGAATTTTCAAGAATCAATCAACAATTATTCTTTTCTTTTCTCTAATAAATACTGATTATTAATGATTTTCTTTCGAAAATATTATTTCGAATTAGAGGATACACGTTGAATACTTGCTTTGACTTTCATTACATTTGGATGTTGTGAAGAAAATGCGTGTTGATAGATATTCAATGCCTTTTCAAATAGTTCTAATGCTTCTTTCCATTCGCGTTTTTGTTCATGTATCTCGGCAATATTATAATAACTCATGGCAATATTAGGATGATCACTAGGAAGTGATTTTAAACGTATTTCGAGTGACTGTTGATAATGTTTCACTGCAAGATCATATTTATTCAGATGATAATAAACACGACCAATATTATTGTGAGAAGCAGCAATATCTGGATGATTCGAAGGTAAATGTTGTTTCTGAATAGCTGATGATTTCTTGTGAAAATCTAATGCTTCTGTGTATTTTTTCTGGTCATAATATACAGCAGCAATGTTATTGTAGAAATTAGCCATATCTGGATGATCTTCATCATTTGCATTTCGATATAATTCTATCGCTTTGTTATAGTTTTCTAATGCTCTCTCCAACTCACGCTTGTCAGCATAAACATTACCTATACAAATATATAAACTACCAATGTTGCGATAATTAGATGATCCTTTTTGTTTATGAAGCATCAGCGATTTTTGATACCATTCAAGACTAGAATCATAGTCAGCTTTATCCCGAGTCACTAGACCAAGATCCCAATATAAATCAGCAAGCGAAGGATCGTTTGGTGGTAACTCTGCTAATAATCGATGATAAATCTTCTCTGCCATATCATATCTACCCATTTCACGCAAAACTTGACCAAACGAACGAAGATTAACTTCCTCATTTCCACCACCCAATTCTTTTTTCATATGATCGAATAATTCCTTCAAATCATGTTCATCATCACCACATAGTTCCATATGAACCGTTACGATGTCTTTATCTTTCAATTTTTCAATTTTAGTCAATCGAAAAATAGATCCAACCATAAATAAAACTTCACGTTCATTACTAAAATAACTCAGCAAACTAATATCAGCGAATGGTTTTGATTTTACTACTCGAGGATCGGCATCAATAACAAAGAGTATACGACATGAATTACTTGTAATTTTACTACGATTAAAGAAACCTAATGCTTTATCAGGATTAGTGCTCGTTGAAAAGAAAGAATTTATCGAAATGAGATTATCAATCGAATGTCGAAGAGTATTGAGTTCATCAATCGACATAACTTGACCACGATAGACACGAATAGATGATTGATGTTGATATTGTTTTAGTTGTTGATAAATATCACCAATAACAAAGCGAAATAAAAATAAAAGATCAATATTTTGAACTCGTAATGCTTTATTCAACACTCGATAAAGAAATGATTCACGAGTATACCACCAAAGCGCTTTATTTGATCGATAATCTTTTTCAAAGTCACCGACGAATACTAATTCCTTCTGATTGTTTTCATATTCTTTTTTACATAATTGAATCAATTGTTGTTTATCACTTTCGATCGATTTCATTCGAATAAGAACATCGATTAAGAGAAGAGAATGAATAAAATTACCATTTAATTCAGTAGTCGATTGGTCTGCTTTATTGGTACCTGTCTTAAATATATTTATAGATAATGGTTCTTCACTTTTAACTCGACTGTTTTGATCTTGTTTAATAACATAAAGAAGATCTTTCAATTCAACAATAACACTTTTAATTTTAATAAAATCTTTTGTCCATAGTTCATTGTCTTTCTTATCCATACAATAGACATAAATCGATGAAACTTGTCTAAGATGATGAATTTGAGGAACTAATTGTCGACCATATCGACCACTCACTATAAGAACCAGTCGATCTTCTTGTGAAAGTGAAAGAATTCGCTGATGGCATTCACCTTGATCATCGAATGTTTTTAAATGATTAATAATTTCTCGAAGTTTTAATTGAGTATTTCGATTATCTTCGGTTGTATTAACTTGTGCATCAAGCCAAAACATTGAAAATGTTTCAAGATTCTCATCAGATATTTCTAACGGTTTACTATTGTTACCACCCATAGCTGTATGGTTGGTATTTGCCAACAACGCTACTTATATAAAACACGTAGAAGGACTCTTTTTGTCGGAAGAAGGAGCACATGATTTGTTTTATCAGTTATCTTTCTGTTTATCTCATCTTAGAAGCATAAGTGTGATGCGAGAACGCTAAAAGGTAAACTTTTTCTTCATATATCGCAAAACAAAAAGTATTTTAGAAAACAATCCGTGTACTTTGTCTTTTCGTGTCATTCTTTATCCACTTTTTCTATGAGTGAAAATAATGAAAGATATGATTCATTTTTGTTTTCTGGTATATTCATTCGATATGCACATCTGTACAAGGAAAGAAAATATATTTAAGATGTTGCTAGTCGTGCTGAAAAAACTATTTTGGTTAATAAACTACTTATTTCTCATTTGAAGAAAAGTAATTTTAATGGATAAAATGTATGCCGAACAATCTACATAATATTTTATTCTAAAACACTGAATATCTAGTAAAAATATAGATGAAATAATCTCAAGTCAATCTATCTTTACACCTACTGTACTATGAGTAATAGAGAAAAAATGAGTAAGAAAAACATGAATAAGAAATTTATCTGTAGTTTTAACTGGTGAAGTTGCAATAGCTGAATAGAGAAGATAATCAGTATGAAATAAACTAAGAAAAAGATAGAAAACAAGTTGTAAAAGAGATCATTTAATGAATTGAATCGATTAACTGTGTAGAATTACGTGTTGATGAGATTTGATAACCAATAAGCGAACAAACAATATTTATGCTTTTCAAGTGAGAATACAACCGATTTAGATCATTATGAACTCACATGAAATATCTTCAACAAGAATATTCAATTTGTTTAGTTGTTTCACAAAAACTTTGACTTCTAGGAGTATTATGAATTGATTTGTTGAAGAATAGATTGGAGATTGTTGTTTTGTCGAATGATTTGAAAATTATTAACAAATATTCGATTAGTCTCGTGCCTAATCTTAGCTAGTCGTAGTTATTTACTGAATCGCTTTTCTAACATCGAGTTTAGGAGAATGATAAAAGACAGTTGTTGAAAACGTCATTAACGAATTGAAATACGGATTTTGCAAGTACTCTACTTACATTCTATTACAATTCATGATCAATATGTCGATGATTAAAACAAACAAACTAACTAACGAGTCTTTTTCTTTTCTATGTTTTTACTTGTGAATTTAATTTAAAATCAGACGAAGTGATTCGTTTAGGTCAAGCGTTAGTTTCGCTTAAAACAGAAAAACAAAACTTGTTGATAATAGAAGATTTATTTGAAATGAAAATCTTAATGAAACAGATGATCAATAATTGATTTCGAATGAGAAATATGACTATAACACTAATAAACTTGTAAGTATAAAAACAAGTAGCGCTCAACTGTTTTCTGAAAGAAATCTAGTTTACTGAGCATTCAAAACACTTTCATCCTCACTCGTAGAAAAAGAAAATATTGCTAACAATCAATAAATGAACGCATGTATTCATTATATTTTTTTACTTCTCGTTTTTACTACAAAATAAACATGAAAGAAGATATTCAAAAAGAATCTACTTTTGAATACATCAATTAAAATATATGAAAAGATAGAATATTTTCGGAAACGTGACATTTTCAATATCGTTCCCGTAGGATTCTAATTTCGATTGCTCAAAAAATGATTAATGATTTCGAAGATCCACTTTTCTCTCATAGCGCATTATCTAAATTAAGAGCAGACATATGATTTATATCCAATAACACATTTTCCTAATTAATCGTCAATAAAAATTTTATCTTGTTATTACAGGAAGAGAACGATAATGTTTCGTATAATAATAAAATTTGACCTGATCGACATAAAACTCTTATATTGAACGCAGATATTCTATGGATAGAAAATGTACATGTATAATATATCTATCGTAAATTATGTTATAAATGATAATTGAACAACGAGAGATAGACGAAATATAAAAAAGGCAGTATTCATAATTTTATGATAGGAACGGTAAGAATTTAGCTGTCAAGCTAACAACTTTACACACAAACCTTTAAGTTCAAGTAGAACCTATAAAGGTCTACTTTACTATTGACTTTTCTGAAAACTTTCACATACTAATAGTCATTTTCACGGCTATCGAATCCTTCGTTTGAAAGTCTGATATCAAGATCTCATTTTGCTTTATCATTGACATATCGCAATCATTCAAATATGTATAGAAAATTTCTGTCTTTAAAATTTAAGCCTCTGAATATTAATGTAAACCCCCTCCCAAAATAAAACACCCGGGGTCTTGTATTTAGATGGGTTTTCTAATATGTTTTCCTTTAAAGAAAATTCGAAAACATTTGAAATTTCGATGGTTTTTCATCTTATTATATTTATTTTAAACGAATAGTACAAAAAAGTTTATAACAAATATTTCGAAAAGGTAAATTTCATGCCATAAATTAAATCAAAACTACAAATGATCATTTCTAGAACTGTTTGAGATTCGTTTATGTCATTCTACTGCTGTCGCTGATTTTCTTGGTAAACTCTTCTCTAGCAGCATTTGCTTCACGTTGAATTCGATTACTGTTTTCATCACTAATATCTGTAGAAAAACATTGATTAAGAGAAGAAGGATCAAAACAAAATCCGCTTAAAGCACGTGGGTAAATTGGTGATTCATCAAACCATGTATAAGCAATATCATGGAAAGCCGCCTTGAGATCGATGCTTGATAATGTACGTAACCACGCAGACTTTGTTAAACGTGTATATAAGATACGTGATTGTGCCGATGATAACTTCAGTTTATTTCGAGGACCGTTAATATCGAGCCATTCTTCAGCAACATCATAATAGTGTTGTTTAAAAACACTAAATACATTGTTGCAACGCCGGGAACAATGCTCACTACTACACTTTTTTCTCTCAATCGACGAATACTATCTTCGTTTAAATGAGTCGTTGCGAAATCCATAATTAACAACTTTGGATTACCATCTTTGACCTTGAATGGAAGAAAAAATTATTAAAAAATAAACCGCATTGATCTACCTGCTGGTACCAACAGTGAATATATTGGTCCATTGATGGTTTGTTTATCACCGCCTTTGAAGTGAATATCACGTTTATTCCTTTTGCATATTGTTGTCGTTCTAATGGACTTATTCGACCTTGTCCTTTAAATAATAATGTTGGACTAAGACGATCATTATCTTCAGCAGAAACTGTAAGAATAACAGTAGCAAATCTCTACAAGAAAATCAAATTCGAACCATCATATAACACAAAAGCTATATTACTTTGCTTGGAAGATTTCCTGATATGTCATTGGATATGTTAACATAATTAATGGATCTTTTCGTTTGATCACCAAACGATGCCAAAGGACTCTCGTCGAAATTAAAAACATCTTTCGGTGTGAAACATCCCATTGGTCCCCTTGACGGAGCCCATGTACTTGAACGACGAATGAATGTATAGAAAGAATAAGCGAGGCGATGTGCCTCTTCATAAAACGCCGGTACCATTTCGATGAACGACGATTATGAAGTAGTTCATCTGAGATTCTTTCACCTTGACGTTGCAACCGTCGAAATGTCACTTTTTCACGACGGAATTTCTCTGGTGGTGTCGAAGAATTCGATGATTCAGCTGGAGGAGATCTACGTTCTCGAAACTAGGCCAGAAGACGAGAATCAAGATCTTTATATTTCAACTTTTTCATTCCTAAAATGTGAATTTTTTAATAATAATCCATTGAAGTTTATTTAAAACCAATTCATGTTGAACTAACAAACCTAATTTTTCTTTGGAAATGATTTTTAACTGATCTTCGACTGACAACCACTGTCTCAATTGATTAGGTGTACATCCGTAAATCTTGCAAGTTTGATATTTGTTGTTGTTATCGTTGAAAGTCGAAATTGCTTTGAGCTTTTCTCGAATCGTCCATTGTTTTCTCTTTACTTTAGTTAGTGAATTACGACCTGATCGAGTAGTAGTATCAGCAGCAGCAGCTGTTGCATAGATAATATCGGTTGAATTATCTGAGTGCGAATATGAAGCTAATGTGGTCGATGAAAGTTCGTTTTCTTTCTCATTGTCCTCCTCCTCGTCGTCTCCATCGTCGGCATCCGAATCAACACGTAAATAAGTGCTAAGTTGAACTAATTCATATTCATCAGCATCATACACCGACAAGAAAAAACACCTGTAGACAACAGAAAACTTGATTTTTCATCATAGAGAAAAAATCGAAGAAGTTGATTTTTGAATCCTAATGGTGATCCAGGTCTTCTAATATACGGAGGTCTTCTATTTCGGGAGGGTCTTTTATTTTGGGAGGGGGTTTATCAGCTGCAGGCTCAAAAGATCAGTCGTGAAGCTAATATGACATGTTTAAACCAAGATTTTGTGAAATACGAACAGAAAGGGAGTGTAAAAGTATAATGGTAGAAAATTTGGATCCCCTTCTCACAGACGTCACTCACATAAAAGATATAGGTAATATCAGAAATCGAACTGCTGTTACAGGTGTTACTAGCATTCCAGAATTACCAACATTACAGACATAATTCGATAACTAATGTATCTATTTCAGTGATCTAAACCTATTTTATAACTTAATTTTCATTTACAGTCAACATTCGATTAACATACTAACAAAATAAATTAGTTCTACACATCAATTTGAAACTCCGTCTTAATTAGTATTTTCCAAACTTCCCAATCAGTTCCTGTTTCACACTTTTAATGCAAAAGCGATTGCGCAGACCAGCTATTTACATTTCAACGCGAAATACGAGTGTGAATTCAAATACATCGGAATAATAACCATAATAGTGGTATTAAAAGTATTTATTCTCTTTATCGATACTTCGATCTATTCTCACGAGTGTTTCGTGCTCAAACACTGAAATCTCAATATTTTCTCAGTTTTAAGAACTTTTTACGCGTTAATCATACGTTTTCTCAAATTCGAATCTAATAATTCGGATAACAAATCAAAACTTTAAATAATACATAATGTGCAAACATTTTCATATCCCACTTCCTACACACTAGATATCGTCTATCTACGATACGTTCACTATTTCTAAAATACAATTTCAATTAAATTTCACAGAAACACTCTTTTCTTCAAAATTTAATGAATAAAATAAATAGACAAAATGACGACTACAAGCCATTTTCATCTCATGCAATCAAAGTGAATGTAACTTCCAAACAATTTCAAATTAATCAAGCAATCTATACCAAAAATATTAATATTGTCATTTATTACGATGAAATGCAACAAACGCACACAAGAGCATAATTATGAATATCCCTCAAGTTCCACCTATTCGTAATCAATCTTAAACCAGAAAATTGAAATCTACTCTTGAATCACCACAACACCGTGACATGGCTGTTTGTCTTCTTCAGGTGCTCGAAATATTGCGCACCTTGAGCTCCGATTTGATTGTTGTAAAGGTTGAGTTTAGTGAGTGTCTGTATGAAAGAGGCAGGAATGAGATGATGGTAAAAACATGAAGGAGTAATGATCTCACTATATTTTGTCGCAATGCTTCACCCAAATAGTGTGCACCTTGATCTCCGATTTGATTGCCATTAAGGTTGAGTGTAGCGAGTGTCTGTATAAAAGAGAGAAGAATGAGATGATGAGGAAAACATGAAGAAGTGATGATCTCACTGTATTATGTCCCAATGCTTCACCCAAGTATTGTGCACCTTGATCTCTGATATGATTGTCGTAAAGGTCGAGTGTAGTGAGTGTCTGTATGAAAGAGACAGGAATGAGATGATGGTAAAAACATGAAGGAGTGATGATCTCACTGTATTTTGTCGCAATGCTTCACCCAAATAGTGTGCACCTTGATCTCCGATTTGATTGTGGTAAAGGTTGAGTGTAGCGAGTGTCTGTATAAAAGAGAGAAGAATGAGATGATGAGGAAAACATGAAGAAGTGATGATCTCACTGTATTATGTCCCAATGCTTCACCCAAGTATTGTGCACCTTGATCTCTGATATGATTGTCGTAAAGGTCGAGTGTAGTGAGTGTCTGTATAAAAGAGACAGGAATGAGATGATGGTAAAAACATGAAGGAGTGATGATCTCACTGTATTGTGTCGCAATGCTTCACCCAAATATTGTGCACCTTGAGCTCCGATTTGATTGTGGTAAAGGCTGAGTGTAGTGAGTGTCTGTATGAAAGAGACAGAAATGAGATGATAGTAAAAACATGAAGGAGTGATGATCTCACTGTATTTTGTCGCAATGCTTCACCCAAGTATTGTGCACCTTGAGCTCCGATTTGATTGTAGCGCAGGTCGAGTGTAGTGAGTGTCTGTATGAAAGAGACAGAAATGAGATGATGGTAAAAACATGAAGGAGTGATGATCTCACTGTATTTTGTCGCAATGCTTCACCCAAGTATTGTGCACCTTGATCTCCGATTTGATTGTGGTAAAGGCTGAGTGTAGTGAGTGTCTGTATGAAAGAGACAGAAATGAGATGATGGTAAAAACATGAAGGAGTGATGATCTCACTGTATTGTATCGCAATGCTTCACCCAAGTATTGTGCACCTTGATCTCCGATTTGATTGTGGTAAAGGCTGAGTGTAGTGAGTGTCTGTATGAAAGAGACAGAAATGAGATGATGGTAAAAACATGAAGGAGTGATGATCTCACTGTATTGTATCGCAATGCTTCACCCAAGTATTGTGCACCTTGATCTCCGATTTGATTGTGGTAAAGGCTGAGTGTAGTGAGTGTCTGTATGAAAGAGACAGAAATGAGATGATGGTAAAAACATGAAGGAGTGATGATCTCACTGTATTGTATCGCAATGCTTCACCCAAGTATTGTGCACCTTGATCTCCGATTTGATTGTGGTAAAGGCTGAGTGTAGTGAGTGTCTGTATGAAAGAGACAGAAATGAGATGATGGTAAAAACATGAAGGAGTGATGATCTCACTGTATTGTATCGCAATGCTTCACCCAAGTATTGTGCACCTTGAGCTCCGATTTGATTGTAGCGCAGGTCGAGTGTAGTGAGTGTCTGTATAAAAGAGACAGAAATGAGATGATGGTAAAAACATGAAGGAGTGATGATCTCACTGTATTATGTCGCAATGCTTCACCCAAGTATTGTGCACCTTGAGCTCCGATTTGATTGTAGCGCAGGTCGAGTGTAGTGAGTGTCTGTATAAAAGAGACAGAAATGAGATGATGGTAAAAACATGAAGGAGTGATGATCTCACTGTATTATGTCGCAATGCTTCACCCAAGTATTGTGCACCTTGAGCTCCGATTTGATTGTAGCGCAGGTCGAGTGTAGTGAGTGTCTGTATAAAAGAGACAGAAATGAGATGATGGTAAAAACATGAAGGAGTGATGATCTCACTGTATTGTGTCGCAATGCTTCACCCAAGTATTGTGCATCTTGATCTCCGATATGATTGTAGCGCAGGTCGAGTGTAGTGAGTATCTGTATGAAAGAGACAGGAATGAGCGAATGACGAAGAAGATGATGAAATGTCGCCTACTCGGACAAAGGATGGGTCTCTGCGTATACATCTGTGTTATTAGTTAGACAAGAAAGTAACGCTTCTGATTTGACCGGTAAGTGTACTGAGTGAATGTGCAAGCTATATGGAGGAGTCTGTGGTAAGTATAGATGTGCATGATGAGTCCCGAGTGGAGAGTGGGTCTCAGAAGATTTATCTTTTTTTTGAGAACTATTAGGCAATTTGGTGATGTTGGATGAATGAATTTTGATTGTTGAGTTATATGACTATTACTCAAATGTTAAGCTGTATTGTATATTCAATTGCTCAAGATTGATGCATCATCCTAATCCTCGAATGGCTTAAGTAGAATGATTATTTGATGTCTAATTTAGTGTATTGTTCAGTCTGGATACTAATGCGCTTCGAGATACTTTTTGCACGAAATAACCGATTGAGTCGTTTATTCCCTCGATTGTAAGAAGGGTCATATGAAAAAAAATTGTTTGTGTATGTGTACGTGTCTGTTTGCATGGGGTGAAAAGAACGTTGATTTTAGTATGTCGTAAATGCTGGTCACCGATGGTCAGAACTTAGCTGGACCCTTGATAATCGAGGTCAGGGAAGCCGAATCTGAGTACAAGCTGGTGTCAAAGGTCAAAAGAACATCCATTTTGAGAGTCGGCTATGATGAGTCATCGATGACCAAAACTTTGTTGGACCATAGGTATTCAGGGTGAGAGAGTCCGAAGCTTGAGTCCATTCGGGGTCAAAGGAACATCGATTGTAGAGAATCCTATTTCTACAGCGTATGAGAATTTCGATATTACGAAATGTTAGGTTATCGAGTCTGATAAATCCGAATCTGCCGTTGAATTTCGAAAATACCCACTTTGGTATTTTCAAAATCTAACGGTCTGTTATAAAATTTGATCAAATAGAATCGAGTGTTTAGAATTCGAATCCGTGGTCGGATTTTTAAATTTTAAAACGGGTGTTCCTTAGTTCAATAAGTAGGTTTTGTCGAAAGGTAACGGTAATTTGCAAAGAATGATCAAATAGAAATGAATATAAAAATGGCATAGGACGTGTCAGGAGTGATACTTCTGACGGTACAAATGAGATTTACACATTATGAATATTCTTTCTATTTGAAAAAATGATGAGAGATCTGTATGCAAAAAAAGAAAAATATTATCTTCTTTGTCATAGAGGAAGATCATGGAAACGTTTTTCTTTGGTAGACAGCGTTGTTTCTTCGATCACATTGACCAAAGAAAGATAAATTTGAGCGATTCGTCATCCTAATGTTCGGATATTGTTCGAAGGTATCGAATCGAATACGGAGAGTCCGGCTTTAGGCAACTCTACTTGTTCCCTTGACTGTTAAGGAGGGTCATATGAAAAAAAAATAGTTTGTCAGTCCGTGTGTTTGCATTGGGGCCAGAAGAACATCGATTTTGGTCTGTCATATATGTTGGTCATTGAAAGCCATACTATTGTTGGACTTGCCTGTAGTGTCTTATTTGAAACTTGAATTCAAATTTCAAAATTTAAATTACTACTACCGTGTACATAAGTCCGTCTTCACCCTCAAATTTGAGAATAATAATTTGAAATTTGAATTCAAGTTTCATGTATGACATGTATGGGACCTGCGACTTCTTGGTTACGGGAGGAGTATAGAATTTCTAATACAGAACGAATCCATAGCGAAGGCGGCCGAAGACTGTCTGAGTGCACCACCATCGTAAATCTTTGCATTCTAACTACCCATATAAATGTGTCCTCAAGCAGGTTGCTAAGAAAACTCACTAATAGCCTTTTATGACTTTAAAAGAATCAAATGCATCGATAGGGAAGGCCGTATAAGCGATATTCTACGCCTAGATTTCGAAGAATAGAAATCTAATTTTTATGACCGAGAGATGGATATTTTTGAAATCTGACGATATCTCATAAAGTTTAACGAAAGGGAATGGACTATGGAGAATTCGAATCTACCATTCGAATTTCAAAAATCTAATAGTGTGTATTTTTGAAAACCAGTGAGTTTCCATTAAAATGTACTGAACAAATTTTAGTACAAACAAGAGTTTTGTGTTTGGGTTCAGATTTTCGAAGTTGAATTTTATGAATAAAAAAAGTGCGTTTATTCAAATCAATTAAATCCATCTGAGACAGAATATTGACTTTACGCCATTGCAACAGGGTTTATTCATGTGATTCTAAAATATATCGTCAGGAATTCAGCTGATTCTATGGGAATGAGAAGAAAGTCGGGCTGCCCATACTATGTTTACTGTAGTATTTCTATTAATATAGATTTTGATTTTGGAATGATTACAACTGAAAATAGGGTTTATGGATTGTTGGATCGATGAGTTATTTATGTTGTTCATTTCCAGTCACTTTCATCTACAATTTCAGTCGAGGGTTAAGTGAATCGATTCTCGATGAACGTTACTTGTTTGAGAGAAACAGATGTATCATCACAAATATAACATCAATAGTTTGCTTTTGATGTCGATTGAGATGATTTGTTTTTCCAGTCGGTTTCTTTATGTATATGTTAGTTGCACTTGTAGTAAATATTTAGCATATCACGAAACGTTTGGAAAAGGGAAGAAAAATAATTTAGACTGAAAAGACGTGGTCACATTCAAGAGCTTTTGTTTATCAGGAGGGGAAAGTAAGTTGTTTAGTGTGGAAAGAAAATAGTATTGGATTTATTTCTTTTGGCTTTCAAAATAATTGACAATTGCAGTCGGTTTGTGAAGCTTTATACTTCGAAAAGTTCAATCATTATTTTGAAGTTACGATGACTGATCATCTGCTTTGAAATCATATACATCGTGTAAACTGTTAGTTATTATTTTATGACGCTATTATTGTGTTACTTTACTTTGTTAGAGAAACTAAGAAGAAGTAATGATTTACCTGGTATCGTTGGGAAGAATAAATAATTCGGTTGAGACGTTGGCACACATTAATAAAGGATAGATATAAACTTTTGTCATTTAAATGATCCAATATTCGGTAGACCATTTCGATGGGTAAGTTTGAAAGTGTGAGAGACATTTTCATTGAATATAAATAATCAGATGCTTATAATAAGTAAAAATACTCTGAGAATGTGTATGAAATGTAAACTTTTTTTTGCCCATAAATATGAAATATGCTTATATAGGAAAATTTTCGTTGTTGTAGTTACAATAAATACTGCTTGACGAATGGTGAAATAGTAGGAAGAAAAAGAAAGTCAGTATAGGTTATGTAGTAAAGATGGCGGTAAGTATTTTGAGGGTGTTGAGACAAACTTCCATGACCGGTTTCGACTTCTACTACTAGACTTGCAAGTTTACATCATTGAAGGCTATTGAATGCAGATGATTGGATCTGGTATGTTTTGACTATATTTTTATCTGAAATATAGAATAATTGTTGGTTTTGTTTTTGTTTGGACAAACAGTAGGAGGATGTCATATTCGTGTGCAATTTGTAGGTGTTTCCAGTTATATTTCGTTTATGTTGGGTTTCTTGTGTTGCTTCTATAGAAGATAAGAAAATTGACTTAATCAAAGCTGAATGATAGATACATACAGGTATCTTGTGATGGTGATTCGTTAATAAGTATTTCTTAGGCCGTTTATTGATAAGTTCACGTGTGTTTGCGCAATGGTTTCGATTTTCAACTATGAATTTGATATCGTTGCATATATGTTCGATGAATATTTGATCATAGATATGATACATGTCTCGTTTGAAGGATAAAAAACATTTTTCATGTGTGTAATAAATAATGAGCTTATTTGATATAGTAACTTCGTCTATTGGCTTCGATGTAGTTGAATGATTTTGTTTTTCTTATAGTTCGATATGTGTTGAATCCTTTTCTTTATTTACGTGTGTTCTAGTTTCTATGGGATTCGCTTTTTCTGATGTTAATCTTGCGGTAATGTTTTGACGTAATAGTTGATATTGTTTTTGATGATTTAGAAATGGTACAAATGACGATTGAGAAATATATGTTTGTAAAAATTTTCGAAATTGCTTTTCAGTAAATACTGGTGGATAACTAGAATGTGAACGTATATTGAAATCTAACTGAAATTAATGAAAACAACAATGGAATGAAGTGAAAAATTAATTTCTTCGTACGAAGATTGTTTAGCAATTGAATAGCTCTATTTAAAATATCATTGAATCGATTGTACGATAACTGTACGAAAGCATTTGCTTCAGAGAGAAATTGTTGTCCTTGTCTGTTAGACGAATAATGAGATTCTTTTTTAAAATTATTCTTCGAGTAGATTGAACAATCGGTGCTTGTTGACGACTTTGAATTTGGTCTTTGCATCGAGAGTGGTGTAAAATAACATTGTTGAAAATAATTCATAAGATTCACTGAATATTATTTGAAGATCAATGTACCAAATGAAATATTTACATGTTCCCTTTTAATTTCAATTAATTGTAGTTTTTTTTCGAGCGAATTGTACTTTGATTCAATCGTATATGATTTGGACCTGAATAGAATTATATAATATAAAGATTTTTTCGTTTATTTGTTTTCTCTCACCTAGACAAAGCTGATGCCATGGTAGTGAATTAAATGGATTATTCATAAGATCGAGATACGGCTCTGATGAGATGCCGATATATACTTTCATTGACAATGAATATCGACGATTTCGTAGAATTTTACATTTAATCGAATACGTTTGATTAGAAAACTCTAGTTTCAATTGATTTATCTGATAAGTGAGATATTCATCGATCTTATTGAAGAGAGTTGTTGAATCGTTGGTAGTAACCGTTAAAAGTTGCACTTCTATCTGTTTATATATATGTTTGTATTGTTGTTGCTGAATTTGTATCTGATGCTCATACATACATAAGTAGATACTTAACCATGCACATTTGGCTTCTTGAATCAGTTTATAATGTTTGTTTTTCATATCGATTCGACATTGATTATTATTTAACGGTAGATAGCCAATCGAACCAATAAAATCTTCTGATTGATCGAAAACTTTTGGTAGACAGGTGTAAAAAACTTGCATTTGCAATATGAGATAATCTTTTCAAATTCGACAATGTTGTTGTTGTCGTATCAGCATTAACTGTGGCTTATGGACTGTTGCTGAAATATCAATGAAAATAATTTTATCATTTGCGGATGAATACTATTTATTGATAGAATTAACCTGATATTTGTTTATATGATGCCGTAAAAATTCCGATTTTAACGCTCGAGTATCATAATCGAAATAAACGAGTTCAATCTGATGAGTAAGTTCCATGATGATATCGTTAAGATTCTCTTAAATATGCATATAAGCATTTGTTGAATCAATAATGAATATCCAAACAGATTCCTTACTAGACTTCGTTATTGTGTTTCAAGCTGTTTTAAATATTTGTCCTGTAGTTCTAAAGTATTGGCCACCTAGTTCATACAAGTAGTATTATCACTTATTTTATTTGTTGCTATCAATTATACTATTGACTGAATATCCTTCGACCATAATTGTACACATATTGATTTCTCAATTTTGTCAGCAATTCATCAGTACCAGATTTCAAGTATGTATCCCATACGCATAATCCCAGATCAAGCCATCTGATGAGACTGTAAAATTCAGTCGAAACGATCGTCATGGCAGTTCGTCTCAAATAGATGTTCTTTTGACCTTCGACCTTGAATATATACCCAGAATCGAACTGCCCGACCTCGATTACCTAGGATTCAACTAAGTTCGACCTGTCAGTGGTCAATATCTGTTATCCTTCTAATGCTGAAATTTGATTGGTTTGGGACAGACAGATAGACGAACTTTATGGATTTTTAGAGCGAATTTTTCGCATATAACCCTTTCTTTCAGAAAAGGGAATAAATATTTCCCTAGAACTATCAAAAGTCATATTTGCAGAATAAATGATTCGATTATTTAGAAAATCGAGAAAGACATCAGTTGATGTGGAGAGTGAAATTATGATCCACTTTCTGCTAGAATAATTCCATCGAAATAGTTGAATACGATAGAAATTAAAATCAACATCAATAAATATTCTCTGACGACTCGTTATAATCTCATTTAGAGTATTTTCAATATAACTTCAATCAACAACTATAGTGTCAAAGGATTTGAGGTATTTGTTAATGATTTTCTCATAAATTTATGTAAATCATGCAAAGAAAAGTATTAAGATCAACAAACAAATCGTAAGATTCACCATTGATAAAAGTAACGATTTCACTACTATTTGTATTATAGTTTCATTTATTGATTATGCATATGGTGAATTGATCATAGTTATACGTAAATATCGTTATTATTTGTAATAAAAATCAATTGTATTTAAATCAATGAATATAATTCCAGTAGGATTTCAAACAACAAATGGATCAAGTGTCGGCTGATTGTATGAAACATTTACAAAACTCATGAGTATGAGAGGTATAGGAAATTCAACGTACTATTAGAGTTTGATAGTAATGTGAACTTTTCTATTCGAGTATTATCTTCATCTACGATAAATATATTTTCCAAAACTATCAAAACTAATTGATTACTGACAATGATGCGATGATTCTCATCATCGACAATGAAAAAGTATTTACTACCATTCGAAATAACTGTTGTTCCATTTAGTTCATTCAACTCAAAAAATCGTATTCTAATGTTTTTACAATCGGCAACATATTAATCGAAATTCGTATCGACAAAGATTTCACGAGGTTCATTTAACTTTTATAAAGTTATATCCACAGAATCAGCAACAGTTATATTCGAAGCTGATTCAAAATTCAAAGATTTATTTATAACTTCATGAATAAAAATGATATAACATTCCGAATTTGTTTCCATAACTCAAATCTCATTTGATAAATTCCCTGATAGTCGAATTAGTAACGTCAGTAAAGTTAGCACCAGATTCGAGTTTTTTGTGGTACGATTCGCCTGTACATTTGTGCTGACTCTCTTTTAGGTTGTGCTGTATGCAGAATTTGATTCTGCATCGAATGGTGCTAGTTTCAGATGGGGTCACCGATGAAAAACATAAGGTTTGACTCAAAATACTGATTTTTTCAGATTTTTTAGAAAAGTTTTTTCCGTCGCAATTCGCTATACTACTTGTGCTGACTCTAAAAACGATTGTGCTGAATTCAGAATTAAATTCTACATCGAATGATACTATTTTCAAGGTGGGTTATCGGGCAAAAAAATATGGTCAGGTTTATGGCAGGAGACCATTAAGGATTTCTTGACCCTGATAGAGTGAATTTTTTTGCCCGATAACCCACCCTGAAAATAGTATCATTCGATGTAGAATTTAATTCTGAATTCAGCACAACCACTTTTAGAGTCAGCACAAGTAATATGGCGAATCGCGACGGAAAAAACTTTTCTAAAAAAACCGAAAAAGTCAGTATTTTGAGTTAAACCTTATGTTTTCCATCGGTGATCCCATCTGAAACTAGCACCATTCGATGCAGAATCAAATTTTGCATATAGCACAACCTAAAAGAGAGTCAGCACAAACATACAAGCGAATCCTACCACGAAAAACTCGAATCTGGTGCTAACTTTTCTTACGTAATTAGTAAAGGTGAAAAGCATCTAGATCCCATCATACATTCGAATAAAATATCGGTTGATTATACGAGAAATCAGAAAACGAATCTCGTATTTTCTCATTTATTGTTTTCTTGATGAACATCCGATTAAAGTAGTTGTCGAAGAATATTTTGAATAAATGAATTTTTTATTCAGAAAGAAAAGAAAAACAATCGTTAAGTTCGACTTTAATATTCAGTCGTTGTAATCTTTTGATTTTAACTTGTCTTTTTCGCATGGTTTATAGAATCTTCGAATTCACAAAAATGAGACGAGTGCTTTTTTATTTTCTATCAGGCGTATTCATTATTAATGATTAAGTTTGGAGAATATTATTTCAAGTTGGAAGATACACGTTGAATACCTTCTTTAGCTCTCAGTATATTTGGATGTTGTGAAGAAAATGCATGCTGATAGATATTCAGTGCCTTTTTAAATAGTTCTAATGCTTCTTTCCATTCACGTTTCTTTTCATGTATCTCGGCAATACTTTCATAACTCATGGCAATATTAGGATGATCACCAGGAAGCGCTTTTAACATCATTTCGAGTGACTGTTGAACATGTTCCATAGCAAGATCATATTTATTTAGATGAGAATAAACATTGCCAATATTATTGTGAGAAGCAGCAATATCTGGATGATTCGAAGGTAAATGTTGTTTCCAAATAGCTAATGATTTTTTGTAAAAATCTAACGCTTCTGTGTATTTCTTCTGGTCATCATATACATTAGCAATGTTATTATAGAAACCAGCCATATTTGGATGATCTTCATTATTTGCATTTCGAAATAATTCTATTGCTTTATTATAATTTTCTAATGCTCTCTCCAACTCACACTTGTCAGCATAAACAACACCTATACAATTATATAAATTACCAATGTTTACATAATTAGATGATCCCTCTTGTTCTTCAGTTACCAGTGACTTTTGGAACCATTCAAGACTAGAGTCATACGCAGCTTTATCACGAGTCACTCTGCCAAGACTGAAATATAAATCACCAAGCGAAGGATCATTTGGTGGTAACTCTGCTAATAATCGATGATAAATCTTCTCTGCCATATCATATTTACCCATTTCACGCAAAACAAGACCAAACGAACGAAGATCAACTTCCTCATTCCTACCACCTAATTCATTTTTCATATGATCGAATAATTCCTTTAAATCATGTTCATCATCGCCACATAGTTCCATATAAATCGTTACGATGTCTTTATCTTTTGTTTCTTCAATTTTAGTCAATCGAAAAATAGATCCAATCATAAATAATACTTCACTTTCATTGTCAAAATCACTCAAAGAACTAATATCAGCGAATGGTTTTGATTTTACTTCTTGAGGATCGGCATCAATAACAAATAGTACACGACATAAATCACTTGTAATTTCAGTGCTATTCAAGAAACCTACTGCTTTTTGATGATTGGTACTCGTTGAAAAGAATGAATTTATCGAAATTAGATTATTAATCGATTGTCGAAGAGTATCGAGTTCATCAATTGATATAACTTGACCACGAAAGACACGAATGGGTGATTGTTGTTGATATAGTTTTAATTGTTGATAAATATCTCCGATAACGAAGCGAAGTAGAAATAAAAGATCAATATTTTGAACTCGTAATGCTTTGTTCCACATTTTATATAGAAATATATCACGAGTATACCACCAAAGCGCTTTATCTGATCGATAATCTTTTTCGAATTCACGGACGAATACTAATTCCTTCTGATTGTTTTCATATTCTTTTTTACATAACTGAATTAATTGTTGTTTATCACTTTCGATCGATTTCATTCGAATAAGAACATCGATTAAGAGAAGAGAATGAACAAAATTACCATTCAATAGATTTATGGATAATGGTTCTTCAATTTTAACTCGACTTTTTTGATCTTGTCTAATGACATGAATGAGATCTTCCAATTCACCGATAACACTTTTAATTTTAGTAAAATCTTTTGCCCATAGTTCATTGACTTTCTTATCCATACAATAGACATAAATCGATGAAACTTGTCTAAGATGATGTATTTGAGGAACTAATTGTCGACCACATCGACCACTCACTATAAGAACCAGTCGATCTTCTTGTGAAAGTGAAAGAATTCGCTGATGGCATTCACCTTGATCATCGAATGTTTTTAAATGATTAATAATTTCTCTTAGTTTTAATTGAGTATTTCTATTATCTTCAGTTTTATTAACTTCTGCATCAAGCCAAAAGATTGAAAATGTTTCAAGATTATCATTAGATAGTTCTAACGGTTTACTATTATTACCACCCATAGCTGTATGGTTGGTATTTGGCAACAACTTTACTTATATAAAACACGTAGAAGGACTCTTTTTGTTGAAAGAAACAGCACATGATTTGTTTTATCAGTTATCTTTTTGTTTATCTCATCTTAGTAACATAAGTGTGATGCGAGAACGCTAAAAGGTAAACTTTTTCATCATATATCGCAAAACAATAGGTATTTAAAAGAAAAACAATCCGTGTATTTTGTCTTCTCGTGTCATTCTTTATCCAATTTTTCTATGGGTGAAAATAATGAAAGATATGATTCATTTTTGTTTTCTTGTATATTCGTTAGATATGCATCTGTGTAAGGAAAGAAAATATACGTTTGAGATGTTGTTAGTCGTACTTAAAAACCATTTTGGTTAATAAACTACTTATTTCTCATTCGAAGAAAAATAACTTTGACTGATAGAATGTGTGCTGAATAATCTAAACGAAATATCAAGTGAAAAGTATAGCTGAAATTGAGCACAATGAAATCATGTCAACTCAATCTATCTTATTCTTGTGAAATATTTCTAAGTTTAACTTCATAATATTGTAAAAAGGAATGTATATACAATTAGAATTCGAATATCTTCAATCGATATATTCCGAATTATTAGTCTGCTTATCCTTAATATTCAATAGTAAACAATTCAATATCGATACATTTCGAAAAATAATTGAAACAAAACGACTCTGACTGATATTGACATTTGAAACAGAAATAAATAGATTTTCATTTAACATTGATATTTCATTGAATGAACATAAAAGACAAAGTTTATTGCTTTCAAATCAAATACTATAGTTACTTCAAGCAATTTTAAAAAAAAGTAAAATAGCATTCGGAGAAAATATCGATTGATTATACGAGAAATCTGAAAGAGATAATTTTTAACTAAATGAATTTTTTATTCAGAAACAAAAGAAAAACAATCGTTGAGATCGATTCGAAGATTTAGTGGTTGTAATCTTTTCTGTCAGACGTATGCTGATTATTAATGATTTAATTCGGGAAATATTATTTCAATTCAGAGGATACACGTTCAATGTCTGCTTTAACTTCGAGTACATTTGGATGTTGCAAAGAGAATGCATGTTGATAGATATTCAGTGCATTTTCAAATAGTTTTAATGCTTGTTGAAGATTGGTACTCGTGGAAAAGAAAGAATTTATCGAAATAAAATATCGATGATATTTAATGACGTGATAAAACCAATTTCTTTTAAAAACATGTCGATAATAAAAAAATCTTTTATGTTGTAGATTCTCACAATCATCGAATTCGAAGTTCTACCAACAGGTGAATTCAATTATTTTTTGAAGAAAAAATAAATATCAATTCATTTTTTAGAAAATCTTTACGAAAGTACAAACAGGTAGCAAATCACTTTATGTATCGATCTTATGTTTTGTTTTTCTCTTCACCTGCTTATCTAATTTGAATGTGAGATAAATACCAAATAAAAATAAAGATTCTTCTAGTAGATCGAATCAAGTTCTTAGAACTTTCGACATGTCAAAATTGAATTTTATTGAAATGCCTGTAGAAATCAATGAGGATTGTTAAGTGAGAAAATGTGAAACAAAAAATTTAATTCGAAGTAAATAGGAATTACTCTGATAATCTGTTCGAAAGGAATGAACAATATTGCACTCGAGTCAATCGATTTGTTCAAGATTGAGAAGAAAAAAATATCGTGAATTAAGTCTGTGACTTTCATTTGATATCGATCTATTTACGACTGAGTTCTTCGATTTGAAAGTGTTGACAATCTTTTATTGGATGACATCGGATTTGAGAGAAAAATCATGAGAATTTACATAGAAGACACGTTTGTTGATCGATGTTATTTATCTTTTTATTGACAAAAACATGTCGACAATAAAAAGATATTTTCATTTGAAATGTTTCTTCGGATTTGGATTGGTTTGTTCATACAACAACAATATTTTACTCTTGCAACTTTTTCATTTAATCAACCGAGATTTCGAATCAATGCTACTTGGAATTCAATTGCAACGACTTTTGCCAAGCAAAGTTTTGTGGGCCAATATCCGATTGGTATTTTTGTCAATTCAAACAATTCAATTTACTTACCCAATCGACAAACTGGTCAAATTCATATGTGGCAAAATGACAATCATCTTAATTCGACAAAAACTATTTCGGGTAGTTTATCTGATCCATACTCTATATTTGTAACAACGAATGGTGATATTTATGTTGACAATGGAAGGACGCATGGTCGTGTGGATAAATGGATTGTAGAAAATGAAACATGGATATCGGTTATGAATATTACATCACCATGTTTTGGTCTTTTCATCGATATTTATGAGAATTTATATTGTTCAATGTATGATAATCATCAAGTTGATAAAAAATGGTTAAATGGCACAACAACAATCGTTGCTGGAACTGGTGTTGGAGGATCTCAATCGGATATGCTTTATTATCCTCTTGGAATATTCGTTGATATTAATTTAGATTTATATGTTGCCGATAGTTACAATCATCGAATTCAATTATTTCGATTGAATCAACGAAATGGAATAACTATTGCAGGAAAAGGATCAGCAAAATTAACAATCGAACTTATTCGCCCAACAGGAATTGTTCTCGATGGTGATCAATATCTTTTTATTGTTGATCATAGAAATAATCGAATAATTGGTTCAGATGAAAATGGTTTTCGTTGTATTTTTGGATGTTCTGGTGAAAGCGGTTCAACAAACGATAAATTATCTAATCCTCATACTATGTCATTCGATAGCTATGGAAATATTTATGTCACCGATCAGTATAATCATCGAGTACAAAAAATCTCTTTATCAAAGAAATCTGATCGTAAGTATGCAATTTGTTCGATTTTCTCAAAATCAACGTTATAATTCCTATTTTTTTACTTTTGACTAATCATTGTTTCGCATGAGTTTTGTCTCCATTTAACAGAGAAATTAATCGTTTATTCCATGCCAAAGGAAATCTGGTTACTCTCACATGAAGGTGAATATAAATTTGTAGAAAAATCAATTAAAGGGAAATCAATAAATTGTAAAAAAAAATTTCAATGTTACAGAAAAGTCTGGTGCTTGCAGTGTTGATGGTTCTATGTTTTTCATTTTCATTTTAAACATCGCGAGGACAAGATTTCTCACTTTAGTTTTACTTTCAAGTTAAGGTTGATTGTTCCGTATGACTAAATCCTAATAATCTTTTAAGGTCATGAACGATATGTTCTTGTTGATTAAAGATTTGAATTGTAGAATCGTTACGAACAAATGAATTCAGTGAGAATCAAAAATAAAAGCTATCGTTCGTAATTTATTCGATTGATTTAACGGGTGCGGCAGAGGAAATTGCCGACTTGTTCTTCCTTAAATAAAATTCTAACAAGGGGTAAAATAATGATTCAAAATTATACTATTCGATAGAGCTTGAAAAATGCTATTCATTAATAGTTTTGCGATTTTTTAGTACCTTCTATTTTTTTAGATATATGATGAAATCTATGGACGCCCAAAATGCTGTTTTGCTCAGATTACAAAAAGGAAAATCGCTGTTGCAAACATCAAAGGATTTATTAAATTTCGCTAATGAATGTACTATTCAAAACTGAAAATCAATATACTTGAAAACCAGCAAAATTGATCTGAAAAGCTATCTGAATTGGCTAAAGCAGTTCGAACTAAAAATGTCATTATGAAGATCAAAAAACATTATAAACGAAGTGCATCATCAAAATATGTAAAATGATTAGCCAGATCAGAAATTCAGAACGATTAGTGGGAAGAATAGTCAAGGGGCATGACGTCCAAGATCTTTCTAGGCTATTCCGATTGATCGTTTTGAAATGACAAGCTATTTACCGTATGCTTTGACGTGCACTTCGCTCATCACGTTTTTTGATCTTTATAATAGCATTTTTGTTCTGAACTGCTTTAACCAATTCAGATAGCTTTTCAGATCAATTTTGCTGATTTTCAAGTATATTGATTTTCAGTTTTGAATAGTACATTCATTAGCGAAATTTAATAAATCCTTTGATGTTTGCAACAGCGATTTTCCTTCTTGTAATTTGAGCAAAACAGCATTTTGGGCGTCCATAGATTTCATCATATATCTAAAAAAATTGAAGGCATAAAAAAATCACGAGATTATCAGCGCATAGCATTCTTCAAGCTGTATCAAATGGTATAGCTTCGAATCATTCCTTTACCCTTTGTTAGGATTTCATTTAAGGAAGAACAGATCGGCAATTTCCTTTGCCGCACTCGTTAGAAATCAATTAAATTTGTTAAAATTTCTCTGATTTTCGAATTTGTCGCAAAATCGAATTCTCCATTAACTCGTTACTCTTTAAGAAATGCAAATCGTTGTTCGATGAGAAATCGACGATTTTTTTTTATTCACATATCATACATCGAATGTCCCAACAGAATTCGATTTATCCTTCAACGAGAAACACTTCATCTACTTTTCTTTCTCGTTCTCTGATCGCACGATCATAGTCTTAAATATTTCACCATTTCTGCTAGAAATCGAACAATTTCCCTCAAGATAGTTTCCTTAGTCCACTGCTGCTTTTCTTATATCACGAAAATCTTTTCATTTACCTTGTAGTTTTGACACTTTCGTATAATCAACCAAGATTTTGTTTAAACACAACTTGAAATCCAAATGCAACGACTTTTGCCAATCGACAAGGGGGAACAGCAGACTTCAAGACTTCAAAGACTTCCCCCTATGTGACTTCGCTTTTTCCGAAATACTTCAATAGACTTCCAATGACTTGATAGACTTCGAAGAGTTTGAAAGACTTCTAAACCCTTCAAATGACTTCCAAAGACTAAAATAGATTTCAAGAGACTTGAAGGACTTCTAGGGACTTCAAATGAGTTCAAGGAATTTCATAAGACTTTCCGAGACTTCTACGATTTCATTAGACTTCAATAGACTTATAGAACTTTAGTGACTTAATGTGACTTCATGTGACTTCAAGAGACTTTGAGGGACTTCAAGGGACTTTGAGAGACTTCTTGAGACTTCATGGGACTTCGGGCGGTTGCAAAAACACTTCGAGGGACTTCGATAGACTTCATTAAAATATGATTGACTTCAGAACCATAATGGGACTTCGAAAGATTTCATTGATTCAGATGGACTTCATACGACTTCAGACGCGAAGTCTCTGCTGTTTCCCCCTTGCCAATCGAAATTTTGTGGGCACACATCCGATTGGTATCTTTGTCAATTCAAATAATTCAATTTACATACTCAATCGACAAACTGGTCAAATTCATATTTGGCTAAATGAAAATCATCTCTATCCAACAAAAACGATTTCGGGTAGTTTATCAGACCCATTCTCACTATTTGTAACCACGAATGGTGATATTTATGTTGACAATGGAGCCAATCGTCGTGTTGATAAATGGATTGTAGAAAATGAAACATGGACATCGGTTGGGATTTTTATATCAACATGTTACGCTATTTTCATTGATATTTATGAGAATTTATATTGTTCAATAGGTGGTATTCATCGAGTTGATAAAAATGGGTCAAATATTGCTGGAACGGGTGTTGGAGGATCTGAATCGGATATGCTCAGTGGTCCTTATGGAATATTCGTTGATATCAACTTAGATTTATATGCTGCAGATTGTGGAAATAATCGAATTTAATTATTTCACTTGAATCAACGAAATGGAATAACTGCTGCAGGATATGGATCAGTTAAACTAACAATTGAACTGGATCGACCAACAGGAGTTATTCTCGATGGTGATCAACATCTTTTTATTGCTGATCAGGCAAATCATCGAATAATTGGTTCAGATGAAAATGGTTTTCGTTGTATTTTTGGATGTTCTGGTCGAAAAGGTTCAAGAAACGATAAATTATCTTCTCCTCATACTATGTCATTTGATAGTTATGGAAATATTTATGTCACCGATAAAGGAAATGATCGAGTAGAAAAAATCTTGAAAAACGAACTCCGCAGCGAATCAAAAATAACAACAGGTGAATTGAATTATTTTTAACGAAAAAAAACAAATATCAATTGATATTTCAGAAAATCTTCACGAAGGTACAACATTTAACAACAATGGAAACAAATCATTTTCTATGTCAATCATCTATTTTGCTTTTCTTCTCTTTTTTCTCGTTTTTCAATGATTTTTGCTATTTGTGATGTAATTCATGCTTATAGGTATACTCTTTGCAAAAATAAACATATATCTATACTTGATTGTCTATTCAAGATGCAATATAACTCTTTTGTCACAGTACAAACTAAAATCCAGGATAATTTAAAATCGTCCTAAAATATAATGAATATTTAAAATTTTCCTAAGGGCACCCTCAAAGTATACAATTGTTCTGTTCAAACATGACAACGTGATCATCAGATGCAGAAAATGAATCCGTTTCTGTCAACTATTTTCTCTTGATCAGTTTACACTGTTTTGGCTTTCGGTCGAAAGTTGAATTCATCGCTCGTTTTATTCGTATGTACAGAACGCCTACGATTAAATATCTGAAGTTAAAACTACTGATGTACAGACTCTTTAATTGTCCTTACCTAGTCTTCTGGTCACCAGCTAAGTATACAGTTTTAAGATACAGTGAAACCTCTCATTAGTGGACAGTAATTGAAATTAACAGAATAATTTATGAGGAATACAAGAAAACATAAAGTGTAACTTTGATAATATTTAATGGTCAATAAAAGAAAGAGAAAAAAGAATCATCTCTCTTGTTCAATCAACGGGAAATCAAGAAGAAAACAATTAGTGATCCAGTAGTGTCTTATTTGAAATTTGAATTCAAGTTTCAAGTATGACATGTATGAAAATTCTAGAATTTTCCTATTCTGTTTTAATATCAGTTTCATTTCTTCATTTTGTTCCATCTGAAATTCTATATGAATAACAATATGGTAACCCTAATTCAAAAATAACGAATTGTAATCGAATTATGTTCATCAAAGGAGAATTCTAGCTTCTAATAAGAATTTTTCTTTGCCCGTAGAAGTGATTGTATTCAAATTTCTGGCAGAATTCTTGTGTAATGAATATATTTCTAAATTCTATGGATAGAATTTTGATACCCACAAAACAAAAGCGTATATTTATTAGTGTAAAGAAATGATTTTTAAGCTGAAATGTTCTTCTTTGTTTGGATAATTAGTTAATCAAAAATTATTGATGAGTTTCTTGTCGCCATCGTGTCATGGAATCTTTGAATGTTTTTCTGTAGAGTTCTGAAGGCAAGACAAATACAGTAAAGACAAGCATTGGTGGTGTAAAAGAAATAAAATAACCACAAAGATATAACCAAGGATTTTCCGATGGATCGACACATCCAGATATCAATGACATGATTAAACGAGGTACGGCTAATAGAAGCAAAATAAAAGGACTGATTAGCAGTTGTTTATGTTCACGTATTTGATTGACAGCATGTTCTTTGAACGATTTTTGATTTGTTTTTGCAGTTGATCGTCGTCGAGCTGTACCAAAAATAATAAATAAAGCAGAGAAAAGATTGACAAGAAATGGTACGACAAGATGAATAAATAAAGCTATTGTATTATAAGTTTGAACCGAACGAGGATATCGAATAACACACAGAACATTATGTTCATTTTCATATCCTATATTTGTATAATTTTTCATTGTCATATTCATTGTTAAATTATTACTGTTGCTGATGGGATTATATTTCGGATTTGTATATTCAAATAATTCATGATATATTGGCTCATGAATAAGAGTACCCATGATGAAAATAGGTAACATCAGAAGAATCCATCGAGCTGCATGTCGACTCATTTTCTGATTAAAATTAACTCCTTTTGATACATTAACAGTTCGTTCGATAGCAACACAAGCATTTAACCAACCATCTAAGTATAAACAAACTTTTAGAACTGAACCAATGAATACACAATCTGTTCGAAGAATCGATGAGCGAACAGTTGAATGTAATTGAATAAGAACAACAAACCAAAATTTGATTGTAAACATCGTAATTGTTAGAAGAGAAGTAATTGAAGATGCTAATAAATAGATTCCACAACCAACTTTTCTTAATTCTTTATTTCGAAATGTTATTAAAGAAAAGATACCATTAATGAAACCAATAACAAACATAATCATGGTAATACCAGCAGCTGTTTGTATCAAAGCTGATTGCTTTCGAAATG
>Ga0209935_1001732_pt1 | contig 31579 bp, 29 predicted proteins | sample ThiBio_1000_plan_2_FD_183958 | JGI IMG/M metagenome (GOLD analysis project Ga0209935, IMG submission 183958) | Wastewater bioreactor microbial communities from Cape Town, South Africa - Thiocy_cont_1000_plan (SPAdes) | ecosystem: Engineered > Bioreactor > Thiocyanate-remediating >...
CCCGGCCGCTATGTCCTCGTGGTTTCCCCGATCAAGGGCAACGCGGCCTTCCCGGTAAGCGAAGACGCCTATCTCGAAGGTCCCGGCCCGGCCCAGGTACCGGTGCAGTCGGACAACACGGCGACCGTCTTCTCCCGCGCACCCTCCGACCATGTCTCGGTCGACGACCAGCGCCCGGGGGACCGGCCATGGAAAGTGGGAGAAACCGCCTCGGTGCGCATCCTCTCCTCCACCGGCGGTATCGCGTGGGTGACGATCGAAACTGATCGCGTACTCGAGACCTTCACCGTGCCGGTCCCGGCCAACTCGACCCGCATCGACATCCCGATCAAGCCCGAATACGAGCCGAACGTCACTGTCTCAGTGTATCTCCTGCGCCCGGGCGGAACCAACGAACTCGCCGGAGAGATCTACGGCTCGACGACGCTCTTCGTTCGCCAGCCGGGACGCATCCTTTCGGTCGACGTGAAAACCACGAAACCGGAGTACAAGCCTCGTGAGCCGATCTACGGACGCGTCGCCGTGACCGCCGAGGACAAGCCGGTGGCCAACGCCGATCTCGCAATCTACGCGGTGGACGATTCGATCCTCGAGCTGGCCGAGTGGCGCCTGCCCGTCCTGCTCCCCGCCTTTTTTCCCAGCCGCCCGCTCGGCGTCGTCACCTACTCGTCGCTGCGTGCCTACGTCGACAAAATCAATCCGCGCTGGCTGACGATGAAAGGCTTCACCGCTGGCGATGGCGGGGATGACGCCTTTGCCAACACCACGTTTGCCCGCAAGGAATTCAAGCCGATCATCCTCTGGCAGCCGAACGTGAAAACGAACACCGAGGGCATCGCCTCCTTCCAGTGCGAAGCGCCGGACAATCTCACGCGCTTCCGCGTCATCGCTGTGGCCCAGACGCGGGAGAGTCAATTCGGCGCGGGCAATTCCACGCTCACCGTGACCAAAAACCTCCTGCTCGACACCGCCCTGCCGCGCTTCGTGCGTGAAGGCGATGAGATCGAGCTGCGCGCCGTGGCCCGGCAGAAGCTCTGGGATTCCGCGAAGCTCAAGGTGCGCTGTACGACAGGCGGAGGGCTGGAATTGACCGGCCCGGCCGAACAGGAAATCTCCGCCGACCGCGATGCGCCTGCGGTGGTGAGGTTCCGCGCCAAGGCATCCGCCGTCGGCGGCTCGACCGTGAAATTTGACGTGGTGGCACTGGATGACACGACGGTGACAGATTCCGTGGAGGTTCCGGTCCCCATCGCTGAGCCGGTGATCCTGCGCAAGGACGCCGTAGCCGGAACGGTGGGCAACACCACGTTCAAGGCGGCCGAGGTGGCTCCCGGAGCGTGGGAGAACGCGAAAGGCGACTTTACCTTCTCCGTATCGACTACGCCGTGGCTGCCGAAGCTCCAGGGCATTCCCTACTTGATCGAGTACCCGCACGGGTGCTTCGAGCAGAAGTCCTCGCGCCTGCTGGCCTACACCTATCTCGGCGGCCTCCTGAAATACATCCCCGACGCCGGGGTGCGAAAGGAGAACTACCAGGACGTGATCACGCGCACGCTGGAGGAGTTCGAGCAAGGGCTGCTCTCCGATGGCCGTCTCCCCTACTGGCCGGGCGGGACAACGGCGAATGACTTTGTGACGATCCAGGCTGCGTGGTGCGTGAGCCAGGCCGAGGCGGCTGGCTTTGAGGTGCCGGAGCGGCTGGCCAGCGATTTGCCCGACGCTGTGACCAACTTGGTGCTCCAGCAAAACGGCCTCTCAACGACGCCGACCCTGCGCGCCTTTGCCTTCTTTACGCTCGCCACCTTTGGCAACGAGCCGGATGCCGCGCTCAAGTCCGCCGCGAATGAACTCTATCTCCAGCGCGACAAAATGGGCACCGATGGCAAGGCCATGCTCGCGCTCGGCCTCTCGCTGCTCAGGATCGAACCGGAGAAGCAGAAGACCATCGTCTCCGAGTTGCGTGATCCCGAGGGTATTGCCTTTAACCCGGAAACCTTCTCCTCACAGACGCGTACGCAAGCCCTGTGCGACTGGGCGCGTCTCGTCATCACGCCGGGGCCTGAGGACAAGGAAATCGCGGACCGCCTGGGCAAGCTGCTGGAACAGGCGCAGAGTCTCTCGACCCAGGAGAACCTCTGGCTGCTGGTGACCTTTAATACGCTGCTCGACAAAACCTCCTTCGCCAAGCTGCGCGCCAACCGCCTCAAGCCTGCGGCCGCGACCGTGTCGGAAAATTCCACCGCCGCAGCGTGGTCGCCGCAGACCCTGGCAAATCTCGTGACCTTCGTGGTCGACGGACTGCCAAAATCGACGGCTCCCGGCAGCTTCGTGCTGAGCGCCGCGTATCGCATGGCGCAGCGCGAAACGCCCGCCGAGATTCACGGCCTGAAGATCGAGCGCATCGTGAAAAACCTCACCGCGCCCGAACGCGACGGCAGCGCCGCCCATCCCTACAAACTCGGCGACCAGGTGTTGATTTCGTACCGCTTCTCGGCGGAGGAAAAGCATAGCTTCGTCGCGCTGGAGGACATGATTCCCGCCGGGCTGGAGATCGTGAATCCCAATCTCGCGCTCTTTGGCCGGTACTATGACATCCCGGCGGAAGGCGATGTATCGACTGCCGCCCTCTCGCACAGCGAGATCCGTGACCAGCAGACGAACCTTTACTTTGACCGCGTGGACAAGGGCCGCAGCAGCTACTCCGTGCTGGCCCGCGCCACCGCCGCAGGCAACTTCATCTGGCCCGCCACCCAGATCGTTCCGATGTACGACAGCCGGTTCTTCGGCCGGTCGGCCTCGAGCCAATGCGCCGTCGTCTCCGAGTAATCCTCGCCGTCGGCGCGCTGGCCGTCGCGGGATATGCAGCATGGGAGCTGGCAATACATTACGCCCCGCTTCCACGCACGATCGATGATCCGCCCGTGGCCACCCCGGTGCTGGAGGATCGGCACGGCACGCCCTTCGCGGTCATTCCCTCCGCGACGATGCGCGCAGCAACCCCGGTTTCCCTGCGCGACATGGGGCGCTGGCTGCCCTGGGCCACGGTGGCCATCGAGGATCATCGCTTTTGGGAGCACCATGGCGTCGACTTTTGCGCGACCACCGGCGCCGCGCTGCGCAACCTCCGCAATGGCACGATCATCTCCGGTGCGTCGACCATCACCCAGCAGGTGGTGAAACTCGCCAGCCGCCGCGAGGGCCGCGCCCCTCGCGCGAAAGTGCGTGAGGCCTTCGGCGCGATGAAGCTGGAGCAGCACTGGACCAAGGAGCAGATCCTCGAGTCGTACCTGAACCGTATTGACTATGGCAACCGCCGCTTCGGAGCCGAGGCGGCGGCCCAGGCGTATTTTGGCAAAAAGACCGCCGACCTCTCGCTGGCCGAGGCCATCTTCCTGGCTGGGCTGCCTCAATCCCCCACGCGGCTGAATCCCTGGCTGCGCCCCGATGCGGCGATGGCCCGGTACCGGCTCAATGTCACCCGGCTCGAGGGACAGGGACTCCTCCCGGAAGGAGCCAGCGCGAAGGAGCTGCTCGCCCATCCGCCCAAGGTCTCGCGCAATGACCCGCCGTCGCTCGCGCCCTATTTTGCCCGCATGGTGCCGACCAACGGCCAGCCGCGCATTCGCACCTCGCTCGATCTCGAGATTCAGGCCGCCGCCGAACGCCGTCTCAAGGATCACATCGATCAGGTCGGCGGAGCCGGAGTCGGCGATGCTGCCATCGTGGTGATCGACAACGCCACGGGGGAAATCCGCGCCCTCGCCTGCGCTGGCAAGGCCGGACAAAGCGCGATCAACTCCGCGCTGGAATCCCGGAGCTGCGGGTCGACGCTGAAGCCTTTCCTCTATTTGCAGGCCATCGACTCGCGCGCCTTCACCGCCGCGTCGCTCCTGCCGGATACGCCGGACGCCATCTCCGAGCATTACGAGGATTACGATCCGCAGAACTACTCGGCGAATTACCTCGGCCCGGTCCGCCTGCGCGATGCGCTGGGAAATTCCCTCAACGTCCCCGCCGTCGTCACCCTGAGCCGCCTCGGGGCGCGCGACACCTTCCAGCGTCTGAACCGCTGGGGGCTATGGTTCCCGCGGGGATTCGATGCCTACGGAGCGGGTTTCATTCTCGGCAACGTGCCCGTGCGGCTGGTCGATCTGGCCGCAGCCTACGCAGGAATTTCCCGGGGCGGTCAGGCATGGCCCGCGCGAGTGGTTCCGTCGGCGCCCGTGGAATCCCGCGAAGCCGCCTCCCCCGAGGCTTGCGCCATCATTGCCGACGTGCTCTCCGACAACTCGGCGCGCCTCTGGAGCTTCGGCAATGCCTCGCCGCTGAATCTTGGTCCCCGGACGGCAGTGAAGACAGGAACCAGCTCCGGCTTTCGTGATGGATGGTGCGTGGGATTCAATCGCGAGCACACCGTTGCCGTCTGGGCGGGAAACCTCGATGGCCGGCCCATGGGGGAACTCCTCGCCGTGCGCTCCGCCGCACCTCTCTGGGCCGCGATGATGAAGCACCTCTACGCCTCCGGCGACCATCCTCTGCCCGAGCCGCAAGCCTCCGAAAAACTGCACACCATCGCCGTTGACCGGGAAACCGGGCTCCTTCCGCGACCGGGCGAGCCGACCGTTAAGGAATGGTTCCTCGCCGGAACCGATCCGAAAGAAAACGCCGCCGACTGGTATGACGCCAACGGCACGCTGATCCTTCCCAAAGAGTATGCCGCCTGGTGCGCAAGCCCTCAGAATCGCCTCGGGGCAAAGATCCGCCCGGGGAAGCTGGCGATTCTGTATCCTCGCGAAGGCGCGGTCTTCGCGCTCAATCCCCACCTGCCCGACGGTCAGCAAGTGCTGCCGCTCAAAAGCTCATGGCCAGATTGCGAGTGGTTCCTCAACGGTAAAAAACTCACAACTCCCGAGGTTCCTCTGGCACGCGGAGAGTGGACTCTCACTGCCCGCGAAGCCGGGGAGGAAGCCGTCGCCCGCTACTCGGTCGAGTGATCGGGCTTGCGGTAGTGCTGTCGGAGCTGGAGAAGGACGACCTCGCCGCCCATCTCGCAGTAAACGAGACGGTGCTCCTCGCTGATGCGTCGCGCCCAGCAGCCGGCAAGTTTCTCGCGCAGCGGGAGAGGGCGGCCGATGCCCTGCGTCGGATGCTTCTGGATATCGGCGATCAAGTCGTTGATGCGGCGCAGGATCTTGTGATCCGTCTGCTGCCAGTATTCATAGTCCTCCCAGGCGAGGGCGGAGAAACGCGCCTTCATGCTCCGGCTTCGAGGATGCGCTCCTGCGCCTTGCCCTTGATCGTCGAGGCAAAGGCCTTGGTCAGGCGCTTGGCATTGGCCGGGCTGCGGAGGAGGGTGGCAGTTTCGAGGAGAGACTCGTAGTCATCCATGGAAATCATCACGACAGCCTGGTCGCGGTTGCGCGTGATGACAACCGGCTCACGATCGGTGCAGACGGAATCCATCGTCGACGCGAGATTCTCGCGTGCAGCGGTGTAGGTAAGGACCTTCATCTGGACATGATGTTGTCCAGATGAAGGCGCGTCAATCTTTAGCGACAGCTATCCCTCGGAAACCACGTACTTTGTGATCGCCTTCACGAGGCCAGGGATGTCGTGTTGCGGAGCCTCGACATCGACTTCCAGGCCCAGCTTGCGCACGGTCTTGGTCGTGACCGGGCCGATGCTTGCCACCTTGAGCTTCTCGGGCAGCGGCAGCTTGAGAGCGGCGAAGTTTTCCGCCGTCGACGAGCTGGTGAAGGTGATGATGTCCGCGCCTTCCTCGCGGAAGCGCTTGATGCCACCGCTCACGTCGTCGGTCTCCGGCACCGTGCGATAGGCGACGGCCTCGTCGACGATGGCCCCGAGCTTGGTCAGCTGGGTCGACAGCACTTCGCGAGCTCCCTCGGCGCGGGCGAGGAGGAACTTCAGGTTCTCCACGCTCGTCTCCTTCTGGAGTTCGTCGATGATGGCCTCGGCGACGTACTTTTCTGGCTGCACGTCGACCTGCAAATGGAAGGCCCGTACGCGATCAGCAGTGGCGGGTCCGATGGCGGCGATGCGCGCTCCGCCGAGGTCGCGGGCGTCGCGATAGATCTCGAAGAACGCCTTGAAGAAGGCATCGACGCCGTTCGGACTGGTGAAGACGATCCAGTCGTAAATATGGGAATCAGCGACAAGCTCGTAGAACTCGCGCTTGTTCGGCGCAGGCTCGATGCGAATAGTCGGCATCTCGTAGGCATCGGCCCCGAGCTCGCGGAGCTGACGGACAAGCTCGCCCGCCTGCTGGCGCGTGCGGGTGACCGCGATGCGCTTGCCAAAGAGCGGGAGCTTTTCGAACCAGTTCAGCTTGTCGCGCAGGTTGACGACCTCGCCGAAGACCGCGACCGCCGGGGCCTTGAACTCCAGCACCTTCGCCTTGGCCGCGATGTCGCCGAGCGTCCCGGTGAGTGTTTCCTGCTCGGGCGTGGTGGCCCAGCGAATGAGCGCCACCGGGGTATCCTTGGGCATGCCCGCCTCAGCGAGTCCCGCTGTGATCGCGCCCAGCCGCTCGATGCCCATGAGCATGACTTTGGTGCCGGGTGTCCTGGCGATGGCGTCATAGTCGAGTGACGACTCGGCCTTGGTCGGGTCCTCGTGGCCGGTGAAAATGGTCAACGCGGTATTATGCGCGCGGTGAGTGACCGGGATTCCCGCGTAGGCCGGGCCCGCAATGGCCGAACTGATGCCCGGCACAATCTCAAATTTGCACTTCGCCGCCTCCAGCGCCTCAGCCTCCTCGCCGCCGCGCCCGAAGACAAACGGATCGCCTCCCTTGAGACGAACGACCGTTTTTCCTTCGAAGGTCTTCTTCACCAGGAGGGCGTTGATTTCCTCCTGCGAGAGCGTGTGCGCGCCAGCCTTCTTGCCCACGTAGATTTTCTCGGCCCCCTCGGGCGCCCACTGGGTGAAGAGCGGATTGCTCAGGTAGTCGTAAACAAGCACGTCGGCCTTTTCGATGCAGGCGCGGCCTTTGAGGGTGAGCAGTCCCGGGTCCCCGGGGCCTGCGCCCACGAGGTAACAGATTCCAGATTTCATAGCGTGAGGTTTGAAGCGTGTTCAGGCGGGAAGGAGCGAAGGGTTATCTTCCCGTCGTCCCAGGTGGCAAGCGCGCCGACCGGCAGGCTGCAGCCGCCGCCAAGCGAGCTGAGGAGCTTGCGTTCGGCGAAGACGCATTGCGCCGTCGGTTCGTGGTGGATGGCGGCCAGCAGGGAAAGCGTCTCCGTGTCTCCGTCGCGGCATTCGATCGCGATCGCGCCCTGGCCGGGGGCGGGGAGCATTTCGGCAATGATGGAAACCAGCAGCCCGACGGGCACGATGTCGCCGAGGCGGTCGAGGCCGGCCTTGGCCAGCACGAGCCCCTGCAGGGTCGGGCTCTCCGCCAGCCTCCGCAGGCGGGTCGGCACGTTGCCGCGTATTTCCTCCACCCGCAGGTCGGGGCGGACATCCAGGAGCTGGGCTTTGCGGCGCGGGCTGGAGGTGGCGACGAGTGCGCCCTCGGGCAGTCCGGCGAGACCTCCTGGATGTTTGGAAACCAACACATCCGACGGATCGGCGCGCTCCAGGATCGCCCCGAGCGCGAGGCCGGGTGGCACCTCGGTCGGCAGATCCTTCAGGCTGTGCACCGCAGCATGGATCTCCCCGCGAAAAAGCGCCTCCTCGAGTTCCTTGGTGAAGAGCCCCTTCTCCAGGCTGCCGGGAGCGGCGAGGCTGACATCCAGCCGCGCGTCGCCGGTGGTTTTAATGATGCGGGTCTCAATGACGAGACCCGGATGCGCCTTTTGCAGCAGGGCGGAGGCGAGACGGGTCTGGGCCAGCGCGAGATCGCTCCCGCGGGTGCCAAATACAAATGAACTCACAGTCGGGAAATCTCGTGGTGGTGGCGCAGCCAGTTGACGAAGCTGCGGACGTGGTGGCCGATCATCTGCTCGCAGCGGATGACTTCGCTCCGCCGCGTCTCGATGGACTGGCGGACGATTCCCTCCAGCGAATCGATATCGTAAAGGAAGACGCCGTCGAGCTTGTTCACGGCGGCCTCCACGTCGCGTGGCACCGCCAGGTCGATGATGAAAAGGGGCCGACCCGGACGCGCCTTCATCATGGGGGCGAGCTGGTCATGCCGGACGATGGCATGCGGCGCCGCCGTCGAGCAGATCAGGATGTCGATATCGGAAAAGGCGTTCTGCCAATGGTCAAAATGAATCGCCAGACCGCCGATCTCCTCGGCCAGCTTCGCCGCGCGGTCAAAGGTGCGGTTTGAGACAATGACGGTCTTCACCCCGCGAGAGACGAGCGACCGCGCCGTGCGCTCGCTGGTTTCGCCAGCGCCGAGAATCATCACGCGCTTGCCGGAAAGGTCGCCGAAGATCTTGCCCGCGAGGTCCACCGCCACAGAACCGACCGAGGTCGATCCGCGCGTGATCTGCGTCTCGGTGCGGACGTGCTTGGCCACGCGGAAGGCGTGCTGGAAAAGTTTGTTCAGGTGGCGCGTCGTCGCGCCCAGTTCGGCGGCAGAGGAGTAAGCCTTCTTCACCTGGCCGAGGATCTCCGTCTCGCCGATCACCATGGAGTCCAGACCGCTGGCGACGCGGAACAAATGCTGCACGCTGCGCGTGGTGTCGTGGATATAGAGCGGCGCGTCGATGCCCGTGCGTTCGCGCATCAAGTCTCGCAATCCGTCGATCGTTCGCACCGGGCAGATGCTGGAAGCGTAAAACTCCACCCGGTTGCAGGTGGAAAGGATCACCGCACCGGAGAGACCATCGATCGTTCGCACCGCGTCGAGCGTCTCGGCCAGCTCATGCTGGCCGACGGCGAATTTTTCGCGCACCTCGATCGGGGTGTTCTGGTGGTTGAGTCCGGCGCAGAGGATGTTCATGGCCGGGACGAAAGATACTGGATGCCCGGCAGGCTCAGGAGCACGAGCACGAATCCACCAACGGTAAACAACGCCAGCCGCCGGGGCGGGGCGAAGCCAAACTTGTGCAGGACGAGGATGAAAGCGTACAGGCCCCAGATCGCCAGCGAGGCGGTGTATTTCATCTGGTTCACCGCCATCTGGCTCAGCATTCCGGCGGCGAAGGAAATGGTCAAAAGCACAATGCCCAGCCAGAGCAGCCGAACGATCGCGGCGGCGAGATCGGTGATGGGCGGCAGGTTGTAGAGCAGGGACGACACTTTGTGAGCCTTCAGCAGGCGTTCCTGCAAAAGATACATGATCCCGGCCACAGCGGCCAGCCCCAGCGCGCCATAGGCGACAATCGAGAGGGCGGCGTGGGTTTCGATCCAGGCATTCGTCGCCCGCGCCCTCGGCGTCTGGTCGAGCGGACCCACCAGCGCCACGACCATCATGAGAAAGGCGAGGGGAGCGGTAAAGGCCCCCAAGAGCGAAAGCCGGTAGGCCGTGCCCACCACCAGGTAAATGAGGAGAAACGACCAGCTCTGGAAGATCAGGACGTCAAAGAGGCTGTTCAGCGGGCAGGAACCCTCGAGCTTGCCGCGCAGGTACAGAAAGGCGCTCATCAGGGCGAAGGCCACGAGGATCGCGACCACGTTGAAGCGACCCGGGCGGAAATTCCCGGCCCCGAGCGCGAAGAGCGTGTACCCCAGGCTGCAGACCAGGCTGAGGATGGCTCCGATGAGCAAAATGCGATCCATGTCCCTCTACTGTGTAAAAAACGTCGCCCGCCGTCTAGTGGAGGCTTACTTTCCCGCGAATGTCCCTCTCCCGGATGCTTCTGACCAGCCTTTCCCTCGCGGCGGCGGTCCTTCTTTCCTCCTGCGCCGGGCGCTCCCTGCCGCCCTACGAGAAACCCATCACGCCCGCCCCGGTGATGAAAATCCGCACCACGGCCTACACCCACAGCGAGAGCGACCACCGAAAATACGCCGCCCGCAACGCCCTCGGCACCCCGCTCCAGCATGGCCCGATCAACAGCGCCGCCGCCGACTGGTCGCGCTTTCCCGCCGGAACCACCTTCCGCATCGTCGCCACCGGGGAGATTTTCATGGTGGATGACTATGGCTGGATGCTCTCTGGCACCAACACCATCGACCTCTACAAGCCCGACGGTCGATCCATGAGGGAATGGGGCGTCCGGCGCGTCACCATCGAGATCATTCAGTGGGGCGATGTCCGCCAGAGCCACGCCGTACTCAAGCCCCGCGAGAAATACCGCCATGTCCGCCGCATGGTGAAACAGATCGAAGACCGCTACCTATGATCCCCCTCCGCCGCATCCTGGCCCTCGGCCTGCTTGCCTTTTGCAGCCTCCACGCCACCGAACCCATGCCGCATCGCCTCGTCAACCTCGCCACCATCGACCGCCCGCCGCTCGAAGAAATTCGTTACGCCACGCCGAATAACTTCACCGGCAAGCAGCTGTATCCCTTCCCCGGAGCCTACGCCCGGCGCGAAGTCGCCGCCGCCATCGAGCAGGTCCAGAAGGACCTCGCCGCCGAGGGGCTGGGGCTGAAGGTTTACGACGCCTACCGTCCGCTCTCCGTCCAGCAGCGCATGTGGGATCTCATCCAGGACGAGCGTTACGTCTCAAATCCCGCGAAGAACAAGGGCCGCCACACCCGAGGCACCGCCATCGATGTAACACTCGTCGACAAACTCGGCAACGAACTGCCCATGCCGACGACCTTCGATGACTTCACCACCCGCGCCCACCGTGATTCCCAGGAATGGACACCCGAGCAGCGCAAGAACAGCCTCCTCCTGGAAGCCGTGATGAAAAAGCACGGCTTCATCCCGTACCCCTACGAGTGGTGGCACTTCGACTTCTCCGACTGGGAGAAATACCCGCCCCTCGACATCAGCATCAAAGACCTCGCCGACGGGGTGAAGGTCGCAACGCCGGTGCCGTAGGCGGAACCAAGGAACAAAAGGCAGCGACCGGGTTCCGAACGCCCGCGAACGGCCCGCGTCGCTGGCAGGCGTAGGGCCAGCATCTTGCTGGCCTGCTCGTCGGACCACCTGAATCCGAGGCGGCGACTCCCCAAAAATGCTCGTCGAACTTGCAGGCCGGCGGGACGCCCGCCCTACGGTCCAAGGCAAGCCTGCCAAAATTTCCTACTCGCCGATGATCTTCACCAGCACGCGCTTGCGGCGCAGGCCATCGAACTCGCCGTAGAAAATCTGCTCCCAGGGGCCGAAGTCGAGCTGGCCCTCGGTTACGGCCACTACCACCTCGCGGCCCATGATGGTGCGCTTCAGATGGGCATCGGCATTGTCCTCGCCGGTGCGATTGTGGAGGTACTGGCTGTGCGGCTTCTCGGGCGCCAGCTCCTCCAGCCATTTCTCGAAATCCGCATGCAGCCCGCCCTCGTTGTCATTGATGAAAACGCTGGCCGAGATGTGCATGGCGTTGACCAGGCACAGGCCCTCCTGGATTTTGCTTTCCGCCAGGCACTTCTCCACCTCGTCGGTGAGATTGATGAACATGCGACGCCGGGGCACGTCGAACCAGAGCTCTTTGCGGTAGGATTTCATGGCTGCTTCTTTACTGGAAATCCCGCTCTGCGGAAATCCTCGTTCTTCACGGCTTCGCCGTCGAAACACAGTCTTCCTCGGGTTTCCGGTCAGGCTCCTCTCCCGGCGGCTTGTACGCGGCATCGCCTCCCAGCCGCAGCCAGTCGCGATACAGGAAGATCGTGATAATGCCCCCGACTGTGGAGAACGCTCCAGTCCACAAAAACACCACCCGGTAATCGTGCGTCCATTGCAATACCTGCGCCGCAAGCATCGGGGAAAATATCAGTCCCAGATGGAAGATAATCGTGTTTGCGCTGACACACTCTCCAAAATGCGCTGCTGGGAACAACCGAGCCAACGATGTCAGATACGAGGCGAGAAATGCCGCGCAACTCGCCGCGCTGCATATCCACCAGAGAAGAAAGGTGTCTGGCGTCCGCGCCGTAAAAAATCCCGTAAGGTACACAAACCCGACCACCAGACTGCTGACCATCTGCACCCGCAACGGGTGAAATCTATCTCCCAGCCATCCAGCAATGAAGAAAACGGGGATTTGGACCAGCAGCGTCCATGCCTTGATCTTGCCAAAGTCCTCCACGCTCAATCCCAGCGTAGCGGCGTATCCCGGCTTGTCCGCCATCGTGGCAAAAAACACGATGAACGTCGTGAAGGGCACCCAGCCGCTCCAGTAACAAAAACTTTGCGCGTAGATTTTCAAATAGAACCCGTGCCCGAAGCATCTCCGGCAATACTCGCGAATCCGGTCGAGTCGCGCCCCGCCTCCCGACATCCTTTTGATCGGCGGGTACTCTCCTTCCCGCACCAGCAGGAAAAGCAGCGCAAACCCTGCGGCATAGACCAGCGCACACACCATGTACACCTCGGCGGTGTGATCATGCACATGGCTGAAGACAAATCGGTTAAAAGCAAAGCCTCCCAACCCGCCGACCGCGCGAAAAAAGCCGATGAATTTTCCCAGAACCTGCTCGGGGATGATGTCTTTGATAAGGAACTGGTAGTTTGAAAGGATGTACACGTTCGAGGCCGTGTAGCACACGGCTCCGAGGGCAAGCAGACCCTTCAGCATCGCCGCTTCTTTCACTCCCGGAAGCATTTCAGCCAACCGGACGGATAGTGGTTGCGCAAATCCGAGCAACAGCAGGCTCGCCACCACGCACGGCGAAAACCATAGGAAAAACGGTCGCCGTCGCCCCATCGGGCTGCGGCATTGGTCGCTCTGCACTCCGACGATCGGAGCGAGAATCATCGTCAGCACCGCTGGGATGCTCAGAGCCAGCAGAGCTATCTCAAAGTCGCTTCCATCCGCCCAGCGCAGTTGCAGCGGAAGGATAGCGGGGACTGATGACTCCATGAGCGTCAGCACGAAGTCGCCAAGCAACATCCAGAACATCACCTGCACGAGCGCTGCGCGCGTGTACACGAGCGTTCCGACACGGTATTGGCTCTGACCTCTCATTTCGCCACGGTCAGAGACCGCTCCAGCAATTTCAGCTTTGCGTCGAAGTCATCCGCAATGTCCGGGCCGAAACACTGGCTCCACGCCCCACGCCGGGCGATGACAAGGGAATCCCTCTCTGCCGTCGCTAGCGCCACCAGGATCTCACGCGTATTCGCGATTTCCGCGCAGAGGATCGTCTCGTGCTCCGGGGTCATTCCACCGGATGCAGGCAGGGAGTGGAAAGCCAACAGATGCCGGTACGTGAGAAAAAACCGCCTGCACCAGCGTAACGGCGGCAGTTGCCTCTCCGCCCACGCGGCTTCTCCAGCGGTCGCGCCCCGTTTTGCTCTCTCGATTCCTGCGATGGCCCCGCCAAGCAGCTCGACCATTTCTGCATACCAACCGGCGATCTCCCTCGCCTGGCAGTTTTCCAGATCAAGGAAATCCTTGAAGGGCGTCGCGGAATCGATCCGGTAGCCTTGCCGGGCCAGATAATACTCACGCTCACCGTGCGCGATCCCATCTCCCAGCAGCAGCGGCTTCACAAGCCAGCGATAGCGCAACCCTCCATCCTGTAACCTCAGACCCCAGTATTGCGGCCAAATCTGCAAGGCGATGTCTGCTTTTCGCCAGGCCGTAGCGATCTGCTGGCGGAACGCATCTCCGCCAGGTATCAGGCGCGGTACCAGTTCCTCGATACACAGCACCTCTTCAGCTCTCCATACCATTTCACGAATCACGTCCTGATTAACTGTGCATCGATTTTTCTCCGGCGAAATCACGCCCCAATTGGTTGACGAGCAATCGGGCGCGGCCTCGCTCAAGGCCCGAAACTTGCGGAAACTCAGCATCGGGTGAGGGACGCCCAGCACCGGATCAAGATCTTCGCTGAAGTCCTGGTACTGGCAGAGGCAGACCCGCCTGTTTTTCTCCGCCGCCAACTTCTCCACCTTGTGAAACAATCCGCCGATCGTTGGCGAGATGATGGTGAGATCGGGCAACCGCGATGGCGTCGTCCCGAAAAAATGCGCCGCGTCTGTATTGTCCTTCACGGCATACCCGACCCGCGTCGGCAAACGCGCGTTCATTGCCGGCAGGCTCTCCTCCTTCATCGCCCAAGGATTCACCCAGACCTGTGCCGGGATGTTGTGCCGGAGGAACAATCCCTCCAACATCTCGTGAAACTCGATGATCCGGTCGGCCTCACTCCGCCCCGATGGGCCCTCGCCGTCCTTCCAGAATCCCGTGCCGAGATCCGCGTGCCAGAAAAAGAAGTGCCTCAGCCCGGCATTCTCCTCAAGCAGCCCGTCATATACCGTGCGGTAAAACTCCATGCCCTCTTCATGATCGGTATCGATCCGGTGGAATCCCTCATGCCCGCCTCGTATCAGATGCTCATGGCGAAAATAAGATCCTCGTAAATGCGGATGCATCCGAAAGAACGACTCAGGGTACGGACGAGGCAAAAAGGCTGTAAACGACGGCTCCAGGTCGAAGCTCTCCGCGATTTCAATGCATGCGCGTAGTTCCGCCGCATTCGCGCCTATGACATCGCGGTCCCATACCCCTTCGTGCCATCTCGTCCAGACAAAGCGGGCAGGCGAGGGGTTGGTGAATTGATAGCCCTCAAAGTACTCTCCCACCAGCTCACGGCGCGAGAAGCGGTTGCACTCCATCGCCGTATATCCCAAAGCGACAAGGTTCTCCGCGTAAAGCACCGGATCAAAGTCAAATCCCGTTGGCTGATAGCAATGAAAGGGAAAATCCTCCAGCACCAGCCGTTCTCGATAAGGGCTTGTTCGCTTGAGGGGCAGCGTCTCAGGCGTGCCCCGGTCGAGGTGATGCAGGTAATACAACGCCCCGGCCAGCACACTGCGCGGACGATCACCCGTGAAAACGATATCTCCGCCCCGCTCAAAAATGCGGAAGGTTCGCTCGGGCAATCCAGGCAAGCCAAGATCCTCAACCGTGCCTGCGCTCACCCGGGTGAGTCCGGCTGCGTTCAGACGCATAATGGCTCTCTGAATCGCCGGATGACGGAGATCGGAAGCACTCATCTCAGTACTTCTGCAAAAGCTCCAACATCCGACGGTCCAGCTTGCGGCCCCGATAATCCTCGTAGATCACGTCCTTGCGATCGCTGTTGAAGATGCCAAACGGACCGGAAAAATTCCACAATGCCCACCCCCATCCGGCCTGCTGGTAGTTACGCAGTGAGTCCTCCATATAGCGCAGCGTCACATCGTGGGGGGTTTTGTTGAAGACACCCCACTCACCCACCATCACGCCGACGCCCTTCTTTTCCAGCTTCTGCCATGGCTCAATCTGGGTCTGCCAAAGCCATTCCCTGTCGATCACCTTCCCGTCCGGCAGGACCAGTGGCCAGGTCGGCAACTGCTCTCCCGCGCCGTTGATCCACGGTGCGCCATAATGGCTGATGGCCATCGGTTGATAGCCCCGTGTCGCTTCAGCCACACGAGAGGAAATGATCTCATAGCACGGCGCGTACCCCGACTGGATGCCGTCAGCGATGATCAGGCGGGAAGGATCTTCCCTGCGAATGGCCTCGCTGACGATGCCCACGACCCTGGCATAATCTCCGGGAGCGACCGAGCGACGCGGTTCGTTGAAGAGATTGAAACTTAACTGGCTGCTCGGGATGCCCTTGTAGCGCCGGGCAAAGGCCGCCCAATGCATTGCACATATCCGCTGTGCCTCCGGATCGGTCCAGAGCGAACGCGGCTCCTCCGGCTTGGCCACGGTATAACCCGGCGCACGGTGAAAATTCAGGCTGACGTGGATGCCATACTTCCTCCCCCACTCAACGGCCTGATCAATGTCCTTCAACGCCTCTTCGTTGATCTGCTCCCAATCGCCATCCTTGATCCAGATGCGGTAGTCCATCGGCAGACGGACGAAATTGAACCCCAGCTCATGGATGATCTGAAAGTCCTCCTCGTTGAACGGTCTATTCTTCTCCAGCCGGTACTTGGCATCCAGGTTGAAACCTCTCCATCGCGGCAGCTTCTCCGGACTGGCCGGGGGCAGCGAGCCGCCGGTATCGCTCCGGGGAGTACATGCGCCGAGCAGGACGGCCGCAGAAAATGCGAAAAGAAATCGAGTAAATGACATTTCAGCGGGGGATTGTCGTCTTGCGAAGTTCCTCGACCTCGGCCTGGCCGAGCACTTCCTTGAAAACCTCCACATTGTCGATCATGCCGACGAAGCCCCTCTGCAAATCCGCCCTGTTCCCCAGCCAGATCTTCGCCCCCGCCGTCAACACCAGCGGGCCGCGTGTATCCTTGTAGTCAGGGGGAGTCAGCCCAACCTTCACCGGAATGTCGCTCACCGCTCCATCCACGGTTCCTATGTAAAGCTGACCATTTTTTCCGTTTCCGTCCGTCGTCACTCCCTGCTGCAACTTCGAATTCGTGCTCTCTGGAGATGTCCCGTCGTAGGTGAATGCGACAAAATACCAGACATCCGGTTCCAGTTCGGGTCCGAGATCGATGAGATTTGTCGTATCCGCGCCATTTATGTACAGGTTCAATCGCCCCGAACCGCTTATTGTAACGCTCACAGTATTCTGCTCACCCGCGTCCGACCCGCCCAGCACAACGAGTCGTGCATTGGGATTCTTTTCCTGTGTGGACTTGAACCAAAAGGCCACCGTCAGGCCCTCGACCGTTCCCAGACCTCCCACACTCCCGAAAGCTACTCCTGCGGGATCTGCCTTCTGATACGCCTGGCCGGTGGTCAAATCCAGCAGCCCTTCCGCATCATTCGCAGAGATCGTCACTCCACCGTGCGGCGAATTGATGATCTCCAGCCTTCCGCCTTTCGCCGAGCCGGTGTTTTCCCCCGTTCCACTGCTAAAGGAATATCTGTATAGAGGTTCGGCTCCGCTTGCAGACGTTTGCAAGCCGACGAATGTCGCCAGCAGGATGGCCGAGTATATCAGAGGTTTGGTGCGATTCATAATGGTGATTGGCAACTCATGGACGAGTCAATTTGTCCTGCCAGTCCAGAACACCCATTGGGGCGAGCCCGTCGGCCAGCTGCTAAGTATGATGTCCGCCGGCCTTGCCTGCGCGACATGGCCGTCGACATACAGGATATTCGCATATCCGCCATGGGCCGCCTGAGGTTTGTTCACAGACTGCCAGAATGCGACATTGTAGGTCTTTTGATCGGAGTTCATCGTGCCATCCGCCATCAACATCGTCCCTGCGGGCTGAGCAATTCCCGCAAGCTTCGCTGCCGTCGATCCCCCGCTCAGCGTGCCGTTCATGCCGTAGGTCGTCGCCGCCGGATTATTTACCGCCTTTCTCTGGCTGGGGCATCCGAAGGCTTTGCTCAGATTTTTCCCGCCCACCTTGGTAACGCTCAAATATTCGCCAGCACCAAGAAAGTAGTCCCAGCCTCGTTGTGTCGCGTTTTCGTAGGCCATCGGCAATGTCCCGCCGTTATCGGCGGCATAAGTCATGATCCCGCCATGCAGGAGGCGGAGATTCGATACACACGCCGACCTCCGTGCCGACTCCATGCCTCTCATCGCCGCCGGCGTGGCCACGATCGCCAGGATCGCGATGACACCCACCGTGACTATCAACTCAATCAGGCTGAAGCCGTGTTGAGTACGTTTCATGATTATTGTTCGGGGAGATCGGGCTGGTGAGGGGATACGTCTCTTTTTCTATGCGTCTTCCAAGACTCTCCGGCGATTGCGGAAGAACAGCAAACTCCCAACCCCGACGGCCAGCAGGGCCGCCACTCCCGGCTCCGGCACGGACTCCAGCCGCAGGGTGTCCAGGCTCGTCTGGGAAAGCACGCCGCTATAGATCGAGACGTCGTCGATCATCCCGTTGAGGCCGCGTGTGTAATCCGCCCTGTTGCCCAAATAGAGCGCCGTGCTTGCGCCGAAGTCGATCGAACCGCGCGAGTCGTTATAATTTGGCGAGGTCAGGCCGATCTTGACCGGCGAGTCCGTCACCGCAGAGGTTGCCGTACCGACATAAAGCTGCCCGTTCTTGGTATTGCCGTCCGTCGTGGCCGCGCCCTGCACTGTCGAGTTCGTGCTGCCTGACGAAGTTCCGTCATACGTCAACGCGATGAAATACCAGGTGTCCGCGCTCAATGTCGGTCCCAGGTTGATCGTATCCGCTGTGGACCCGCCGTCCACATAGACATTCAGCTTGGCCGCTCCGTTAAGCGTCAGGCCCACACTGCCCACCGCTCCCACATCCGAAGCTCCGAGCACAAAAAGCCTCGCATTGGACGTCAAGGCTGCAGCGCTGAACTTCACCCACATCGCCACCGTCACTCCGGTTTGCGTCCCCAGCCCGGTCAATGTGCCCGCGGCATAACCCGCATTCGAGGTATTATAGGTCTGGTTTCCGGTCAGGTTCAAAACTCCTCCTCCTCCGACGCCCCCCGTAGTTCCAAAGGTCACTCCTCCGGTCCCGGAGTTTGATACAGCCAGAGTTCCTCCCGAAGCCGTGCCCGTGTTTGCCCCACTGCCGGAAGCGAAGTCGTACTCAAACAGTGCAGCGCCTTGGATGGGGCTCGATGCTAATAGCACCGCGATACACGGAAGTAATAATGTTAGGGATTTTGAGGTCGTTCGGGGGAGGGTCGCTTTCATGCAAAAACGATAGGAACCGCCATTTCCCCTTGCAAGAGGCATTTCACTGTTCATGATTAGTAAATGGCTTCTCCCAATCAGCGCGCTCTGGCCCGGGCCGTGGGGCTTAGCCAGACCACGGTCTCCCTGGCGTTGCGAAGGCATCCTTCCATCCCGGCGGAAACGCGGGATTATGTTTTCCGGATAGCCAAGGAAATCGGTTATCAGCCCAACGCCTATGTCGCCTGCCTCATGTCTCGCATCCGTTCGGGAAATCCGCCACCGGATCGCGGCTGCATCGCTCTTCTTGCGGATGCCGAAAACGAGGACGAGTGGCTCTACGACGAGATTTTTCGAAAGATCTATGAGGGCATGCGCGAACGCGCTTTGGAATCTGGCTTCTATACGGAGCCCTTTTATCTGCGTTCATCCGCGCTCACGGGAGCCAAGATCAACCGAATCCTGACAGCCCGAGGCATCCGAGGCATCGTTCTCGCTCCCCAGCGTCGCCCTGGCTCGGAAAGGCTTTCTCTCCAGTGGGAAAACTACGCCTGCGCCACCGTCGGCTACACTTGGGAGGATCCTCTCGTGGACCGCATTGTCACCTTCCACCGCCACAATATCGATGCCGCCTACGATAAACTCGTCTCCCTAGGCCACAAACGCATCGCCACCTGCCTCCCTCATGATGCAGTCGACGCCGTGAACTCCAACTGGCTCGCCGGTTTTTATCTTTGGTACCATAAGTGCCCGCCCCGATCACGCATCCCTCTCTTTGTCGTATCCCCGGGCTCCAGGCCCCTTTCTCGTTTCTCCTCCTGGATCAAAAAATGGCAACCCGACGCGCTCGTCACTCTGAAAGGTGACGAGATTCCCTGGCTGGAGACGCTCGGCTACCGTATCCCCGACGATATCAGTGTCGTCTGCTTCAACCGCCGTCTCAGCTCCTGCATGGCCGGAATGCAGGAAAATTTTGGCGTGATCGGCGGAAGCGCCATCGATGTTGTCACCTCTGGCATCCTCGGTAACCGTTACGGGCTTCCTGCCCACCCGAAGATTCTTATGATCGAAGGTTACTGGGCGGACGGCCCCACAGTGCGCTCCCGCATCTGACCTGCGGAAGTTCTGCCGGATCGGCTTCCCAAATATTTCTCTTCCTAGCCCAGCCTACCTCCCGCACCCGTGGCAGTCGCCGCCAGCCTCGAACTGGATCGTGGCGTGGGCGATGCCGTGGTGGCTTTTCAGTTCCTGATGGATCTGGGCGAGGAGGGTGTCGTCGAGGGTGGGGTCTTTTTTGACAAGGTGCGCGGTCATGGCGACCTCGGTGGTGCTGAGCGGCCAGATGTGGATGTGATGCACCTCGGCGACTTCCGGCAGCGACTCCAGGTAGGAGCGCACCTTGGCGGGATCGACGGTTTCCGGCACGGCGTCGAGAGAGAGGTTGAGGGAGTCGATGAACAGGCTCCAGGTGCTCCAAAGAATGATGGCGGCGACGAAGAGACTCACGATGGGGTCGAGCCACGTCCAGCTCGTGAGCAGGATGAGTCCGCCAGAGATCATGACGCCGAGCGAGACGCCTGCGTCCGCCGCCATGTGGAGAAAGGCCCCGCGGACATTGAGATCGTCCTTGCGACCGGACATGAAGAGCAGCGCCGTCGCGCCGTTGACGAGGATGCCGAGACCGGCGACCCACATCACGGTGCCTCCCGCCACCTCGGCCGGGTGATTGAAACGGGAAACCGCCTCCCAGACGATGGCGCCCACACCGACCAGCAGGAGGAGAGCATTGAGCAGGGCGGCCACAACTGTACCGCGCCGCCAGCCGTAGGTGCGCCGCTCGGTGGCGATGCGCTTGGCCATCTCCGCCGCCGCCCAGGCGAGGATGAGCCCGAGGACGTCGGACAAGTTATGTCCGGCGTCCGCCAGAAGGGCTAGAGAGTCGGCGAAAAAGCCGAAGATGACCTCGAGGATGATGAAGCCTGTGTTCAGCGCGATGCCGATGAGGAAAGCCCGGCCAAAATCCTTGGGTGCGTGGCTATGAGAGTGCCCTCCGTGACCGTGGTCATGGCCATGATGATCGTGTCCCTCGTGATCGTGATCGTGATCGTGCGATGCCTCGACTGCCATGGCCGCACAAAGGCCTTGAACGAGGCGTTGTGTCAATCGCATTGATCTGCTTTTCTCGGCCCGATCCCGCATATAAACGAGTTCCGACCTCTCTCGATGACTTCCACCTTGATGACGTTCTTCCGCCGGCTTGGCAGTACCCTCGGCCTCTGGGCGATCATCATCGCCTCCATATTTGCAGGAAGTGATGTGGGGTACTTCGCCATCATCTTCTTCATGGCGATGCTGGCGCTGTACGAGTACTACCACATGGTCAAGGCGCAGGGCGCGCCGGTCTTCACCCTTACCGCCATGCTGTGCGCGGCGGTGTACATGCTCTCGAGTTTCTTCCTCTTTCGCTCGGGCGGGTCGGATTACTCGCTCGATCTCGAACTGGGCGTGCTGGTGCTCTTCCTGTTCGTCATCTTTGCCCGGCAGATGTTCCGCGCGGCGGCGACTCGCGAACCCCTGGAGGCGATCGCCTACACGGTCTTTGGCCTGCTCTACATCCCCTGGCTTTTTAACTTTGTCACAAAGATCATCTATCTCATGCCCCGCACGGAGACGGGCGAAACGACCGGACAGTATTATGTCATCTTCCTCGTCGTGGTGACGAAGTTCAGCGACATGGGCGCGTATGTTTTCGGCAGCCTCTTTGGCCGCCATCCATTTGCTCCGCACATCAGCCCGAAGAAAACCTGGGAGGGGTTCTTCGGCGCGCTGTTTTCCTCGCTGCTCGGCGGCCTGTGGCTCTACGTCGCGATGGCGCAGCACTTTGGCGCGCTGCGGCTCGGGGACGTAATCATTCTGAGCATCGCGCTCGGCGGTGCTGCGGTGGTCGGCGACCTCGCGGAATCCATCATCAAACGCAGCGCTCATGCCAAGGACTCCAGCCAGATCCTGCCGGGGATCGGGGGCACGCTGGATCTGATCGACAGTCTGCTCTTCACCGGGCCGATCCTGTATTTCTACCTCCGCCTCGTGGTCGGGGCCAATTCATGAAGAGAAAGCGCGTCGTCGTTCTCGGGGCCACGGGCTCCATCGGCCAGAGCGCCCGCAAGGTGGCGCGGGACATCCCGGATCGCATGGAGATCGTCGGCCTTTCGGCGCATTCCAATGCGGAGGGCCTGCGCGAAGCCCTGGCGGAATTTCCCGATGCGAAAGCCGTGCTTTCCTCCGACCCGAACGGCGAAGAACGTCTCATTGAACTGGCGCAAATGCCCGAGGCCGACATGGTCCTCATCGCCATCGTGGGAACGGGCGGTCTCCGCCCGGCGCTCGCCGCCATCGAGGCGGGCAAGGACATCGCCGTGGCGAGCAAGGAAATCCTCGTCCTCGCGGGCGAGGCCGTGATGACTGCCGCCGCCCGCAAGGGCGTCAACGTCCTGCCGGTCGACAGCGAACACAACGCCATCTTTCAATGTCTCGACGGCCGCCCGGCGGATTCCGTGCGCCGCCTCATCCTGACGTGCTCCGGCGGACCTTTCCGCCAGACGCCCGCCGGGGAACTGGAGTCCGTCACGCCGGAGCGGGCGCTCAAGCACCCGACCTGGTCGATGGGCCGCAAGATCAGCATCGACTCGGCTACGCTCTTCAACAAAGGGCTCGAAATGATCGAGGCCCGCTGGCTCTTCGGGGTGCCGATGGACAAGGTCGACGTGATCGTCCACCCGCAGAGCATAGTCCACTCGATGGTGGAGTTTACCGACAGCTCGGTGCTGGCCCAGCTCAGCCACTCCGACATGTGTTTCCCGATCCAGTACGCCGTGACATGGCCCGACCGGGTGGCGAATTCCCTGCGCCCGCTGGATTTTGCCCAGCTCGCGAAGCTCGACTTCGAGGCGCCACGCCGCGAGGTCTTTCCGGCGCTTGATCTCGCGCATCGCGCCGGTTCCGAGGGTGGCACACTGCCCGCCGTGCTCAATGCCGCCAATGAAGTCGCCGTCGACGCCTTTCTGAATCGACGCCTCGCCTTCCCCGCCATCTGGCGCACCGTGGAGCGCGCGATGAACGAAGTGCCTTTCGTCGCGCATCCGTCGCTGGACGAACTTCTCGAAGCCGACCGACTCGCCCGGACCGCCGCAGCCGCAGCGATCGGGTAAAAACTCCGCCCCGCCGCAGGACTTGGCGAAAGCCTCGCGGGGCGCTAGAATGGCCGGACTATGGCCATCTTTCAGGAATTCCGGAAGTTCATCGCCCGCGGCAATGTCGTCGACCTCGCGGTCGGTGTGATCATTGGCGCCGCCTTCGGCAAGATCGTCAGCTCGCTGGTTGCAGACGTCATCATGCCTCCGATCGGACTGCTGCTGAAGGGCGTTCAGTTCACGGATCTCCTGATTTCGCTCGATGGAAAAACCTATGCAACTCTGCTGGAGGCCCAGACTGCCGGCGCACCCGTCATCGCCTACGGCTCGTTCATCAACGCCTGCATCCAGTTTGTCATCGTGGCCGCCTGCGTCTTCGCAATCGTGAAGGTGCTCAACAAGGTTTACAAACAGGAGCAGAAAACCGCCGGCCCGACCAAGACCGAAACGCTCCTCGAAGAGATTCGCGACCTGCTGAAGAAGTAATCCGGAAGCGGTTTCGTCCACGTCCCCGGCGGCCCGGGCCGGGGTGGGGGGTGTCATTGCCCTGTTTCGACTGGATTGCATTTTGCAAAATCCCGGCGAAGCTATGGCTCCACCCGCCATGGTTTTGCAAATTCTCAAGTTCCTTTTTATCTGCATTGAGGTTGTCCTGCTGTTCAACCTCCTGATCCTGGTCCACGAGCTGGGTCACTTCCTCGCCGCCCGCTGGCGCGGGTTGGTGGTCGAGAAGTTCGCCATCTGGTTTGGCAAGCCGCTCTGGAAGAAGACCATCAACGGCGTCGAGTACCGCCTGGGCTCGATCCCGGCGGGCGGCTTCGTCGCCATTCCCCAGCTCGCCCCCATGGAGGCGCTGGAGGGAGAGACGGAAAACAATCGGGCCAACCTGCCCCCGGTCAAACCCCTCGACAAGATCATCGTCGCCGCCGCCGGTCCAGCCTTCAGCATCGGCCTCGCCTTTCTCATGGCGGCCATCGTATGGGTGGTCGGCAAGCCCGAGAGCGAGTCCAACTCCACCACCATCGGCTACGTAGCCCAGGACGGCCCGGGGGCCAAGGCTGGCCTGGAGGTCGGTGACAAAATCGTCAGCGTGGATGGCCATCGTGTCTCGCGCTTCATGGGCGGTACGGACAGCGTCCAGTGGCGTATCGTGCGCAGTGAGGGCAAGACCATCCCGTTCGTCGTTGAGCGCGATGGCAAGGACCTTACGATCGAATCCGGTTTCGTGAAGCAGGAACGCGCCGGATGGCAGCGTCCCTCGCTCCGTCAGGTGCAAATCGGGGCGGAAGTGCCCGCTGGCGTCGGCCTCGTCGTGCGCGGTTCGGCTGCGGACAAGGCCGGGTTCAAGATGAACGATCTCATCACCTCGGCCAACGGCGCCGCCATCGCCAATCTGTCCGAGCTGGAACCCGTCCTGAAAGCCAACCTCGGCAAGCAGGTGAACTTCATCGTCCAGCGTGATGGTAACGACGTTCCGCTCACTCTTGACCTGCCCGCAGCGAGCCCGAAGGCACCAAATGACGTGCCCAATTTCGGCATCGGCTGGGGCCGTGTTTACTACACGCATCCGACGCCTTGGCAGCAGGTCTCCGACGCGGCGACGAGCATCTTCCGCATGGTCGGAGCGCTCTTCTCGCCCGGCTCGGATGTGAAGGCGGCGCATTTCAGCGGTCCTGTCGGCATCATGCGGTTGTACTATCAGGTCTTTGAGACCGACTACGGCTGGCAGCTCGCCATCGCCCTCAGCGTACTCATCAACGTAAACCTCGGCCTGATCAACCTCCTGCCCTTCCCGGTGCTGGATGGCGGCCATATCACGCTCGCCATCATCGAGGCGATCCGCCGCAAGCCGATCAACATGAAGGTGCTCGAAACGGTGCAGACCGCCTGCGCCGTGCTCCTCATCGGCTTCATGCTGTACGTGACCTTCTTTGACGTGAGCGACTTTTTCTCTTCCGGTCAGAAGCCTGCTGCGGCAGAGAAGACGGAGAAATGAAGTACTGTCCGAGTGTCTACGGGTCGCCGCGTCGCCTGACGCGCGTGGTTGATGTGGGCGGGGTGCACCTGGGCGGATCGAATCCGGTCCGCCTCCAGTCCATGCTCACCTGCGATACCATGGATACCGAGGCCTGCATCCAGCAGACGCTTGAGCTGGTCGAGGTAGGATGCGAGATCGTCCGCATCACGGCCCCCACCGTAAAAGACGCCGCCAACCTCGAGCACGTCTCGAAGGGCCTGCGAGCCAGGGGATGCCATGTCCCGCTCGTCGCTGACATTCATTTCAAACCCGAGGCGGCGATGGAAGCCGCCAAGTGGGTCGAGAAAGTCCGCATCAATCCCGGCAACTACGCCGACTCGAAGAAATTCAAGATCATCGAGTACACGGATGACCAGTACCTCCAGGAACTCGACCGCATCCGCGAGCGCTTCACCCCGCTCGTCCAGTTTTGCAAGGAGCATGGCCGCGCCATGCGCATCGGCACGAACCACGGCAGCCTGAGCGACCGCATCATGAACCGCTACGGCGACACGCCGCTCGGCATGGTGGAGAGCGCGCTGGAGTTTGCCCGCATCGCCCGCGAGCTGGATTACCACCAGTTCGTCTTCTCGATGAAGGCGAGCAATCCGAAGGTGATGATCGCCGCCTACCGCCTGCTCGTGGCCCGACTCAACGAGCTCGGCGACGATTGGAATTATCCCGTGCACCTCGGCGTGACCGAGGCGGGAGACGGAGAGGATGGCCGCATCAAGAGCGCCATCGGCATCGGCAGCCTGCTCGGTGACGGCATTGGCGACACGGTGCGTGTCTCGCTCACGGAGGACAGCATTCACGAGATCCCCGTGGCCCGCGCCTTGGTGGAATTGATCAAGCCCGTCGGCGCTCCCGTGGCCGAGGCCGAGCCGTCCTACGACCCCTTTTCCTACGCCCGCCGCCCCACCGCGACGCTCCAGATCGGAGAGGCCAGGCTCGGAGGCGAGGAGCTGGTCCGCGTGGCCGTGCGCCAGCAGACCTACGACCAGGTCGCCCACAAGGTCGACCGGATGGGTGATTACCAGCCGGAGTTCGTCGTCGAATCCTCCGGCGCCATCGCCATCGACCCGCGTTCGGATGAGGAAATACAAACGCTGTCCGTATTGGCCGATCCCGCATTGATCACGGTGCGCGACGGACTGGACCTGCCCGTGGTGCCAGCCTACAGGCTGCTCGCCGCCCGGGTGCCGGGTCGCCATCCCATCCTGCTCAAGGACACGCTCACTCCCGCCACGGAGGCCGGCGACTTTCTCCCGAACCTCCTCGGAGCCGCCGCCCATATCGGCGCGCTGCTTTGCGATGGGATCGGTGACGCCGTGCTGGTCCAGGGCGAATCCGCCCCCGGCCAGTCGCTGCGCCTCGCCTACAACATCCTCCAGGCGGCAGGGACCCGCATCTTCAAGACCGATTACGTGGCCTGCCCGAGCTGCGGACGCACCCTTTTCAACCTCCAGTCGACCACGGCCCGCATCAAGGCCGCCACCAGCCACTTGAAGGGCGTGAAAATCGCCATCATGGGCTGCATCGTCAACGGACCGGGCGAAATGGCGGACGCCGACTTCGGCTACGTGGGCGGTGCCCCTGGTAAGATCAACCTCTACGTCGGAAAAACCGCGGTGAAGTTCAATATCCCGGAGGCCGAAGCCGTGGATCGGCTCAAAGATCTCATCCGCGAGCATGGCCGCTGGGTCGATGCTCCCGCGCCTGCGGAGCCCGTTCATTCGTAACGTAAGTATTTTTCAATAAACCTGATACGTTGATTCTCCTTGCTCGACGCGGTTGACGGGGATCAGCCTGTTTCCGTTTGGAAAAAGCCGGAAAGAAGGCGATACGCGGTCTATTCCGAGAGAAATCCGCTGGTTGAGCGTTCTCTAGGGAGGCGGATGCTGATCGCGCGAGGGGAGGGGGGTCCGGCGGGAGAGCCTCGCGGATTGTGCCGATCCAGGCAGTCCGAGAAGAGACTCGCTTCTCGGTCTCAGACGGCTCTTTCGAGTCTGGACCTTTCGGTCCAGGCGGTCGGTCCATCACCCCACCGGGGCTGTGGCATCTGGACCAATCCCAGCCCGTCCCAGCGTTCTTGGTGGAAGGACGAACGTGATGGATGGTTTCGCTGGCCGTCGATCGCGGAGGTTCCCTATATCCCGGAAGCAAAGACCCCACAGTGACTCTTTGATTGACGTGCTTGGCACCGATAAGACGCCATGCCCCGCCTGGTTTAATACCGCAGGATCTTCTCCAGGAACTGCGCGGCCTCGGGCGCCCGGGGTGCGGAGAAGAACTCCCCAGCCGGGGCAGACTCAATGATCCGGCCTTCGCCGATGAAGAGCACATGATCCGCGATGCTGCGGGCGAATCCCATGGCATGAGTGACCAGAACCAAGGGCCGACCCTCGTTTCGGAGACCGGAGATCACTTCCAGCACCTCGGCAGTCATCTCGGGGTCAAGGGCGGAGGTCGGTTCGTCCAAGAGGAGGAAGGCGGGTTCGATGGCCAAGGCCCGCGCAATGGCAACACGCTGTCTCTGCCCGCCGCTGAGTTCCGCCGGGCGTTTCGCCATATGATCAGCCAGCCGGAAACGGGAAAGCGTGGCTTTGGCCCGGTTTTCTGCATCCGGGAAATGATGCACCTCCTTGAGAGGAAGCATGACGTTTTCCAAGGCGGTGAGGTGGGGGAAGAGATTGTAGGCTTGGAAGACCGTTCCGATACGCTTCCGGTAGGGAGCGAGGCCGGATTCCTCCCTGGCGAGAACCTGCCCATTGACCTCCACGGTTCCGGCGGTCGGCGCGATCAATCCTCCCAAGACACGGAGCAGGGTAGACTTGCCCCCGCCGGAGGGACCGATCAGGGCCAGGACGTGCGGCACCCGGATCTCAAAGGTGACGTCCTTCAGGACCGGCTGGTCGCCGAACACCTTTGAGACGCCCTGGCATTGAATATGGAGACCGTCAGTGCTCATAGCGCAGGAGGTTCTGGAGATACCGGGAGAGGAAGAGGACAGGGAGGGTGAGGATCAGATATCCGACACCGAGGGGGAGGAAGCTCTCCAGCCCGCTGTAAGTGGCGGAAAAGGCCTGCTGGGCGGATTGGGTGAACTCCGCCACGCCGATGACGGATAACAGGGAGGAATCCTTGATCAGGGAGGCAAACTGCCCAGCCAGGGGTGGGAGGATCTGGCGAATGGCCTGCGGGAAGACCACGAAACGGTAGGTCTGCCACTTGCTGAGGCCGATGGCCCGGGCGGACTCCCATTGAGACGACGAGATGCTCTCAATCCCGGCCCGTACCATCTCCGCGATATAGGCTCCCGAGAAGAAGGAGAGGATGAAGACCCCGAAGGTGAACCTTTCCACGTTACGGGTGACCTCCGCGGGTCCATAGAAGAGCAAAAGGATCAAAACAAGGAACGGGAGGCCTCGAATAAGTTCCACGTAGAACAATGCGAGGTGTCGGACAGGCAAAATGACCGAACGCAGGGCCAAAGCGGCCAGAATTCCGAAGATACTGCTGACGACGAGCGACATTCCGGCCAACTGAAGGGTCGAGAGCCAGCCTTTGAGGAAAAGGTTCCGGTATTCCCAGAAAGCCGTCCAGTTCCGCTGCGTTCCAGCCAGGACGCTCCAGCAAAAGGCGGAAAGCACCAAAAGAATGGCAAGGACACTCGTTCCCCGCGCCCAAAAGGGTGCCGGTGCGTCGGGTCGGTCCTGAAATGCTCGTAGAAGCCGTTGCAAGCCTCGCAGATAACGCCGGGAGGCGGGAGAGTGTCAATCCTGCGAGACCTTTCGGTGGTTTTCTGCTAACTCGGATTCTTTATGGAATATCGCATCGTCTCCGGGGATCTTCTCGACCAGAAAGTCGATGCGATCGTCAATCCTTGGAACACGAACCTCATTCCCTGGTGGTTGCTTCTCCCGCAGGGAGTCTCCGGAGCGATCAAGAGGCGAGCCGGGTTTCAACCCTTTCGAGAACTGCGGAAATATGGTGTCCTGCCGCTCGGAGGAGAGGCCACCACCTCAGCCGGAAGGCTCCCCGTTAAAGGGATCATCCATGTGGCCGGACTGAATCACTTCTGGATGTCCTCAGAACGAACAGTGCTGCTCGCCGTCCGCTCCGCCCTCGCTGAGGCCCGCTCTCATGGATTTCGATCCCTCGCCCTTCCCTTGATCGGGACAGGTACAGGCGGGCTGTCTCCCAGCTGAGTGATCTCCCTGATGAGCGAATACATTTCCTCCGTGGACCATGCAGGAGAATGTCTGATCGTGATTTACGAAAAGGCTCTCTAGAACACGAAGGGTACACCCTGCTCGGCGAAGGCCTTCTTTTGGGCTGGGAGGTACTTGTCTCCGAGGGCCTGAAAGCCCCCTTTCTCCCGGTAGGCGAGGAGGAAGGCATTGATCTGACCCTTCAGCTCCTCATTCCCCTTTTGCAAGCCGACAGCCCAGTGCTCCTCCTGGATGGGCTGAAGCAGAGCCCGGGTCGTGCCCTGGTTCTCCTGCCAGTTCTTCCAAACGCTCATCTGGTCATAGATGAAAGCATCGGCCCTGCCTTGGGAGACCTCCAGCACGGCGGAGTTCTCTTTGTCCACTGCCAGGATGCGAGCCTGCTTGAGGTTCTTCCGCGCCCAGAGCTCTCCTGTTGTGCCCTGTCGCACGACCACCGTTCGGCCTGGCTGGTCGAGATCGGAGACATTCTGCACCGGCGAGCTTTTCCCAACCAACAAGGCGAGCCCGATGGTCAGATAGGGATCCGAAAAGGAAATGGTCTCCCGGCGAGCCGGGGTATCGGTAAGAGAACTGATCACGCAGTCCAGACGGCCATTCTGGAGGGAAGGGATCAAACCGACGAACGGGATGTTCTCGATCTTCAACTCCCGACCAAGGCTCTCAGCCAGCGCCCGGGCCAGATCCACACTGACGCCTGTCGGGTCCCCGGAGGGGTCAACCATTTCGAAAGGCGGATAGGAGAGATCCATTCCAACCACCAGAGGTTTCTTGCCCGGCTTCCCGGTCTTGCCGCATCCTGTGAGAGCTGCGGCGAGGGCTCCCCCTGTCCAAAGGAGGAACGTTCTACGTGGAACATTTGGCGTCAGCTTCATGGGAAGATTGCGTGGATGGATTGTGAAGAACTGTGAAGAATACCTGAGTATTTTTGGCGGGTATCCTTGAAAAGACCAATAACGTTGTTCGCCTTCAGAATTTGTTCCCAACCTTTCCGGCCGTGGAACGCTGATAACAAGCTGCTGGAACAAAAGGGGTGGCGGTTATTCACACGCTTAAGAAGAAGAAGAAAGGGTTCACGTATATTCTCTTCTCTATTCAAGATGTGAATGACTTTGAAAGATCCCTGTACTGGATGTCGATTTGTTCCACAGACTCTCCTCTAGAGAGACGCTTAAGTTTTTAGGAATCAACAATTTAAATATTGTACATTATACTGTACTTATCTGGAGCATTGAGTCGCAAACGGTTTCTTGATAAAGGCTTGTAGCCATGGCCGACCATGGAGCAGAGGATTCGCCGATACCATCCGTTTTACAGGAACTGGAGCGGTTGAAGGTCGGTATCCACGAGACTTTGGTCCAGTATGAGCAGCGTCTGGAGAGCGATATCAACGCGGTGCGAGATGTCCTGCAAAAGCAGCTCCGCCAAGCGAAGCTGCCTCATGCCAAGATGAGAGACGTCCGCGATATGCTGACCCTCCTGCGGCATGTCCAGGTCAAGGCAGACAAGGGCCGCCGCAAGGATCTCAAGAAACTCGAGTCCGTGGTGAGCGATCTCGCCATGTTGATCGAGAACTGGTGATCGCAGTTGCACCCGGGCTCAGGCTGGCAGAGCTTGCGGGAAAAATGCGGTATCTCATCCTAGCTCTTCTGCTATCTTGCACCATGGCCTACGCGGAAAAAACAGCGGTGCTCGGAGGTGGGTGTTTCTGGTGCGTCGAGGCGATGTACCAGACAGTGCCCGGGATCGATAAGGTCGTGAGCGGCTATGCGGGCGGAACGAAGGAAAACCCGACCTATGACGAGGTCTGCACGGGGAGGACCGGTCATGCCGAAGTCGTCCAGATTTCCTACGATCCCGAGAAAATCTCCTACGAGAAGATCATCGATCTTTTCTGGAAGGCTCATGATCCCACGACTCTGAACCGCCAGGGGGCGGACTCGGGGACACAATATCGATCGATCATCCTGTACCAGACCGATGAGGAGAAGCAGATCGCTGAGAAGTCGAAAGCTGCGGCGCAGAAGGATTTCAAATCGCCGATCGTGACCGAGATCGCGGCGCTGAAGGCGTTCTATCCAGCGGAGACGTATCATCAGGACTTTTTTAAGAACAATCCGAACAATCCCTACAATCGGGCGGTGACCGCGCCGAAGGTGGAGAAGTTCGAGAAAGCCCAGCAGCAACAGTAACGGCGCATGCACGTTCCGGGGCGGGGCGCGACGATCAATCCGCGCGGGCGCTTCGAGCGTCTCGAGGTTGCGCTGGAGGAGGAGGCCGAGCACGAGGCGGGGCGGCCGCGCACCGTCTATCTGCGGGATGACTCGCAGTCGATCATCTCGACCAATGACAGTCCCGACATCGGGTTTCGGTCGAGCATCAATCCCTATCGGGGCTGCGAGCATGGGTGTTCCTAGAATCTATCCCAAAACCTTCTTTTCAGGAAAGTGGTGATATGCTAAGGGATGCTGATGTTGCAACTGACTGAGGCAGAGGTGGAAATGATCGACCTGTTGTTGCCGCCTGATCCCGATAAGCCCAAG
>Ga0209935_1001733_pt1 | contig 31545 bp, 22 predicted proteins | sample ThiBio_1000_plan_2_FD_183958 | JGI IMG/M metagenome (GOLD analysis project Ga0209935, IMG submission 183958) | Wastewater bioreactor microbial communities from Cape Town, South Africa - Thiocy_cont_1000_plan (SPAdes) | ecosystem: Engineered > Bioreactor > Thiocyanate-remediating >...
ACTCCACCAGTCCCTGGAAGCCGACCGCGTATCCCTTCGATCCCGGCTTATCCAGCTTCGTCTTCAGCTTGTTTGTGCCCTCATACACGATCACTCGCGGCGCTTTCCGGGCGAGTCGGTCGAAACTCTCCAGCTTCTTCGCGAAAAGAACCGCCCCCAGATTCGTGATGGTCCATGCACTGCCCGTCCGCTCGATCAGCCGTTCACTGGCAAAGCGTTCCAACACGGCCTCCCGCGTGGCCGGGTAAGGCAGATGCAGCAGGTCGAAGTAGCTTTGCGTGTCGAGCACCTGCACCACCTTCTCCCCGTCGCACTCCGTCATGGCCGGATTCAACGCCCAGTCAGGCTCACCCTCGGCCATGATCTTCTTGAGCTGGTCCGGCGTCATCGGCACCAATTCCTCGCCCGCCCGCATCAAGTAACGGCCCTTGTAATGCACCGGCTGTCCCACCGGACGCGACGGCACCTGAAACATCAGCACCCGTCCCGCCGGATGCACCACCTCGTCAAAGGTCACCTTCAGATGGAGGCGCTCATAGATGCCAGCAACTGTGCGCTCGGGCACCTCGAAAGCTTTTGTTCCCACCACCCGGCGCGGCACCTTGTCGGTGACGCCAAGCAGCATTCGTCCGCCGCCTTCGTTCGCCAGCGCCACGCAGTAATCCACCAACTCTTCGAAGTGGAAGTTGTTGGCCGCTTCCTTGAATTCCAGGTGTTCGTCCTCGGAGCGAACTGTCAGCAGGGCATCAATCTCTGGAATCGTCGTTGCCATAGTCACTTGTCACCATCTGGTTGAATCTCGGAAATGCCTCCGCACGGCATCCGTTGAAACGGAGTATAACGCAGATAACTGAATGCACAGGCCAGGTTCGGCGCGTGAGTGAAGGCATCGGCGAGAGCGGACAATGGCGAAGATTTTGCAGACACTGTCTGCAAAATTTTTCGACGCTGTCGAATGAATCGGAAGATCGCCTGATTCGAGCAACTTTGTCGATTGTGTTTCGTCCGGCAATTTGCTCGACAGCGTCGGGCGAATCTTGTCTCCCGATTGGGAGAGATAAAAACTTTACCGAAACCGTGTCGACAGATTCTGCACCAGTCGCGCCTCGCCCCCTGCTCAAACTCCACGATGCGCCGTCCAACCTCCCAATACGTTGCCGTCATGATCGAGTTGACGGTCCGCGCCGAGGTTTGGCGCGCGGCATCGAGTAGTTCGAGCACGCCAGACTGAACTGCATTGTAGTCTTTGAGGGGTTTTGTTTTGGGGACGGGTTTCTTTTTCACAGGGAAGGCAACTGCAATGAGGATGAAGGATAGTGGCTCAGGCAGCGAATTTGACAATCTCGCCCGCGCTGGCCGGCAGCAGTTTCCAATACGATTCGATGTCTTCCGCTTCCTTCACAACTTCCCGGTAGTGAGCATACAGCATCCTGGCGTTTTTGTGGCCCATCTGCTCAGCGGTCATTGCGGCGTTCCGATGTTTGGCGAGATGGTAGGAGCCGTAGGAGTGTCGCAAGATGTCGTCCGGCCATCCGTCCCATCCCATGGCCTTGCTCAGCGCCCAACGCTTCCTACGAAAGTTCACGGGCAATAACGGACCGGATTCCTTGCGGCAGATCAAAAGCCACTCAAACAGATTGTCGGACATTTCCACAATGCGACGATCCCCATCCTTGGTGATTTCGGCCGGTAGATCGATGTGCTTTCGCTTGAAATCGATCATGCTCCACTTCAGGCGAGCCGATTCTTCGGGGCGGATTCCTCCGAAGCAGCCAACCGCAATGATCGGCGCCATGTCCATGGGCGAAACAGCCAACGACACCGCCCCGAACTTCTCCCTCCATACCCCTTTCTCCTCCACTCTCGCCTCGGCCTTGAATCCTTTAGCGACGAGATGAAGCAGTTTGCGGGCCTCCTCGATGGTGAGAATTCTCACGGCTGATTTCTTGACAGTGGATTCTTCGACCGTCATTCCCAGGCACGGGTTTTCCGCCATGTGGTGTTGGTTTACCGCCCAGGAGAACAGCACGGAAAGATTGCGGAGCATGTTCCGCTCGCCAACTGGCTTGAGCTTGCACTCATTCAGGAATCTTCGAACGTCAAGGCTGGTTACGCCATTGATGGCTTTTCCCTTTTCCGGTGGCAGCCAGCGTTCAAATCGCCGCCAACGTTTTCCGAGATCAGCCAGATAGGTGGGGCGCTTGCTTCGACTTTTGTCCTCCAGGGCACCTTCGATTGCTTGGGCGACAGACAGCGTTCCGGCTGGTGGTTTTGCGTGACGGATGGCGAACTGAATCGCTTCGGCAAGTGACATGCCCACTTTCTCCAACTCCTTCAAGGCACCCGCCGATTCGTGTAGTTGAGTGGCGGAGAGCTCGAATGCCACCATGCCGGCCTTCTCTTTCAGATCGATGATTGCTCCGGGAGTAGCCCTCTCTTTTTGGGCGTCGCCGAAAATCCATTTCCGCGCATCCTCAACCGAGTTGAAATCCTTTTTGAGAATCGGGCCACCGGTAAAACGGCTCCCGAGGCGGACGCGGAAAAACATGCGGCCACGTCCTGAGCGTGACTTGGTGATTCCGATGCCACTGGGCAGATCAGCGATGAGGTTTTTCTTTCGAGCCATGGTCTTATAGCGGAAAGTATCCGCCAACTGTCCGCCGATGTCAAGTGCCCAGGTAAAAACGGCGGACTGAAAATCCTCGTGTCGGGGGTTCGATTCCCTCCCCAGCCACCACTTTCGCTCTCGCGAAGTGGCTGAAATACTCCAAAAAACGCACTGGAGCAGTATAGCCATTTCGTCTCTCCAAGAATGCCGCCTGCATGCCTGCGGATTTCTTCGCGGACGCGTTCTTCGCTCGTTCTTTCCGAAAAAAGCTCCCCGTGGGGGGAAGAATGGCGGCGGCTTCCCGAGGAGAAGAAGGGCCTCACCTCAACTTTTTCTATTCGCGATGCGCGGGACTTTCTAAATTTCCCGAATGGCCTCCGCTGTCTGCTGCCGATTTTCCCCTGTCTCCCGGCTTTCCGCCGTTGTGGTGTTGTGCCTTCTCGCCATTGCTCCCGGGCTGCGAGCCGAGAATGGCATCGTCCTGAAATCCGATGTCGCCTTTCTCGGCGCCGATCGCAAAGAAAAGCTGGATGCCTACCTCCCGTCCGCGGAATTTCCCCGTCCCCGGGCTGCGGTGATTTTCATCCATGGCGGGGGCTGGAGCGGCGGGAGCAAAAGCGACGCTCGTTCCCGCGAGTTCTGTACGGCTTTGGCCGAGCGGGGCTACGTCGCCTTCTCGATCGACTACCTTTTGAACAAGGCCAGCAAGGACGAGGCGGGAAAGACCCGCTTCGACTCCGTGGCCTGGCCGCAGAACTTCCTGGACTGCAAGACCGCCGTGCGCTTCGTCCGGAGGCATGCCGCCGAGTTCGGCGTCGACCCCGCCCGCATCGCGGTGATGGGAGCCTCGGCAGGAGCGCACCTCGCCCTCCTCGTTGCCGCCACGGAGGACTCCGGCCATTGGAACAAGGGAGGGCTCTACCCTGAGGAGAGCAACGCTGTCTCCGCTGTGATCGAGTTTTACGGGCGTTGCGACGTGACGCAGGATCGTCGTCCGCACTTCGCAGGCGCCACACCAGAGGAAACAGAGGCAAATGTCGTCGCCGCCTCACCCCTCACCCACCTCACCTCGGGCATGCCTCCCGTCCTCGCCGTGCAGGGCGCCGCCGATACGATCGTCCCGGTAAGCTATGGCCGCAGGCTGGCTGCGCGGCTCAAGGAGCTCGATGTCCCCTGCGAATACATCGAAATCCCGGGAGCCGAGCATAGCTTCGGGTTCACACCGCCGCAGAAAGATCTCCGGCCGGAAGTCTTCGCCTTCCTCGAAAAGTATCTGGGCCCGACCCAATCGGGAGAAAAGAAGCAGGATTGAAAGCCGATCGCTCAACGGTTTGACCTGGGTTCCCATTGAGCCAGGGAGAGCAGATGCGATCCTGACGGCATCACTGTCATGCCGGATACCGCTCTCTCCGTTTCCGCCGAACCGCCGCCCGGCCACTCATCCCGTGATGCCGTGCGGGCCTTTATCGAATCCCACTGGGACGACACCGTCCGATATTCGCCCAACGATGAAGGAACCCTGCTTGGATTGCCTCATCCGTACACGATCCCCTCGCGCAAGGATGTCTTTCAGGAGATCTACTACTGGGACACCTACTTCACATGCGTCGGTCTCCTGGCCACCGGAAGGCAGAAACTGGCCATCGACAATACCCGCAACCTCCTCGCGGAGGTCGAGCGGTTTGGCTACGTGCCAAATGGGAACCGGACGTATTACCTCAGCCGCTCCCAGCCGCCCTATCTCGCTCCGCTCGTCGGCCTCGTGGTCGACGCAACCCAGGACGATGAGCTTCTGGCCGAGGCCATCCCTCTGCTGAAGCGGGAATACGCCTTCTGGACGCATCAGCGCACGGCCTCGCCGGGGCTGGCCCATCACGGCAGCCACGCCACCCGGGAGCAGCTCATCGAATTTTTCCCCACCGTGCGAGATCGCCTGGGCCTTCCTGAGGCAACCGCCGAGGAGGATCTGGATTTCGTAAGGCGGGTCATGGCCGAGTGCGAAACCGGCTGGGATATGAACTCCCGCTTCGCCAAGCGCTGTCCGGACTTCTTTCCCGTCGATCTCAACAGCAACCTCTGGCTCTACGAAACCCTCCTCGCCCGCTGGACCTCCGGAGACGAGAGCGCCCAGTGGACAGGGCGGGCCCGCCAACGGCTGGACCTGATCAATGCCCTCTGCTGGGATGCGGAGCGCGGCGCGTGGTTTGACTACGATCATGTCAACAAGCGGCGCTCCACCGTCTGGAATGCCGGAGCACTCCAACCTCTCTGGGCCGGGCTCGCGACACCGGATCAGGCGGCGTCGGTCGTCTCCCGCGCGTTGCCGAGGCTGGAGTTTGCCCATGGCATCACCGCCACCATTCCGCCGGAGGGTGCGACACCATTTCAATGGGATCATCCCAACATGTGGCCGCCCGTACAGCACATCGCTTACCGTGGCCTGGAGCGTTATGGATATACCCACGAAGCGCGCCGTATTGCCGAAAAATATCTCGACTGCATCACCCGGGCTTTCGACATCACCGGTGATCTTTGGGAAAAATACAACGTGGCCGACGGGTCTCATCTGGCCAGGAATGAAGCCGGGTATTTCAAAAACCCGGTCAACCTCGCGATGGGCGGAGGCGAGATACCCGAGGCGGAAACTCCGTCCATGATGGGCTGGACTGCGGGCATCTTCGTCGACGCCCAGGATTTCCTCGCCGGAGGCGGGTATTGGCTCAACCACGTTTGCCTGGCCCGTTAACCCTTCTCCTCTCGTCATGCCATCGCCCTTGGCCGAGTCTCCCGCCTGGTGGAAGGAAGCCGTCTTTTACCAGATCTACCCGAGAAGCTTCGCCGATTCGAATGGCGACGGCATCGGCGACCTGCCCGGCATCACAAGCAAGCTGGACTACCTCAGACGTCTCGGCGTCGATGGCCTATGGTTGTCCCCCATCTATGCATCGCCCAACGATGATAATGGCTACGATATCTCCGACTATCTCGCGATCGGGCCGGAGTACGGCACGCTCGACGACTTTCACGCCCTCTCGCGAGGACTGAAGAAGCGCGGCCTGCGCCTCATCCTCGATCAGGTCCTCAATCATACCTCCGACGAGCACGCCTGGTTCCGTGAGAGCCGAGCCTCGCAAACCAGCGCAAAACGCGACTGGTATCACTGGCTCGACGCCCCGGCCTTCGACAAGGAAGGACGCCCCGTACCGCCAAACAACTGGCGTTCCGTCTTTGGCGGTTCGGCCTGGGAGTGGGACACCGCCACCCGCCAGTATTACCTCCACTGTTTCTCCCGGAAGCAGCCGGATCTCAACTGGCGCGTCCCTGATGTCCGACGGGCTCTTTACGATGTCCTGAAAACTTGGGCGGGCCGGGGCGCGGATGGCTTTCGTCTCGATGTCATCAACATGATCGCCAAGGCGGAGGGATATCCCGACGTGCCGCGGCCCCCGGGAAGCACCGAGCCATTTCTCAACCTCGACGAATACGGCGTCAATCAACCGCCCATTCACGAGTATCTGCGGGAAATGCATCAAGAGGTCTTCTCCGGGAGCGATCTTTACTCGGTCGGAGAGACGTGGTGGGTGGGAGCGCACAACACCCTCGACTTTACCGGCTACGACCGGCGGGAGCTGAACGCCGCCTTCTACTTCTATTTTCACGACTGCACAAGCGGGCGCGAGCATTTCGAAAACTTCCACAAGCTTTATCAGGCCACGCGGGGAAAAAGCTGGCTCACCGTCACGCTGGGCAATCATGATTCCCGGCGCAGCCTGTCCCGATTCGGAGATGCCGCGAATTTTCGCCACGCCTCGGCCTCTCTTCTGGCCACGTGGCTGCTCACCCTGCCTGCGACGCCCTTCCTTTTCCAGGGGGAGGAACTCGGCCTTACGGACCACGCTTACCCCACCATCGCCGACTATCGCGACATCCAGACGATCAACCGATACCACGAACTGGTCGCAGCCGGGCATCTCGCCGAACAGGCCCTGGCCGAGGTGCGTATCACCAGCCGCGACAATGGACGCGCGCCCCTTCCCTGGGACTCCTCGTCCGGCGCGGGTTTCAGCACCGCCCCCCCCTGGCTCCCCATCGCCGAAGCCCACCGGCCTTTTCATGCCGCCGGGCAGATTCATGATCCCGGCTCCATCTACACGGCGTACTCCCGGTTGCTCGCCCTGCGCAAACGGATGCGGTCTCTCGTCTACGGCGACTTCATTCCCCTCGCCGATCCGGGTCAGGTTCTCTCCTATCAGCGGGGCGCATGGGAAAACCACCCGGCCGTCCGCGTCGTGCTGAACTGGGGCTCATCTCCGCAACCCTGGCCGTGCGATCCGCCTGCCGCTCCGGCCCTCCTTCACGCCAACCACGGCGGTGTTGACTATTCCCATCTTCGCCCCTGGGAGGCGGTGATTTTCGTCGCGCCCGAATAGCCCAAGGGCGCAGCGCCTCAGAGAGATTCCCCGAAAAATGACTCGCGGTGAACGAATCTATTCCGGTGCAACATAGCCCTTGGGCCCGCCCAGGCTCATGAAGCGCACATACACGCCGATCGCGGCCAGCAGCGCGATGAGAGCCATCACGCAGCCCGAGGTGAACGTGTGATAATACGCATTGCCGGTCGCATCGATGAGGCCGCCCACCATCGGCCCCACGGCCATCGAGCCGAGCGAACCCACAATCCCCGAGGCGCTGGCAAACTGCGCATACCGGCTGCGAGGAAAGAGCCGGGCCCCCAGCGAAGCCCCCACGGTGAAATAGCATCCCGACAGCACGCCATGCAGGACCAGGGCGATGGCAAACGTCTCGGGCGAACGGGCATTCAGAGCGCCCCACCCGGTCACCAAGGCATACCCAAGCAGGCTCGCGATGCACATTCTCAGCGGATGAAAGACATCCGCCAGCCACCCGAGGGGATAGGCCAGGATGAGCGAGATCAGGAAGGTCAGCGCGAGGCATTTCCCATATGCATCCATGCTCATCCCCAGGCTGTTGGCATATGGGATCATGAAGATGTTCACCGGCATGAAGACCAGCGCGGCCGCCATCATCATCACGAAGAGGCCGACATAATACGGGCGGCGGAAACACTCGCGGAAATAGGTCTTCACCTCGACCAGCGGATGAGTGCCGGCCCGGGTCTCGGGTGGAGGATACTGCCCCTCCTTCACCTTGAGACACACCCAGTAAAACGAGAGCCCGTAGAAGAACCCGATGATGACCAGGATCACCGTGTAGTACGTCTCCACCTTGCCGAGAATGCAGAAGTTGAAGATCATGCCGTCCACGAGGCTCACCGCGCGGAAGAGCCCATAAAATCGCCCGAGGAACTGCTGCGGAACGACATCGTTGATCAGCCCGCCAAAGATCGCCATCGCCGCGATGGTGGCAAACTCAAAGATCGCCCAAAACACCCCGAAGCAGATCACCGCGACAAGGATCTCGCTCTGGCCGGGGAAATGCCCGTGGACCCAGCGGGCCACATGGGGGGTGACTCCGAGTCCGATCATGCCTGCGGCCGCGATCGGCGTCGTAACGAGGAGGAATGGTATCCGCCGCCCTCGGGGCCCGCGATGGCGGTCCGACTTTACGCTGATGATCGGCCCCAGAATAAGTCCGACCAGCGAGGGGAACGAACTGATCAGCAGGGCGAAAAGAAAATTCGGGACGTCCAGATGCTTGAGATACCACTGGGCCATCGGCCCGACGGAGCGGTCCCTCATCGACCAGGAGAAATCTCCCAGCAGCAGCAGAAAAAACAACACGACCAGGCCGCCCGCCGTATATCGCAGCGTGCCGACCCGCCAGACCTTCTCTCCCGTCGCGGCTCGCTCCGTGGCCGCATCATCCGGCGAGACTTCGCCCGGGCCGGACGGTTGCGAGACCTGGGACATCGTACTTTGGCGCAAAGACTCGTCGCGATTCCCTTACTGGGAGGAAATCTCCAGCCCTGCGACAGAGGCCTCGAAATATCCTGCGGCGGGACGGCGCACCGCCTTGAGGACGAAGTACGGCGACACACCCTGCCAGAGCGACAGGTCGACCTTGTCTCCGATCTCTCCAGTAAATTCCTGGTCGCCCGAGCCGTCCTTGATCTTCACCACGATCTTTTCCCGGTTCAGGGACAACACGATCTCGGATACGGGAAGGATCACTTTGCCCGCCACCAGGTCCACCGGCGCCGCATTCTCTCCTCCTCCGCCACGAGGGCTGGCCACATTGAAGGAGCCATCACCGTTCAGGCAGAATCTCACGTACGCCGAAGAGGTCGTCTCCAGAGCCTTGTCCGTGCTCAGGAGGATGACAAAGGCTTTCTTCGCATCCGGTGCGTCACCGCCAAATTCGATCCCCGAAACCCGGATCTGCAATGGATGTTCCGTAAAGTTCAGCGCATCGGAGGGCTCCGTCGTAAGCAAAACTCCGTTGGCATACCCTCCTTCATCACCGGCCGCTTTCAGCAACAGTTTATCTCCGAGCACCTGCACAGCTCCCTGCGTTTTCCACCCCGGCGTTTTCGGCAGATCGACGATGGATTCGGAAAAAACCGGCTGACCCGCAAATGCCGAGCTGGCAGCGAGCGAAAAAGCAATCAACAAGGGACGCATGTTCATAAGGGGTGTACCTCCTAAAGGGGGGGAAGAGATTTCCTGACTCTTAGCCCATTCCCGGGCGGGAACGCAACAAGGCAGACGCGAACGATCCCCCGTCCCGCTCACTGCTCTGCCTTGATGTCAAATCACTGATGGGTTCTCCTATACCGTGCGGCGGCGGAGGCGGAAAGCGATCAGGGCGACACCCAGCGCACCCAGGGCAATCGTCGACGGCTCCGGCACTGCGGTGAACGAAAGCACGCCTGCGTTGCTCAGAGATGCGGTGTAGTTGGCTGAGTCGTAACCGGTAAAGGTCAGATTCGAGAATGACCCGCTGCTGAATCCCGAGAAGAGCGCGTAGGTATTCGCATAGCTGAACCCAACTCCGAGCGTGAAAGCGAGAGTCGTATCCGCGAGGCTGAATGCGCCCGTTCCCGACCCGGCGATCTGGTCTGTGCCCGTGCCCAGGTCAAACTTGATCACTCCGCCGGTGGTCGCAAGATTCTGATTCACCGACAGCGTGAATTTGCCCGGAGCCGTACCACGGATGTCGATGATGCCCGCGCTCATCGAAACCATACCAGCGCCGAGTTTGATATCCGCCGCGTTGCTCTGCAGCGTCCCGCCGCTCACCGTCACGGATGATGTGTTGTTCAAGCTCCCTGCCAGGAGGAGCGTGCCGGAGGAAACTGTCGTCGTCCCATTGTAGTTCAGGTTTGATCCGCCCAGGGTCTGCGTGCCTGCCCCGGCGATTACCACGCTCAATGCGGTCGAGCTGTTCAAGCTGCCGGTATACGCGGTGGTCGTCCCGGATTTTGTCCGGATCGTCAGCACATTTCCCGTCGTGGTCGCGCTCACCGTGCCGCTGCCGGAAAGCCCGGCAATCTCCTGGGTGATGTTATTCTTGGCGATACGGAACGTTGTTCCCGAGGACATGTTAAGCGTGGTTGTCACCGGCAGCGCATTGCTCACGTTGTCGGACAACACATACGCCGTCCCGGACAGGGTCGTATCCCCGGTGTAGTCGGCCGCCACCTTGACATTCAACCGCCCCTGGTTGTTGACCGTGCCGGTACTGCTATAGGAAAGCCCGTGATTTCCCGTCAGCTTGGCAAAGAGGTCAATGCTGCCGCTGCTGCCGGAAACACCTGCCGTCGAGATGTTCTGCACATCCAGCGTCCCCGCCCCGTTGAGAACCATCGTCGCTCCGCCATTGGTGGTCAGGGTGCCGGTCACGATATTGGTCGTTAGGGTGACGGTCGCCCCCGCCCCGAATGGGTTGAAGTAAGCGGTATTGCCACTTCCATTGACCCAGGCCGTTGTCGATGCGCCGTCATTCCAGTTTGCCGTGGTCAGGTCCCAATTGCCGCCGGTCGTGGGAACCCAGGAATAAGTGTCCGCAACGGCGGTGTGGGCCGCCAGCGCCGAAGCGCCAGCCAGCGTATAAAGAAGGTGTCTCGCGAAGCGATGAGTGAGGGGTGCTTTTTTCATGGTGGGGTATTAGGATTGGGGACGGAGAAAAATCTGGTTATTCCGCCCGGAAGCCGCAAGGCGGCCCGTAGTCAAACTGTTGACAAAACCGCGAAATTCATGAACAGCCGATCCCCAATTCCGCTTCCCGGAGACTATTAGCGAACGAAAGCTTCCGGCGTTTCCCGGAACGAATGCCTCTCCCCGCACGACCCGAGCCTCCCGGTCCTGGCGAGAAGCCTTACTGGCCCGAGGCGGCCGCGCCGACAGGGGTCGAATCAGACACGCGCTCGATGGAGACATCGTCCACAAAGACGCGCCCGACTCCGCTATCGACCAGGAGGCAGACGTTCACTTTCTCCACGTTTGCAGCCATCTCAAAGACGCCCTCGATCCTGGTCCAGGTGCGGGGAACCTCCTGCCCCGCCAGCACCGAAGGACTGTCCCCGCCCATGCCATTGAAGCCGAGAAAATACATGCCGCTGTTGCTGAAGCCGGGCCCGAACATCGAGATGCGCAGCAGGAATCCCGGTGTCTTCGACGACGCAACAAAGTCGTCCCCGGCACGCACCCACGCCGAAACCCGATACTTTTGCCCGGCGGCAAAGCTGGCGCTCTTGAGATACTGCAGCACCGCGTATCGGGACGGTCCTGCGGAAGACAGTTCCATCGCTCCGCTGCCGGCATGCGCCTTGTCGGCCACGACCTGAAACTGGCAGGCGGCCGAGGCCGACTTCGCCGGGTCGTAGAGAGACCAGCCCCGGCTGCCGTTTTCGAAATCGCCATTCGTCAGGAGGTTCTCCGAGAGCGGCGGAGGTTCCGCGGCGGGCGGAGTCGCCTCGCCGCCCCCCGGCTTCTTGTTAGCCGCAGGCAGGATCGTCACCTGAAGCGAGCCGGGCTGGCGCGTCTTCAGGTACTCCGATGGAGTGGTAAACACCACCCCCTGCGATTGCAGATACTCCACCAGCTTCTGGAACTCGGCGAAACGCTCGTCCGTCCATTGGTTGGGATGCCCCTGGATCACGAAGCAATCGCGCGTACCCGCCATCACCTCGTAGTCATGCCTGACCTTTTGGGGATTGGGGACGAAGAGCGGAGCCTCGATGTTCATCTCCGTGCGGTCCAGGATCAGAGCCTGGGGCAGGTCGGCGGCATCCTTGGGATTTCCGTAAAGCACGACCTTGATATCCGGATCTGCCGCGAGAGCCTGCACCGTCGCCGCGTCCGTCTTGTTGAAAGGCGCTCCGAACGCCGCAAAGGGCGCTCCCAGGATCCGCCTCGCGAGCTGCTGGCTTTTCGCGATGTGCTCCTTTTGCTGTTCGAGAGACGGCCCGCTGAACTCCCACACATCCTTGCCGTCCTCCTTCCACTGCTTGTGGTCGTAGCCATGAAGCCAGAACTCGACCAGGCCCGTCTGCTGTACTTCCTTGAGCCAGTCATAGTAGGCCTGTTTACCGCTCTCGAGCGAAACGCAAATGATGCCCGCCGAGGCTTTGATGTTCCTGCCCTTCAAGTACTCGAAAGTACGCCTCCACTGCGGAGTGCCGTTCGTCACGTCATCGAGCTTGAGAATCACGTAGGTCGTGGTGATCGCGGGCGTCTCAGCCGACGCGGCGACGCCGGGGAGTCCTGCCGAAAGTAACGTGGCCGCAAACAGCCGGGCGAACAGTGGATTTTTCATATCTTGGGGAATCTGGGAACTCATTCACTTTTGCATATCCTGAAAAATGCAAAAGGAGCGGCTCGCTCAAACCATTGAGCTATTTTATCGGTAAACCGCCGCCGGAATCGGGAACGCTAGTCTCCGGTGATGGCTGGCGCTGCGGCATGCCAGCCGTCGGCCTTGCCATTGCTCTGCTGAACCCGGGCGACAAAGTCATCATACGGCTCGTCGGTGATTTTGAGCAGTCCGTAGTTCGAGTTCTCTCCGTCAAAGCGCCCCTCGGCCGGCTCGTCGACATGCTTGAACCAATGATAGCCAACCACCGCCGGATGGGACATGAGGGACTGCACGTACTTTGCATACGCCGCCGCGCGTTCGGGTTGATTGCCCACCTTCGGCCCGGCGCCCTTGGTGTTGGGGAGGCCGGAATCAGTGGCGCGAAAGGCAAACTCGCCGACCAGCAGCGGACGCCCATAGGCGGCATATCGCTCCGCCGCGCCCTTCGGATCGGTGGTGTAGCTGTTGAATGAAATCACATCCGAGTGACGGGCTGCGGCCTCAAGCACTGGCTTCGCCGGGGTGTAGGCAAACCGGCAGCCAAATACCATGTGGTTTGGCGCGGCGGCGCGCACCGCCTGCTCCGTCACCGCGAAATATCGCTCGGCCAGCAATCCGAGAAAGGCATCGCAATCCGCCATGTACTGCCTGCGCCTGTCCTCGCTCCCGTCGGCGGCGCGGTCGATCTCCTGATTTTGCTTTGCCTTGTCCTTGTGCGGGAAGGGATTGGCGATTCCCCGGGCATCCGCGAGCTCCTCCCAGGAGGCCGCGCCGGTCTTCCACACTTCGTTGAACGCGGCCACGTTGGCATAACGCTTGCCCAGCATCTCCATGGCGGCCTTGCGACCCGGGGAATCCTTCGATCCATTGAGAAAACTGACGAGCAGCTCATCCTGGCTGCGCCAGTCCGGCCCCCAGCGCAACTCATTGTCGATAAACCAGCCCAGGATATTCGGGTCCGCCGCCTGGGGGGTGCATACCCGCGAGGCCTTCTCGCGTGCAAACGTCTCAAAATCCGGACTGAAGACATCCGGGAACACGCCCATTTCCCAGGCGCTCTTTTTCCCTCCCTCCACCTCGATCTGCTCCCGTGCAAAGTCCGCCGCGATATTCAGGATGGGAGTGCGGGCGAGGCTGCGGCCGTATTTATCCGCGCCCCCCAGGCCATCATCACACCATGCGCCGAGGGTGTTGAAATTCCAGTCGAGGAGCTGGGTCGCCTTCGCGGCGCGCCAGGCTTCGACCGAGGCGTATTTTTTTGCATTGGCCTCTCCATAAAGAGACGGCCCGACGCCCAGGATCTTGTCCGGAGCGTAATTCGCGGCGCAGACTCCCTTGGAGACGAACAAATCGCCCTGCGGCGTAATCATCCACCAGCGACCGTCTCTTTTCTCCGTGTGAAAGAAGCCGGTAGCCTCCGCATGACCCGTACATACCGGCATCTGGCAGGATAATCCGGCCATCGCAACAATCCAAAGGGGAGATCGCATAGCGGGCTATGCTCAATACTTCGCATTCCTTGAGGCAAGCGGGAAATCGTCGGTGCGGAAGGGACCGGCGGGCAGCCCTGCGGCGTTGTAAAGGTTGCAGAAGGGGTTCTGCGCCCAGGCGTAGCGCACGGCGACGGGCTTGGAAACGGCATCGGACCATACGAGCACCGTGTCGCCGTCGATCCTGGCATCGGCCCATTCCCATTTTTTGTTTTCTCCGTAAATCGCAAAGCCTTCGAGTTCCGATTGTGGGCTATTTCTCACCAGGGGAACCATGCGGGGGCTCTTCGAGCTGGGTGCGTATGTCTCGGGCATCGGCCGGGCCACGAGGCCGGGTTCCGCGTGTTTGAAACGAATCCTCGCCTTGTCCCCTTCGATGGTCATGGAGTCAAAAACGGGCCCCGAATACGCCACATCGCGGCCATACGTGCGGGCGAGAGCGATGCGCGCCAGGCGGTCGCCGACGGACATCTTGTCCGCCGGATGGATGTCCTCCTCCTCGCCGACATCGATCAGCACGGCCTGTCCGGTGTTTGGCAGCGAGAGCGCCATGCTCTGCGCTTCGCGCACCTCGGCAAACAAAGACGTCTTCTCGGGCTGCTTGCTGTGCGCTCCGAGGTTGGCGATCTGGCAGTAGTAGAAAGGAAGGTCGCCCCGATCCCACCGGGCCCTCCAGTCGGTGATCAACGCGGGAAACTCCGTGCGATATTGGTATCCCCGATTCCAGTTTCCCTCCCCCTGATACCAGATCACCCCGCGAATGGCATAGGGGATGAGCGGATGGATCATGCCATCGTACATGTAGCCCGCGACATTCTGCGCATCGATGGGCGTCGGCGGCCGCTTGGGAAACTCCGCCCTGGCGGCCGCATCGAGCGGAGGAAAGACATACTCAACCCTGGCCAGCCACTCGCCCTTGAATGAAACGTGATTCCCCTGGAAACGCTGGCCGCCCGGAGCCACTCCGCCGCTCTCGCAGGCGCTGAAGATGCGCAGCGCCAGCACATTGTCCCCCTCGTTCACCAGGTCGCCCTTGACGCCGTAGCGATGCACGACGCTGTCAACCCCGCTTTTCCCGACCAGCCGACCGTTCCAGTATACTTCGTTCGCGTCGCGAATGTTATCGAGGAACATGTCGACGCCCTTTTTCGGAGCGATGTCGGGCTGGGAAGGCGCTGCGACTTTGCGGCGCACCCAGATCGCCCCGGCCTCGGGCAGCCCAGCCTCCGCGAAGAACCCCGGCAGGGTCACGGGTTTCCAGTCGGAGGTATCGACATTGCTCCCGGCAAATGAGGCGGGCTCTCCCTGTTTTTTATCCTCGCGTCCGTATTTCCTCTGCCAGGCCCTGTAAAGTTCGGCATACTGGTCAAAGGCGCGCCTGTCGTTGCGCGCGTTGTCTGCACCAGCTTTGAGCACCGGATCGGATGCCAGCGCGTCGCGGCTCATCCAGGCTTCGATCATCGTGCCGCCGAGGGCGGAGTTCACCAGCCCGACCGGGTCGCCAAGCTCCTTCTGCACCTGCTTGCCAAAGAAATACGCCACTGCGGAAAATTTCCCGGAGGTGGCCGGGCCCGCCGCCATCCATTCCCCCTCGACATCATCGAGCGGATCGGCCGACGGGCTTCTTTTGACGAGGAACTGCCTCAGGTTCGGATTCGACGAGACCGGCGTCTCGGTTTTCGCAATCGGGAAGGAGCCGAGGGGGAAGTCCATATTGGACTGGCCCGAGCAAAGCCACACCTCCCCGACCAGCACATCACGCACCGTGATCGTATTCCTTCCCTGCACGATCAGATCGTAAGGACCCGGCCCCATGTCCTTGAGGTTCAACACTGCCTTCCACTTGCCATCCGGCCCGGCGGTGGCCTGGGCTGTCGCCGGGCCGAGGGTTACGATCACGCTTTCTCCGGGTGTCCCCTTGCCCCAGACCGGCACCACGTCGGACTTTTGGAGCACCGCGTGATCGGAAAAAATCCGTGGGAGGGAAATCTCAGCCCGCGCCGCGCTGGCCACGATTCCGCCCAGGAGAGCAGCCACGAACGACAGCGCAAGACGGCGGGACAGGCCGCCCGGGAATAAGGCAATACCGATAGGGAAAATCTGCATAAGGGAATGATCGCCGGGAGGCGCCGCCTACCATATCCCGGCTGAAACGCCGCGCCAGCAGGGCGGCGCTCAATCTGTTGACCCGGTCATTTCCGGATCGCTCGCCGGTCCCCCCTCACCATAAACCCAGCCGATGCCTCTAGCGGCGGGTGCGGCGGGCGGCCTTGCGCGGCACCTCGCCATTCACCGTTGCTCCTTCCTGCGGGCGCGTGGTTTTACCATCCCTCCACACTCCCTCCACCAGAATGCGGATCGGCGTGGCCGGCGGCCCCTGCTCGCCGCGCTGGAGCATCTCGACCAGATTGTCGACCGCGGTGCGCCCGATCATGATCCCGTTCTCGTAAACTCCCGAGAGCGTCGTATCGTCGACAGCCAGGCTGAGATTGGCCAGCCCGACATCCTCGGGTATCCGCACTCCCATTTTCCTGATCCAGCGCGCCACATCAAATCCGCCCAGAAACAGGATCACATCCGGCGACGTCTTTCGAAACCACCGCTCGATCGTTTCCTCCGGGGGATTAATGGACGGGTCAAAACACGGCTCGATCCGCTGCTCCTGCGGATTCTTCTTGTGATAGAGCCAGTGCCCGATTGAGTAGGCATTATCGACCTTGTCATCGTGTCCCTTGTGCACATACAGCCCGATGCGTTTGTAGCCCAGTTCCCTCAGCTTCGCGAATGCCAGATTGGCGGAGTGAATCTGATGATTGGTCACGAGATCGAAAATGCGCGGATACAGGCTGTATCCAAAGGTGATGACCGAGAACCACTCGTAGGCCAAGGGCAGCCACGTCCCCGCCGCTGGCTGGGGAGCGAGCAACAGCCCGCGAATTCCCCGGTTACGCAGGATGCGCGATAGCTGTTCCGGCGTCAGCTTGTCCCGCTTCAGGCTGAACTCCTCGACATTGTATCCCAGCTCGCGGGCTCGCTCGGTCGCCCCCTGGAAATACTCCTCAAACGTCGGCTGATCCCGCAGCCGATACTCGCCCGACCAGTTGTCGACCCAGGCGATCGTCGACTGGTAATGCGCCTGAAGCTTGGCCTTGCGATAGGCATTGAGGGCCGATAAGGCGGCGTCCGGCGCATATCCGAGACGGTTCGCCACGGCCTTGATCTTGTCTTTGACCTCTTGGGAAATTCTGGGGTTGTCCCGCAGGGCCATGCTCACTGTGCTGTAGTGCACGCCCACCTCCTTCGCGATATCGCGCAGGGTTACTCGCTGGATCATGTCAACAGTGTGAGCTCCTCCCCACCCAAGTCAACCCTGCCGTATTTCGGCCTCGCCGTCAGCGCAATCCAACAGCAACTCAACAGTTTGACTTGAATGCCGCTCGCGGCCGATTCCCGCCCGGGGCTTACTGGTTAAGTCCGATGCTCCAGACCCTGACCTCCGATCGCAAGCCGCAGACTCCCGCCTCCGGACGGATCGTCTTGTTGATCGACAAAAAGGAAGCCGATCTATTCTTCCCCGGCGGGTTTTCCCTCCCGGGAGCCGAGGTATTTGAAGCGCACGGAGCCGGGCTCGACGGGCTGATCGACCTGCCTCTGCTGGGCAGCCTCGAGCCGGATGTCGTGGTAACCAGCTGGTCCACACCGCATTTCCCGGAGAGCACCCTTTCCGAGATTCCGTCGCTTCGTTATCTCTGCCACACCAGCGGATCGGTGCGCACCCTGCTGCCGCGCCGTCTCATTGAGCAAGGCCTGGTGGTGACAAACTGGGGCACGCTCGCCGCCGACACCGTGGCCGAGCATGCCCTGCTGCTGATCCTTTCCGGCCTGCGGCGCTCTCCGGAATGGCCCGACATCATCGCGGGGAAACGGCGCTGGCAGCCGTCGCCGATCCGCACGCGCACTCTGTATGGAAAACGAGTGGGCATTCATGGCTTTGGCAATGTCGCTCGCTCGCTGGTCCACCTCCTCCGCCCGTTTGGCGCCAGGATCTCCGCCTTCTCGACAGGAGTGCCGCTCTCTCACTTCGCAGAGTACGAGGTCAGCTGGAGCGACAGCCTGGAGTCGCTCTTTGCATCAAATGAGATCATCGTCGACTGCGAGGCGCTCAACACCGAGACCCGGGGATGCGTCTCCCGCGCGATCCTGGAGTCGATGCCTCCCGGGGCGCTCTTCGTCAATGTCGGTCGCGGGGCCATCGTGGACGAGACAGCCGTAGCGGACCTCGCCGCATCCGGCCGGCTGTATGCCGCGCTCGATGTCTACGACGTCGACCCCATCGCTCCGGACTCCCCGCTCCATGCGGTCGATGCCATTGTGAAGTCCCCTCACATCGCCGGCCCCACCTCGGATCAGTTCATACGATGCGGCGATCTCGCCCGGAGAAACATCGCCGCCTTCCTGCGGGGCGAACCGGTTTCCGCCAAGGTGACTCTGGAAATCTACGACCGCGCGACGTAATCTCGGCAGGGATCGGCGGCTGCTCCAAAAGCCGCCGCCCTCCGGCAACACCCCCCCCCATGAAGCCGCATCTCCTGTTTTGCCTTATCCTCTTTCTCTGCGTTGCCGGAGCGGGGCTCCTGCGTGCCGATGCATCGAAGCCCGCCTACCTCGACCCGAACTACACCGGCCCGGCCGCTCCGGGCGAGGTCCTTCCCGCCATGGAACTGCCAGCAAGCCAGGCCTTCACCCATCCCGGCATCCTGCACAGCCAGGCTGATCTCGATTTCGTACGCAAGCAGCTCGCCGCCGGAGAGGAGCCCTGGACCTCTGCCCTCGCCGCCCTGCGCGCCGACGAGTACACCCGCCTCGATTACCAGCCCAGGATCACGCCGGTCATCAATCCCCACGACAAAAGCGTCGGCAATCTCATGAAGGATGCCACGGCTGCCTACGATCACGCCCTCCTCTGGTCTCTCACCGGCGAGCGAGCCCATGCCGACAAGGCCATCCAGATCCTCGACGCCGCCGGGAGCAAGCTCCTGTCCATCGACCTCGGTCGTCGCGACCAGGGAAAGGTCACGGCGGGATTCACCGGCGGCAAATACGCCAGCGCCGCGGAACTCATCGCCCATTACCGCCAGCCCGACGGCTCGACGGCCGGATGGTCCAGCGACTCTGCCGAGAAGTTCCGGCAGATGCTCGCCACCGTCTTTCAGCCCCGCCTGAAGGGATTCAAGCCCGAGTTCAACGGCAACTGGGACGCCAGCATGATGGCCTCGATGATGGCGATCGCCGTGTTCTGCGACAATCATGAGATGTTCAACGAAGCCCTCTCCTACTTCCTCAATGGACAGGGCAACGGAGCGATCACGCATTATATTTACCCGCACGGCCAGAATCAGGAATCTGCCCGCGACCAGGTCCATGGCCAGATGGGCCTCGCGGCGCTCGCCGCCTGCAGCGAAACCGCACGGCAGCAGGGGCTCGACCTCTACTCCGTCGCCAACAACCGGCTGGCGGCCGGATACGAGTACATGGCTCGCTATCTCGCCGGTCACCCTGTTGAGGTGGTCGGCGATGCGCCGATCAGCGAAAAAGGGCGCAAGGAGTTTCGCCCGGGCTATGAGCTCATCTATCAGCACTACGTGATCGAGAAAGGCCTCGATCTCCCCTACGTGCGGGAGGCCGTCCTGAAGCGCCGTCCCGAGGGCATGGACTTGATCATCCTGCCTTGCTGGGGCACGCTCGCCGCGTATCGAGGTCCCGCCATACCTCAGGCTCCATCCCCCGCCCCCACCATCCCGTGAACCTGCTTCCTCCCATGTCCATTTTTCGCCTCCAGCCCTGCAAATCGCTCGGCCTCGCCGTCGCGATGGTTGTCATATTCAGCCTGGCTGGCGAGTCACGAGCGCAACTCCTTGAGTGGAAATTCGACGAGGAAAGTGGAGAGGTTGCCGAGAGCTCCGGCACCGCGGGCTCCGCTCCATTGACGATGAAGAGTGACAAACTGTCCGTGAGTCTCTTCACCCCGGATGCCGGGGGCGCTTCCGGAAAGCCCGGAGACCGGGCCTTTGACTTGTCCGGAGCCAGCGGCATGGGTGCGAATAATCCTCCCTACAAGGGGCCTGTCGGCATCGCCAAGCCCAACACCGAGGGCCTCTCCGCTCTCGGCGGCCTGGAGTCCCTGACGATCACGGGATGGTTGAAACCATCCTCCACTCTCACGGGAGCTGCCCGGATCGTGGTCGCAAAGACTTTTTCCGTCCAGGCGGGCAGCAGCGGCGAGTTGCAATTCGCCGTCATCCCCGACAGCGGTCAGCCCATTTATGTGAATAGCGCCCCCCGGTACACCGAGATGGGCATGTGGATGTTCTTCGCCATCACCTATGACGGCACCCGTACCATGGACAACGTAAACTTTTACGTGGGAGCCACTGGAGCCGGGCTGGAACTCGTCTGCACCCTCTCCATCGACGGCGGCAAACTCCCCCCGTTTTCCGGCGGCCTGGAAATCGGAAACTCCTCGGCCGGGGTGCGTCCCTTTCAGGGCATGATCGACGACCTGGCCATCTACGGCGCAGAAAACGGAGCAGATGGCGCGCTGTCCCAAGCGAAGATCGAAGAGATTTACAACAAGATCGCCAAACCCTGAACCACGCCTGCCTCCGGGCTGAATCACCCTATCTCAATGGCCCTGGCAGAGCCTTCTCCGCCAGCGCGATGTGATTGACGGCGAGGACGGATTTCAGGGTCGGCGAGGCCACGCCGGTCAAATAAAGCTGCACCGAGCTGAACTTATGCCCGGCGATCTGGCCCGACTTGACCACATCGAGAAAGCCCGCGCTCTCCTTGGTCCACGCCGCATAGTCCCACTCAAGGGGAATGATGAGAGCTCCGTGCTGATTCATCGCCAGTGGCGCACGCCGATAGTTAAAGACAGCCGAGATCGGCTGCGAGCGATTGATCGCCGCCAGCAGTTGCGCCTGGCGCGTGTACCGGATCGCCTCGGTCTCGGTCGAGGCCGCCGTGGCCAGCTTGATATATACCGCCCGTCCTATCGCACTGCGCAATTGCGCCAGGGAATCAACGATCACCGTCTGGTGCAGCGGCGACAAGGACGGGTTGTTTAGAAACGCATTGGCCTGCGCGCGCTCCACTCCCATCGCGAGAAGGATCTTGAGATTGCGCAGCCGCAAATCCGCAGGACTGAGGTCGCGCAGCGCCGCATAGGTCTGGCTGCCCGTATTGACGGAACGCAGCGTCAACCCCACCGCGCCACCGACCGGCATCAGCGCGCCCGTCAGCGTCATCTGCCCGGCGTAGGCCGCCCAGGCGATGCTCTTCAGCTCCTTTTGCAATTCCGGATTCGTCGAGTACGGATCGACGCCGAGACTGAGGGCGATCCCTCGCTTGGCTTTGCTAAACCCGATCACGTCCTCCATCGTGGAGTCTTCGTACTTGGATTGTTTGCGTCCCTGCCCCACCTCTTTGACCGACTGGCCGATGCTGTTCACCGACTTCCAAAGGCCCTTGCCCATCTCGCCGACCGTCCCCACCGGATGTTCGATCAGATTTTGCGCCAGTGCCAGCGGACTCTTCGCCGCGCGCTGAAGCGCCTCCTTGTAGCTTTCGCTCCGGGAAACCTCGCGCAGCTTCGCGATGGCCTGGATCTCCGCGATTCGCTGGATCAGCGCCGTATTGCCCTCCGCCAGATTCACCCCGGAGTCCGGAGTGTCGATGGTGAAGTGGTTGAGCCCCTTGCTCGTCGGCACCGGCGGCCGAACGGCAAAGTTGTACCCCCGGTCAAACTCCGGCCGCAAAATCACCCGCGCATCCAGCACCGGGGGCACCTCATAGGGAGGCAGCGGAGCCGGGGCAGGCGTCTGGGCATACGCGGAAATGGCGATAATGGAAAAAGCAAAGGCCGATAGAGAAGTTCTCATGGAGGTATCTGGCAGAAAATGATGCGTTCGATGAACTGGGCGCTCTTTCTAGACAGAAGCTCCGCCGTTTTGCAACAGGTTGGTGTCTGTTCTTTTACCCCGGGCAGAGTTGTCGTGTTATTCTCTTGGCTGGCGACTGAGCACCTCGCTGAGTCAATGGCCCCGGCAGGCAATCGCCCACCGGGACCACGTTACAACTGCACATCCTCGATCTTCCGGATCAGGGTCGACTTGTCGCTTTCCAGGAACTTGAGCATCTCCAGCGTCTTTTCGGAAAAACCCGACAGACAAAAGATGTCCCGCTCCGGGAACTGCAACGTGCCGTAACCCTGCAGGTCGAAAGAGAAGACCTTCGGCGACGCTCCGGTACGGCGTTTGTATTTCTCAAACACCGCGGTCGGAGCCGCTCCGCCCATCCAGCCCTGCATATCGGAGAGCAGGATGATGCGGTCGTACGCCTTGTTTGCCATTTCGAAGACCGCGTGGAAGTTCGTTCCACGACCGGGCGCCTTCGATTCGATCACCTTCGCCAGGGTGAGCGTGGAGTCACGGCGATTCACCGTGAGATATTTGGCGTCGTCGCTGAAGATCATCATATCCGCCGAGCTGGCCTTGAGGAGCACCGAGGCAAAGAGCGCGCCGATCTTGAGCGGCTGCCCCTGCATCGAGCCGGAACCGTCGAGCGCCACCAGCGTACGTCCCGCAAAGACGGGGACATTGGCCAGCGACTTGTCGACCGCCTCGCTCAACGCCTCAACCACCTCTCCCGCCCGGGGCAGGTTTCCTGCCTCCAGAGCTTCGAGCGCAGTGAGGTACCGGAACGGAAGCACGAGCGACTTGCGAATGAGAGTTTCATCCGCCAGGAGACTCAGTACCTCGTCCACCACCTCGGGGGCCTGCGCGAGGATGTTGCGCTGGTTACGCAGGAGGGCGAAGTACCCGATCTTGCGAGAGCGAATCAGCTCCGCCCACGCCGCGGCCTTCAACTCCTCCGCCTCCTGCCCGTTTGCACCCGCAGTTCCCGCCTGGGTGAGCTTGACCTCCCACGTTTCCGCAGGAGCCAGCTCATCGCGCACCAGCTTGCGCAGCGCGTCGCTGTTGGGCGGGTGCAGCAGGTTCACGGCGTCGACCAGTTTGATCTCCGCCGATTCGCGACGGTACTTGGCGACCTGATATTCGTCGAATCGCGCCAGCGCCGCACCGAGGCCCTTTTTCAGGGCGTTCGGGATGGGCCGACCGTACATGGCAAGATGGCAGGCGAGGATCTCAAGCACGTCGTCCGGGCGTCGGACGACTTTCTCGAAAAACCGCCTCGTCCACTGCTCGCCCTTCACCGAGCGGGCCAGTTCACTCGCCACCAGATGCGACACCGAGCGCATGCCCGCTTCGTGACGGGCATACACTGCAGCCTTGGCGACAAACTCCTTGTCAGGCTCCGCCGCGATCAACTCCTTAAGCCGATCCACGGTCGCCTGCCCCGAGCGGTAGAACTGATCCTCCAACTGCGACGTCAGAAGGATCGCGACCAGTTCGCTCTTCGGCGATTCCGCAAAGGCTCGACCGCCGGCCAGATTCGTTACGTTTCCGCCTCGGAAACGCTTGAAGATTGCGTTGAATTTCATGGGTATTCACCTCCTTGTTTTGTGTTGTGTTAATGCGGCAACGCGCCGCGTGACGATCTGGGGAAAAGGGGTGCTGCCCGCAGAGAATTTCACCCGGAGTGAGACAGACCCTAGCGGGCGTGCTGGATTTCCGAGATCCACTCTACCGTTTCGAAGTATCTCCGGGCTCGCTGCTGCGAGCAGCAAAGGGACACGGGGAGTATGCTGAACGGAGAAACGGTCAATACAGTTTCCTGCATCGACCACCTGCTCTACCCTTGAGCTACTCCGGCCTTTGACAGCCGGAGACCGGATTCGAACCGGCAACCTGGTCGATCACTACGAAGTAACTCCATTCTCACTGCCCCGATAAGGAACTTTGGAAGAAAATCCGAAAAACAAACCGTGCTTGCGCACGTCCGCTGCTCACCATGAGCTAACCCGCAGAGCGGGTGTTGGGATCGAACCAACTCCAACGATTCCGAAGAATGTCCTTCGTCGCTACCCAAAACGATGTGGGGAGAAAGTTGGCCGGAGATATTGAGATGCGCGCTCGCGCCCGCATCTCGACGGGATTCGAACCCGCGCCCAGTCCCGGATTACTCCCGGACTGCTCTACCTCTGAGCTACGAAGTAACTCCAGCCTCACTGCCGCACTGGCAATACCATCACTGATGGCAAAGCTTGCGGAGCCGGCTGCCATGGATGCAACCGGCTCCAGGTTAATCCTTGTACGGATCGCGGATGTCGCGGCCCGCCATGGCGACTCCGATGGGCTTGAGCACATGCAGGACACGAATCGTCCCCTCATGAGCCGCCAGCACCTCCGGCAGACGACGGTATGCCTGCTGAGCCTCATCGAGGTCCCCGCCACGCAGCGTCACGCCACACTCATGCAGCCATTTCATCATTTCGTCGTGGCGGACGAGCCCTTCCTTGCGGATGCGCTTGCCGTCCTCCAGGACAAACTTTCCCTTGGCCGCCGTACGCGACATGACACGTCCCGCACCGTGAACGGTGGAGAACATCGCCTCGCGCGAAGCCTCGGAGTCGACACCCTCGATGATGACGGCATCATCTCCCATGCTGCCTCCGACGAAGCCCTTCTGGCCCGGAAATGCCGGGGTCGCGCCTTTACGGACGACCCAGTACTTCGAGCCATCATGCTCCTCCTCCCACGCGAAGTTGTGATGGTTATGCACCTCTTCCTCGATCTTCGCGCCGAGGATCTTCTGCACGACATGACGTGCGACAAACTCACGCCCCGCGAGTTTCATTCCCGCGATGTACGCCTGCCCGACCGGATCGCTTTCGCTCACCACGGCGGGATCGACATCCATGCCGTCCTTGCCTCCCGCCTGTTTAAGGAAGTACGTCGCCGTCTTGTGCCCGAGGCCACGCGAGCCAAAGTGCACACCGACCCAGACAACCTCCGACTCATCGACGAAAACATCGACATAGTGGTTGCCGCTTCCGACGGTGCCGAGCTGGGCCTCCGCCATCTGCTTGATCCCCTTGAAGGGCTGTTCCGACCACAGCGGATCATCAAACAGCTCATGCTCGATGCGCTGCTTGTTATGACGGCCGATGCCGAACGAAATATCACGCACGACATCATCCATGATCGCGCCGATCTTCGGCACGACATCCTCCGCCTTCGCATCCGTACGGATCGCGAGGTTTCCACAGGCGATATCAAATCCGACTCCCGAGATGGAAATCTGGTCGCGGTACGCCACCACGCCGCCGATCGGCTGCGCGTACCCCTTGTGCCCATCGGCACAGAGCACGCCGCGCTCGCCGCCCGCGGCGATGCAGCGCTCGATCTGCGCAATGGTTGCTTCATCATGCGTTCCAAAAATACGGACGCTCATTGGTTTTACCTCCTTGGTTGTAGTTATGAGACCGACACCATGTCGACCTCAGGAAAATGGTGCTCGCGGCAGGACTCGCACCTGCACTGTCCAGCGCCTCGGGCTGGTGCCTCTGCCTTGGGCTACGCGAGCAAAAATCGGGGAGTCTGGCCGGTTTCGCCCCGGCCCGGCCTCGGTCACAGCGAGGAATGCGGCTACTACATCACAGGCTCCATCGAATATAATCCCGGGGGCAGGAGTCGAACCTGCGTCAGCGAGCTTATGAGACTCGCCGGAATCCGATTCACCCCGGATCTGTAAAACTGGTCGGGCAGGCGGGAGTCGCACCCGCTTTCCCGTGCTCCCAAGGCACGGATCTCCACAGCTTCGACCTCTGCCCGTTGAGATCACAGCGTTTAAAATGGCACGAAGTTTGGGTGCTGCCCCGAATGCGCCGGATTTTGGGGACCCGGCCGCGCAGACTGGCGCCCTTCGTGGAAAATGGTGCGGTCAGCCGGATTCGCACCGGCATCGCCTGATTGGAAGTCAGGCATCCTTGTCTTGAACGATGACCACAGAGAGGCGGGCCCTTGCGAACCCACCCCAAAAATTGACCAGGCGGTTACGGGTTTCCTTGGAAACGCCGAAGCCAGGAGGCGCCGCCTTCACGCGGGATTTCCTGACTCGTGCCGGCTGGTCAAACACGACAACCCCGACAACTCTGCCGGGGTAAAAGAACAAACACCGCTGCCATCCCGTACCGCAAAGACGCGACGAGGACCACACCCGCAGGATATTTCACGGCGGATCTTTCGGTGTTTACAGGCACACCTCCCACAAAGCCTTTAGACTGTAAGGTTGTGGCATGGGATTCATTAGCATTAGAAAATCAGGCACGCGACGGATTGACACCGACGCTGGTTCACGTATCTCTAAGGAGTCACGCAAACACGCTCATCTCGACAATGACCTGTTTTCCGCTGACAAATCCCGCCCCGTCACGGTTACCGCCGTGACGGGGCATTTCTGCCTATGGATTGATAAATTTCATGATTCTCGTTTTTTCGGGCAACAAAAAACCCTGTTCGCATCAGCGAGCAGGGTTGTCCAAATCGGTAGTATTTATCCGTATCTAGAGCCTTCTGCCCACCACTATATCTCCGGGATTAAGTTCCGGCATATATGCAAAACCAAGCTTGATCCGACGGAGATGCAATTCCCCCGTCCAGCCCAGGCTCGCGCCTGATCTGCTGCAATCTGTAATGGATCGTTGGTTGAACATTGGAAAATGAATGTGAGGACGTCTATATCGCCTGCTTGCTAAGCTGACAATAGAAAACTTTAAGAAAGAGAAATTTTCATTAGCTAAGCTGACAACCATTTCCCCATATCCATTCAAACATCCAGTGGCATATCGCCATCCGATTCCTCGGAAACAATGAGCAAGAAACCCCGCCCCACATCTCATCGCACCAGTTGGTTTACCCGGTTTGCCCAGCACTGTGCGCGCTGGGCTGGACAACCGGTTACGTTTGCGGCGGCGGTGGGGTTGCTGGTCCTCTGGGGAATCTCTGGCCCCATTTTTGGCTTCAGCGATACCTGGCAGCTCATCATCAACACGAGCACGACCATCGTGACGTTCCTCATGGTGTTCCTGATCCAGAACACCCAGAACCGGGACACCGAGGCGCTCCAGATCAAACTGGACGAACTCATCCGCGCCACGCGCTCCGCCAATAACTCCATGCTCGATCTCGAGAAACTGGAGGAAGCCGAACTCGACCGCATCCGTGATGACTACGAACGACTCGCGGAAAAAGCCCGCTCCGAGCTGACCAACCGCAAAAGCCGCCGGCGAAAATCCGACTAACTCGACTTCTTTCCAGAACCCGTCTTCTCAGAAGCCTTGGGGCCGAAAAAGAGGCTGTCCACGTAGTCGCGAGCGTACCGGAGATTTTGGACGACCACGGTGGAATCCGGCTGCGTTTTGCCGATCAGCATCGAACCCTGCCAGATGCTGTTGAGAAACCAGGCCACACCCTCGACATCGAAATCGATGGCGGGTTTGTGGATGTCCTTCGCCTCCTTGAGGAGCTTCGCCACGTAAGTGGTCCAATCCGCCAGAGCCTTGGCGCTCCCCTCGCGCAGATGCTCGTTCGTGAAGGACATCTCCTGGGCAAACATTCCCACCAGACAGCAGACGCATTCCTCCGGCTGTTGGGCAAAGCCCGTCATGATATCGAGCATTTTGTGCACGCGAACGAGCGGGTCCGATGAGATGTCCAGCCGCTCCGCTTCCGCATAGAGCGCCATGCCAAAATCAGCCCAGCGCTGGAGCGCAGCTACGCCGATGTCTTCCTTGGACTTGAAGTAATGAAAGAACGCCCCTTTCGTGACTCCCGCCTCCGCACAGACATCGTCCACCCCTGTGGCTACGAAACCTCGCTTCAGCATCAATCGCACGGCGGCATCGACCAGCTTTTCCCTGGTCGGGATCTGCCCTTCCTTCACTCTACTCATACATACCGAACGGTATCTTACTGCATTAAGCAGCCGCGTCAATAAATCGTCCCGCAGCATTCTTGACCCCCTCCCGGCTTTGGTTGCAAGGTCGCCCTCGTGAAATCGATTCCTCTCTGGGATGGACCCGCCCCTTTTGCCAAGGGTTCATCGCCTGCCGACATTCCCACCCTCGACATTTACGAACCCTTCGGCAACGTCTTCCGCGACTGCGCTGTCGTCATCCTGCCGGGAGGCGGATACGGCTTTCTCTCCGGTCAGGAGGGCGAGGGTTTCGCCGGGCTTTTCCAGCTCTGGGGCTTCCATGCTTTTGTTTGCAACTACCGTCTCGGCACTGATGGATACCGCCATCCCACCATGCTCACCGACGCCTCGCGCGCCGTGCGCATCGTTCGCTCCCAGGCCGCCGAGCGCGGATATGATCCCAAAAAGATCGTCATCATCGGATCTTCCGCAGGAGGCCACCTCGCCGCCACGGTCTTAACCCAGTGGATCGAGACCGACGCCACAGCGAGCGATCCCATCGACCGCGAATCCTCCCGTCCCGATCTCGGCATCCTCTGTTATCCGGTCATCACGATGGGCGACTTCACCCACAAGGGTTCACAGGAAAACCTCCTCGGGATCGATGCCGAGAAGGATATGCTCGAAGCGATGTCAGCCGAGAAAAACGTCACGGCACAGACTCCGCAGACCTTTATCTGGCACACCTACGAGGATGGCGCCGTGCCGGTCGAGAATGCCGTGCATTTCGCCTCAGCCCTGCGCAAGGCGGGAGTGCCCTTCGAGCTTCACATCTACCAGGACGGCGGCCACGGCCTGGGAATGAAGGACGGCATTCCCTGGGTGAACGACTGCTTCAACTGGCTGCAGAAGCGCCTGAAATCCTAACAACGCTCAACCAGACAGCCGGGCGGGCACTCGCTCGTCCGGCTTTCCTTCCCCGGCGCTTTAGTCGCCGGAAATGTCGCCGATCTCATTGATGAGCCAGCGGCCATTTCTCTTCACCACCTCGACGTCGATGGTGTGTTTGAAATTGGGTTCACGGCTGACCTCTTTCACGTCGGCTTCATCCCCAGCCCGGTCGATCTTGATCTTGCCAACCTGAAAGCCCTTGTCCGGCCAATCCTGGCCGCACACGATCGCGTCGGAACCGTAGCCGAGCTCGGGATCATCCTTGAGCGCCTTCGTGTAAACCTTGCGCAAGGCAGCGGCAAACTCGGGCGTCACGCGCGGGTCTTTCGCCACGAAGTTCATCGTGCCTTTGTACCCGTTCAGCTTGGGCAGGGCCTGGATGTAGCTGTCGTAAAATCCCTGCACCGCCGTCCGAATGTCGGCCTCATCGTTGGCGAGAGAGACGGAGACGGGGAGAACCAAGAGGAGGAGGGCTAGGATACGGCTCATACGACCGTAATTTTCATGCCCGCCCCGCAAAACCGCAAGCCTTTCGGGTGCGTCCTAACAAACCTCGTCTGCCGGATACGTCAGGCCGATTTCCTCGCGCCAGGCGTCGAGCAGCCGGTGGTTGCCCAGCGAATCCCCCCCGCTCATCGCGGGCCACGGGGCCGCACCTTCGTTCCGATACCGCGCCACGGCATCGAGCTCGTAGGCGTACAGATCCGTCGCATCCTCGGTGGAAATCGTCTCGGCGGTATTGGGCGCATACTCGCGGAGGATGATCGAAGCCCCCGCCGATCCCGCGATCCACGGCTGTGTGATCGTCAGCACGCCCGCTGTACCATGCACTCGCACGCAATTCTCCAGCGGTGCGACCATCGAGGTCGACAGATGGGCGCAAATATTCCCCTCAAACCGCAGCACGGCATGCGCCTGCAAATCCGTCCCCTCGCCCGGATCAAGCTGCCCGACCGCCTTGATTTCCAGCGGCTCAGCGAATTGTTTTCCGAGAGCTACGCCTGCGACCAACCGTGCCATCGACGCACAATAGCAGCCGATATCCAGAATCGCGCCGCCACCGAGTTCACGAGCAAACAGACGGCTCTTCGGATCATAGGCTGGCAGGCCGCCAAAGCTGCACTCGATCGTCTTTACCTGCCCCAGCCGCCCGGAGCGCAAAATCTCGATAGCCTTCGCCGTCTGCGGATGACAGCGATACATGAAGGCCTCCATGAAAAAGACGCCATGCTGCTTCGCTGCCGCAAGCATCTGCTCGACCTCACGGGCATTCATGCCAGCAGGCTTTTCACAAAGGATATGCTTCCCCGCCTCCGCCGCCTTGATGACCCACTCCAGATGGAACGGATGTGGCGTGGCGAGATAAACAGCCTCGACTGCGGGATCAGCCAATAACTCCTCATACGAGCCATACGCGCGCGGAACGCCGAATTCCTCAGCAAACGCACGCGCCGGTTTCAGCGAGCGGCTGGCCACTGCGGCCAGCTCCCCGGTCTGGGAAACTGCCAGCGCCTGGGCCAGGCGCCGGGCTATGCGCCCGGTGCTCAGGATGCCCCACTGGAGTTTCACGGCAGGTCAGGGATTACGCCTGCGCGTCGGAATCCTCTTCTTCCGGCTCGCTCACGACCGGAGCGATGGCCTGGAGGTTTTCCGCATCGCGCATGTCGATCAGCTTTACGCCCTGGGCGTTGCGACCGGTCACGCGAATGCCGTCGACCTTCGTGCGGACCATCTTGCCCTTGTTCGTGATGAGCATGATCTCGTCCTTGTCGCGAACGGTCAGCGCACCCGCCACGCCACCGGTTTTCTCGGTGGTTTTCATGGTAATCACGCCTTTGCCGCCACGGCTCTGCAAGCGGTATTCCTCAAAATCCGTCTGCTTGCCGATGCCGTTTTCACCGGCCACGAGGAGGCAGGCGTCCTTCTCCACCACCGCCGCGGCGATGATGTAGTCGCCCTTGTTCGGGCGGATGCCCCACACGCCGACGGTGTCGCGGCCCTGGTCGCGCATCTCTTCCTCGTGGAAGCGAATGCTCATGCCCTCATGCGTGATGAGCACGATCTCGTCCTGCCCGCCCGTGAGCTTGCAGTCGATGAGCGTGTCGCCTTCCTCGATCTTGATGGCGATGATGCCGCCCTTGCGGATGTTTTTGAAGTCGCTGAGATTGCTCTTCTTCACGATGCCGCTGCGGGTCGCAAAGACGATGTGGAGTTGTTCGCTCCAGGTGTCCTCTTCCTTCTTCTGGCCCTGAATTCGGATCGTCGCGGTGATCTTCTCGTCATTGCGCAGCTCGAGGAAGTTCGCGATGGAACGCCCCTTGCTCGCGCGGGAGCCTTCAGGAATCTCGAATACACGCTCGACGTAGCATCGACCGGTCTGCGTGAAGAACATCAGGTAGTCGTGCGTGGTCGCGGTGAAGAGATGCTCGACAAAGTCGCTGTCCTCTTCGTTGTCCGACTCGCGTGCCGTCATACCGATCACGCCCTTGCCGCCGCGCTTCTGTGCGCGGTAGGCGCTCACCAGAGTGCGCTTGATGAAGCCATTGTGCGTGAGCGTCACGATCACTCCTTCGTTGGCGATCAGATCCTCGATGGCGATCTCGCCTTCCGCCGGCACGATATGAGTGCGGCGCTCGGTGCCGTAACGCTTCTGGATGTCGCGAAGCTCTTCCTTGATGATCGTGAGCACGCGGGACTCCTTGGCCAGAATGTCGAGGAGATCGCGGATGACCTTGAGGAGTTCGTCGTACTCGCCCTTGATGCTGTCGCGCTCGAGGCCGGTCAGCTGATACAGGCGCAGATCGAGGATGCTGGTCACCTGCTTCTCCGTGAAGCGATAGT
>Ga0209935_1001744_pt1 | contig 31314 bp, 36 predicted proteins | sample ThiBio_1000_plan_2_FD_183958 | JGI IMG/M metagenome (GOLD analysis project Ga0209935, IMG submission 183958) | Wastewater bioreactor microbial communities from Cape Town, South Africa - Thiocy_cont_1000_plan (SPAdes) | ecosystem: Engineered > Bioreactor > Thiocyanate-remediating >...
AACAGTGCCACGACGGCCTCGAGAGCGAAAGGGTTACGGCTGATGATCTCTTGATAGTTGGCAATCGCTTTGCTGCACTCATGAACGAGCCAGTGAGTGAGTGAGCGACGCGAGACGGCACAAGTCGCGCAGCTCGGTCAACGACGTACTCTTGCGTCTCCTTGTGTCGGCGGTACAGCGAGGCCGCCAGTGCCACGGCAGCAAGGCTGCGGTTGTTGGGCGGAATATCTTGGAGCTGCAACACCACCACGCATGCATCACAGCATATTAATGATGTTGTTGTTGGCAAGCAGTTGATCAACTCGCTCGAGTGTGGATTCGATTGGATGTTGGCTTGCTTGCTGCGCACCTCTCGAAGAGCAGCGTCATCTTGGCGCAGCTTGACGTAGCACTTGACGATCGCGAGCTGGGTGTCGGCGTAGGCGTTTTGCAGTGTCGTGCGAGCCGTGGCGGCGGCAGAGGCGCTCGGCAGCTTGCGCGCCACTACGAGTGCCTGCTGCATCATGGTTTGCGACTGCCGATAGAGTCCAATGGCTCGCTGGTACTCGCGCTGCTTGACCGCGACTGCCGCTGCCGTAGCGCACAGCTCCCACGAAGCGCTGTGGTCGCGTGGCCCCGACATCATGAGGTCACACTACGCGCACAAACGATATGCGCCGATGCAGATGCAGACTGGTAAGCACCAACATCGCCTGCACCGCACCGGAGGCGGCTGCCGACGTACGAGAATCTCGGCCGAGCGCACCAAGCCGCTCGCGAGCAGCTGCTTCACGTGCGGGATAGTCTGCGTCTCATCGAGCGCAGAGTTCGTCATGGCGAGCCGAGTGAAAGCGACAGCGAGCCAACGAGGAGAAGCAACAAGAGACGAAGAACGAACGAGTAGGAGCGAGTGTGTGGTTGGTTGTGTGGTGTCGGTTGCGGCACCGAAGCGCGGGAGCAATGTGGCTACCGTTGGCGTTGCTGTTTTGGCGGGAAAGCAAAACGAAATCGAAACGAAATCCAATCAATCAATGCATGCATGTATGTATGTATCCACAAGTCGCGCTCATACAAAGCCCAGCTGCTGCTGGTAGCCTTCTCCATCCTCGTCCTCGCCGCCATTGATCGTCATGTCGACCAGATGGCCGGTCTCGAGCTTGTGTTTGCGCCACAGCGCCACGTGGTACAGCGCGCCGAACACGAGCGCCAGCAGCGTCAGCGACAGCAACACGATCACGGCAACGTCCTGCCGCGTCAGCTCCGGTAGCTGCTCCGAGTCCGAGACCGTGATCGGGAGCGGCGGCTTGGGACCATCTGGCTCGCCAGTCTCGTCGGTGGTGGGTGTGTCGTCGGCCGGCGTCTCGGGCTCATCGATCGCACGCGCGTTGCACTCGAGCGGTTCGAGCGGCAGCTCGTACGCGAGAAACTCCAACGCCGTCGCGTTGCTCATCAGCGCATTGGCCACCACGAGCAGCGTTTGGTGCTCAGCTCCTGCCACCAAGGCGCCGGTCGCCAGCGTGAATGGAAACTCGAGCTTCTTCCAATCACGCCCGAGATTGTACGACACTAGCGTCGTCGACGTCGTGCTGCTGCCAGCGTAGCTGCCGCCGATCACGAACGCCTCAAGCTGCGTGTCGTACGCCACGTCGCTGAACTGGCCCTCGGTGCCGTCGACTCCGAAGCTCTGCGAGGCCAATCACGGGAGGTCGGTGAGCATATGCTGAGTGCGCCAACACCACACACACATACACACACGTACCGCCCACGACTGCACGTTGCTCCAAGTGCGTCCGGCATCCGGTGAGGTCACGATGCCACACCGCGCAAGCGCCACTACGTTGCCCGCACCGTCGACTGCCAGGGACTGCACGCCACGTGACAGCGAAAACGTCGCATTCCACGAGACGCCGTCGAGCGAGACTACCAGCGTGCCGCGACGTTGGTCGGTGCCAATGTACTGCAAACACACACACACACACACACACACACACACACACACACACACACACACACACACACACGAACTCTGCCAGTCAGCGAGCGGAGCGAACATCTCGTCGTGCCACGGTGCTTGTAGGCGTACGTTGCCGTGAGATTCGGCCCATACGATTGGCTGGATGGTGTCTGTCAGTTTCTGGCCATTCCACTCGTTGGCAAGGTCGCTGGCAGGAGTCGACAAAAAGTACACGGCCTCGGTCTGGTTCGCTTTGGGAATGCTGCCAATTTGCGTGCATCGCGCGTGAGCCACGCTTGGCCGAGTATCGACAAGAGGCGCAACTCGACGTACAGCTTGGCGAAGCAGCCGATCTGATCGATGCTGGCGCGGTAGTGCAGGCCGTACAACAAGGCGCCCGAGAGGTCGGCGTTCTGCGGTACGACGTCCCACTGACTGAGTGCGTCGGGGTTGGCGTACAGCAGCCGCTGCGAGGCGAGCGAGCGTTGGTTAGCCCAGCAGTCTACATGGTCACCGTGTGCGTGTGTGCGTGTATGTGCGCCCAGAGCGAGACGTACGTTACTGCTGGTACTGGGGCCTTGAGCAGCGATGGCAATCAGTAGCGATGGCGCACTGGCGGCGGTCGTTGTGATCATCTCGCGGAACTGCCACTCAATGTTGTGGTGCGTCCAATCGACGACATTATTCTGCATCATGCACGCCCCGTATGCAAGAGTGAGTGAGTGCTCGTCGCGAAGCAAATCAAAAGTACGCTGCTTGCGTACCGAGGATAACAAGCCCGGCGCGTACGTGCAGCCAGCGAGAAATGTCTCACTCGCTGGCTCGTACCAAATGCCATCGACCGGCATCGGCTGCTGCTGGCTGACAATATCCCAGTGCTCGGCGCGTGACGAGTACAACACGTACGGCCCGATCGCCACCGTGAAGACCTTGTCGCCATCGGTCGCCACGCCGCCGAGAACAATCTTGGCAGGAATGCCTACGAGCAATGCGCGCGCACCACGGCGACAGGCGTGAGCACAGTAGCGCCAATCGTGCATCCCAATATGTGGCTCACACGCACCACGCGGGTCCTCGATCGGTACGCATGTAATATCCCACGTCAAGCCGCCATCCGACGACTCGGTGATCCACATTGGATGCGAGCTGCACGGAGTGGCCTCGACCGACGTGCTGATGGCGACGCAGCGACCCGAGGTGCTGGCACACGCCACATCGCGCACGACGGCACTCGGCGGCTGCGACGTGCGCTGCTTGGCCTCGCCCCATGATTTGCCGTCGCTGCTCGTGTAGATCGAATCGCACGTGAACACGATGAACCGATGTGAAGTGTCCGAGTACGCCAGCTGCGCAGAACCAATTCCCTCGGTCAACAAACAACAACAACAACCACAACACCAACCGATACGGCGCACGAACCCGTGGAATCGACGACAGCGAGGCGCAAAGTGGGGCACTCGAACGCTCCCATGTTGCGAGGTCGCTCGAGGTGTACAGATACGCGGTGGCATTCGCAATGTCGTCGCCAGCTCTGCCGGTGCATCACGGCGTGTCAGTGTCGTTGTTGCGGTCGGCACACACGCACACACACGCACCGATTCAGCACGGCACCGATCGTGCCAAATACGCGCAGCTGCGCGTGGTACACCGAGCCGACGAACAACTCGGGCGGCGACGGCTGCTCGGCCGAGTCGGCGTCGTTGCTGGCGGGCGCTGCCGGCGACACGGAGCGCCACTGCGGCTCGTCGCTCGATGCCGCCCACACGACGCCAACGTCGGCACCCATGCCCACGCCCAGCATCAGCTCGTTGCCCTCGGCTATGCACACATGCACCGCCATAGCGTGCGCGGTGTCAGAGCTCGGCGCCGCCGCACCGCGAGCGAATCGCGCGACGCACCAAAGTCGCGGAAGGCCACCGACGACGCGCTCCACGACACGCCATCGACCGAGCGCAGGGCATTCTCGGTCTCGCCTCCGGAGCTCGAGTGTCCAAAGGCCCACACGACGAACGAGCCATTGACGAATTTGACGTAGTCGTACGCTCTGTCGTCGGTCGAATGCGCGAGATGGTGAGCGAGCGACGCCACGCCACGCCACCAATGCGCATGGAGAGCGCGACGTACTGGTAGCGCGCAATGCTCGGCGACGCCACGAGCGACCACGTCAGGCCGTAGTCACTCGAGCGCACGACTGTACTCGAGTCTCCAACACCCACGAAGATGCCATTGCCGTATGCCTGCGAACGAGCGAGCCAGCGACGTGGAGGGTTGGTTCGGCAGTCGCGCGAGCGCAGCTGGCTCGCGTGGCTCGCGGCGTACGATGTCGTTGAGCGGCACCGGCGACGGCGACGACGCCACGAGGCGCCACGCTGTAGAAGCCTCACCTTTCGATCCGCCGAGCTTGTTACTGTGGTGGTTAGGGTGGTTGTTGTGGTTGTCGTGGTTGTTGTGTCGCGGCGGTGCGTGTGTGCCTCGCGCCAGTGCCGCGAGCGTGAGCGCCATGACCACGACCACGACGACGGCAGCGTGCGCGCCTCTCTGTCGACCTCCTGCTCCAAGCAGTGCCATCCTTCTCCCACGAGTCCCTACACCACGAACGCTATCCTACCGACGCCACGAACCCAGCGCAGTCCACTGTACACCACTACCGCTACCACCACCACCAGAGCACCACCAAGCAAATGAGATCGCGATCGCGATCGAGTCTTCTTGCTTCATTCGCTCGCTCGCTCGCACTCGCGCCAGGCTCCCGCGACATCGGCTCGATGACGGAGCGCAGTCGCAGCGGCAAGGCGAACACCTTCGTGCCGTTCGTACCGGCGGACGGCGAGCACGGCGACGTGCCGTGTCCGCGTCATGGCCACACGGCCGTGATCGAGGAGTCGAGCGGCGGCATCATGATCGTGTTCGGCGGCTGCAACGACAACGGCGTCTTCTGCTCGGACCTCTACTACTTTTCGATCGGTACGCGCCAGTGGCCGAGCGCGCTGCGAGTGCTGCGACGATGTGTAGGTTGGTCGTGGCGTTGGCTGATGATGTGCGAGGCGCGCTCTCGTGCAGAGGAGCGGCGATGGGATCGTATCGAGAGCGCCGGCATTCCGTCGGGTCGGCAGTACCACAGCGCTGTACGGCCGCCGCCCTGCTCGATCGTCTGCTCGAGATACCAAGAGCCTCATGAGCCGTGTGTGTGTGTGTGTGGCATTGGTGCAGGTGATCTACGACGGCTACATGTACATCTTTGCAGGCAACAGCAATGGCTACTACTCGGACCTCCATCGCCTTCATATCGGTAGCGCCGCTCGCCCGTTCGCTCGAATGGAATCGAATCAAATGGCTGACGACGCTGGATGATGATCGATGATGACGATGATTCGTGTGTCGAGTATAGAGTCGCATGTGTGGGAGCAGATCGAGACCACGGGCACGAAGCCGAGCCCTCGCGCCGGCCACTCGGCCACCATCCACGGCAACACGATGGTGATCTTTGGCGGCTACGACAAGGACGGCCTCGCGTGCAACGACACCTACAAGTACCACTTTGGTACGCCGCTGCCGATCCGACTACTGTCGTGGGCTCTCTCGCTCACTTACTGGCTCGCTCGCTCACTGGCTGGCTCACCAGATACGCGACGGTGGAAGAAGATCATACCGGCCGTGATACAGACGCGCGGCGGCGAGAAGGCCACCGTGCCGCACGACACGTTCCATCACTCGGCCGTCGTGTATCAGGGCTCGATGTACGTGCTGGGCGGCTATCGGTGCAGCTACAGCTCGCTGCTCGAGTACCGCTTCGGCACCGAGACCTGGTCGACCGTGCACACCACCGGCACGATGCCGTCGCCGCGGTGGGGCCACCGCGCCGTCGTCTACAAGAACTCGATGTTTCTCTTTGGCGGCCGCGATGCCGTCGGCAACACCAACGACCTGTTCGAGCTCAGCTTCGGTATGGGCTGCCGGCTGCATCGCGCGTGTGCCGTTCGCTCACTCCGAAGCCATCCATGCAGAGACGCTCGAGTGGAAGAAGCGCGAGAGCACCGGCATCACACCGCGCTTCTTTGCGTCGGTCGTCGTACATGACCAGACGCTGCTGGTGTTCGGCGGGCGCAACATCTACACCTTTGACTTTAACGACCTGCTCGCGTACGATCTCGAGTACCACAATCGCTCGTCGACCCTCGTGACCGACATGCGCAGCTTGTTGAACTCGCCTGCACTGGCCGACGTGCGCTTCCACTTTCCCGAGGAAGCGAAGGTGCGCCTTGGGCACGCGCCATGTCGAACCAACCACGAGAGCTCCAGCAGGCGACTCACATGAGTATGCGCTCGTGCATGCGTGCGTGCGTGCGTGCGTGACTGATGGCAGATCATCTACGCACACCGCAACATCCTGTGCACGCGGTGTCGTCCGTTCCGCGCCATGTTCCAGTCGGGCATGAGTGAGTGCATCGACGGCGACATTGTCATCACACAAATGCCATACACGGCCTTCTACGCCGTTCTCGAGTACCTCTACTGTGGCCGTTTGATCGCCGGCCCGTCGGACCTGGTTGATGTACGTCGCCGCATGCGGAATGCCGCCTCGCGCACCTGGTATCGTGGCGCCCGCGCCTGATGCAGTTGTGCGACAGGTTCTCAAAGCAGCCGATCTGTACCAACTCGATCACCTGAAGCGGCTGTGTGAGCGGCGCATCGAGCGCTACACCGACGCCGGCAACTGTACATATCTCTTCCAGGTGGCCGACAAGTTCAAGGCGCTGGAGCTGCGCGACTTTTGCCTCGACTTTATCGTGCGGCACGCGCACGACTTGCGCACGACGAGCGAGTTCGAGACCCTGTCGCCCGAGCTGCTGTCCGAGATCACTCGCGCTCTCGGCAGCAGGTAGGCAGAGCCAAGCAGCTTCCAAAGGCCACAATGTGAATAGACCAACCAGACACCCACAACGAGTGAGTGAGTGCGTGAGTGCCGGCATTGTTGTCGGTAGGTGGCAGAGTGTATTGTATGCTGCTGGTGTGAGTGGCGACGGCGAGAACGACAAGATGCCGAGCAGTAGTGGTGGTGGTGGTGGTGGTGCGCTGCGAGAGATGTGTGGAGTGTGTAGCCAACGAGCGAGACGAGTAGCGCGCGTGTAGCGAGCACTCAGAGTCCGATCCAGTACGATCGACCGTTCGGGTTGTGGATCGGCGAGGTACTCGGCGCAGTGAGGCACCATTCGTACCACACCTTGGCCGATGCACAGTTGCGCCAAAAGCTCGCTTCGACGCGTTGACCTTGCTCGACACGCACCGGCGTCTGTAGTGACGGAAGCAACCGCGGTGTTGGTCGACGATGATGGCCACAGCCAGCGCGCGCTTGACGAGGGCGCGTGCGCTGCGTGAACACGTACGCGGAGCGGGAAGAAGATGGGGAACCAGCTGAACATGCCGTCCGAGAAGGTGGCAGGCAAGATCGAGCAGTGCACGTCCTTGTAGAGCGTGGCATCAAAGTAGCCCACGAAGCCGTGCACGGTGCCGGTCATCTTGGCCGTGAAGCACAGTTGCAGGTAGCGGTTGTTGTCGATCACTGCTCGAGGCATCGGTTGTCAGCGAGCAGGCGAGCAAGTGTGAGAGAGCGCGCGCGGGCGATCTCCGCGTACCTTGGTCACGATTGGGGTGCACAAACGTAAAGACCGGCAGCGGATCGGCGAGCTCCATGCAGTTGAAGACGCGCACGACGAACGCCGTCTCAAAGTGCTTGAGGTCGCCGAACTGCTTGACGTCGGCCCAGATCTTGTGCGCACTCAGCGGCGCGACGAACGACGTGTACGACGACGGAATGCTGATGCCGTCGTCTGGCGTCGGCACACCGATGGTGAGGAGCAACCAACACAACAGCGGTAGCGGTGGCCATGCGACGTACCATTCAAGAAGCGCTGCGCGCCATCGAGACACTCGGGCGACAGCTCGTTGTCGCCGAAGGAGCCCAGCAGCTCGCTCACGAGTATGTCGGCCTTCTGTGGCGCCTGCCAGGTTCGCATATCGTGGTCGATCACCATCACCTGGTCGCCCCATTCGTCTCGCTTGAGGTTCAGGAGCCTGCGACGACCGACGACCACGACGACGATGACGACGAAGAATGGCATCAGCGAGAGATGTGTGTCAGTGCGAGACGAGCACTCGTACGTCACGATGGCGTTGGGGTTCTTCTCGACGGCATAAATAGTGAGGTTCTTGGAGTCGTAGCCGGCTTCCTTACCAGCGCGCAGCGAGGCCTTGACCAGCGGGCCGCGGCCGGCGCCGACCACCATGAGCACGGTCGGAGCGCCGGCACGGTCCTGCAGCGCCTGGAGGATGGCCTCCTCGTAGAGCGCGTACTTGACGGGATCGCGCTCAAAGGTCTCGTAGGTTTGCGACTCGAGGTTGTCCATCAGCGGCTGCAGCGGCGCCTGGAGGTAGTCGTAGTACGGCGACTCGAACTCTTCTTTCTCGCTCAAGCGCGGCATCTGCGAGTGCAGATGGCGAATGTAATCGCAGTACGCAAAGTGGCCATTGGCGTGACGCGGCGCTCCACTGATGACGACCTGGATCTTGAGCTGCTCGAGCGCGCGCACGCGTACAACGGCGTCGTCGACGATCACGATCAGAGAACGAGCGAGCCAGCGAGCTCGCAAAGCTCTGACGGCACGAACGAACCGAGAAGAGCTTGTTCAAGAACTGCTGGTGGCGGCGCGAGAGGGCCGGGAAGCCGGCGCGGTTGGTGAGGAAGACGTGCGTCGGGATGATGACGGCCTTGAGCGGCTCGGCGAGCCAGCGCGCGAGGTCGGCCTCGCTCGGCAGGTCGCTCGTGAACTGCAGCACCGGGTGGATGTGCGACTGGTATTCGCACATGGTACGCAGCGCGTTCCACCACTCCCACGGATCGGAGGCCGCGTCGACCAGCGGCAGACGCACCCACAGCTGCCCGTACGAGAGCTTGTTGGCCGTCTGGTCGCGACAACACAAGCAAGCAAGCAAGCGCGTATGAGTAGATCGCTCGCTCGCTCGTTAACTCGGTCAGTCGGTCGTTGTATACCTGGTTCAAGATGCGAGCATAGTTGGCAGACGGTGGCCTCGGAGGCTGTACGATGACGGCCGGCAGCGACAAGTGGCACGCCCAGCGCAGCTCCTCCTGCAACGCCTGCTCTCGCGCCGCAGCGAGTCAGCCATCGTGATCCATCGACTGGCTCGCTCTCGCGCGCTCTCGTTCGCAATCTCTCTCAAGCATACCAAGCAGCTGTTGCGAGCATGCAGCGGGCGCGGGTGGTCGGGGTTGATCCACGGCGACGTGCTGCCGACGATGAAGGTGTTCCACTGGCTCGACGACAGCAGCGTGTCGCTTCGCGTGAAAGGCTCGGCTGGCGCGTCGGGCGCCACCGTGTACGCGCGGCTACCTGCGAACTGCCGTCTGTGGCGGTGGCAGAGGAGTGAATGAGTGAGCGCCACGGGCGCAGGTACGCACGCACGCACGCACGCACGCACGCACGTACCGATAGCGCGGATGTACGAGCGGCGCTACGATGTAGTCGTAGTGGCCTTCGCGTGTGGCGTTCGAGAGCGCCTCACCTGCCGCACACACACGTTAGCAGCACTACGACCGAGCAGCGTACCACACACGCACGCACCGATGTCAGGCACAGCGACCGGCTCGAGGCCGATGGGTAGCGAGGCCATATGGCGAGTGAGCGAGTGAGCGAGTAAGCAAGCGAGCAAGCGAGCAGGTTAAGAACACTGATGGCGGCGCCCGCAGGCAGTCGCGGGCTCAAGCACCTCTCGCCAGCGCGTCCGCGGACGTCGTCGATTTGAACTTGAACGAAAGCTTCGTTAGCGAGGCGGAGTTCGGTCGGTTTCGCCTGGCGTAGAGTCGAACGAGTCCGCGGCGACCTTGAATCGAGTGCTGGATGGATTGATAGTTCGCTCTGGGCGCGGCAGAACTATCTCGCGCGCTCGCTCTCTATCCCGAGCGCAGAGAAATTTCGGCCTTGGCCCGACTTGTACTTGCTTGCCCCACGAGCTTGCTCGTGCAGACGCAGCCGTGCAGACGCAGCCGGTGCCGACGACGAGCAGCAGTGGCAGGCAGGCAGCACGCAACAGGCAAGTGAGCGCGACGACAACCAGGTACGAGCCCAACCAAGGTTGGCACGCAGAGGGACGCGTAGTGAGGAGAGTCGTCGTTGTTGCTGTGGTGGTTCTCTCTCCCTCAGTGGTGGCTCGTCTCTGTCTCTCTGTCTCTCGTCTCCGCTGCAGCAGCACCTCTGCGTCTCTCTCGCGCGCTCTCGCTCTCTCTAGCTGCCTCCGGCTCTTCGCTGCCCTTGTTGTTGCTGCTGCTCCTGCTCCTCGCTGTCTCTCCTCTCGTTCCCGTTGTGTCCGCCGTCTTGGTCGTGGTAGCAGCAGCCGCCGCCGCCACCGCTGGAGGAGCGAGAGCGAGGAGCCCGCCGACGTACCGCCTCCACATGGACGTCGACGACGACGTACTCGACTTGATCCCTGCCTCGGCGCTTGCTGCTGCCGCGGCGCTGAGTCTCTCGGATTCTGAGCGACCGGGCCTGCGCGTCACTCCAAAGGCCGCTCACGCCCACTCGGCGGACCCGCACGACGAGCAGGACACGACACGCTCGCGCCACAAGGACAAGCGCAAGCACCCGAACACCACCACCTCGCCGTCGACGCCCGACAACAGCAACGGCTCGCACCACCATCACCACCACCACCACCACCCCCAGCAAGGGGGCTCGTCGTCGGCTCCGTCGTCAAGCGCCTCGTCGCCGGCGCTCGCAAAGCACAAGCACAAGAGCTCGCACCACAACCACGGACAAGCAACTGCCGCCGCCGCCAGTGGAAGCAGCAGCAACCATGGCGGCGCCGCGTCTCCGCCGGCCTCGATTCCCAACAACGTGAAGGCCAAGCTCCGTCTGCAGCTCCCGGTGGCTGGCTCGAGCGTCGGCAGCCACGCGAGCGGCTACAGCACCGACACGGGCGGCAGCCACCACCACCAACACCACCACCACGCGGCGGCGGCACAGAGCCACAACAGCAGCGGAGCCAAGGCACCGCTCGCCAGCAAACCTTCTCCCGCCTCGCCACCACCTCCCTCCTCGGCCGTACCTGCGATCGTCTCTCCGAAGCTGCCGCCCACACCGACGTCGGCCGGTGGCTCGGCTCGCTCGCGCCAGACCGGACTGCGGCACCTGTTCTATGGCGGCTTCAGCAAGAAGAAGGGCGCCGCCTCGTATCCCGACGTGGCGAACGCCGAGTATGCGAGCGACAGTGAGTGCTCGCGCACGCAGTCGCGCACTCCATCGACCGGCTCGCTCGCGCCGCCACCGAACGAGTCGCCGGCACGTGCGCGCGTCATCAGCTTCTGCGACACCGACGACATCAGCCCCGGCGGCGGCGCGGCGGCGACACCGCCTGGCGGCGATGAGAGCGAGCAGGAGAACAACAGCAGCAGTAGCAGCAGGACAACGCTGAATCGCACACCGTCGCTCGCGCTGCGTGCGCCGTTGCAGAGCGTCATCCTGTCGCCGCTCACACCGCGCGGCCTCGCGACCAAGCGGATGATCGACGACTTTGTACACAAGGAGACGCAGCACGTGTTCCCGTCCGTGTCGCCGGCGCAGTCACCGCCCACGTCGCCGTCGTCGTCGGCCTCGTCCGCCACCGCTGATGTTAGCACCGACGGCGCTGCCACGTCGCCACCACCGCCCGGCACCGCGCCAGCCACGAGCGTCATGCCGACGTCGGCCGGCTTGGTCTCGATCATACCCACGAGCGGCGGAGAGTTCGTCAACGAAGACCTCCAGACATTTATTCATGTACGCGCGTGGCCTGCAAGCCAAGCCAAGTGCAAGCCACGCCAAACCGCTCATCTAACCTCTGCGCTCACGCACCGCGCCGCCAATATCTAGCTGCTACTTCGCGAGGGCTATGCGTTGTTTTTTGCGCTGTGCTCGACGGTCACGCTCGACGAGGTGGCCGCCGTCATCAAACCATTCGTGTCGTTGTATGTCGCGAGCGGCCAGGCGCTGTCGGTGCTCTACCGCCTGCTGCGCGCCGAGGTCGAGTCCACCAGTACGTCGCAGCGCAGCACGCAGCACTGCGCATCTCACTATCGGCCCGCCGCCCATCATGCAAGCCCTCCTCGATTCTCCATCACCATCCTTCGCTCGTCATGGCCGCTATCGCGATCCTGTCGCCGTCGTTGATGATGGGCACCACCGCTAACGAACGAACGGGCTGTATCCACAACAGGCGAGCAAGCCACGCTGCTGCGCGAACTCACGCTCACGACGCAGTTCGTCTCGAGCTTCGCGCAACAAGTCGGCGCACACTACGTGCGCCAAATCGTGCGGCCGTTGGTGGCCACCATTTGTCTCAGCTCGTTGTCGTTCGAGGTGCGCCAGCTACCAACACCACCACTCGCTCGCCTCGCATAGAGTTGGCATTCTTATTCCCACCACCTCCTCGCTGAATCTCGCACCAATCTCGCACCAAAACTATATCTCGCTCCTCGCGATCGGCAAATATCTCCACACACACACGCACACAGGTGGACGCGACGCGAATCGCCAAGGGCCAAAATGTCATGACCAACATGTGCCACTTGGTCTCGTGCTGCACCGATACCTTCGAGTACATTGCCAACACCATCAACCAGTGCCCGAGGTACGCGCCAACCCACCAACGCGACGCAACGCAACGAACGCAAACCACCCGAACACAAGCGAGCAAGTGAAGTGACGCGAATCCGTTGCGTACCCCGCTCGCGTACCCCAGGTCGCTGTGGAAGACCTGCGAGCTGCTGTATGGCTTGGTCGAGGCGCGCTTCCCCGGCAGCGGCCACACGGCCGTCGGCGGCCTCTTCTTCCTGCGCTTCCTGTGCCCAGCCATGGTCAACCCCGAGACTTTTGGCGTGCTTCACGGTACGCTGTGCTCCGGCGCTGCTGGCTGTCAAACGCACGCTCGGCGACGACTAATGCTTATTCTCGCTCGCTCGCTCGCTCTCTCTCTCGCGTGCAGAAACCGTTCGACCTGAACAACGCCGCAAGTTGATCCTCGTCTCGAAAGCGCTGCAATCACTCTCGAACGACGTCGAGTTTGGCGAGAAGGAGGCCTACATGATGGGCGTCAACAAGTTCATTCGCGCCAAGCGTCAGGCCATGCACGACCTGCAGCGACTGCTCGCGGTACGTCGGGCGATTCTTCTCTGCCTTCTTCATGGGCACTGCCGCCATCGCCGCCACGCTGTTGTTGCTGTTGTTGCTGTTGTTGCTGTTGTTGACCAACCACCCTCTCTTGCAATCGCTCTCTCTCTCCAACCTACGCCGCTACAGAAAGGACCACCTGAACGCCGCGACGGTCCCGACCTGGTGCAAGCACTCCGAGAGGACGAGTGCCGTGCGCTACACAAGCTCGTCTACGACAAGCGCATACAAATGGAATCGCATCTCCATCAATTATCGCAAGATGTACGTTTCTTGCAGGACCGTGCGCGCGCTCCCGCTTACGAACCGCGATCTCACGTATCCCCTCTTGCCGTCGATAACACACACACACACACACACACAGGCCAACGAACAAGAAGAGCAACTCCTCTCGCTGACAGCCGAGTTTAGCCAAGTGATGGACCGCCTGAAAGCTCCACTCGAACCCGAGCCGTGCGAAGTCACGCTCCTGAGTCCCGGCTCGAGCTGGCGCAAGCCACTGCTGTCGTCGCAACTCGCGTCGGCGCTCATGGACATTGGTTCCTCGGGACCCGTCATGACCACCAATACGCTCGAGGATACGCGCACCTACATTGACGTCAAGGCCGCCGCCAGTGAAGTGCTGAGCGACGGCGAATCCAACGGCCCCGAAGGCAAGTCAGGCAAGGGCCGATGGTGGAAGAGGCGATAATACCGCGCTTCTTGCGTTGGCGTTGGCGTCAGCGTTGGCTGGCCCATTTGTGTGATGTTGTTTGAATCTGGCTGTGACTTTGCTGTGTGTTGAGTTGTGTGTTGCTACGTGTGCTGTATTTTGATCAGCTGCCTGGGTGGGCATATGTTGTTATTGGTGTTGTCGTATCTTATTGTGTTGTGTTGTGTGTTGCATCGTTGGTATCGTTATACGTGCGTGAAAGCTTCATTTACTCTCGGTTAGAGGTTGTGTGTGGTACGCAGCCTCTGACAACGAAAGTGTACAGCTACAGTTCGTGAGCGCGCACTCTCGTGTTCCTTCCGAGTGTCGAATATGAACCTAATCCTCCTCCTCCTCGTGCTCCTCCTCGTCGTTGCTGATGAGGACAATGTGTTGTACATAAATACTCTACATTTTGCGCCATCTTACGCTACAGCTTGGCGACTGGTAACGCTTCGGACGCTCCTTGCTGTTGCTGTTGTTGTTGTTGTTCCGCTTGCTCGAGCATCTGGCGAACTTTGGCGGATAACGCTGGCAACTGTCCCACCCACGAATGCAGTCAGTACGCAAGATCAACGAAACTGCACATACGCCGCAAGAGCGCGTACCAGCGGCTTGGGCCCGCCGTATTGCAGTTGCCACAAGGCCTCCATCTCCTCACTCTGCTGTTGTGCAATGCTCTGCAGCACGTGCCGCTCGCCAGTCCGTGCAAACGCCACCAGCGGCACCAAGAGATCGGCTGCGAGCGAAAAGTTCATGCGCGGCACCGTGAGACCGTCCGTATCGCGGGCGTTGCACGTAATGATGCCGATCAACTGGCCGCTTCTGGAGCCCGCAACGACCGTGTCTTAGTAAACGCAGCCGAGTGCCGGACACCGACTATTCCCTCCGCGTACCGCGAAAGCAATGGGCCGCCGCTGTTGCCCTTGTGCACCGCGGCATCGGTCTGAATCATTGTGGTCTTGCCCTCGAGCTGTACAACGTTCGTCACGACGCCGGTCGTGCATGTGGGCAGCAGATCTGTGCCCGCGAGTGAATGTGAGTGAGAGAGAGAGAGTGTGTGTGCGCTCGCTCGCACGGCACAGCTATGTACCTGAACCAGCGCCAAACACTGCGTGTCCAAGTACGATGGCACTGTGGCCTTGCCGCAGAGATCCGTGCATGATCGGCGCCACCGGGAGCGCAGCCCACTCGCACTCGAAAGGCGCCGTCACCTTGAGCAGTGCCAGGTCCAGGCACGACGGTGATACGAACTGCACCTGCGCCTCGATCGCAACCTTGGCACTGTACCCACCCAACCCAACCCGGCCGATCGATCGGTCAGGCGGTATGACGCACACGATGAGCGAGAGACCAGGAGCGAATCAGAATAGACCGACGCCGCAGCATACTTGGGATATCCGATCAACACTCGCGGTCGCAAGGTTGCCAGCGCCTTGGGATCGGTCGGATCCGCGATGCCGCGTAGAAACGGCTGGAACAGGTGCGCGTTGGTAACGATATCTGCACCGCAGCAGTTGCTCGGGTCAGGCCAGGCCGTGATGCAGAGACGCACATGATGACGACTACGTACGGCCTTCATCCGACACTATGATGCCCGACGCCCAATGGCTGCCGATCTCGATCAATGCCACCGACCGCTGCGCTTGCGCCACCACGGCTTGCGCTCCCTGCAGCGACGTTCGTCCAGCATCACCACCAGCAGCGACCGAGCGCTGCGACGTCGGCTGCAACGATGGCACCATATGCATATGCACGCTGCCAGTAGTCGTGGTCTGCGCCTGCAGTCGTGCAGCGCTCGGCGGAGCCTTGGCGAGCTGCGATGCAAACTGCTTCAACACGGCGTCCAGCTCGTGCGACGACACGCCGAACTGCAGCACGATCTCGTCGGCTGTGCTGCGCAGCGGCGGCTGAGTCATGCCTAGCAACAGGCCACTCTCGAGGTCGATGATGGCGCCGCCCTCGCTGCCTGGCGAGCAGTGCGCGTCCGAGATCAGCAGCACCGGCAGCCGCTCGCCATTACCGCCGCCGCCGGCGTCGCTGCTCGTCGTCACGTTCGACAGCACGCCGACCGAGCACGTGTTGAAGAAGGTCGGTGGTGACATCATGCCGTACGGCGAGCTGATACTCACGACGGCTCGCCCGCGCTGGAACATCCAACTCGGCGCCAGCGCCAGCTCACGCACCGAGGCGCGCGCCGCACTGAACGCCTCTCGCTCCTCGTCTCGCACTCGCAGTATCGCCAGCGCCGACAGCACCGACCAATCTCGCTGCTGCAACGACCGCACGAACCACGCCGGTGGTGTCGTCGTAGTAGTAGCCGCCGCAGCGTTCTGGTTGTTGGCTGCCGTCGGAGCCGTGTCGCTCGCCGATGACGCAGCGGCCGCGGCGCCTGGCGCAGCCTTGGCGACCGGCCAGCCGAGCTTCCACTGGAGGCCGTGCTGCGTGATGGCCTCGATGGCCGAGTCGACTCGCGGCGTCGCGACCACATCCAACAACTCGGCTTGCACCCAAAACCACTCGGCCGCTGACGACGGCGGCGGCGCTGACTTGGGTGACGCTGGCGCGCTCACACGCTCGAGCAACACCTCGACCTTGGTGTCGGGCAGCAGCAGCGAGCCCGAGCGCGACGGCCGGAACGGAGCCAGCAACGAGGCCGACGTCACGATCAGCATGTCGCGGTTGCTGACAACGATGCCCGAGCCTGAATACGACGTGATGCCACAACTACCACCGTGACGCCGGGCTCGCTTGTCAGCAGCGGAGCGGATCGCAAGCGCGAGCGGCTGCGAGTGGGCGGCAACGCGCGCGCGCGTACTCGCAGAAGACAAACGGCCGTGCTGCCGCTCGTTGCATCGTGGTATCGCGTCCCGAGATCTTGATCAGCGCCACGTTGTGCCGTGCCGCAGCCACGGTGCAAGGTACATTGGCAGCGGCTGCCGCCCGAGCACCGAGTTCCATGAGCGAGCGAGCGAGCGCGATGCAGCAACGAGCGAAGCAACGAACGAAGGAAGGAAGCGGATGAGGTTAAGAACAGTGCGCCAAATCGTTCCCGCGCTTTTCATTCCCTCAGATTGAAATCCATGAGCAGCCAGAATATCTATCTACACACGCGGCTATCTCGCTATCTCGGTCGCTCTCTCTCGGTGTCAGGCTCTCAGAATGATGCGCCAAACGCCTTGCTCGAGGCTCCGGTCGAGAAGCTCATCTGGAACAGGTTGTCGAGCAGCGACGAGCCCGACGAGCCCTTCAAGTCGATGGCATTCGCCAGCAGCGACGACGGCTTGCTGGCGCCGCCTGCCGTCTGCGTACGTCGTCGCGGCTTCTCGGCCACTGGCGACAGCACGCAAGCAGCCTGCTTGCCGACGCTCATCAGCCGGCGCTTCTTGTTGGCAGCCGGCGCCACGTCGACCGCCTGGTGGTGGTTCTCAGCGTCTTCGCGCTCGGCCTCCGGCTCCGGCGCCCGCTTGCGCTTTCCTCCTGTCGTGCTGGCGGCGGCACCTCGCTTCGTTGTCGTCGCGGCCGTCGCCTTCTTCGTGGTGGCCAGAGTAGAGGGAGTCGATTTCTTGGCCTTGGACCGCGTAGGCGCAGGCTTGACCACAGGCTCTGGCTCAGGCTCAGGCTCAGCGTCACTCTCTGGTTCGTTCTCTGCGGCTGCAACCTCAGGTTCCACCGCAAGCTCGGCAACTCGGTCGGGCTCGGCCTCACTCTCGATCTCGATCTCAATCTCGACCTCCTCTGCCTCAGTGGGCTTCGAGATGAGGCTGCGCTTCTTGGGCGCTGTGGCAGTGCTGTTCTTGGCCTTGGCCTTGGCCTTCGTCGCGGCGACCGCAGCGCTCTTGCTGGCTACTTGGTGTGCTTCTAGCTCGAGCTCGTCCTCCTCGGTTTCGTGCTCGCGTGTGGCGTGCTGCTTCCACTTGGCCAACGAGCGCTCGAGCTCGTTGATCTTGGCCGTGGCGCTGGCGAGCTCGGCGGCGCGTTGTTCGTCCTCGTGTTGCAGCACCTTAATGTCGGTGCGGTACTTGCGGCGCTTCTCGCGCAGCTGCTCGCACTCGGTCAAGAGCTCCAAGTTGGTGGCACTCACTTGCTCGAGCTCCTTGGTGACACGCGAGAGGTCGCTTGCGTGTTGCTTGCGTTGCTGCTGCAACTCGGCCTCGAGCCGCGCCACGTCGGTGCTCAGACCCGAGACGCGGGCCTCGCGCTCGCTCGCCTCGTGCTCGAGCTGCGCGATGCGTGCGCATAGCTGCTCATCGCGCTCGCGGAAGCTCGCCTCGTTGAAGCGCTTGGTGACTTGCTGCAGCTCCGTGAGCGAGCGGTCGCGCTCTAGCACCTGCCGCTGAGCCTGCGTGGCGAGCAGCGCCGCGTTCTCGAGGTGAATCTGCACGAGCTCGAGGCGCTGCGCCGTATGGTGCTTGTGAACGCACTCGAGCGCCAGCTTGCGCTCCAGCAGTGCGCGGTTGTAACGCTGCTCGGCGAGATCGGTCTGGGCGCGGTAATCGACCTCGCGCGCCAGGCGTTTGAGGCGCGCCTTCTCGAGCCGCTCGCTCGTCGCCTGGAGCTTGAGGCGAGTCTCGAACGCACGAGCCTTCTCGGCCGCCTCGACGCGCTTGGTGCGCTCGCGTTCAAAGGCGCGCGAGGCGTTCAGCAACTGCTTCTGGAACTCGCCGAGCTGGAGCTTCAGCGTCGCCAGCTCTGCCTCGGAGATCAGCGCCGGAGCTGGCGCCGCCGCCGACGCCGCTGCGAAGCCTGGCGCCGCCGTTGGCGTTCGTGCGCTCGAGAGCCGTTGCTGCTTCCACGATGCCGACGACACCGATCCAGCCGAGGCCGCCGACGTGAACGAGGAGGTCGACGGCAGCGTGCCGGTCGACGCAAGCTTGATCGACGCGGTCGAGCCGCTGCTGGCACGAGAGGACGCGACGGTCGGCGTCGGCTTGGTGCGCCGAGGAGCGACCGCCAGCTCATCGACGTTGGCAGCCGCACTGGCGTTGTTGGCCGACACCGGCACCGTGACCATGCGTGCCGCGGCGCCGTAGCGCAACGACATGCGCGTCTCCTGGTAGTGGTCGCTGCTCGGTGCCACGTTCACGATGAAGAGCGTCTTGCTGTTGCCGCCGATCGAATCCTGCAGCAGCCGCGTGAGCTTGTTGTTGCGGTATGGAATCATGGTCGGCTTCGCGGCCACGCCGGCGGCGGCGTTGCTCTGCAGCGCCAATGCTCGCAGCACGTTGCCGAGAGCCGTCAGCGAGGCATTGATGCTCTGTGTCTGCTTCATGGTGTCGCCTTCGGCACATGACTTGTCCAGTCGCTAAATGAGTACACAGATTCGCAACAGAGTGAGTGACTACTTCAAGTCGAACAGCGTCGTTCTTTGGTTCGTTTGTTCGTTGTTTGTTTGCTTCATACCTCACTACCGGCGAGATCGACCAAGTGCAGCTTGCCGTGCGAGACAATCGCAGGCAGCGCATCACTCGATGATGATGATGAGCCGCCGATCGGCGTGCTTTTGATGTAGAAGGTCAAGATGGCATGCGAACGAGAGCTGTACTCGTTGAGCTTGGTGCTCGCCAATCGGCGCCGCTGCTGACCGTCGGCGATGATTCGCAGCGCGTCGCCAAGGGTCTTGACCGGCGTGCGCAGCGACGGGCTTCCAGCGAGGAAGACACGCGAGCCCTTTTGGCGAATCTCGATCTTGGGCCGCGAGAGCTTGGAGCTATCGCCGAAGCGCGGAACCGGCGTGCCGTCGAGGAGGTCGATGAACGAGTCGCGATGCAGCTCTACGAACGAGCAGCGCACGTCAAACGTCGCATCGGGCTTGCTCTCGATCAGTTGGAACAGATGTCGTGCGGCGCGCGGAATGATGCCCTCCTCTTCGCCGCGCAATTGGCCGCTCTCGAACTGCCAGCGTGCAACGTCGCCCAGCATCGTGTGCGTCTTGCCGGCTCCAGTTTGTCTGTTGCCAGAGAACGAGAGCGAGAACGAGAACGAGCACGAGCACATCAACGTCAATGTGGCGCTCAATGTGCGCGTAAGCATCGGTCGTGGTGCCTGTAACGCGTACCCGTATGTGAAGACAGCGGTATTGTAACCATCGACGGCTGCTTCGACAAATGGCGCAACCTCTTGCGCCACCTCGGCTTGCGTGCTCTCCTCGCGGAACACGCGATCGAACACAAACTGCTCGCGCGTTCCCTGCGGTGTCGGCAGCACATCGGTGCCGCCTTCGAGCCAAGCGTCGTCGTTGGTGTCGCTCGAACGCGCCGGGGTCTTGGGTGTCAGCAACAGCTCGCTGCCGCTGAGGTCTCCCGTGTTGTCATTGGCGTCGCATGCGAATGAGCTGTGGCGCAGAGAGTGGAGCTCGAGCTCAGGCGACGATGTGGCCTCGAACGTGCGCACGACGCAAGTCGTTGACGACGACGAGGAGGAGGACGATGACGAGGTCAATTCTGCCGGAGGTGCGCCCAGCATTCGCTCGAGCTCTTGGTCGTTCTCGAGCGACAGCTGCAGAATTGCCGAGTTAGTGTTCGAGAAGCTCAAGCGGCCACGAGGGCGGCGTGCCATGAGTTGCGCGGCCGCGGTAGAAGTCGAGGAGCTCGCGGTCGTCGTGGATTTGGGCGTCTTGGCGATGGCGCTCGAGAGCTTGGCGCTGCCGGGCGTAGCAGGCGCCGAGCGCGTCGGAGTGCGCAGCACTCGGCTGGCCGAGGTGGCCGACGAGCCGATGCGCGGTGTGCGGGGCAGTGCGCCAGCACCGTGCGGTGTCGTGGTGGCAGAGGCGGCAGAGGCGGCACTCGAGGGCGCCGACAGCGAGATCGTGGTGTCGTTGTCGTGGATGCGCAAGCAGCGCACGGCGGCCTCGGTCGCGATAATTGGCCGGACGCGCACCACGACGCGTGTCGCGTACGTCTCACCGACGATCGCCAGCGACTCGGGCGGCTGTGGTTGATCCATGGGCGTGACGGCAGAGGTGCAGGAGCGCGAGCGAGAGTGAGATAGAGACATGGAGAGGAGCGCATTCGCGTGGAGCATCGACGCGCCAAGCAAGACGCAGCAACGGAAACCTGGCCACGCATTTTGGCGGGAAATCTCTCTTGCCTCGTTCCTCTCGCTCTCCACCTCGCCAACGCTCACCACCACAATCACTGATACCACACCAGTGTATACGTTCGATTGGTATTGGTTTCACGCGTTACAGTCGAGGATTAGGCGCACACGACGCGATTGGAAAAGCGCGGGAAAGTTGGCGCAGCGAGTGGCTCTCCTTCAATCGATCCATCGAGCAATCGATCTCTTCATTCATCGTCCATTCGTTCTCTCGCCCTCGCTCCTGACCCACTGCACCTTCTCATCGCGCCATATGTCAGACGACACGGATCGCTCGTCGTCTCGGCCGACGCGAAGCACTCGCTCGCGAGCGCCGACGGCCAGCAAGGCGGCCGAGCGGCTGCGCAACAAGCGCCAGGGTCTCGTCGAGCGGGACGACTCGGCGGCGCTGCCCGAGAAGGAGGACATCCTGGTCGAGGTCGACGATCGCGAGTACGAGAAGATCGTGCAAGAGCGCCGTGCCCGTGATGTCGTCTACTCGAACGAGGACGGCGACGACGGCGACGACGACGGATACCACGACGATGGCGAGGAGTTCTGGGACTCGAAGCCAGCTGCGAGCGCCGCCTCGCGCAAGAGACGCGGTACCTCGCGCGCCTGCTGCCTCCTAACTCACTCGCTCCCTCGCTCACTCTCTCTCTCTCGTTCGTTGCGTGAATCGGTTGATGATTGTTGTTGCGTGACGTAGCACCTGCGGCAACGGGCGCACAGCGTAAGCGAGCCAAGATCGATGCGACGCAAGAGGACGTGCACGCGTCCAAGATCACGTCGATGATGGTGCGCCGCGCCGGCGCCAACCTCACCGACTCGTCGCTCTCGTCCTCCGTACGTCCGGCACGCATGCTTGCACCGTCAGGAGACTCATTGTTGTTACTGCTACTGCTGCTGCACGACAGCGCATCGAGAACCCCAGCGACCCCAACTTCCTCGAGGCGCAGCTCGCCGACCTGCAGTCCAACCCGTTCGACACGGTACCGCATCTCGCCCCCGCATTCAATGGAGCCGCTGCCGCTCCTTGCGCTCATTCAATGCACGCTCGTTCGTTCGGATGGTGGATGGGGGATTAGGAGTTCGATTCGACGAGCGTCAAGGCCAAGCAGCCCAAGGTCAAGCACGCCACGGCCAAGAGCAAGAAGGCCAAGAAGGCCGCCGAGCTGTCGTTCTCGGAGCTCGCTGACATCACGCCCGCGGCACCTGCCGAACCTGTCTCGACCAAGGTACGCCTCGAGGACGTGCAGCGGCGGCAGCGGCGGCATCTCTGTGCGTGCACTGAGTCGACTGATTCGAGCAGATCGAGATCAAAGCCGAGCGCTCTCATGCGACGCCGTCAGCGTCAGCAACGACAACGACGAGCGCTGTGTGCGCCTCGGCTGCTTCGACGGCCGCTGCGCAGCTCGAGAGCATACCGGCTGACGCGTTTGACGATGACTTTGCCGACGTCAAGCCCAAGCCCTCTGTGCCCGCTGTCGGAGCCTCGACACCGAGCAAGCCTGCGGCACAGCAGCCACGTCAGAGCGGCGTAGCAGCCATGATCGCGCAATCGTCTCGTCCTGCCGCTGCTGCTACTGCTGCTGCCACACCGCGATCTTCGTACGCGGCGCCATCTGGCGCATCGGGAGCACCGCCGCAGTTCCAAGGTGCCAACATCCGCTGTGGCAAGCCGATCGATGCCGCGAGCCATCCGGCAGTGAAGGACGGCGTGCTGTCGTTCTACATGCTCGACGCGACCGAGGAGCGCGCGCTGAGCGGCACGGCCTTCCTGTTCGGCAAGGTGGCGGTCGCCGACAATGTCTACGAGAGCTGCTGCGTCGAGGTGCAGGACATTCATCGCGTGGGCTACGTGTGCCCTCGCGCATTTGTGGTCGATCGTACGCGAGTGCCACCCGCTGCCCATCGTCGGCTCCTGCCCCGCTCGCTCACTCACGCTGCGTTCCTCTCTCTCTTGCAGGAGACGGCAATTCGACCACGCAACACGTCACGGTGCAGATGGTGATGCAGGAGCTGAACGATCTCCGCTCGAGCATGGGTATCGACAAGATCATGATGAAGCCCGTCAAGCGCAACTACTGCTTCGAGCGCGAGGACGTGCCTCGCGGCGAGTCCGACTTCATCAAGATCAAGTACTCGGCTCGTTGTACGTATTGTTGCATCGTTCACTCGGTACCGCCTGAGTCCTCACACCAACGCTCCTCGCCACAGATCCCGAGTTCTCATCCGAGCTTACCGGAAAGACCTTCACGCACATATTCGGCACACGAACCAGCACTCTCGAGCGCTTGCTCATGCGTTGCCGTATCATGGGCCCGAGCTGGCTCGCGATCACCAACTTCTCGCCGCCTGCCGTGCATCATTCGTGGTGCCGCTGGGAAGTGCGAGTCGGCAAGATGGTACGCGCCCACCTCGCTCGCGTGTGATGGATGCTGTTGCGTCTGCTGTGCTCACAAGTTCGTACGCCGCGGCACAGGCGCACGTCGAGCGAGCCGAGCAGCAACCGCCGCCGCCACCGGTGTGTGTCATGAGCGCCAAGGTGATCACGGTACTCAATCACAAGGACAACACCAACGAGATCGTCATGTTCACTGGCCTGTTCCACAAGAAGAGTACGCCACTGCACTCGTTCAATATCTGCATCTGCTGACTCTGACTCTCTCTCTCTCTCTCTCTCGTTCTCTTTCTCCTGCTTGTGCGGATAGCCAACATCTCTTCTGCCACGCCTGATTGGGAGAAGGGTCTCGAGGGCTTCACTGCTGTGCGGCACCTCGATGGAGCGCCCTTCCGTCCAGTGACGCAAGTCGTCGGGTTCGTCGAACGTCGTCACTCGCTGCTCGTGCTCGCTCGCCCACTCACTCACTCACCCACATTGGCACTTGCAACCGTAGACCTCGCCGCTTGCAAGCGTGCGCCAAGGAGGCGCAGCTGCTCGAGTGGGTACTCGATCAGATTCTCGTGAACGATCCCGACGTGATTGGTAGGTCGTCGAGCATTCTCTCCCTCTCCACACGCCTGGCCTCACTAATCGGCTTCCTCCTCGGTGACGGTGACAGTGGGCCACAACTTTCTCGGCTTCGACCTCGACGTGCTGCTGCACCGAATGGCCAAGACTGGCACTAAGAACTGGAGCGTGCTGGGTCGCTTGAAGCGCAACAAGATGCCGAAGCTGCAGACGGGCGCCGGAGGCATGCGTGATTCGACGTGGGAAGAGAAGCACGTCGTGGCTGGTCGCCTGGTGAGCGACACCTTCCTCAATGCCAAGGAGCTGCTCCGCCAGCAGACGTCGTATGGCTTGGCCGAGCTGATGCGCTCGCAATTCGGTCGTGAGCTCAAGTACGCCTCCCTTCTCGCTCGCTCTCTCGTTCTCGTTCTCGTTGACGGTGCAGCCTCATTCACTCACGTACCATCTTGCCATGCCAGCGTCGTGGATTTCGGCAGCGTGCCGAGCTTGATGCAGAATGGCGCAGGAGTAGCTCGCTTGAGCGAGTATGCCCAAGACTGTGCTCAATCGTCGTTGGCCTTGATGCACAAGCTGCTGGTTCTGCCACTCACCAAGGAGCTCACCAACATTTCGGGCAACATCTGGTCAAGGTACGATGGCGCGATCCCGAGCTCCGGCGCCACGCAACCTCGCTTGGCCTCACTCTCGCTTGCCACTTGCAGCACGTTGACTGGCGGCCGCGCCGAGCGCATCGAATATCTCCTGCTCCATCGCTTCCATGCGCTTCACTACGTGGTGCCCGACAAGCAACGAATCTTCAAGGACAAAGCTGCGAACGACAAGGTGGTCGAGACCGTGGGAGGCGAGATGACACCTGCCACTGGCAGCACCGGTATGCCGTCGCGTGGGGTCGCACGAATGACGGCGCTCGTGATCACTCACAACTCCCGCTCACGCACAGACAAGGCGCGCCGTCGCAAGGCCAAGTATGCTGGCGGCCTGGTGCTCGATCCCAAGGTCGGCTTCTATGACAAGCTCATTCTGCTGCTGGACTTCAACTCGCTGTATCCGTCGTTGATTCAACAGTACAACGTGTGCTTCACGACCATCGACTGGAACCAGAAGCTCGAGAACGGCGCCTACAAGCTCGCCGACAACCCGCCGGCCGAGCCGCGCGGCGAACTGCCCAAGTTGATTCGCGATCTCGTGCGCCGACGCAAAGCCGTCAAGGCCGAGCTGGCGCAGTCGGGTCTCAGCGACGCGCGCCGGAAGCAGCTCGACATTACGCAGCAGGCGCTCAAGCTCACGGCCAACAGCATGTACGGCTGCCTCGGCTTTGCGTTCTCGCGCTTCCAGGCCGTACCGTTGGCCGAATTGATCACTCGCCGAGTACGTACTTGCTCGCTCGCGATCGGGCGCTCGCCGTTGCTCACTAGTGCCGACTCGGTGGCAACAGGGTCGCGAGGCGCTCGAAAAAGCAAAGGAGATTGCCGAGTCGCAGGAGCTCGAGGTCATTTACGGTGATACGGACAGTATCATGATTCACACGCGAACCACCGACTTTCAAGCCGCCAAGCAATCGGGTGTCAACCTCGAGAAGATGATCAACAAGACCGTACGGTTGCTGGCTGAATGAAAAAGTGCACACGAGCTACGCCGAGAGAGAGAGTATCAACTCACGCACGATGGCTGGGTGGTGTCCAGTACACTGAACTCGAGATCGAGGTCGAAGGCATCTTCAAGTCGATGCTGTTGCTCAAGAAGAAAAAGTACGCCGCCTTGGTGCTCGAGGAGAACGGCAAGGTGCACCGCGAGACCAAGGGCCTCGATCTCGTGCGTCGAGACTGGTGTCCAGCGAGCAAGCAACTGGGCAACAAGGTGCTGGACTTTATCCTGTCCGATATTTCGCGTACGGCAATGGGAATGGCAAACAGAGAGAGAGAGAACGAGCAAGTTCGTGGCTCACGCACATACTCACATTGGCACTGCAGGCGATGAGCTGGTGGAACGCATTCACAGCTACCTGCGCGACATGGCCGAGCAGGTTCGCAAGATGCCGATCGAGAAGGTTCGTGGATGTGGCACTGGCGCACCTTGTAGCGCTGCGTCGCTGACGCCCAGTGCAGTTCGTCATCACCAAGGGATTGTCTCGCGAACCCGAGGAGTACACCGACGCCAAGAGCCAGCCGCACGTGCACGTCGCTCTGCAGATGCGCCGACAGCAGCGCGCAGTGCGAGTCGGCGATCACATTCCGTACGTGATCTGTGCCGGTGACTCGGAGTCGGTGGCCGAGCGCGCCTACCACCCGGACGACGTGGTCAAGGCCGGTGGCATACTCGAGATCGACTACCAGTGGTACATGTCGCAGCAAATCCACCCGCCGATCGCGCGTCTCTGCGCACCGATCGAAGGCACCGACCCGGTGCTGATTGCCGAGTGCCTGGGCCTCGACGGGCGCAAGTTTGCACAAGCCTCTCGTGCCGCAGCGACCAGCAGCGACCAGCAGGTACGAGCAACAGTGAGCGGGTAATGTGGCAAAGTGACTAACGCCGAGCGAGACTGCCGTATGTCTGCTATCGTCGCCCTCTTTGCCAGTTCTTTGCATTGAATAGCCAACTGGACGACGAGGACAAGTACCAACACTGTGCCAAGCTCGAGCTCAAGTGCGCCCACTGCCTGCAGACCAAGCCCTTCAGTGGCGTGCTGCGCATCGACCCAAAGGCTACCGACCAGGTAAGCAAGCAAGCAAGCGAGCGAGCAGGCGAGCAAGCTCGCTTATGCGTCCGTTCGGTAGCAGCTGACTCATTTGTCTCAACGAAACAGATCCTCAAGTTCCGCAGCGGAGCCGAGTGCCCGAATTGCGAGCGTGCGTTGAATCGTGTGCGTGTCGGCAACCAGCTGTGCAGCTTCATGCAAAAGTGCATCGACACCTACTACGACACGTGGCTCGTGTGCGACGAGGACACGTGCCGCGCCAGGACGCAGTCGGTCATTCAGCATCACTCGGGCAGGCTGCAGTGCATCATGCGCAACTGCAAGGGAACCATGCACCCGGTGTATCCGGCCGAGCAGCTGGCACAGCAGTTGCAGTACCTCAAGTACCTCTTCGACGTGCCGGCGTTCGAGAGCAAGCTCGCCCGTCTCGAGCACGCTCCGCAGGAGCTCGTTGCGCACCAACGCGCCGAGGCCACGCGTCATCGAGCGTTCTTCGAGCACCAACGCGCGCTGGTCGAGCAGTTCGTGGCGCTCAACGCACGCAACTTTGTCGACATGTCGGCGCTGTTCGCCTTCCTCGAGCCCATGCGAGCCACCGACCACTAAGAGTGCGATCGATGCACCCGGAGCATTAGCCACGCCACACCCACCAGCCACTGCTGGGGCTCACATATTAATACATCATTCCATGCATTTCATACGTTCATTCAAGCCGGTGTCGATTCAAGACCTTGCGAGAGCGAGCGAGCAATAGTGCGTTCTGCCTTTGCTGCCCTCTCGCGCTCGCACCTCTCTCTTTGCTCATGGGTAGGCAGCAAATACACGTGCGATCTGGTGCCCGACGCTCGGGTGCCAACAAAGCCGCTGCGCCGGCTGGCGACACGTCGCACCGCAAGAAGATCGCGTTGCATGCGGGCCGCAGGGACTATGCGCTCGCGATCGACCTCGCGATCGAGCACGATGATCCGGTCGGCGTCGACATTGTCGGGCAGTACTACACGCGCTGGTGCAGTAGCTTCCTCTTCAAGGCCGTGCGTGCGGGCGCCAACCGAGTGATCGAACGCGTGCTCGAGCTCGGCTACTGCCATCCGAACGACGCGGCCAAGTCGTTGCTCTTCTCGGCGCTGCAGCAGCCGCACACGCTCGAGCTGCTGCTGCGCTTCGGCGCGACGGTCGACGCCACGAACGACAATGGCGACACGCCGCTGGCGCTCGCCGTCAAGCAGGACCGCATGAGCGCCGCGAGCGTGCTGCTGGCTCACGGCGCGCACATTACGCACAAGAACCACAAGCGCGTGTCGCCGCTCGACCTCGTGATGCAGCGTGGCAGCGGCAAGAGCCTGGGCCACTGCCAAGTGACGCCCGAGGTCTCGTTGCTGATGCTCGTCAGCAGCGCCGATGCCACTCCCGAGACGCTCGAGCTCATCACCGACGCAATGGTGAAGAAGGCCTCGTCGTCGTCGTCGTCCAAGAAGAGCGCCAAGGGAGCCTCGAAGCCGTACCAGTCGTCGATGCTGGCGGCGGCCTTGTCGTCGCCGTACGCGACGCTGCAGACGCTCGAGTGGCTGCTGTCGAAGCCCGACGTGTTCGACCGCACGTTCGTGATGCCGGACGGCCACACGACGCTGTTGCATCTGGCCATTCGCGCCAACAAGCCGGTCGACTTTGTTCGCGTGCTGCTCGATGCGCAGGTGCCTTGGCGACCGAGCACGCTCGAGCCCGAGCACTCGCTGCTGTTTGCTGCCTGCAAGCACGGGTCGCCCGCCGTCATCTCGCTCCTGCTGGACCGTGGAGACCGACCTTGGGCCGCTGCCATTCCCGATGCCACGGTGCCGAGTGCCGCTAATCAACCACCTACAGGCGATGCTGCTCCTGCTGCTACTACTACTGCCACCGATGACGATGATAGCGACACTCCACCGAATGCTGCAGTGGCGCTCCTGTGCGAAGAGATGGTCGCCACGTTGGCCAATCGGCTCCACGAGCAGACCCAATCGATGCTCGAGACTCTTGAGGCATTCGAACGTGCGGGCCTCGTGTTCACACGCTTCCTGGGCAGCTCGGCGCGCCATCGGCTGCTGCTCGAAGCCGTGCGGCATGCGCAGCTCGAGGTCGTTCGCTTCCTGCTGGCGCGCAAGGCACCGATCGAGCTCGACGAGGGCGACAACGAGACTGGCTACGAGCAGCTGCTCTCGTCGCGGCAGGGCTCGTCGGCCATTCGTGTGGCGATCGAGCTGAGCTACTTTTCGAGCGCGTACTTTGTGGTAGGCCGGCTGCCGACCTACACCTTCATCTTGACCGAGCTGGTGCGCGAGTCGGTGCGCCGAGGCAAGGTCGGGTGCCTCAACACGCTGTCGACCGAGCGCGGCTCGTTGTTGTATCATGCCGCCACCAAGCTGCGCTCCAAGGATCTCGTGACGCTGCTGCTGCGCTGGGGCGCTGACCCGAACCTCACCGGACGCCTGAACGCCGACGGCGAGCCGTGCGGCATGGTGGCGACCGTGTTGCTCGAGACCGACTCGTGGGACCCGATCATCGAGACGCTGCTCGAGCACCACTCGTCGCCCGTGACGCGAGACCGGCGCAACATGTCGCCGCTGCACCACGTGTGCCACCGAAAGCTCAACGTCACGACGCCACACGGCAGTGCTCTCAAGATGCTGATCGACCTGAAGGCCGACGTCAACGAGTGCTGGAACGCCAATCCACTCTCGAGCTCGAGCTTCTCGGCCGACACACAAGGCATCACGCCGCTCATGATGGTGATCATGAACTATGCCGGCGAGTCCGAGGCCATGCAGATGAGCAAGATCACGACGCTGATCGCCGCGAACGCCGACGTCAATCTCACGGGCAACGCCGACAACTGGACGCCACTGTTGCTCACGTGCAACAGTGCCATCTATCAGCGGCAGGAGCGCATTGCGCGCAAGCTGCTCTCGGCCGGTGCCGACATCAACGCCACGCTCTTGAGCTCCGGCCGCTCGGCATGGTCGTACATTCTGCACAGCTCGGCCGCAGTTCCCGAGCTGCTCCATACGGCGCTGCATTACAGTGTGTCGCCCAACGAGCCGGCGCTCGTCGAATGCGGCAGGCGCGAGCCGCCGCTCATGATCGCCCTCCGCCACCTCGGTCCCACGCACGCCGAGTACTTGGTGCGTGCGCGTGCCGACGTGAATTGCGTCTCGGACCTCGGCGAGAGCGCGCTGTCGCGTGCACTGCAACACTCCAGTCCGTTCCTCGAGCGGCTGCTGGCTTTGGGCGCCAATCCCAATCTGCCGCGCTTCGGCAACGGTGTGCGGCAGCCGCCAATCTTGTGCTTGGCGGTGCAGCACGGCGGCACGCAAATGACACGCATTCCGCTGCTGCTCAGGTACGGCGCCGATCCCAACGAGGCCGACGCCTGCACGGGCCAGACGCCACTGCACTTGATGGTGGAACAGCAGGTGTACACCTCGATCGACCTCCTGATCCAACACGGTGCCGTGCAGCGTCTCAATCCATTGACGCACCACACGCCGCTGTCGCTCGCCATCTCGCAGCGACGCCGCAACCACGTGCCGATGCTCGCACAGCAGCCGCAATTCGAAATGTGCTCGATCTGCACCGTTGCCGGCGAGCTGCTGGTGCTCGAGCAGTGCGGGCACGCCTTCTGCGCCGAGTGCCTCGAGGGCTGGGTCACGACGCATGCCTCGTCTCCCGGTCCGGCCATCACGTGTCCGGGCACGAGGTGCGGCGAGGAGCTAAGCCTGAGCGACGTGAGGCGCATCCTGCCGTCGAACCCGCAACTCGTCGAGCAGTACGACCGACGCCTCATGGAGCTGTGCTGCAACCGCATACGAACCTTTGCCTGGTGTCCCAAGTGCCCCATGGGCGGCATCGTGCCGTGCTCGAGCACCGAGTGCCCGGAATGTGGCCATACGTGGTGTGGCTACTGTCACGCAGAATCGCATCCGCCAGGCGAGGAGTGCGTGATCGAACGCGACACCATCGCGAACTTCAACTACTTGTCGCAATTCACACGCAAATGTCCCGGCTGTCGCGTTGCTACCGAGCACAATGGAGGTTGCTCGCATATGCGTTGTTACACATGTGGCCAAGAGTGGTACGAGTGATACGAGATGATTGATTGCTTGATTGAGTGGGTGCTAATGTCCTCCTACTCACTCTCGTCGTCAATCTCGGTGTAGGTGTTGGGTATGCGGTCGACCATACTCGGGACGTTATTCGTTCGATCTGACCGTGGATCCTTGCGACCAACCCGCCACATACATGAATTTGGCATTCGATTAGTACAGCTGCCATATCGGCAAGCCTCCATTCCTCTCCTCCTCCTTTCTCCTTCACACTGCTGTACTGTACGATGTATTTATGAATGACTGACCGCTTCACCATCATCACCACAACTATCACAACCCGATCGAAGCAATGCGCGAGGAGGGCTACTTGCGACGCTCGAGAATGGTGCCAGTCAGCGTGGCGCCCGTGAAGGTGGCATCGTACAGGTGGGCACCATTCAGATCGGCGGATTGTAGGTTGGCACCTGCGAGGCGCTGGCGTTAGCAACCGGCAACCACTGGTGCCGCACGACGAGCAAGACAGTACCCTTGAATGAAGCGCCATTGAGCGTTGCCAAAGACAGTCGCGCCGACGTCAGATCGGCTTGCGCCAAGTTTGCGTGCGAGAGGTTGACGGCATGCAGGTTGGCCGATCGAACGATGGCGTTCG
>Ga0209935_1001746_pt1 | contig 31313 bp, 32 predicted proteins | sample ThiBio_1000_plan_2_FD_183958 | JGI IMG/M metagenome (GOLD analysis project Ga0209935, IMG submission 183958) | Wastewater bioreactor microbial communities from Cape Town, South Africa - Thiocy_cont_1000_plan (SPAdes) | ecosystem: Engineered > Bioreactor > Thiocyanate-remediating >...
ATAGATAGATAGATAGATAGATAGATAGATAGATAGATAGATAGATAGATAGATAGATAGATAGATAGATAGATAGATAGATAGATAGATAGATAGATAGATAGATAGATCACGATAGATAGATAGCTCGATAGATAGATAGATAGATAGATAGATTGATAGATAGATCGATAGATAGATAGATCACGATAGATAGATAGATAGATCACGATAGATCTAGCAGCAGGAGGGCCATCGTACGGGGGGCAGCAGGCGGTCCTGGTCGAGGGCGTGGAGCAGCGAGTCGACCGAGTCGACCTGCTGCAGAGCCGCGAGCGCCGCGCGCTGCTTGTCGGCCTCTCGCTTGCGAGCCTCCTCCTCCTCTTCCTCCTTGGCGCGAGTACTCGCCGCAGTCGTGGACGCAGCAGCCTGATGTATCGTGTGAGTATACGCGTGGCGTGGGCAATAGCTCGATGGATAGGAGAGTACCTTCTCGGCGTCCTTCTTCTTGCGGTACTCCTCGAGCTTGCGCTTCTTCTCCTCGAGCTCCTTACGTCGTTGCTCGCGTTTATCCATCGTACTCTCGAGAATCACTCACTCACTCACTCCCACACCGTGTGTACTATCCAGAGATCCACCGCGACGAGCGTCCAATCAAGTAGCACCTCTCCTTCTCCGTGTCTATCCCGATCTCTCGGAGTGTGTGTGCGTGTGCGAGCGGGAGAAGGCAGCCAAGCAAATGAGACAAATAAGCGTCCAAACTGTACCCCGCTCAACGAGATTTGCGTCTTATTCCGGGGCACACAATGAATTCTCTTGGCTCGCGCTGTGGTACGATTGCTTGTTGCATTTGTGAGGAAAAAGGAGGATTGGTGTTTATAAACGTCAGGTGATATGGTGATATGGTGGTGGTGGTGATGGTGAGGGTAGAGGTGAGGGTTGTGTACGTATTGCCAAGTGCCATACAGAACGAGTCCTTCGCATAGGGCACATTCACGCAATACTTGGTCGGTCTCACCAAAGCAAACTCGCAAGAATCATCCTTCCTACATCTCTATGTCATCATGCTAGCTATGGATACTTCAACTACAATCGTGATCGTCCGTCTCTACGACGATCATCTACGATATACGGCTCGAGCTTCCTTCCGCTCAGACTCGTGCGTTGCGTGGCTTTACGGAATGATCTTGAGAGCGGCGAGGATCACGATCGTGACAATGAACACGCACGCCTGCAAGATTCGATAGATACCAGCATCAGACACGAGTCTCGATTCGGTGGCAGAATTCACTCAAGAAAGGAGTGGCAGCACGTACGCCAATGGTGAGGAACAACAGGATCCACATCTTCATGTTCTTCCACCAGAGGTTGCGCTTGAGAGTGGTGCTGACTGACTTGAAGTTGGTCGTGTGCGTGTCGAGCGTCTCGGTCGCATCCACCAGTGTCTCCAGTCGGTTTCCTCGATCGAGCACCTTGTCTAAGGTTCGGAAACACACACCACGCAGCTTCTCGTGAGACTCCAGGAGCGACCAGCGCCTCACTCAAGCCACCAAGGAACTGGGATCCATTCAATGGGAGGAAGCAGGCAAGCAAGCAAGCAAGTACCAATGTTGGAGCGCATCTCGTTTTGAACCAGCTTGATATCGTGCTCGACCTTTCGAACCTTATCGGCCTCAGGATTGTACGAAAAGTATTCCTAAACCACACGCACAATCCAAGGTCAATCAATCAGGAGGTTGCCTGCAATGCGAGATGAAGCGCTCCATCGATTGGCAGCATGGAGCCTCACGAACCATTCGCTCGTTGAGGATGCGGAAGCGCTCGTTCAAGCTGCCCTCGGTGGCTCGCATGTAGCTGTCGGAGAACATGCCCAAGAAGTGCTTGCGGATGTCCTGTGCTCGCGTCCGTCGCTCGGTCAATGCCTTCGAACCCGAGAGCGTGCTCACATCCACAGAGCCATTCGCGCGAGAGAGGGATGGTACCTGCAAGAAGGCGAAGCAGATGCGATGAGACATCTTCTCGTCGGCCGTGCACATGAACACGAGTCCTGACTCCTCGGAGATGAAGTGGTAGATGTTGCTGCAGCATCCACCGTCGAGTTAGCTTGAACCGCAGCAATCGTGATGTATCTATCGTTGTGATGTATCTATCGTTGTTGATGTATCTATCATCGTGATCTATCGTTGTGATGTATCTATCGTTGTGGTGTATCTATCGTTGTGATGTATCTATCATCGTGATGTATCTATCGTTGTGGTGTATCTATCGTTGTGATGTATCTATCGTTGTGATGTATCTATCGTTGTGATGTATCTATCATCGTGATCTATCGTTGTGATGTATCTATCATCGTGATCTATCGTTGTGATGTATCGTTGTTGATGTATCTATCGTTGTGATGCATCTATCGTTGTGATGTATCTATCGTTGTGATGTATCTATCGTTGTGATGCATCTATCGTTGTGGTGTATCTATCGTTGTTGATGTATCTATCATCGTGATCTATCGTTGTGATGTATCTATCATCGTGATCTATCGTTGTGATGTATCTATCGTTGTGGTGTATCTATCGTTGTGATGTAACTATCGTTGTGATGCATCTATCGTTGTGGTGTATCTATCGTTGTGATGTAACTATCGTTGTGATGCATCTATCGTTATGATGTATCTATCGTTATGATGTATCTATCGTTGTGATGTATCTATCGTTATGATGTATCTATCGTCGTGATGTATCAATCGTTGTGATGCATCTATCGTTGTGATGTATCTATCGTTGTGATGTATCTATCGTTGTGATGTATCTATCGTTGTGATGTATCTATCGTTGTGATGTATCTATCGTTGTGATGTATCTATCGTTGTGATGTATCTATCGTTGTTGATGTATCTATCGTGGTCTATTGCGTGCTATCCATATGGCATGGCCCCTCTACTGCGATCTAGTGCGATGCAAGCATAGCGCGAGCGTGGGAGCGTGGGGCATTGGGGGTACCCTTCGTAGCCGTAGGACTTCTTGTCGGAGCGAGCGGCGATCTTGGCGAGGATCTTGCGGGCGATGGCCTCGCAGCCCGACGCAGGCGTGGCGGCCTGCTCGCATAGAACGATCGATCGCTCTCGGCCGATCAGACCGACCATGCTGTAGAAGATGGAAGGCTGCTGTGGCGACATGGTTGATGGAGGCAGTGGCGGTCGCGAGCTCGAAGGGTGCGAAGGGGAGAGTAGTGTGCTGGCTGGCAGGCGAACCGAGCGAGTGCCGTTCGATGGATCGCTGCCGTGTGTTTGGTGTGGATTGAAAGGAACGGAGACAAGTGGAGAGAGAGAGGTAGGCAGATAGAAGCACAGACCAAGAGAGATAGGGAGAGGGTTGGGTAGTGTGTGGTGGGTGGTTGTGTTGGGTGGTGTGCGCGGCGCAGCGACAGCGAGCGAATGATGAGCGACGAGCTGCGATACTCGACCTCCTGCACCACCACCAAGAGAGAGAGACACCACCACCTGTGTCAAAACCTGTACCAGCCAAGTGCAGGTATCTGTTTGGTTCGCGAGCTGGATCCCACTGATCTCAATCCAACCCAAACGAAAACGAGAGACTTGAGTGTCTGTGTGTGCCAAGCAGGTCGGCAGGTTCTCGGCAGCAGTGGCAGAGGCAGAGGCAGTGGCAGAGGTCTCAGCAGCCAGCGAGAGAGTTCGCTCGAAGGTCGCAGAGAGTTTTCGTCGGAGTCCTCGCTCTCTCCCACACTCGCACTCTCTGTTCCAATGCTTGTTGTTGGTGTTGGTGCTTGGTGGTGATTGCTTGATGGTGCACGCTGTTCGTTCGCTCGCTCGTTGTTCCGCGATCGCGACCGTCGTCGGTAAGGGTCGGTTTGTATCGTTCGGATGGTTTGCTCGGTGCCTCGCGCAATGTACGAGTAAAACGACGATATTTAGTGTTAGAAATATAGAACGTGCATGTGAGAGTTGTACGAGTATATAGATAGGTGAGAGAGTGGGCCAGATACACGCGATCGATAGAGAGAACACTGCACTCTCGTGGCGGTATCGCAGTAGTATATCTATGAGGTACATTCGTGACGATGCACTCTTGCTGGCTCAAGAAGACATCAAGTCTTAGATTGCTGAGTACTGGACGCGTTGTGTGTGCCAGTTCCACAGCTGCAAGCCTCGCCGCAGGAGTGCATAGGCTCCGGCGGCAGCCGCGAGCACGAGCGCCACGATGCCGGTCCAGAGAATGGCGTCCGAGCGCGATCCCTGCGCGACCTCGACGGCAACCACGGCCCAGGCGACGGTGGCCGGGAAGAAGGGATCGTGCATGATGACGGCGGCGGCACACGCTCCTGCGGCGGCGATCAGAATGGCGATGACGCCCCACGCATCGGAGATCATGTTCGTGGTGCCGTCGTCGTTGGGCGCCGGCGTGAGGGCGACCATGAAGCCGATCTGCGCCGCAGCGAGCACCCACGCGGTGTTGATCGAGGTCGGCACAAAGGTGACGGCGATCTCGAGCCACACGAACCACGACTTGACGGGCGTGCCGGCGCGCTCGGCCTCGTCAAAGTTGCGGTACTTTGGCAGCCACTCGAGCGGCGCCGGCTCGGTCTCGGGGTCGATGGCGCCGACCTTCCTGATGACGACCGGCACCATGCTCGTGTCGGGCAGCATCCACCACGCCATCACGTACGCGGCGACGAACGCCACCAGCGAGCCAACGATGGCCATCGATTGCGCGACGATCAGGCGGCAGTCGAACAGGAAGGTCCACGAGATCTCGAGCCACCACGCGGCCACGAGCGGCAGTCCGACGCATAGCACGGTGCGATTGCTGATGACCGGCGTCAGCGCGCACACCGAGAACACCGCCTGCAAGAAGAAGATCAGACCCCAGATCGAGAAGGCGTAGCCCGACGGCGTGATGGGCGTCGGGTACTCGCGCGACACGGTAGCGTTCGAGGCGCCGCACACGACGTTCGACGAGCCGAGCATGTTGACGACCGCCAACGCCACGAACGTCACGACGATCATCACACGCGCCACGACCTGTATCGCCATTTGACTCGGCATTCTCAGGAGAACCTGGCTGCTAACTCGCAAGAAAAACAAGCAATAGATTGAGGTGTAGAGTGAGGAGTGCCTCCAAGAGAGCAGGATGGGGCAGGCAGGGGCAGGGGCAGGGGCAGGGGCAGAATGAGGATGAGGATGAGGAGGATGAGGTGGCATCTGATGCTCCCGACGAGATGCACGTGCGCGTGCTGCTCTTACGAGCCACCATTACCCGCCATAGATTCCTGCGGCGAATCGTGGGCCACCATAACCCACGCGATCTTACTGTTGCTGTTGCGGCTACTGCTGCTGTTGCTCTTGTTGTTGCACGATCTCGATCTCGGTCTCGAGCACTCCACCTATCCTCATGACCACTATCACGAACAAAAGACAGTGTATCTCTATGGTATCTCAATCTTCGTTGGAGTTAACTTGAGTTGAATGGAAAAAGGTTCAGTTGCGCGCGTACAAACTACTTGCGCGCTAGCGATTGCGAGACCTGCCACGTGATGTCTTCGGTCTCACCGATCAGTGCGCGAGTCTCGTCCGACATGGTTTGGTTCGCTCGTGTCAAGCACGACTCGATCAATTGCACGTGTCGCTCGAGGCGCCGCCTCGATCCTGTGCACGACGAGATGATCGGCCACAACAGCCGCTGATCGAGAGGCACCGAGTACTTTGGCAAGAGTACATCCACCACGTGCCATGCCGATGCGAAGGCTCCTTCTTGATCCATGAGCGACTTGATCAGCAGCTCGGCAAACTCGTGGTCGAACTCGAGGAAGCCGCTCGAGACCCACGACTCGAGGCGTTGCTCGACGGCGTTGGTCGACGCCAGCCACTCCTCTCGTTCCTCCTTGGTCATGTCGGCGTCGTCTTGCTCATCGTCGCCGCCGTCGTCTTGGTGGTCATCTGTCGGCTCGTCGGCAGCCATGGTCTCTAAGGCAGAGTCTCTCTTGCGCTTGCCTTGATAAGCTTCTTCGATTTCGATAGTCGCATCCTCGACTTGTGGTGGCGCCCACAGATGCGACAGCACCACGGCGAGAGTCACCTTCGAGGGCGGCACTCGATGCACCTCGAGCTCAGCCAGGACTTGGTACGCCGCATCGAAGAGCTCGAGCTCGAGGAGGAACGCGAGAGCGAGATCGAGCGACTCGGCTGCGTTGGGGCTGCGCTCGAGAACCGACGCCGTCATGGCTCGCAGCTCGCTCACTCCACCGCGCTGGGCATAGTACAACAACGGTGCCACGCCTGAATGGCGATCATACGCAAACTCCTCGTCATCGCTGTGGAAGTCATCGGCCTCATCACGCAAGTAGTACTCGAGCGGCTGTGGTGTCGCAGTGGCGTCGTCGGTGGCAGCAGGAGCAGCAGGAGCAGCAGCAGGAGGTTGCTCATTGTTTGAAGTTGACCTCGTTGTGTCGCTCGTACTGCTGGTATGCATGCGCACCAATCGGCTCCATGGTGATGAAGTTGGAGCACACAGCGCCCCGATGCGACGTGCTGCGGCGTGGCTGGGAGGCCGTGCTACAAGCGACACGGTAGCAGGAGCAGGCAACGTCGAGCGGTATCTCGCTCGAGGCTCAAAAGCCACCACCGCCAAGACCCTCGTACGCCGCGTGACTTGTCGCAGCAGTGGCGATGACGCAGTGATACATCGAGGAGATAAGACACCGAGCGTTCGAATCATATTTGCTTGGTTGTATAGATGGTAGGGAGGGAGGGAGTGAATGATAGAGATGTGGCGACGAGGAGGGCGTGAGAGAAAGAACAGCAACACACGCGCGAGCTGCGTGGATCGTTGGCGACGAATGGGTGGCAACGCTACCCTACAGACCATGCACTATGACAGCTCGAGGAACGAGAAGATCTCGAACAAGAGCTCGTTCGGCAGCAGCGATAGCGTCGACTCATGGTGCAGCGATCGAATCATCGTCATCGACTCGACGGCCTGCTTCATGCATCGTGGAGCTCGATGATGTCGGTCCACACGCCACATAAACGCAGTCGCAGGAATCCACTGGTTGGCTCCAATCACATGCACTTGATTGCCTGCCGAGAAGGCGATGAGACCTCGATGCTCGTCGAATGCAACCCCAAATGGTTTCGCGTATTCACAATCAAACGATGAAATGGGATGGCCTTCGTGAGTGAATGCTTGCAATCGATAGTTGAACGTGTCGGCGACGATGATCCGGCCTTGATGATCGATGCATACTCCAAAAGGATTGTTGAATTGGCCCGGTTGATTGCCTTGAGAGCCGAACTCGAACAAGAACGAGCCATCGATCAACGACAAGAACACTAATCGATGATTGTTGGAATCAGCGACGATGATTCGATGCCGATCGTGATCGATCACGATGCTCGATGGATATTTGAACACTACTGGATACGATCCTCTGCTACCAATGGAGAACAGGAACGAGAGATCGATCGACGACAGGAACACCAATCGATGATTGTATGAATCGGCGATGATGATGCGATGATGATGCTTGTCGATCGCAACGCCTCGAGGATACTGGAACTCGTGGTCTCCTGAACCCTTCTTGCCAATGCACAACGAGAGAGATGGGTCGCTCAGAGACAATACTTGCAAGCGGCAATTGAACATGTCTGAGACGAAGATGCGATCATGATCGTGATCGATCGCGATGCCCCATGGATGCTTGAACTCGCCTGGTTGGTTGCCATTCGTGCCGAACTTCGACATCAACGAGCCATCATCGCACGAGAATCCTTGCACTCGATGATTATCGTAGTCGACAACGAACAAGAGACCTCGATGATGGTCGAACGCCATGCCGCGAGGGTTGCTGAACAGGCCCTCAGCCTCGCCACATCGCTCGCTGCCAATCGAGAACTTGATTCGAGCATCATCACTAAGAGTATCGCGCTCCTCCAGAGAATAGTCTGCCATATCTCCTGCAACCTCGCTCGTTCAATCTCACAAGCACAACGAACAAGACCCCAAGCCCCAAGTTGATACACACGCAGATACGAGAGCGACACAGAGAGAGAGAGAGAGAGAGAGACGCAAGGAGAGCGCGACAGAAGCAACACAACGAAGTGAGATCAAGCCCATGATTGGTATTGGTGCAAGCTCTCTACCGCAGTACCAGTCAAACAAAAGCATCGCCTCGCAGAGTCGCACTGTGGTTTTGTTGGCTGCCCTCTCTCATTCGCTCCCTCTCTCTGTGTTCCACACGCCCACGGTCAAGCAAGCAAAGATGTCTGCGCCATCTTCTTCAGAAGCACACCCTGGCAACAAGCGTTCCGTTGATGAAGCTGGTTTTAGCCAAGATGGCGAAGACCAAGAGCAACACGTCGCGAAGCATGTCGAGCGCGCGAGCGATGCGCCGCCGCCAGCGATCCCACACGAGTCGGATCTCTTTGCCAACGTTACGTTCGAGGAGGTGGACGATCGTGTTCCATCGTGGGTCGAAGAGTTGCGACAGCAGTTGAAAGACGGCAAGGGCGAGAGCGAGTTGTTCCAAGTGCTGCACGAGGCCACGCACAGGCTGGCGGTCATGGCCACGAGGACCTCGAGCCCATGCGTTGTCACCGAAGGCCACGCGATTCTCAAGGACGAGCTCGACCACGTGGATGCGACCGCGGTGCGCCAGAAGCGCTCTGCAGCATTGTCACGCTTTTTGAGCGAGAACGCGTCGAGTCCCTCGTCGGATACTGGCACCTCTGCGCCTCGCGTGGCGCTGTGCTTCTCGGGAGGCGGTGTTCGTGCCATGATCGGCACCATGGCGTACCTGACGGCCTTTGCGAAGCTCGGACTCGTGGACGCCAGCAGCTACATTGCGGCTCTCTCGGGTTCGAGTTGGGCCGTCTCGGCGTGGTATGGTAATCGCGATGATTCGAGCAATCGTTTCGTCCGCGACGACGCTCAGCATGCGAAAGACCCATGGGTGTACGGCATGAAAGGCCAAGCGGATTGGAGCGACTTGAAGCAGCACGTCTGCACGACGCCCATGCCCTCGATCGGGGACGACTTGACGATGAGCAAGGCGGTGCTGCACAAGGTGCACATGGGGCGCTCGCTCGACTTGTGCGATGTCTGGGGCTTGTATTTGGGCTATCGATTCTTGAAGCCCGCGATGGACAACCATTGGAGCACCGACGGCTTGAGCGACACGCTCCACAAGATTCAGCAGCATCAACTGCCGGTGCCAATCATCACTGCCGTGATGCCGGAGCATCCAAAGACCGACTCGACAAAGTTGCTGCAGCACTGGGTCGAGATGACGCCGTTCAGCACGTTTGCGCGTGTGCTCGAGTGCTCGATCCCGACGCAGGCGTTCGGCTGCCGCTTCCAGAATGGCACGCAAGTCGCGGGCTCGCGCTCCGACGACCAGTTGCACTACATGATGGGCATCTCGGGCAGCGCGTTCGGCGCGCCGCTCGCGCAAGTGTCGTCGTACTTTCCGGGGCCGTTGCGACTGCTCTACAACAAGCTCGTCGAGCTGTATCCCGAGATGGGCGGGTGGTCGATCGCGAGGGTGTGCGGCTTGATTCAGAACTTTGAGTACCACGCCGATCATCGACCCAAGCACTTTGCCTCGTCGGTGCTGCAGATGGTCGACGCCGGCTCGGCCTTCAACCTGCCGCTGCCGCCGCTCGTTCGTCGTGGCGTCGAGATCCTCGTCGTGTGCGACATGACGATGGGAATGGAGGACGATCCGGCGGGTGAGCTGCGCAAGGCGGCCGATCACTTTGCGGCCGACCCGGAGACGGCGAACGCCTTCCCGGCCCTGCCGCCTGGCTTTGGTCGTGCCAAGTACGGCAAAGTACAAAACGACGAGCGTCTCGTGATCTATCTGCCGGCACTTGGCGATGAGGACTTTGTGGTGTCGACCAGCTTCCCGACCTCGAACTTGACGCCCACCCCCGAGCTCGTTGACAAGTACTTTCAATTGATCTTGGACAACGTGCAAGCGAATGTCACGCAGTTGGCCGATGACATTCAAGCCTTTCTGATTGGATCTCATGCTGAGTAACGTACGCTACTACGCCACTTGAGACCCTCCTTGGTACTCTACAAGCTCTTGCTTTCAATGACTATTACATCTCTCTCTAAATCTATCTATTGGTGGTTTCTTGGTACTCCACAAGCTCCTGATTACATCTCTCTGACTCTCTCCTCTCTCTCGCTGACGGACCGCGACTACCTGTGGGCTACCTGTACCTGCACAAAGTAATACACCATCGTTGCGAAAGAGAGAACACCGGCAAGACCTTGAGAAGGGTCGGGCTAAGGGAGCGATCTCTTTCATTTGAGACAGCGAGAACAGAGGACAGAGACCCTCAGGCGCAGGCGCAGAGAGAGTGGTGTAGAACGCAGAAGCAGAGCCTCGGCCTCGTTCACACTCTCTCATCTTCACGTGCCGTCGTCATCGCTCGTCATCCACCAACCAACCACAACCACCACCACCCAACCACCTTCGCCTTCGCCCTCTGTCGTGAACACCTCCTTCATCCATCACTACCACCACCACCACCACTACCACCACAGCTCATCTCCACTCCTCTAAATCGAGTTCTACTTCAACACCAAGCTCTCACTCCCTACACACACCACACTCTCCCTCCCTCTCTCACCACGATGCCAGTAACATTCAAGTTCGTGTGTGGCGCGGACACTCGTCGTGTGACGACACCACAGCTGCCCAACTTTGCCGAGTTGAACCAACTCGTGTGCGAGTTGTATCAAGTGTCACGCGTCGTGCTCAAGTACGAGGACTGCGACGGCGACCAGTGCACGGTGTCGACCGACGTCGAGCTCGACGAGGCCGTCGGGCACATGATGCAGCAGGCCAACGCCGCCGTCCTTCGCTTCCACGTCTCGCCCGTCGACTCGACCGATCTCTCGCGTAGCGCCCCTGCCACTGTTGATGCCACTCCAGCGGCTCCGACTCCCACTCCAGCGGCAACACCAGCAGCAGCAGCGACGGCGACGTTGCCTCCCGCCACGAGCGGCTCGACGGCCGTGATCGCAGCAGCAGCGCCAGGAGCGGCGCCTCCCGTGGACCTGATGGCGTTGGTAGCCGAGTTCATGACCAAGGGCCATGGCGCCAAGATGACGCACGCCGTGGCGCCGTTGTTGTTGGCGCAAATCAAGGAGCACCCCGAGATGCTGAACTCGATCGGCCCGATGCTCGGCGAGCTGCTGGGCGCCAACTCGAGCATCGCCGTGCTGGCGGTGCCGTTCTTGCTCGAGCAGCTCATCAAGCACCCGGAGCTGCTGCGCACGCTGGGCCCCTACGTGCACGAGCTGCTGGTGTGCATGCGCGACGCGGCGCCCAACCCGACGCTGCTGCAGAAGGTCCTGCCGATCCTGCTCGAGTACCTCATCAAGCACACCGAGATGCTCGAGTCGTTCGGCCCCATTCTGCTCAAGGTCTCGCAGGGCGCCGATAGCTCCGAGATCCTGCCGCCTCTCGCGGCCCTCGTCATTCAACATCCCGACTTGATCGTCTCGCTCGGGCCCTTGGTCGGCAAGCTGCTGATCGCTGGTGCCACGGCGGGCGGCGGTGCCTCTCGCAACGCACCCGGCGCCGGCACCACGCCTTCGCGCCCTTCAACCGACCTCTCGGGCCTGACCGACTTGTTCCAAGCACTCGCAACCGGCTTTGATCGTCCGCGCACGGCACCGACGCCAGCCGAGCCGTTCACAGCGCAGCAGCCGCAGCAGCCCGAGCAGCCTGCCACGAACAACGCCGTGGCGCCGACCGAGCGTTATGCCGATGAGATTCGACGCCTGAAAGACATGGGCTTTGAGTTTCCCGATGAAGTGGTGGCCGAGATCCTCGAGCAGATGGATGGCGATGTGGCTCGTACCGTCGATCGGCTCATTCAGACCTCGCTCGATTGAGCGAGCCACGCACAGTACTGTTGAGAGCAGCCACCCTGCCCTGCATCGTAGCTCGCAAGCTCTATCTCTCCTTCTTCTCTCTTCTCGTCTTGGTTGTGAATATGATACGATCATTCGACAAACTCACACGAATGCTCCACACTTGTGAACAATCCCCATTCATCTCGTTCGTTCTCTCGCTCTCCCTCTCTTGTTCTTTGACTCGATTAAAAATGTCCTCCCACACACAGAGTCAACCATAACCTGTATTAGCCCCTCTTCATCGTTATTGATTCGCGCTTGAGAGAGAGAGAGAGCAAAACCCGGTATCATAATTCAGGGCGAGAAGCGGCGAGAGAAAATGAGAGAAAATATAGCGTGTCCAACTTATTGGTGAGAAGGGTGCGGCCGAGGAGCAGCGATCGCACCCGCACGGTTGGTCGCACCTTCGCTTGTGTGTGGCGTTGGGCTCTTTCGCTTGTTTGCTTCTTATCTCTCGCTCACTCACACCCTCCCTCTCTCTCTCTCGTTCTCTCGCTGGTGCTGGTGTATGAGTCGAGATATTGTGAGGGACTACTTCATTGTCATACGTTTGTGGAACTTTGAGATTGTACTTGGATAGGGGTTTTGTAGAAGTATCTAGTGTTGTGTGCCTGTTTTTGTCTCGTTCGTTCTCCCTCGCTCTCTCTATCTCGTTACGACTACAACAACAACAATGGCAGCAGCAGCACCACAAGCAGGAGCAGGAGCAGGAGCAGGAGCAGATGGAGGAGCCGAGCGAACGTACTTTTGTTTCGTTCGATATGAGAACAACACCTTCTCGATTCAATTGACTCGACCCGACATGTTGGTGCGCGAGCTCAAGATTCTCCTGGCGGCGCACGACGAGATTGGCGTTCCGGTCGCACAGCAGCAACTCATTCGTTCGGGTCTCTTGATGCTCGACCAACAACGTCTCAGCGAGTTTCATCTGATGCAAAGCACGGTGTTGCATTTGATTCGTCGTCGCGTCGAGAGCGAGGCGGCGCAGCAGGTTCCGGTGAACATTAGCGCCGACCAGAGTCGACCGTGGGTTCGGCCGCCGTACGAGCCGCTGCCACTTCGATCGCAGGACCTGCCGGTGATCTCGCGCGACGTCTTCGAGTCGAGCAAGTTCTTTGTGTGGTGCACGGCGCTCACGGCTCCGTGCTTCCACACCTCGGCCGCGAGCCTCTCGACCACGCTCAAGTACCAGGAGAAGCAGTCGCACTCGCCGCCGTGCGCCACCGAGGCCGAGTGTCGCGCTCTCGCGCGCCACGAGTCGATCGGCCACGACTCGGAGGGCACGCCGTATCCGCACGAGCTGCAGCCGGCGTCGGCTCGACCTCGATGTGTACAGTGCAAGAACGAGCTCGTGATCGTCGACAATCGCGCCATTCAGTGGGACCAGGTGTTTGCGCGCTCGGTGCACGGCGAGTGCATGGTGTGCGAGATCTCGGGACCCGTGATCGAGGTGGCGTTCGTGTGTCGCGGCACGCTCGCTCGTAGCGTCAAGTTCTCGGACGACGGCCTGACGCGCTCGGTGTGCCGCTCGTACTCGACCGACGGCGCCAACGTGCCGGTGCCGAACGTCTACCAGCAGGCGTCGTCCGACCGCCTCACGGACGTCGCCAGAGTGGCCGAGCTCGTCGGTCGCCGTGCGCGTGCCGCCATCACGGCCGCCACCACGGCGCCGGTCAGCCTCGCCACCGTGCAAGAGGCGTGTCTCGCGGCCGAGCAAGCTGCGCGATCCATCGAGACCGGGCCTCCCGAGGTGGTTGCGAACGGCGTCGCCACCTCCAAGGACACGGCCAGCAAGCTCGTGGCACTACTGCGTGCGCTCCAGACTCGTGCCAATCCCAACGAGCCATTGCCCGGCTCGACGAGCGAGGTTACACAACTGACGACGGCCGCCGCCGCATGCGAGGCCGCGGCGCGCGACGCTCGAGCCGAGCCGGTCGTGGTGTCGAGCGACACGGGCGCCGCCGACATGTTGCAACTCGAGTTTCACGGCTGCTCGACGGCCGCGCCTGGCAAGCCTCATCGTATCAACGCCAACGGCCTCAATCGCTACATTGACACGCAAACCAACGTGCGTTCGGTCATGGTGCGCAACGACCGCATTCCGCACATTTTCGGCGCCTACGTGGTTCGATGCTGCGAGCCGAATTGCGACGGCATCTTGTACCTGCCGTCGTGCCGCCTCGCCGGGCCCGAGCGCTACGACGTGCTTCGTAACTGGAGCCTCTCCGAGACCACACTGCAACAAGGCGGAGTCTTGTGTCCATTGCCGAACCACCGAGGCGACCCGGCGTACCTGCCGCCGAACGACGAGCCCGGACCGTGCCGACACTGCCCGGCGTGCAAGGACTACTTTTGCGAGGAGCACCGTCAACCATGGCGCTCGTGCTTGCACAACCTGGATGCCGACGGCATGGTGCGCCATCGAATCAACGAGGCCCTCACACACGGCTCGGTACAACGATGTCCCAACTCGCAATGCGGCGCCTTGGTACAACGAGACAACACGGCATGCACCGGCATGAAGTGCGACCTGTGCAACACGAACTTTTGCTACTTTTGCGGCAAGGCATTCCCCAGCTTGCGCGAGCACAATCGAGACTGGGAGACCAACTCTACTCGCTGCCCACGCTTCCTCGACGTACATCCGAAACTCATCGGCACACCGATCGAATCGCTCGCTCGCTTCCATCACTTGAAGACCTTGCGTCTCTTGCGAGAGACGCGTCGCGCCATGGAGGAAACGGCTCCTGGTCGATTCGATGTCATTTTCCGAACACTCCCAGCCTCACTACTCACGATCGAGGCTCAAATCAATGCTGATGACGGTGCTAGTGCTGCAGGTGATTCAGCAACCGTTCCACCAATCACTCTCGAGATGGTTCAACAACCTGCAGAGATTGGTTTGCCTTATGCTATGCCATAACTCAATTGAATCATCTCTCTCTCTCTCTCTCAGCTATCTATCAGTCGGATTTACTCGTGTTGTTAATATACTCTTGTTATACCATTTCATGAGATATTTACTTGTGTGATTGGTGATGAAATGGAGAGAGGGCGAGAGAGGAGAGGTCATTAGACGAGTCTTGGTGAGATACGACAAGTGGATGGTTGCGGTGCGCGATTGTCGCTCACTGAGCATGAGGTCAAGTACACGCCACTGCCCGACTCGCAATGGAAATCACCACCATCATACGTGGCGCTGTTCTTGGATACGACTCCTGAGAACAACGATACATCTGATGAACTACCAAGGTAGAATGCTCCTCCACTACCACTGTTGGCTCTGTGTTGGTATTGAAATGTCTTGTGGATCAGTTTGTGCGTGTGTGTGTAGGATACGATGATGGGCGCGAGAGATACATACGAGTTTGCTTGATAGAGGGAGGCCTTATCGTTGTAAGTACTCGCGCTCGTGAGATAGACTCCTCCACCAGAGGAGGCCGAATTGTTGAAGAGCGTCAGGTGAGAGTTGGTGAGCGCGGCATTCGTGAGGTGGATGGCGCCACCTCGTCCGGCGACGTTCTCGATGAACGAGCAATTGACCAAGGTCGCCGTCGATTGGTAGGCACACAGCGCACCGCCGTAGCACGACGAGATGCCGTTCGCCATAAAGGTCGAGTCGGCGACGAAGAGCGTCGATTGCTTGATGAACGAGATGGCGGTCGGTCGATTGCCGATCAGTGCGCAGTAGAAGAGTCCGAGTTGCGCGTTGGCGTCGAGCACGATGCCGCCCTTGCCGTAGGTGGTGCAGTCGGACGAGCACGACGAACCGCCGTTGTTGCGGAAGGTGGTGTTGGCGGCCACGACGCCTTGCGTTCGAACCCACAGACCGATGGCGTTGTTGGTGATGTTGCACAGCACGAGCGACGCGTTCGGCGCCGTCGCGATCACTCCGCCAGAGTTGGTGACCGTGAGACCCGACAGCACGACGCCCGAGGCGCCGAGCGTGAGCGTCATCGACGAGTCGCCACGACCCGACAAGACAGTCGACGCCGCACCCTCGGTCGATCCCACAGTCACGGGCTTAGTGATGGTCGGGAAGTTGGGCGAGCCGCTGTAGGCGCCCGGGAGCAGGAGGATCGTGTCGTACGGCTCGGCGGCCGCCAACGCCGTCGCCAGCGAGTTGAACGGGTTGTTCAACGTACCGCTGCCTGTCGGTGCTCCGAACACCGACACGTACAGGTCGGCGCTGTGTGCTGGTGGCACCACAAGTACCATCAGCAACAACAACGTCGTCGTCGTCATCATTGCCATTGTCATGGGGTGCAACAATGTGGTTCCTGATGTTCGTTTCATGCTGGTTGAGAAGGGGGTATTGGAGAGATGAGTTCTTAGATGAGTTCTGAGATGAGTTCTGAGATGAGTCCTGACAGAATGATAGGAATGTGATAGTGGGATAGTGATGGAGATAGTGATGGGCGACGAAGCGATTGATCGAACGAGAGAGTCCGAAGGATGGATGTGCGTGGTTGCTGTTCTTTGTCCTTCATCGATTGGCTCTTGTTGGTTCGTTGCTCGTTGCTTGGTCGGTGTCCCTCTCTCGTGTGAGAGCTTCATCATCTTCATCTCTTGTCGTTGTGTGAGAGAGCGAGAGAGATTGGAGTGGAAGAGAGATGGGAGACGATCCTCTTGATCGTGATGCTCGCATCAAGCTCTCGATTGGCACCAAGAACCGAGGCGATGCTGATGGCCAACTCAACGACACTATGGGCTTGGCGTTCGACCATCATCGAGGTCTCTTGCTCGTCGTTGATACCTACAATCATCGAGTACAAGTATTCTTGGGTGATGATGGCTCGTTCGTGTCCAAGTTCGGCTCGAGAGGCGACCAAGCAGGCCAGCTCAAGGATCCATGGAGCCTTGCGATCGATCACGATCATGATCGCATCCTCATCGGTGATTACGGAAATCATCGAGTACAATCATGGTCATTGAGCGAGCAATCGTTCTTGTCGTGCATTGGCCAGTACGGATCAGGAGATCTCGAGTTCAACTATCCTCAAGGCATTGCGATCGACAAGCATCATTGTCGCATCATCATCGCCGATACCAACAACCATCGATTGGTGTTCTTGTCGTCGGTCGATCTCTCGTTCTTGTTCGAGATCGCTATAGAAGGACCTGATCCAGGCGAGTTCTTTTATCCATCTTTCATTGCGATCGATGATGATCGACATCGAATCATCGTCTGTGATACCGACAATCATGATGTGCAAGTATTGTCGCTGATCGATGGCTCGTTCTTGTTCAAGTTCGGCTCTCTTGGCGATCAACCATGCCAATTCACGTCCCCTCAAGGAGTATGCATCGATAATCAAGGCCGAATCATCGTCGCCGACGCCGGGAACAATCGATTGCAATCGTTCACTCACGAAGGCCATCACATCTCGTCCTTCGATTGCGGCAGCGAGTACCCATCGGGAGTTGCGTTCGACAAGCATCGAGGTCTTATCGCCTTCACGGCAGGCAATCGAGTGCATGTGATTGGAGCCAATCAATGGCTTGCCGACACGTTCACATGGCGACCAGATCTCCATCGATATGCTCCATCATCGATCAAGCAAGCGGTCTTGACGATGACGATGATTCGATCGCTAGTCGATGAGTCTGTGTTGTCGATGATTCCGAACGAGCTCTTGTTCGAGATCTTCTCGTATCTTTGATGCTGGCGATGGACAGCATCGCTGACATATCCCCTCACCAATCCGACACAGCACTGGCAAATCAAGGCATCAGACAAGACTCTCTCTCTCTCTCTCTCTCTCTCTCTCTCTCTCTCTCTCCTTTCTCTCATATGAATTGAATCAACCAATCCCAAGCAATCCCTCTTTCCAATGCAATGCAATACAATCTTCTTTCGTTCATAACATGATGTCGATTGGAAGGGGCAAACAAATTCGAGCATCATCAAGAAGAGGCTTATGTGGGGCTTGGGGTATGAGGTGCTGTTCTTTGTTCCTTCATCGATTGGCTCTTGTTGGTTCGTTGCTCGTTGCTTGGTCGGTGTCCCTCTCTCGTGTGTGAGAGCTTCATCTCTTGGTTCTGCAGGTTGGAGTTTGACAACATCTCATTGTCGTTGTGTGAGAGATTGGATTGGAAGAGAGATGGGAGACGGTACTCTTGATCGTGATGCTCGCATCAAGCTCTCGATTGGCACCAAGCAACAAGGCAATGGTGATGGCCAACTCAACGACACTATGGGCTTGGCGTTCGACCATCATCGAAGTCTCTTGCTCGTTATCGATGACAGCCGAGTACAAGTATTCTCGTGTGACGATGGCTCGTTCGTGTCCAAGTTCAGCGAGAGAGGCAACCAACCAGGCCAGCTCAAGGATCCATATGGCCTTGCGATCGATCACGATCATGATCGCATCCTCATCACTGATACCGGAAATCATCGAGTGCAATCATGGTCATTGAGCGAGCAATCGTTCTTGTCGTGCATTGGCCAGGGAGATCTCGAGTTCAACTATCCTCAAGGCATTGCGATCGACAAGCATCATCATCGCATCATCATCGCCGATACCGACAACCATCGATTGGTGTTCTTGTCGTCGGTCGATCTCTCGTTCTTGTTCTCCATCGGCAAGCGAGGATCTCAGCCTGGAGAGCTCAATTGGGCATCTTTCATTGCGATCGATGATGATCGACATCGAATCATCGCCTCTGATATCATTCACAATCGAGTGCAAGTATTGTCGCTGATCGATGGCTCGTTCTTGTTCGAGTTCGGCTCTCAAGGCGATCAACCAGGCCAATTCACGTCTCCTCAAGGAGTGTGCATCGATAATCAAGGCCGAATCATCGTCGCCGACGCCGGGAACAATCGATTGCAATCATTCACTCACGAAGGCCATCACATCTCATCGTTCGATTGCGGTCGCGCCAGGCCATGGGCAGTTGCATTCGACAAGCATCGAGGTCTTATCGCCTTCTCGACGAGCAATCGAGTGCATGTGATTGGAGCCAATCAATGGCTTGCCGACACGTTCACATGGCGCGTGGATCGTCATCGATATGCTCCATCATGGATGAAGCAAGCCATCTCGACGATGACGATGATTCGATCGCTGGTCGATGAGTCATCGGCGATGTCGATGATTCCGAACGAGCTCTTGTTCGAGATCTTCTCGTATCTTTGATGCTTGGTAGAAAGCCTCGACACCAACCATCCATCGATATCAATCTATCAATCAACCAATCCCGTCTCAGACCTTCATCCATCGATATATTCGTTTCAATTGGATAGATAGATAAGATATGTGGAGGGTTACTGTTCTTTCATTCGCTTGGCTGCCTGCTCCATCACACAACCTCTCCCTCACACACTCTGCCAATGGGGATCACCATGGGAGTTACCCCGCTTCGAGGCGTGCTGATACTATGGCTGCTATGCTGCTCGAGCGTCCTGGCCGTGCGGGTGGTCGCCAACGACGATCCGCGATACGAGCAGTCGACGTGGAACTGCACCACGCTGCTGCGCACGCCTCTCGCGAGCGACGCATCGAACATGCCTGTCGTCGTGTGGGAGCGCTACAACTGTACCGGACACGGACCTCGATTCTGGGATCTCCCGATCGGCGGCCGATTGACGGGCGACAGCGATCTGTCGCGAGTGCCACGACCCAAGCAGTGGAAGGTCGGCCCGATGGTCTTCAATGTCATACGCGCCAATCTCTCGGTAGCTGGCATACAAGTGCGCCCTGCTGCTGCTTCCCGCAGCGCCCCCAACATGCTGCAGGTTCGATTACGCTCGATGAATCACTCGATAATTCAGTTCGAGTCGAATCGGTTCTGGGTCAATAGATATAGGTGGAGAGCGTGTGTTTGAGATTGTTGATATTGAGATTGTATGCACGATGGTCGTTGAATGTCCAGACTGTTCCACAGATGGCGGCTGCTGTACCGAATGCGATTGCAGGCATCAATGGCGGGTATGTATCCCGCGAGTACTCATCGATACCTATCATATGTACACCTGCAAATTGACAACGTGATGACTGGCTGGCTGGCTGGATTGATTCGATCGCTGCCTGTAAACGAGGACAGGTACTTTTGGCGGCTGGACTCGAGTAGCTTCATCGACGACGTCTGCCGCTGGAAGACTCGCAAGGAGGCCGAGACGCCCGTGAGCGACTCGAATCCCAACTACGGCGTTGGCGATTGCTTGTTGATCGTCGACGGACAGGTTCTCTCGAACAACTGCAACTTTACGCGCGGCTACAATGTACCGACGGCGCTCGTGCTCAATGGCACTTCGTCGTACATTATCAATATGAACAAGGCCGGCAAGCTTCCGAGCTCGGTGCAGAATGCCATCGGCTCGGGTCCGAACCTCGTCAGCTGGTCATCGAGCTCGAATTCGACCTATGCCAATGTGCCCAGCGACGACGAGAACGTCAACAAGTACTCGCACGCTGCCAACACGGCGGTCGGGCTCATTGCCCCATCTCCCGCCACCGACCCGAACTTTGTCGAGACGCTGGTGCTTGTCACAGCGGATGGTCATGATGGTTGCAAGTACGCGTGTGGGCGTGTGCATGTGCGAGTTCGTTGGCGAGGACGATCGATTGACTCGAGGAATGTCGCTCGACACGTGTGCGCACACAGGTTCACGGATCCTACGTGTGGCATCACCGCTGAGCCAATGGCCTTCTTCATGAAGGACTTTCTCAAGGTACGTTTCGTAGCAGAGAGGTTTTCGGAGGGAGTTTCGTGGTCTCACGAATGTTCGAGGTACGCTGCGCGATGACAGACCGTGCAGGCGATGGAGATGGACCAAGGCGGCTCGTCGACCATGTGGGTCGCTGGCCAGCCGAACAACGGCGTCGTCAACAACTCGAACGCCCCCAATCCGCCACCCACCAATCCTCGCAACATTTACGACGCCCTCTTTATCACGTTCTCTACAACCACGGCCGCCACCTCGTTGCCATCGTCGCGGTCCTAGGCCCATTGATGCTGGGAGTGTCGTTTCATCAATCAATCAAGCAAGCAATCATCCATTCATCGATCGATCAATCAATCGATTCCCCTGATCTGCTTTACTGACAACCACATGAGAGGACGAGAGCGAGAGGGCCATAAGGAAGTGTGAGGGAGTGCATACAACAACAACAACAGCAGCAGCAGAAGAATCTTCTGATATTTATGGCGACGGGGGGACCGTTCGAGGTATTAACATTGGAGCGCGCTGATTGGCTGCCGAGCCAACCAATCAGCGCGAGGCCGCTACCTCTTCTTGCTCTTCTTGTTGCTGCTGCTGCATCACGCTGCATTACTCGCTGCTTGCCTTGTTGATGCTGCGCCACCTCCGCGTCGGTCTCTCATCCGCTCGTCTCGCTATCTCGTTCGTGGTCTCTCGATCATCGTTCTCACGCTCGCTCTCAGCCATGGCTACATCGACTGCCTCGGATGCCGCTGCTGCTGCCACCACCGCAGCCGCCGACGAGTACATTACCGGCTCGTGCAACTGTGGCAGCCTCAAGTACCGCGCCAAGCTGCCGCCGCTCTACTCGGGCTTCTGCCACTGCAAGGTATCGTGCCATTGCGCCAGCGTGTCATCGATTCAGCGCCGCCCCTTCGAGGCCTGAATGTCCGTGCGTATGCGCGCGTGCATATCCTACGCACACACACAGTTCTGCCGAGCCTCGTCAGGAGCTCCGTTTGCAGCCATTCTCGCGTTCGGAGAGGCAGCTATCGAGTGGTATGGGCGTCACGCTCTCGTTTACGTGCCATTGTCGTGTGCATGACACGTGAGCGCCCGCGCGCGTAGGGTCGAGTCGTCGACAATGGCCAAGTACGCGTCGGCTCCCGCGTGTGATCGCGTGTTCTGCAACCACTGCGGCACCAACATGTGCAACAACATCAAGTCCCTCAAGTATGTCTCGTTGCATATGGGAACCATCAAGGTACGTGCCTTGCCCAACGCTGTGCGTGCGAGCCATGAGCGCCGCATCTCACGTCAGAACGCGCTCTCTCTCAAACAGGAGGGCGACCCCAAGATGAAGCCCTCGGTGCACATCAATCTCGAGTCGAAGGCCGACTATTACCAGCTGCCCGATGATGGCTTGCCGCGCTACCAAGCCTTCCCGGTCGCAGACGCCGAGGCTCTCAAGGCCAAGACTGGAGGAGAGTATTCCAAGAAGCCAGACGCTGGCGATGCCGCCGCCTCCGAGTAGATCGATCTCGGCACACGCCACGATACCTCACACGCTGAGGATGAGACACAGTCCTGTTGGTGTTGCGTTGGATGGGTCTGTGAGGATCATCTTGCGTTGGGTTCGGTCGATATCGAGGAACAATATACGCGCATGAGGGTTCGGATACCCGAGCCCCCCGAGCAATGTCGCTGAAGCTGCCTGTCTGCCTGCTGTGGCGCCATTCGCTTGCTCGCTCTCGCTCGCTCGCACGCCTCACTCCCCCCTGGCGAGCCCTCAATCGACCACCATGCGTTCGCTCTCGATGCTGCTCGCGACCATCGTGGTTCTCGTGAACCTCTCGTGTCGCGACGCCGCGGCACAGGCGCAGTCGTGCTGTCCGTATTCGTGTCCTCCTCCAGGCTACGAGAACTGCCCGACGGGCCTGTCGTGCTGCGTCTCGATGCCGAATTGGAACGGCTACAACTGGGGCTCGTGCTACAACACATCGCAATACGTGTGCAGCAGCTGCCCCGTCTACAATCCGAACCATCCAGTCAACACGCTGTGCCCGATCGACCAGCCCATGTGCTGCGGCTCGTGTCTCTCGCCCAAGGACTACCAATGCTGCCCGCCACCCACGACGCCCGGCTACCAATACCCATGTCTGATCAATGCTACGTGCTGCGGTGGAACCTGCTGTGATGCGGGCCTTACGTGCGAGCTTGGGCAGTGCGTCTCGGCTGTCGCTCGAATCGAGCCTCCGCTCGACGAGCCTTCTCGACGCAAGGTACCGCTGCTGTGCACACCAGAGCGCGACACGTACACTCTCTCACGATGACTCATACTGACTAGCGTTCACGCAGATTGCTCTCGTTTGAACGAGCTGCATCGACCCTCCCTCGATCACGTAGTTCAATGCGGCCCTTGATGCCTCAACGAATGGCGTTACAGTCTCTCTCTCTCTCTCTCTCTCTCTCTCTCTCACTCCTATGTTGATCAGCGATTGCGCGTTGTAGAAATGTAGGCAGATCAAACAAAGAAGTCAGGGTTTAAAAGTCAAGCTCGACGACTCCTCAAGCACGGCGGTGCAAGAAGGAGCTCGACGGAGGAATGTCGGGACAGCTGGCGAGCGCCATCTGCAGTTGCGCAAGCGCTCCGTCATGCGGACCCCAGGTTCCAGTGTTGGCGCTCTCGAACACGCATTGGGCAGCGAGGTTTGTGGTTGTCAAGGCGCACGAGAGGGAGATTGCTACACACACACAGGGAGACTCTGTGAATCACGTAATCGTGTGTGCCGCAGATGGTGCATCGTAGGACCACGCACTCTTGATTCTCTGTGTGGCCTTCCAATAGCATACATCGCCACCGGGCTGTACGTTTGGCGCGCATTCTCCGTCGCCAGGCAAGGAGTACCATGTTCCATATTGTGGATACGAATTCAACTTGCTGCACTGGCCGTAGCGAGGAATCGACCAGTTTACGCGCCTGCTCTCAACGAGATGATGTAGCGTTAGCGGGAGCATTGCTTGAGCGGTGCAGTGATTCTCGTACCGACCGACGTTGGGGTTGCTATATCCGAAGCAACTACCATCGTTACAGAATCTACACATGAGAGCGAGCGAGTGTGAATTCAGAGGCATTGATTGGATTGATGATTGGATTGGATTAATGAGAGCGTACGTGTATTGAGAGAAGGTGTCGTTCAAGGTTACGGTCCAGAGCGACACGAGCGACGTGGTGTTGAGCTGTACGCGAGGTACCACGCTGCAAATGTATTGTACATCGCCTCGAAGATCGGCCTACGAGCAGGCAAGACAGTGCACCACCAATGTGATTAGCGATTGCTCTTGGCGCAGTAGTATGGCCTCGCGTGGGAGAAGGAGAGCCACGCACAGTGTTGTGGTTCGTGAGCGAGTAGTCCTCCGAGTGCAGTCGAACCATGGTGACATTGACGATCTGGCTCGTGCTGCTCGGACACTGAAAGCCAGTCGGCGTCATGCACACGGGAGGCGGCTCGAATGGCGTCGAGTCATTCCACTGAGATACGGCCGTGGCATTGAATGTGATGTTGAACACGAAGCCCATCACGATCGAGTAGACGGTGTCGTAGCGACCCGGATTACCTTGCAAATGTGCAAGGTTCGCTGTGGCGGATTGATTGGCACGTGTCATGTGTCGTCAGCATCATCGCGGTGTTGGAGGAGTTCTACTTCTTCGCCCTCACGCTCTGGGATGCCGTGAGGTTCAGTGCACGTACCTTGCGAGGCACGAAGCGGCAGGCGCGACTCGTGATCGATCACCAGCTCGGCTGTTTGTGACGAGGGGTCTCGGTACACATCGACAACACGACCGGATTCGATCACCGTTCGAGAGTGTCGGTATCTGGACCACCACTGTACAAACTACAGCAGCGAGTATAAACCTGATAGTTAGATGGTGTTCGCGTCATTCTCGACATGGCTCGTTAGATATGAAATGACGAAGTCGACATATATGAAAGAGCGCGAGAGAGTGACGCACGTCGAGCGGCATCGGAGGAACAGCGCACACGCCAGCAAACCACGACAGCCGCATTCCGCGTGATTGTTGGACCGCCACCGCCACCGTGACGTCCGAGTTCTTGAGCACCATCGCGACCGACGAGCGATTGTTGGCGGCATCGTAGAATACCTCGCCGACACCGTGGTATATGGCAGGCGAGCCGAGCGAGATCGGAGGCGATTCGTTCGGCAGCTCGGCTTGGTGTTCAAAGCGACCACGCACATCGATGGTGGCCTGCCAACTCGGCGCAAGCCACGAAGCAGACGCTGCACAGTCGATAGCCGACACCAACAACAGTACGGCCACGACCACGGCCACGAGCGAGCGACCGAAACGCATTGGCTGAGCCGAGCGTGTGACGGAATGCACGACGGAGGGCGGCAACAACTGAACAGCAGAGCGCGGGAGCAGGCGGACATTTCGTTGGAGCACGCGACCTGCCTCTATATTTGGCTGGGGGACGAGAAATGCCACAATAGAGCAGTGTAAGCTCAAGTGCGTTTGGTTGCTTGTGTTGATGTTGTTCTTTCAACAAGCTCCGAATTCACGCGCTGTTGTTGTGGTAGTGATTGAAAGTTTGAGCGTTGAGTTCATTGAGGAATGATGATTCAACATCGATCAAACACATGGCGAGCAAGTTTGCGAGCCATAGCCTGGCGCGCAAAACTGTGATGGACATGGTTGACACACGCCATTGACTGAGAACGTGTTCGGCTCGCATGGAGTGCACGAATCTCGATTCGTTGTCGGCTGTATGCACACACAACACAGTATCTCAATCAATCAATCGCTCTCACAAACTCTCTCTCTCTCTCTCTCAATTGATATGTTTCACTCGAACAACGAACCTCAGAACCAGCAGAACAGCGATAGCACTCGCACATGCCAGCAAAGTTCGAGTACGTGCCACTTGGGCATGGAGTGCACTTGCTCGAGTGTGTGCTGAACTGGCCCGCAGGACATGTCACACATGATCCCATGCCATTGGGCTCGGTACCGCACGAACACTCGGCGACACCCGAGCAAAAGGTCGAGCCAGGCGAGGTGGCGCTCGGACATGGCTGGCACGCGAGGCCGTTGGGCGAGAAGGTGCCGATGGGACAGAGCACGCAGCGCGTGTGGGTACTGTCGACCTCCGAGCCGGCGTTGCAAGGAGTGCAAGCGACCGCTCCAGCTGCCGACGAAACCAAGCCATTGGGACATGGTCGGCATGGCCCATCGTCAGGAGAGTAGGTGCCAGGCAAGCACAGCTGACATCCCGATTGAGTGGCGTTGGCCTCGGTGCCCGCACCGCATGAGTCACAAGCACATGCCCCAGGACGAGACGAGATCTCGTTCGATGGACATCGTTGACAGTTGCTCTCGGAGGTCGAATAGTATCCAGGCATGCAGTACCGGCATCCAGTATCAGTGGCATTCGCCTCGAGGCCGCAGCCGCATTGATCACACTCGATCGCTCCAGGCAAGCTCGAGATCGTGCCTATTGGGCATCGTTGACATGGCCCATCGTCCGACGAGAAGAAGCCAGGCAAGCACAGCTGGCATCCCGATTGAGTGGCGTTGGCCTCGGTGCCCGCACCGCATGAGTCACAGTAACATGATCCACTACCAAGAGAGATCTCGTTCGACGGACATCGTTGGCACTTGCTCTCGGAGGTCGAATAGTATCCAGGCATGCAGTACCGGCATCCAGTCTGAGTGGCATTCGCCTCGAGGCCGCAGCCGCATTGATCACACTCGATCGCTCCAGGCAAGCTCGAGATCGTGCCTATTGGGCATCGTTGACATGGCCCATCGTCCGACGAGAAGAAGCCAGGCAAGCACAGCTGGCATCCCGATTGAGTGGCGTTGGCCTCGGTGCCCGCACCGCATGAGTCACAGTAACATGATCCACTACCAAGAGAGATCTCGTTCGACGGACATCGTTGGCACTTGCTCTCGGAGGTCGAATAGTATCCAGGCATGCAGTACCGGCATCCAGTCTGAGTGGCATTCGCCTCGAGGCCGCAGCCGCATTGATCACACTCGATCGCTCCAGGCAAGCTCGAGATCGTGCCTATTGGGCATCGTTGACATGGCCCATCGTCCGACGAGAAGAAGCCAGGCAAGCACAGCTGGCATCCTGATTGAGTGGCGTTGGCCTCGGTGCCCGCACCGCATGAGTCACAGTAACATGATCCACTACCAAGAGAGATCTCGTTCGACGGACATCGTTGGCAGTTGCTCTCGGAGGTCGAATAGTATCCAGGCATGCAGAACTGACATCCAGTATCAGTGGCATTCGCCTCGAGGCCGCAGCCGCATTGGTCACACTCGATCGCTCCAGGCAAGCTCGAGATCGTGCCTATTGGGCATCGTTGACATGGCCCATCGTCCGACGAGAAGAAGCCAGGCAAGCACAGCTGGCATCCTGATTGAGTGGCGTTGGCCTCGGTGCCCGCACCGCATGAGTCACAGTAACATGATCCACTACCAAGAGAGATCTCGTTCGACGGACATCGTTGGCAGTTGCTCTCGGAGGTCGAATAGTATCCAGGCATGCAGAACTGACATCCAGTATCAGTGGCATTCGCCTCGAGGCCGCAGCCGCATTGGTCACACTCGATCGCTCCAGGCAAGCTCGAGATCGTGCCTATTGGGCATCGTTGACATGGCCCATCGTCCGACGAGAAGAAGCCAGGCAAGCACAGCTGGCATCCTGTCTGAGCAGCATTCGGCTCGGTGCCGGGGCCACACGAGTCACAGGCACATGCTCCCTTGACGACGCTGATCTCGTTCGATGGACATGTCGAGCACGCGCGTCCGTTCGAAGAGTAGGTGCCTGGCTTGCAAGGCTCGCACATGGTGTGGTTGAGGTTGGGTTGCGTGCCACAACCGCATGGCTCACACGACGATGCATTCGAGTTGGTCGAGATGGTTCCTGGAGGACAGCTCTCGCACACACCAACGCTGTTGCGGTACTGTCCTGGTTGGCAAGGACATTGACCATTGGGGCATGGAGTGCATGAGCATTGTCCAAAGCTCGTCGTTGTTGTTCCCTGTTCAGCGAGAGTGGATAGAGATGGGCGAGTGAGTGAGATGAGTGACTCTCACTCGGCGGTCTTGAGCGTACCACAGGACAGTTGATGCATCCACTGGTGGGCGATGGACCATACGTTCCGAGCGGACACAAGCGACACGAGACTCCTTGCGTCGATCCAACGCCGCATGGTTGAGACAAGAGAGTGCTGCATTGCTTGCACGATGTGGCTCCCGCTGTGGTCGATATCAAGCCATCAGGGCATTGCTTGCATGGGCCGTTGTCAGCCGAGTACGTTCCCACGGGACACAGCTCGCACAAGGTGGCGTTCGGCGAGCCCTGCGTTCCAGCGCCGCAAGGCTGACACGAACACGAGCCACTGTTCGGTGTGATGGTGCCAGCGAGGCACGGCAGGCACTTGGTGCCGCTCGAGTATGAGCCAGGAGCACACGCAACGCAAGTGTTGCCTGGCACGCCATTCATTGGCTCGTAGCCACACTTGCAAGGTGCTGCGGCGGTAGTGCTGACAGTGGCGGTATCGACGAGATCGTCGCGAGGGAGGATCGAGATCTTGTGCGTCAGCGCAGCATCAACGCCATCGAATGGGCACGTCACAACGATAACGACCGAGATCACCATCAGCACAACGACCAACGCATGCTGCAGCGATCGAAGCTCGTATCGATGGTTGAGTGGCTTCATCATGGTGATGATGGCGCGACTGTGAGAGAGAGAGAGAGAGAGAGAGAGAGAGATAGCTGTCCGAGGGTGACAGTGACAGTGAGATATCGTGATGGTGATGGCGCGACTGAGAGAGAGAGCGAGAGAGAGATAGCTGTCCGAGGGTGATAGGGAGTTTGTGTTTGAGCGACGGAACGTTCGTGCGACTATTCGGTCGATTCGCACAAGCCACATATCATCTCTCACACTCGCTCTCGCTCTGTCGATCTCATTTCTCACTCACTCTCATATCAGCTCGACATGTCTCAATGGTCATCGAGCTTATTCATATTCGAAGGCTCGATACCTGATGAGCTCTTGACGGTGATACTCTCGTTCTTGGTGCCCTCTTGTCGTCGAGACGGCGCTCGCGCATGGCGTGCTGCCGTGCTCGACTTGGTGCACGCCAGCAGCGTCAACCATCGCTGGTATCGCGTGGCGAATGATCCATCGATTTGGTGGCCGCTCGTCGAACACCACGCTCACGATGCCGAGGTGGCGGCCATGATCGAGCAGCATCACGCTCACATTGGCCGATCGCCATCGCTCTCGCGGTATGCAGTGCAGTCGGTGTTCGAGCTCCTCGCTCCGAAGCGCATCGCGGCAACCATCTTCATGTCCAAGAGCAACATGGCTGCGGGCCGATGGAAGCGAGAGCTCGGCAGCCACCACTATGGCGAGATCGCGAGAAGCTGCTCGTCAGGCTCTTGGATCGTGAGCAGCGACTGGAGCGAAATGTGTGTCTGGCAGATGATGCCACACGCGAGCGCCAAGCGACACACGAGCTCGAGCGTCGGTGCAACAAAGAAGCTCCCTTCTCGCTTGCAACTGCGAATGGTGCTCCAAGTGCGCGAAAAGCACGTCATGGCGATCAACAACGACGGTGTCCTTGCCATCGGGTACGACTCACAAGCAAAAGAGATAGATTGAGACAGAGCCACCACCAATATACTGATACTGATGATGACGATGCATCACTGCGACCTACAAACAGCGGCGAGCACAAGATCGGGTTCGTTGATGCAGCGAGCGGCAGAGGATTGACGATTCATGTGATCGAGCACAATCTGCTGCCGCCACCAGTGAGTGTCACGATCTCGCCGCTCACCATCGACCCCCTCGATCCAACGGGGCTCGAGAGAGTGTGTTGGATCGTGGCGATCTATCCCGACCAATCTGTTCGGTCTTGGCGAGTTCGCGTGACTGCACCTCGAGCAAGCGCACCCACTGAATCATCGGAGCCGGTTGAGCCTCCCATTCAAATCGGGCCGATCGTGAATGCTCCTCGCGATCGCAAGGAAGCAACGACCTATGCCGAGCAGGTTACGTTGGCAGCAGTCGAGGCAGCCACTGCTCCGCGCATCAATGCCTTGATTCCGTTCCAACGACGCGACGGCTCGCCGTCGGTGGCGTGTCTCGTGTACGACTCGGCTCGCAGAGCCGTGCTCGCATGGGACTTGCGCCGATCTCACCGTCAACATATCACGATCGCGAGCGATGCAACGACTGGTTGCTGCGCACTCGAGTACCACAGTCCATTCGTCGTGACTTGGTCAGGCCACAACGTTCATCTCTGGCACGAGTCGGAGATTGTCGAAGAGCTCGAACGGGCGGCTCACAGCTCCGACGCTCGTCCAGAAGGACTCGTGGACCTCATGATTCCGTCACTCGAGCTCCGTGCCGCCAGTCCAGTGTCGACGGTCGCATGCAATCAACATGTGCTGCTGATCGGCCATCGTAGTGGCCTCATCACTGCGTGGTCCGTGCCATCGTCGCATACTTCTGCCGCTGACATCAGCAGCACCAGTAGCAGCGGTGCCAAGGAGCTCTGCCAACTGGGACAAGTTCATCGAAAGCCAATCATCGAGTTGCGGCTGCTCGAGGATTGCGAGTTTGCGTGCTCGATCGCAGAGGACTGCGAGCTTCGGTTGTGGAGTTTGAGCTCTGGCAAGTGCGTGTGCTCGTTCAAAGAGCTCTCGGGACTCTCGGCGCAATTGGCTCCCTTCTCGTTGGTGGTGTGCCAAGGACAAGACGTGGTGCTGCACGACTTTCTCAACGTCTTGCCCATCTCGAGACTCATGCCATCACAAGCGCTACAACCATCCGCCGCCACAACGACGTACCAACACCAACAGCAGCAAACCTCCACTGCAATGCTCCCCGAAAGCAGCATCGTCTTGCAACAACCACCACTACCGACGACCGCGACTGTCATCAACAACGACCCCAACCACGAGAGCAACGACAACAACAACGACGACGACGACGACTTTTCGCTGTCGATGCTGACGGACTGCACCAAGGAGCTTGAACACGAGGGTGAGCACGATCGCTACAACCACGACCAAAGCCACAAGTACCTTGTTTCTGGAGACTATCGTGATGTGATCGAATCCGAGGAGGAAGCGGCACGCTTGTTCGAGCGCCAAGAGGGACGTGGCCCTTCGTGTACGATGACGCGCGGTGTAATTTGGGGGATAGTGGGCGTGAGTGTCGTTAACTTGGTGATCTTTATTACGGCCGTGGTGGCAATCACCTTCTTGTACGGCCAGACCACAATCGTTGTCTTCATCATCGTATTCATGATGGCGTCCGTCATTGGCGTGACCTCCATGTTTTTTTGCGGAGTTGTACGGGCACTCAGCTATTCCCAACAACATCGTACGTCAGCCAGAGAGCAGCTCCGTGAGGAGGCTGGTGTTGTTGTTGCCACGTGGTAGCGATCTCTCTCTCTCTCTCTCGTGTGATTACGTGCGTTATCAGATATGTTTACGACTGTGTGTTTCGCGCCACTCTCAAACTAAACAAAGCCTCGATCTCCTTTACTCATCTTCCGCGCATCACTCACTCACTCACTCACTCACTCACTCACTCACTCACTCACTCACTCACTCACTCACTCACTCACTCACTCACTCACTCACTCACTCACTCACTCACTCACTCACTCACTCACTCACTCACTCA
>Ga0209935_1001759_pt1 | contig 31125 bp, 30 predicted proteins | sample ThiBio_1000_plan_2_FD_183958 | JGI IMG/M metagenome (GOLD analysis project Ga0209935, IMG submission 183958) | Wastewater bioreactor microbial communities from Cape Town, South Africa - Thiocy_cont_1000_plan (SPAdes) | ecosystem: Engineered > Bioreactor > Thiocyanate-remediating >...
CAAATGACCTTCCAATAACTCCCAATGCCTCTCGCTGATGTCGTGACGATGATAGGCGGCTTCTTTCGATGCGGGCATCATCCTTTCCTTTTACCACTTACTCACATCTCGTGACGACACTATTTAGAACGGAGAGGTGGCGGGGGAATCGGCGCTCCCGCCGAAGCGGGAGCGCACGAAAGGAAATCCCGGAAACCTTACGGCTTCGTGGTGTAGCTCATCGCGTAATCGAAGAGCTCTTCGTCCTTGAAGAAGCGCTTCAACTCGATTTCCGCGTTCTCCGGGCTGTCGGAGGCATGGGCCACGTTCACCATCACGTCGACACCGAAGTCGCCGCGGATCGTGCCCTTGTCGGCCTTCTTGGAGTCCGTGGGTCCGAGCAACGTGCGCACGCGCTCGACGGCATTGTCACCGGCGACGGCGAGGCCGACCACGGGCGACGACTGCATGAAGGCAACGATCTCGGGGAAGAACGGCTTCGAGGCGAGGTGGGCATAGTGTTCGTTGAGCACTTCGGAGCTCAGGCGGAAAAGCTTGCATCCGCGGATCTGAAAACCAGCCTCCTCGAAACGCTTGATGACCTCGCCAACCTTGCGGCCAGTCACACAATCGGGTTTGAGAAGAATGAGAGATGTTTGCATCGGCGCGGAAGTCTATCCGCCCGCCCGCACTCGGGAAGGAGAATTTTTCTGGAGCTTCCGGTCAGGACAATCCCTGCTCGCCTGTGATGAAGTCGGGATAGGCCGCTCCCGAGTGCTCGGTAAAGTCGAGTCCGAGGTCCTGCTCGTCCTCGCTGGCCCGCAGTCCCACGATCTTGTCGATAAGGAAGAATCCGACGAACGAAGCTCCAAATGCCGCCGCCGTGATGCTGGCCACCCCCAGCGTCTGGATGCCGAGCTGATGCGGGGAAAACCCGGCTTGGTTGAAAATCGCCACCGACAGGATGCCCCACCAGCCGCAGAAGAGATGCACCGGCACCGCGCCTACCGCGTCGTCGATCCGCAGCCGCTCAAGCAGCAGCGAGCCAAAGGTCGCGATCACCCCGGCCACGAGCCCGATCACCACCGCCGAGGCGGGTGAAACGATGTTGCAGTTGGCCGTGATGCCGACCAGCCCGCCCAATGCGCCATTGATCGTCATCCCCAGGTCGGGCCGTCCCTGGTGCAGCCACATGGCAAACATCCCTGCGATCGCTCCCGCCGCCGGGGCGATCGTCGTATTGACCGCGATGCGGCCGATGTTGGCATCACCAAGCAGCGTGGAACCGGGGTTAAAGCCATACCAGCCGAGCCAGAGAATGAAGACGCCGAGCGTGGCCAGCGGCATGTTGTGGCCGCTCACGAGGTTTGCCGTCCCGTCGGGCTTGAATCTCCCAATGCGCGGACCCACCACGAGGACGCCCGCCAGGGCCGCCGCTCCCCCGATGGAGTGAACCACGCTTGATCCGGCGAAATCCAGGTACCCGAGCTGTTCCAGCCAACCCTTGCCGCCGCCATAGCCAAAGGCCTCTCCGAAGCTGCCCCAGGCCCAGTGCCCGATCACCGGGTACAGCACTCCCGTGATGAGCGCGGTGAAGATCAGGTAGCCGACGAATTTCGTCCGCTCCGCCATCGCGCCGGAGATGATCGTCGCCGCCGTGCCGCAGAAGACGAGCTGGAAGAACCAGAACGACCACAGCATCTCGTTGGACGGTACGTCGGAGATCCAGAACGGTCCCGTTCCGAACAGACCGGCCACCGAGTGACCAAACATCAGCCCGAAGCCGAGGAACAGGAAACACAGTGTGCCTACGCAGAAGTCCAGGAAGTTCTTCATGCAGATGTTGATCGCGTTCTTGGCCCGAGTGAATCCCAGTTCCAGCATGCAAAATCCCGCCTGCATGAAGAAGACCAGCGCCGCCGTGAGTACGATCCACACTGCGTTCACGCTTGTCTGTGTTGACTCATCCTTTGCTGCTGTGGCGGTTTCCGGTGCGGGCGGAGCCGCTGCGAGCTTTGCCTCCAGCTCTTTCAGGCGCGATTCCAGCGCGCTTACATCGGGCGCGACAGCTGTTGCCGGGGCCGCACCCGTCTTGACGAGGGTCTTTTCGATGCCTCCGATCCTGCGCAGGATTTCATTCGAGTTGTCGAGCAGTGTCGCCTGGCTCTTTTCGCTCCGCTGCATGAAGGTTTCCATGGCGGGCTGCGGGCCGGGCGTCGCGTCCTGGGCGGTCAGCCCGGCGACGCCGAGGGCAAGGGCGGCGAGGATGGCATGCGGGTGTTTCATGAGTCGAATGTGTTGAGAAATTCCGAGCTGAGCGCGTCGCGCTTGCCGCGGTTCGGGACGTAATCGAGGATCGCCAGCCCGAGGCGCCGCGCGTCGTCGCGCTTGAGTTCGCCGTTGATCGGCGTCGTCTCCTTGCTCATGGCCCGCTGGATCAGCTTGGCCGCCTGGGCCTGCCCTGTCACCCGGCTGAGCAGCCCGGTCACGATTTTCTCAAATTCCGCCCTCTTCATCATGGGCGATGTTTCACTGGTAGTTTGCAGGGTCTGCGCTGTCCCGACCGATGCGAGCACGGGCGGATTGGCTGACGTACCTGTCGGGCTCGGCAGCATCTCCAGCTCCATTAGCAGCCGCGTCGCCCTCGCGGCGACGAGATCGATGTCTGCGCTCGGGGTCAGGAGCACCGAGAGCCGGGTGTTTCCCCGCGAGAGAATCAGCAGGCGGAAGTTCTCAAACCCCGCGCAGATCTGCCACAGCGGGCGATCCACGCTTTCGTAACCAGACACGAGATGGTTCACGCGCGCGGCGAAATTCCCCACCCGCTCGTCGGAGTACGGCAGATCGTGGTTCATTACCAGCCCGCCTGTTTGCAGGCACGAGCCGGAGACTCCCGGTTGGGAGTACAGGTCTGCGAGATTCTTGCGAAGAGCGTCGGGTGTTACAGCCATGCGACTCTCCGGCTAGTTCAGGTCATTCAGGATCTGGCCGACCCCCTGATGCGCCCGGGTCAGAAGAATGACAGTCTCTCCATTCTTGGCATACCGGTAGGAGCTTTGCCGCCCGGCCTCCGTGATCGAGACAAACTCCGGCGAACCTGTCATCAGAAGCGATGAAAACTCATCCAGGTAGTCCTTGAGGTAATCCGCTTCGTAAATGACCATGCGCGCCTCTTCCTGGTGTTCCGGTTCGAACACTGGAGCGCAAGCCGACGTGATCTCCTTGTTCGGCCCGAGGCGGATTCGGATCGTCTCCTTGACCGAGAGTAGTCCCTGACTCATCGCGTGGCCGGAAGCAGCTTCCATGCCACGCGATTTTATTGGGTTTTTCGGACCTAGAGAATGGCAGCCGCCAGACGCGGCAGAAGCTCATCAATATTGACGCGTTCCTGTTGCATGGAATCGCGATGACGCAGCGTGACGGTGTCCGCTTTTTCCGGTCCGTTTTCGCCCACCGTATCAAAATCGACAGTCACGCAGAATGGCGTGCCAGCCTCGTCCTGGCGACGATAGCGGCGGCCGATGGCGCCTGCTTCGTCGTAGGAGACCGCCATGTGCGGACGCAGCTTGGCGACGACTTCCTTGGCTTTCGCGACCAGTTCGGGCTTGTTCTTGAGCAGCGGGAAGACGCCGACCTTGATCGGGGCCATGCGCGGATGGAAGCGCAGCACCGTGCGCACCTCGCTCTTGCCGTTTTCGTCGGTGACCGTTTCTTCGTCAAAGGCCTCGCACAGCAGCGCCAGCGTCGTGCGATCCACGCCTGCGCTCGGCTCGACCACATGCGGGACGAACTTCTCGTTCTTCTCCTGGTCGTGATATTCGAGCGGCTTGCCGCTGGCCTCGATGTGGCGCGACAGGTCGTAGTCCGTGCGGTACGCGATGCCTTCCAACTCGCTGATGCCGAAGGGGAACTCGTACTCCAGGTCGTACGTCTTCTTGGAGTAAAAGGCGCGCTCGCCATCCGGGATGTCGACGACGTGGATCTTGTCGCGCGGGATGCCGATGTCTTCGTAGAATTTCAGGCGCTGTTCCAGCCAGTAATCCGTCAGCGCGAGGCCATCCTCGGCGCGGCAGAAATACTCGATCTCCATCTGCTCAAACTCGCGCGAGCGGAAAATGTAGTTGCGAGGGTTGATCTCATTGCGGAACGCCTTGCCGATCTGCGCGATGCCAAAGGGCAGCTTCTGGCGCGAGGTGTCGAGCACGTTGCGGAATTGCACGAACATCGCCTGCGCCGTTTCCGGGCGGAGATACACGAGGTTGTCCTCGCTCTCCAGCGGACCCGCATAGCTCTTGAACATGAGGTTGAAGGCGCGCGGCTCGGTCAGGTCGCGGCTGCCGCAGTTTGGGCAATACTTCGTGCCGTCCTTTTCGGGCAGCTGGTCGGCGCGGTGGCGGGCCTTGCACGATTTGCAATCCACCATCGGGTCGGAAAAGGTTTCCTCGTGGCCGCTGGCCTTCCAGACCGCGCGGTTCATGATGATCGAGCCGTCCATGCCGACCATGTCGTCGCGCTCGCGCACGTTGCGCCGCCACCAGAAGTCCTTCAGGTTGCGCTTGAGTTCGACGCCGAGGGGTCCGAAGTCCCAAAAGCCGTTCAGGCCGCCGTAAATTTCGGAGGACTGGAAGATGAAGCCCCTCCGTTTGCAGAGGCTCACGATTTTCTCCATACGCTGGGATGCGGGATCTTTGGACATAGGTAGGAACTGGCGAATTAACCACGGATCACCGCCTCAAGGGGAGCTTTTTTCCGTCTTTTCCACCGCCTTTCCCGGTTGCTGTCTCCAGGGGATTCTGCCCAACATCCCCTCTGCCATGCGCACCGTGCTTCTCTCCCTCGCTGCTTTCCTCGCGGTCGTCACGATTTCTCCCGCCCAGATCGCCTACGAGTCCGACGGCTGGATTTACCTCGCCGCCGAGGGGGCCAAACCGAAAAAACTCGTCCCGGGCGTTTACCCCGCGTTTTCCCCGGATGGCAAAGCCATCGCCTACAATACCGAGGAGGAGGACGGTGCCCGCCACATCGCCATCTACGACATCGCCTCGGGCAAAGCCGCCTCTGTGCCCAATATCCCGGGCGACAACTCCTTCGGCCCCTCGTGGTCCCCGGATGGCAAAAAACTCGCCTTCCATATTTTTCACAACGACCGCTGGGATATCGGCCTCATCGGCGCGGATGGCAGCGGCTTCTCCCGCCTCCCGGTGAAGAAGGAAGTCTGGTCTCCCTCCTGGGCTCCCGATGGCCGGTCGCTCTACGCCCACGATATGGAGGCGATTTATCAATTCTCGATCGAGGGCCAGACGCTCAAGACCTGGCCGGTCAGCCTCTTCGGTCCCGGCGCCAGCATGAGCAGCGGCAGCTCGCTCGCCCTTTCCCCCGACGGGAAATCCCTGCTCGTCGAGATCGACGGGGATGAGGATGTGAAGATCAAGGACTGGGACGGCCCGCCGCCTGCGCTCTGGACGATCGACCTCCAGACCGAAGCTCGCCAGCGCATCGGCTCGCATAGCCTTCTCGCCTGGTCCGGCTGTTGGGAATCCGCCAGCCGCATCATCTGCACCGGAGCAACGGAGAAGAAACCCAAACCTGCGGTTTATCGCATCACGCTTCCCGATGGTGCGTTTTCCCTTGTCCTTCCCAACGCCATGAACCCCTCGGTCGCGCCGACGAAATAGCGCGCGGACTCAGGAGAGGTTTGTGCCGGGATCGTTCTTCGGCAGGTAGGGCTGGGGGATGATCATGTCCTCCGGCACCGGCAGGCGATGGTAGTCCGAGTGATGCTCGCGCGGCGGCAGCTCGATCGGCGTATACACCACCTGCTCGTACGGGATGAGGCTCAGGAGGTGGCTGATGCAGTTCAGCCGGGCCAGCTTTTTGTCTGTCGCGGGCACGACCCACCAACGGGCCTCCGGGATGTGCGTGCGTTCCAGCATCACTTCCTTGGCCTTGGTGTACTCCTCCCAGCGGCGGCGCGACTCGAGATCCATCGGGCTGAGCTTCCAGTGCTTCAGCGGATCGCTCACGCGGCATTGGAAGCGGAACTCCTGCTCCGAGTCCGTGATGGAAAACCAGTACTTGATCAGCCGGATGCCCGAGCGAATCAGCATCTTTTCAAACTCCGGCACCGTGCGGAAAAACTCTTCGTAGTCGTCGTCCGTGCAAAATCCCATCACTCGCTCGACGCCCGCCCGATTGTACCAGCTCCGGTCAAAGAGCACCATTTCACCCGCCGCCGGCAGGTGTGCGACATAACGCTGAAAGTACCATTGCGTGCGCTCGCGACTGTTCGGCGCAGGCAGAGCCGCCACCCGGCACACGCGGGGATTCAGCCGCTGCGTGATGCGCTTGATCACGCCGCCCTTGCCCGCCGCGTCGCGCCCCTCGAAGATCACCACGATCTTCTCGCCCGACGCCACCACCCACTCCTGCATCTTCACCAGCTCGGATTGCAGCCGGAAGAGCTCGCGGAAATAAAAGTGCCGCTGGATCTTCTCATCCTCCATCTCCTCCAGCGTCTGTGGCGGATGGTACTCCGTGCGCCGATCCTCCATCTCGAGCTCCAGCTCCTCGTCGAAGCTGTCGATCATCTCGCGGTGCGCGCGGGCGATCAGATCCTGTGTGGACTGGTGGGTATGCTGTTCGTCGGAGTTCATGGCGTGGAAGGGATTGAGATATTCTAGTCGAGCTTGATGTGTTCGAGATTGACCCCTTTGGTCTCGATGGCGAAACGATGCGTCACCCACGCCCCGAGCAGGCAGGTGCCGATCAGGATGTAGAGCAGCGGGGCGGTGCCGATATCCTTGAGCAGGATGGGGAAAAGGAAGGCCGTCGCCACCGCCCCGATCTTGGCAAACGACGCGGCAAACCCCGCCCCGACCCCTCGCACTTTCGTCGGGAACACCTCGCCCGCCAGCAGGTACGTCATCGCATTGGGCCCCATGTTGGTCATGAAGTTGAAGATCATGAACCCCGCAAAGATCATCAGCACATGCGCCGTTCCATCGAAGTACGTCGAGATCGCCGCCAGCAGCAGCCCGGCCGCACAGCCAATGAAACCGCCGACCTGCAGCTTGATCCGGCCGACCTTGTCCGCCAGGAAAATCGCCGCCACGATCCCCAGGATCAGCAGCACGTCGATGATGGCGGCTCCCTTCGCCGCCTGGATGTCGGCGTGAATGATTCCGGCCAGATTGCGCGGAATGCTGGACTCATGCCCAAAGGTGTACGCCAGGATCGTCGGTGTGAAGATGCCGATGCCATAGGTTGACAGGTCCTGCAGGAACCACGGGACCGATGCCAGGATCGTGGCTCGGCGGTACTTCGGCTTGGTGAAAAGCTTGGTGAACTCCGGCGTTTTCGTGGCCCCCAGGGGCAGCGGCACATCCGGCTCCAGCACGATATTCTTGGGATACTGCGGCTTGCGCTCGAGCAGTCGGCGCATTTCCCGCTCCGCCTCCTTGTGCCGCCCCTTGCTCATCAGCCAGTGCGGGCTCTGGGTGATGAAGAACCGCCCGATGATCACCGCGATGGCCGGGATGATCGCGCAGGCGTACATCAGCCGCCAGTCGGTCAGCGATTTGGAGATCGAGAGAATGAAAAAGCCGAGCACCGTACCGGCCAGCGCTCCCACCGCCTGAAATCCAAAGGCCCCCAGCACCAGCTTGCCGCGGCAATGGCTCGGAATGCTCTCCGAGATCACCAGATGCGCTGTGGGATAGTCGCACCCCAGCGCCAGCCCCATGCCGAACAGGCTCAGCACGAGAAGCGGGAAGCTCGGGCTCACCGCCACGAGCACGAGGAAGATGGTGAAAAGCACCATCTCGGAGATGAAAAGCATCTTCCGTCCAAAATGATCCGCCAGTCCGCCGAGCGCCGTCGCGCCGATGAGGATGCCCGCCAGCGACGCCGCGCTGATCATCCCATTGTCCGCCGCAGTGAGGTGAAATTCTTTTCCCATCAGCGGCAGGGCCACGCCCGTCATGAAAACCACCAGGCCTTCGAAAAACTTGCCCGCCGTGGCCAGGCCCCAGATGCGCCACTGCATCCGTGTCATGGGAGCCTCGGAAACCTCTGTCCCATCCTCCCAGCGGGGCGTCTCGTCAATGTACTCCTGGATGGTCTTGGGTCGTTTGCTCATACGCGGGTGTGGGGGGCCGGAATCCGACCGCCTTGGGCGCAGGCTGGCTGGTGCCTTGGGGCGTCGTCAAGGGGGCAAATATGACAGTTTTGACACGTTTCCGCACTTGTGTTTTCCAGGTATTGAGTAGGGCTTTTTACGCAAAATTGCGCGAAGGCCGGTTGCATCCGGTCCATCCCTGCATAGGTTTCAGGCCGCAATGAAAAAAGCACCCCACATTCTCGCGATTCTGGCACTGTCCGCCGCCGTTGCCTTCGCCGCTCCTGAAATTGGCAAACCCGCCCCGGATTTCACTCTCAAAGACGCCTCGGGCAAAGAGGTGAAGCTCTCCGACTACAAGGGCAAGTATGTCGTGCTCGAGTGGGTGAACTTTGGCTGCCCCTTTGTGAAGAAGCACTATGGTTCCGGCAACATGCAGGCTCTCCAAAAGGAGCTCACGGGCAAGGGTGCGGTCTGGCTTTCCATCTGTTCTTCCGCCGAGGGCAAGCAAGGGTATTTCCCGAAAGGCGAAGTCGCTGCTGCGGTGAAGGCCAATGGCTCCCACGCCACCGACTACCTCCTTGATACCTCGGGAGCGGTCGGCAAGCTTTATGACGCCGTCACTACGCCCGACATGTATCTCATCAATCCCGAGGGCATGCTGATCTACAAAGGCGCCATCGACGATCGCCCGAGCCCCGATCCGTCCACTCTGGCGGATGCCACCAATTACGTGAAGGTCGCCTTCGAGGAGGCTTCTGCGGGCAAGTCGGTGTCGAATCCCTCGACCAAATCCTACGGCTGCTCGGTGAAATACTAGCGTCCCAGCGGCTCGCTCACGGTCACGCCGGACGGCGGCTTGAAGGAGAAGTCGTCCGGCGAAAGCGCCGCCTTTCGCTCGTTGGAAAAGGTGATCGTGCTCGACTCTCCCGGTCCCGAGACCAGCACCATCCGGCGGGCCTTCAGGTCCGTCCCGATCACCAGGGTGATTGATTGCACCGAGCCCCGCATTGCCCGGCTGCGAGGGGTTAGCTCGATCGTGTAGCCGTCGGTATCGCGCTCGGCCTTTACCGTGTAGTTCTTGGCGATGTCTCGCAGCCCGAGCCCGGAGGTCATGGCGGAGAGGGATTCACGCAGCGCCTTGTTCGAGGTCAGGGTGTATTTTTCCGCCTCCTTGTACACGGGGTAATACATCCACAGGGTTTCTCCATCGCACACGGTCAGCGATTTCCCCGGCACTTCGCGGCGGAATTTATTGGGAGCGAGAAAGGCGATCGTCCCGGTTTCCACCACTGGTTTTTCCATCATCGCCAGCTTCTTTTCTTCGCGGAAATCACTCTGGATCGCGCCGTCTGAGCGCTTTGCCGCGATCTGGTCGAGCACCTGCATCGTTTCCTCGTCGCTCATCGGCTGGGCGGCCGTGGCCCAGGTCGCGGAAAGGGTCATGGCAAGGAGGAGGAAGAGTCGTTTCATGCGGAGACGGGGACGAATTGATACCACTGCGTCGGGTGCTGGATGATTTCCTCGAACAGTCCGGCGGCAATCTGCCGGGTGCAATCCTCGATCGCCTGTTTTCGCTGCTCTCGCGATGTCGCCTCGACCCGGATGGGCGGCTTGGCCGTGAGTCGATATTTTCCGCCTGGCAGGCGCCGGACGATTACCGGCACCACCGGGCACCGTGTCATCGCGGCGAGGATGGCCGGAGCGGTGGAGAAAAGCGTCCTGCCATTGGGGAGATCGATCGGCAGGCCATGCTCGGCGATGGGCCGGTCAGCCAGCAGCGCCACGCAGCGCCCGGCATCCAGACTGCGCACGATCTGGATCGAGGAAAACGGATCAGCTCCCACCGGCACGGTCTCCGTGTCCCAGCGTTGCCGCCATTTTGCCCGCCACTCAGTGAGCGAGGCGGTGGGTTCCGGCAGGGTGCCGATGGTGAGCGGGATGCCCGCCTTGCCGAGAGCCACGGCTCCATACTCGAAGAAACTGAAATGCGCCGTCGCGAGGATCACCCCGCGGCCTCCGGCCATCGCCGCACGCAGATGTTCCAGCCCGCCATCGTTTTCCTGCAGGGACCGCGCTCTTTCCACCGGCATGGCGCCCACCGCCACGTAATCCGCGATGGTCGCGCCGAAGTTGACGAACACCCTCCCCGCCTCCGCCATGGAAACCGGCTCCTTGCGCAAGAGCTGGAGGTTGCGGCGCACCACCTCGCGCACCGTCGGCTGGGTCATGGCATAGGTCCACGCCACCGTGCGGCTGACGGCCTGAAATACCGGCCTCCGCAGATACGGATACAGCCGCGTGCACAGCGTGAAAATCGAGTCCTGGTAGAGCCGCTGGTACGCCCAGCGCTCTGTGTGCGAGCGTCCTTCCATCAATGCAGCGACTCCGGTTCCGGCAGGACGCAGGTATAACCTTCTCCCTGCAGGCGCTCCAGCAGGCGCTCCAGTGTCGATACCCGGTAACGGCTGGTTCCACCTTCGTGGAGCACGATGATCGCGCCCGGCTTGACCGATGCCATGATGCGTTGGATTACTCGCGTGGGCGCGGCGGGACACCCGTCCTTCCCTCCCGCCGACCAGCCGACCACTCGCTGGCCTTCGCCTTCCGCTATCGGATGCACCGAGACGTTGTTCATTCCGACCGGGGACCGAAACCACCTCGGCTTCGCACCCGTTGCGGTCTCGATGGCCTTGGTTCCCCAGGCCATTTCATGGCGGACGACCGGTCTCGGCGCCGCCCACCACCAGCCTGCCGGATGACTGTACGTGTGATTTCCCAAGCTATGTCCTTCCCGGAGGATTCGGCGCACGAGCGCGCGCTGGCTGTCCACTTGGCGGCCGATGACGAAAAACGTCGCCTTGGCATTGTACCTCGCCAGCACATCGAGCATTCCCGGCGTATCGCGCGGGTCGGGGCCGTCGTCGATCGTCAGCCACACCTCGCGGCGGTCGGTTTCAAAATGCGTCACCACCGGGCCGTGCCATGCGCAATTCTGCCGCAGGGTGGGATAGAGCCAGAGGAAGTTATGGGCCATTTCCACCGACCACCGGGCTCGCCAGGAGGTCAGCGGCCAGGCGGCCAGCGCGAGTGCGCGTGCGCCGAGGATCAGATGTCGCGTGGAGAGAGCCATTTCCTACGAAGCTGCCAGACTCGCCACAGGCGCGGAAACAGCAAAATGCACAGACGCGTATGCGTGCCCGCCAGCAGCAGGTTGTCGCGCAGGTAGCGGAAGTGCGTCACACCGCCGTCGGCCTTCTCCGGGTATTTCACAGGTACCGGGCGATTGATGGGTTCGACGCCCGCCCAGAACAGCCGCACCGCCAGCTCCGTGTCGAAATCAAATCGCCGCGCCGTCCGGATCGAGCGCATGATCTTGATTGCGGGCCGCAGCGGATACAGGCGGAAGCCGAAGAGCGAGTCCCGGATGCCGCCCCAGAGCGTCTCCAGGTTGGCAAACCAGTTTCCGACCCGCCGCCCTTTGACGCGCTCCGCCGGAGCCTCGGGACCAAAGACCGGCTCACCGAGGATCATCGCCTCCGGGTGCTTGCGGGAGAGATCCATGAATGGGGCGATATCCTGTACGGGATGCTGTCCATCGGCATCCATCAGCAGTGCGTGCGTGTACCCGGCTTTTGCCGCCGTCTCCATGGCCGCGAGGCTGGCGCCGCCCTTGCCGAGGTTTTCCGTGAGATGAATCACGCTCAGCCCCGGCTCGATGCGGGCGAGTTCCTGGATTTCGTGTACACTGTCATCCGTGCTGCCGTCGATCACCACCCACACGGGCTGCCACACCGCCAGCACCGCGCGGGCTGTCTCCCCGAGCATCCGGCCGCTATTGTAACTCGGCAGGATGACGATTCTTTCCCGATCTCCCCGCAACTCCGGATTCAATGGGACTCGCCCTTCCTGCGGCGGAGGATGCTCTCGCCCGTGTATTCCAGGTTGGCTCGGAAGTACGCTTCCATCCGATTCGCCAGCGCCGGGGCGCTTTCTCCCTCCTGCGGCGTGAAGACCTCGCCCAGCGTGATTCGCACTTTCAGCGGCATCCGGGCGGGGGAAAAAAGCGGAAATTCCTTGGAGAGATACCGTCCCTCCTGCTCGATGAGGACCGTCTGGATCGGTGCGCCGGTTTTGGTCGCGATCAGCGCAAAGCCGTGCTTGAAGGGATTCACCGCCTGCGCCCGCGTGCGCGTGCCTTCCGGGAAGATGAGCAGATTCTCGCCGCCGCGGATTTTCTCGATGCCGTCCCGCACCAGGGTCGGCCCCTGGTCGTTGGTGATGTAGCCCGCCAGCCGCGCCGCGCCGCCGAGATAGGAGCGCTTCATGAGGCTGGCCCGCATCACGCAGATGGCGTTGGGGATGAAGCTCAGCAGGTAAATCGCGTCGAGCTCGCTGGGATGGTTGGGCGCGATGATCGTTCCGCGCAGGTTGCGCAGTTTCTCCTCATCGTCGATCTGTACGTCCACGGTGCCGAGCGCCGCGGACACTTTCAGCCAGTTGCGGAAGAGCCAGTGGATCAGGTGCTGGCCGGTCGAGGGGCGGATGGAGTGTCCCGCTGCCTTGCGCAGGATGATGCAGACCGGGCACACCACGATGCCTGTCGCGACGAAGAGAAAGATCGCCGTTACCTGGCGCAGGTAGTCCCATATTCCCCGTACGGAAAAAAATACGCGGCGTCGCCCGCGCACATAGATGGGAGAGTGGGCTCTCACAGTGGACATGTGCGGTGTACGCTAGCGCGGGTCTGGCGATTTTTCGAGTGCGTTGTTGCTTGCCCTCGGAGTCTCTTCGGGCGACACACACTCCTCGCCCCATGCGCAAGCGGCTCACCCTCATTCTCCAGACGCTGGTCAGCGTGGCTCTGCTCGCCTGGATTTTTCGCGACGCCGCGACCCGGCGCGAGGTCGTGCAGTTCGTGCGCGATGCGGACCCCTTCTGGCTCGTGGCAGGGCTGGCATCTGCGGGAGCTGGTATCCTCCTCGGCATTTATCGCTGGGAGATTTTTCTCCGGGTCATGGGTATCCGGCTCTCGGGCTGGGAGTTGTTTCGCATTTCGATGGTGGGACTGTTTTTCAATAACTTCCTCGTCGGCGCGGTCGGCGGCGATGCGGTGAAGGTGGTCTGGCTGGGCGCGAATGGGCATTCGAAGGTCTCCGCCCTGGTATCGGTGCTCATGGATCGTATGAGCGGGCTGGGCGCGCTGGTCATCTGCTCGCTCGTCTTTATTGTCGGGCGCATGGAGTGGCTTTCGCGCAGCCCGGTTGTCGCAGGGGTGAGCAATGTGGTGATCGTCTACCTCGTGGCTGTCCTGGTCTTTCTGGGCATTACCTTTGTCCTCGCCTTGCGGGGAGTCACTGACCGGTTGCCTGCCCGCATGCCAGGCCGCGAGCAGTTGGTCAATTTCACCTCGGCTTATTTCAAGTTTGTCTCCTACTGGCGCGCCACGCTTTCGGCTTCGCTCCTTTCCTGCGTCATACTGGTTTCCTACATCGGCACCTTTTATTGCGCCGCCCGGGCCTTCGGCGTACATCAGCCATTCGTGGACTTCCTGGCTTTCATGCCGGCCGTGGACATCATCGCGGCCATGCCGGTGAGTCTCGGGGGCTTCGGCGTCCGGGATCAGCTCTTTGCCACCATCATGGGCGACCTGTATGGCATCCCGGTGGCTCAGGCCGTTTCCATCTCGCTGTGCGGGGCTTTCATGTCGCTGGCCTGGGGGCTGGTCGGCCTCGCCTTGCTTCCATCCTATCGCCGCACTGTGAAGGAGGAAACCGAGGCTGTATGAAATCCCCCATCCGTCAGGCCGCCGACCGTTATCGGCGCTGGAAGAATCTCTACTACTACTCGCTCGGCAAGGCCGCCCTCGATCCCGCCTATCCCGCCGTGGCGGCGCTCTTTCGCGGTTCCTCTCGGCCTCTTCTCGATCTCGGCTGCGGGATGGGCCTGCTGACCGCCTACCTGCGCGCTTCGGGACACGCTGCGCATGTCATTGGCATCGAGCTGGATGCGGAAAAGGTGGGAATCGCCCGCGAGGTGCTGGGCGAGGCCGATGCCGAGTTCCATCCCGGCGACGCTTTCTCGTTTCCGCCCCACCAGGGCGATGTGGTCATGCTTGATGTGATCCATTATTTCGATGACGCGCAGCAGCAGGCGCTCCTCGTCCGCATCGCGGAAAGTCTCGCTCCCGGTGGCATCGCCGCCATTCGCTTCACTCTCAACGAGCGCCATTGGCGCTTCGCTCTCACCCGCGCCGAGGAATGGTTCGTTCACCGCAGTGGCTGGATTCCCACCACAGGGCATAATTTTCCCACCGCGGACGAAATGACCCGGCCCTTTGCGGCATCGGGATGCGAAGTGACGCTGGAGCCCATGTGGGGCTGCACGCCTTTCAACAGCTACCTCCTCGTCGCCCGGCGCCTGGCCTGATGCGGACGTGCTAGTTCTTTGAGCGCAGGCCGCTGAAGTCCTTGATGCGGTCCTCCAGCTCCTTCATGCGCACTTCCATCTTGGCGATGGTTTCCTCTGCCGCCAGCAGACGGCGGCGCTTGTCGAGGAGCGACGACTCCAGCTCGCGCACACGCTTCTGGAGATTGAAGCGGATGTTGCCCTTGGTCGGCAGCTCCAGCTTGTCAAAGAGAGTGCCTGAGGGAACCTCCTCCTCCTTCGGCGCGGCCATGGCCTCCTGGAAAAATGACGTGTCGCGCAGCGCCACCCATTCGCCCGTGCAGGAGTTGATCAGCAGCGTATCGGGCGTGATCTCCTCCATGCGGTAAAACTCGATCAGCGCCCCGGCCGTGGTCGGTCCGTAGAGCAAATCCTCGCCCACCACGACCAGCCAGTCCATTTTCATGTCGGCGACCATGGGAGCCTTCGTCCAGACCACATTGTCCGGGGACAGCATGTCCTGGGGATTCACATGCGCGGAGCGCGCCCATTCCTGGATTTTCGAGAGGTGGATCGGTCCGAAGACCTCGCCGTTCTCGTGCTTTTTCAGGTACCAATTAACGGGATTGTCGGTCTGCGGCATAAGGAGTCTCTGGGAGAAGGGGAGGGTTGATGCAACAATGCGCGAATCGCCCTCGAAACACAAGATTTGTTGGGACCTGAAACCACCCCGATCCCGCCATCGGGGCCTCGTAATCCCGTCCGACATCGAACTTGCGCCCCGGGCCAATCACGGGCACACTATCAAGTTCCCCCGAAACCGGGGTTAACGAACGCTATGAGCAAAACATTATTGGATAAAGTCTGGGAGGCGCACACCGTGCGCAAACTGCCGAACGGAGCAACTCAACTGTTGATCGGCACCCACCTTATTCATGAGGTGACCAGCCCTCAGGCTTTCGGCATGCTGCGCGATCTGGGCCTCAAGGTCCTCTATCCGCAGCGCACCTTCGCCACCGTCGACCACATCGTGCCCACCGACGAGCGCGAGGAGCCGTTTTCTGATCCGCTGGCGGACGAAATGATCAAGGCCCTCCGTGCCAACTGCGACGAGTTCAACATCAAGTTCTTCGACCTGCCCACCGGCGCGCAGGGTATCGTGCACATCGTCGGTCCCGAGCAGGGCATCACCCAGCCCGGCACCACCATCGCCTGCGGCGACTCGCACACCTCGACCCATGGCGCTTTCGGCGCGATCGCCTTCGGCATCGGCACCAGCCAGGTCCGCGACGTGCTCGCCACCCAGACCATGGCCCTGCACAAGCCCAAGGTCCGCCGCGTCAATGTCGACGGCAAGCTCGCCCCCGGCGTCTATGCCAAGGACGTCATCCTCCACATCATCCGCAAGCTCGGGGTGAATGGCGGCATCGGCTATGCCTACGAATACGGCGGCTCGACCTTTGACAATTTCACCCAGGAAGAGCGCATGACCGTCTGCAACATGTCCATCGAGGGCGGCGCCCGCGTGGGATATGTGAACCCGGACGACACCACCTTCGATTACCTCAAGGGCCGTCCCTACGCGCCCAAGGCCGAGGAGTGGGATGCCGCGGTCGCCCGCTGGCGCTCCTTCGCCTCCGACCCGGACGCCACCTACGACGACGTGGTGAACTTCCGCGCCGAGGATATCGGACCCACGATCACCTGGGGCATCAACCCCGGCCAGGCTATCTTCATCGACGAAAACGTCCCGACTCCCGCCGAACTCCCCGAGAAGGATCGCGCGACCGCCGAGGAGGCGCTCGTGCATATGAATCTCGCGCCCGGCAAGCCCATCAAGGGCACCAAGGTCGACGTCGCCTTCCTTGGCAGCTGTACCAACGGCCGCCTGAGCGACCTCACCGAGGTGGCGCGCTTCGTCAAGGGACGCAAGGTGAAGGATGGCGTGAAGGCCATCGTCGTTCCCGGCTCCCAAGGCGTCTCACAGATCGCCGAGAAAATGGGCCTCGCGGAGATCTTCCGCGACGCCGGTTTCGAATGGCGCGGCGCAGGCTGCTCGATGTGCCTCGGCATGAACCCCGACAAACTCGTCGGCCATCAGCTCTGCGCCAGCTCCAGCAACCGCAACTTCAAGGGCCGCCAGGGCAGCCCGACCGGCCGGACCGTGCTTATGAGCCCGATCATGGTCGCCGCCGCCGCCCTCACCGGCGAGATCACCGACGCCCGCGAAGTCTTCGACATCAAATAACTCGTTTATGGCTCTCGAAAAAATCACCCAGGTCACCGGCCGCGGCGTCTACGTCCCCGGTGAAGACATCGACACGGACCGCATCATCCCGGCCCGTTTCATGAAGTGCATCACCTTCGACGGTCTCGGCGAGTTCGCCTTTTACGACGAACGCAAGGCCGCCGATGGCTCGCTCAAGCCGCATCCGCTCAACGAAGAGCGTTATGTCGGAGCGAAGTTTCTCCTTTCCGGGTCAAACTTCGGCTGCGGCAGTTCGCGTGAGCACGCTCCGCAGGCTCTCTACCGCTACGGCTTCCGTGCGGTCATCGCCGAGAGCTTTGCCGAGATTTTCTTCGGCAACTCGATCACGCTCGGTATGCCCTGCGCCGTCATGGCTCATGACGACATCCAGGCCCTCGCCGGTCTCATTGAAAGCGACCCCGCCATCCTCATCACCCTCGACCTCCTCGAGGGCAAGGTGACGGCCGCCGACATGGACTTTCCGGCCACGCTTCCTCCGCATGCGAAGGAAGCTCTCGTCCAGGGCAAATGGGACGCCATCGCCGACCTCCTCGAGAGCGTCGACGAGATCAAGAACGTGGCGGGCAACCTCGCCTACTTCAAGGCCGCCTAAGCGCCTCGGTCCCAACGACCTTACGCACAGCGGGGTGGATTCGTCCTCCCCGCTGTTTGCGTTTTCAGAGCACCTGGCCCAGCACCGCGAGCGTCTCGTTTACATTCCGCTCAATGGAATACTGTGCGGCCAGCTCCCGGCAGGCCTTCGCTGTGGTCGCGCGATCCTGCGTGCGCCAGTAGCGCAGCGCCTCCGCCAATCCCGCAACATCGCCCGGTTCCACCACCGAGCCATGGACCCCCGGCGTTATGATTTCCGAGAACCCATTCGCCGTTGTCGTGATGACAGGTAGCCCCGCCGCCAGCCCCTCCAGGCAGGCATTGGAAAACGGATCATAGATCGTCGGCAGGATGAAGACATCCGCCGCAGCAAAGACCGGCGGCAGGTCGCTCACCGGCCCCAGAAAAATCGCCGCCGGGGACGGATAGGCCGCCTTCTTGCCCCGGCCCGCCACGAGCACCTTTGCGTCCGCCATTTCCGCTGCCGCCAAGGCAAAAACCAGCCCCTTGCGCTCCCAGCCACTCCCGGCGAAAAGCGCGAGATAACCGTCATCCAGCCCCAGCGCGGAACGCGAGGCCGCCCGGTCAGCCGTCGCCAGCGCGCCGCCGATGCCGTTGGGTACGATGTGGATTTTCTCACGCGGATACTCGTGCCAGCGAACGATCTCCTCCGCCACCATGCGGGAATTCGCAATCACGGCTCGCGCCGTCTGGAAGACGCCGCGTTCCAGGCGCATCAGCGCGAGATGCTTCGGGTTGTAGCGGTGAAACATCGCCTTCCACCACGGCTCGAACTTCGACCTTCGCTGAATCCACGCCGCATGCACACCGTCGCCGGCCCGGTACACATCGCATCCCGGCACGCGTTCCAGGCTGAACGTGATGTCCACCGGAGCCTTGGAAGCGGCAAATGCGGCGGCAAATTCATCCGGTGTGCGTCCCGGAAGACGAATAATTCCGCGCCCCGGCCAGCGCTCCGCCGGCCATTCGCTCGACGTGATGAGAATGGCCTCGTGCCCTGCCTGCGTGAGGCCGTGGGCGAGCCGCATCAGGTAGGCTTCCGCCCCTCCTGTGCCGGAGAATCCCCTGCGAACGAGACCGATCTTCATTGCCTTGTGTGTACGTGTTGGAAAAGCTGGGTAAAGTGAGCGTGATGCCGAGCAATACATCCATACCCGCCGGGGAATTGCAAACCAGCGTACGCCGCCAGCCCAAATCGCTGCTCTATTCCATCGCGGCGGGCATCGGCGGCAGCGGGCTCGACGCCGTGGCGCTGGAGTCCCTGCGCGGCGCGAAATCGTTTCTCGGCCGTGCCGTTGCCGCGTCGAACAACCAGACGGAAATCCCCGCCGATCGCATCACCACACTGGATTACCACCCGGTCCGGCTTCTCTCCGCCCTCGCTCGCAGCCACTACATGGGCGCAAAGAAACACACCATCGACGATATCGCATCACGCTATCTCGAGACCGGGGAGTTTGACCTGCTTCATTCCTGGTCCGGAGACTGTGTGAAATCGTTGCGCATGGCGAACCGCCTCAAGATCCCGAGCGTGCTCGAGATTCCCACCTGGCACCGCAACAAGGGCAAGGTGAAGCCCAACGTGACCAAGAGCGAGCGTGAGCGTGACGCCGCAGGCTTCCCGCAGAATCTCTTCAACAAGATGCTCGTCTCCCGCCAGCAGGTGATGGAGGAGTACGACCGCGCCACCCTCATTTTTGTTCTTTCCGAGAAAGCGCGCGAAACCTTCCGCATCGCCGGACTCCCGGAGGAAAAGCTCTTCACCATGCATCGCGGCGTCGATGTCGCGCGCTTCACCCCGGCGGAGACGCCCTCGGAGAAATTTCGCGCCATTTTCGTGGGCTCGCTCATCAAGCGCAAGGGCGTGCACGTCCTGCTCGAGGCCTGGCGCAAGGCCGCCATTCCCAATGGCCGCCTCATCCTGCTCGGCACCCTGCATCCGGAGATCGAACCCTTCATCGAAAAATACGGCGGCGACGATGTGCGGGTCTCGGGCTTCGTGCGCGATGTGCCCAGCCTTCTCCGTCAGGCCTCCGTCCATGTCTTTCCCTCCGAACTTGAAGGCAGCGCCAAGGCCACCTACGAGGCCGCCGCCTGCGGTCTGCCCCAGATCGCCACGCGGGAATCCGGCGATGTCGTGATCGACGGGGAAAATGGCTGGATCATTCCGCCCAATGATGTCGACGCGCTTGTTGAGGCTCTCCGCGCAGCCCATGCCGACCGCGACCGGCTCGTGCGCTACGGGCGGGCTGGTCGCGAGCGCGTGGTCCAGCATTTCACCTGGGATCATTTCCGCGAGCGCCTGCTCGACGCCTACGATCTCGCGATCCGACGCACCTCATGAAAGTCCTCCTCGTCCAAGTCAAACGCATCGGTGACCTCATCCTTACCACGCCGGTCGTCAAAGCCCTCCGCGCGGCCAAGCCCCACTGCCACATCACCGTCATCGCCGACTCCTCGGCCGCTTCGCTCCTCCCGGCCCTCGGAGTCGACCAGACCTGGACCTTTGAACGCGCCGGGCTGCTCGCCAACCTCTTCCGCCCCTCCATCAACTCCTGGATCAAGAGCGACCTGCCGTTCTCGGAGTTTGCCTATTGCCTGGACTTTACCGGCACCGATCGCTCGGCTCTTGTCTCCGTGCTCGCGGGCGGCTCGAAGCGCGTGACCTACGAGCGCTTCCGCAAAAAGTTCCTCCGCCCGCAGATTTACCAGCAGTTCGTTGACTCTTCCGTCCGCCTTCGCCACACCGCCGACCATCATACGGACCTCCTGCGCCCGCTCGGCATCGAGGTGGAGAATGTTCCATCGGAGCTTCATATCCCCGATCTCATTCACGCCGAGGTGCGCGCAAAGCTGGAAAATCACGAGATCGAGGGCGCTTACGCCGTGATCCATGCGGGAACCGCCCGCCCCGAGAAATATTGGGAGCCGGATCGCTGGGCCCAGGTCATCGAGTTTCTTCGCTCCCGGTATGGACTGGATACCATTCTCACCGGCTCCTCCGACCCGGCCGAGCAGGCGCACCTCGCCGCCATCAAGGCTGCGCTCAAGGTTCCCTGCGTCGACCTCTCCGGTGATACCGACCTCATCGAGCTCGCCACGGTGATTTCCGGCGCCCGGTTCTTTGGGGGAGTCGATACTGCGGCCATGCATCTGGCCGACGCCTTCGGCACCAGGAGTGTCGCGCTCTTTGGCCCTACCAATCCCTTCCAGTGGCGTCCGCGCAATCCCCGCAGCGCCGTCGTCCGAGCCGACACGGAGGAGCCTTTTACTCCCGATCAGAAGGGCGGGCCGATGTCCGACATCGCCGTTCCCGCGGTCTTGGAAGCCATCGAGAGGGTGCTCGACTAGCGACTTGCCGCCTCGACCAGCGTGGAGGCGATTGAAGCGATCTTTACCGGCTTGTTGAGGTAGGTGTTCATCCCGGCCTCGAAGCACAATTTACGGTCGGCGGGAATGATGTCCGCCGTCAGCGCGGCGATATAGGCCGTCTTTTTCGATCCGATGGAGTTTTCGATCTCGCGGATGGCTCGTGTGGCTTCGATCCCGTCCAGCTCCGGCATCTGAAGGTCCATGAGGATGCAATCCGGCTTCATCTCACGGAATGCAGCGACCGCATCCCGTCCATTCGATGCAGTATAGGCATCATAGCCGAGCCTCTGCAGGATCGTCTGGATCAGGCGGAGATTGACCTTGTCGTCCTCCACCACCATCACCTTCATGGGATGCTTGCTGGCAAAGTCGACATCGAGCGCGATGGGAGATTCCGTAGGTGCCTCGGCGCTTCCCGACGTGGCCTCCACCAGAGGCAGGGAAAGGCAAAACTCCGCACCCTTCCCGGGCTGACTGCTCACCGTCAGCGAGCCGCCCATGAGCTGCGCCAGCCGCAAGGAGATCGTGAGTCCGAGGCCGGTGCCTCCATGTCTCCGCTTGAGGCTGGAATCTGCCTGGGTGAAAGGCTGAAAGATGATGGCGACTTTTGCCTGGGGGATTCCCGGTCCCGTGTCGGTGACGAGGTAGTACAGTTCGTTCGTCGCCTTGTTTCGTTGTAGCGAGAGGGTCACTCCGCCGCGTTCCGTGAATTTCACGGCGTTGCCGGCCAGGTTCAGCAGGATCTGGCGGATGCGCCCGGCGTCGCCGATGACAAAGCGGGGAGATTCCGGATCGATCACCACCTTGAGGTCCAGCCGTTTCTCGGCTGCCAGCGGGGCGAGCAGGGAGCGTGTGCTTTCCATCAGCTGGCCCGGGGAAAAGGCTTCATGCTCGATCGGCATGCGGCCAGCCTCGATGCGGCTGAAGTCGAGCACGTCATCCAGCAAATGCAGGAGCGCTTCTCCGCTGTTTACGATCGTCCGCGCATGGCACAGCGCCTCGGGGGGAAGCCCGGGCGTGTGGGCGAGGAGTTCCGAAAATCCCAGGATGCCATTGAGCGGCGTGCGGATTTCATGGCTCATCACGGCGAGAAATTCTCCTTTCGCCCGTTCGCCCGCGCGCGCTTCCTCGGTGAGCTCTTTTTCATGCTGAAGCGCCTTGGCGAGCGCCGCCTCGCGACGCTGTTTGTCCGTGACATCGCGGTTGATGGAAAGCGTGCCGCCATCAGGCATGAGCGTCGTGATCGTGTCGGCGAAAAACTCCGTCCCATCCTTGCGCCGCAATCTCCATTCACGGCGGAAAATGCCGTCCCGGCGAAGATCCTCCATAGCCTTGGCCAGGAATGGCATTTCCTTCGTGCTCACGATGTCGACGCGATGCAGTTTAACCAGTTCCTCGCGGCTGTAGCCGAGCATCCGGCACATGCTGGGATTGGCGTCGGTATATCGGGAGTTTGCATCGGCCACGAGGAGGCCGTCCGGGGCGTGCTCAAAGAGCACTCGGTATCTTTTTTCCGCGTGGATGCGGTCGGAGATATCCACTCCTACTCCGACCAGACAGCTCAGGCCATTGTAAATGATCCGGCCTCCGGTCAGGTAATAAGGGGTTGCCTTGCCGTCTTTGGAGATGAAGTCCGCCACCACCCATGCCTGGCCTTTTTCAAAGACCTCTCCGATCCGTTCGAGGATTTCGCCGCGGTCGCCTTTCCGGAAGAAATCGAGTGGACTCATGCGAGCGACCTCGTCGTGAGCGTACCCCGAAACCTCCTCAAAACGTTTGTTCCAGCGCAGGAAACGCAGTCGGTCATCGTACATGTAAAGGATGCCCGGGATCGTCTCGATCATCGCCGCCGAGAAGCTCTGTTCATCCCGTGCCGCGATCTCGGCGACCCGGCGCTCGCGCCGCTCCTCCAGACCCGTCAGGGCATACGAAAGATCGCTGGCCGATTCCTCCAGCAGGGCCATCTCCTTGTCCTGGAAAAAATTCAGTTCCGAAGCATACATCGAAAGCGCTCCGCGCACGGTGCCGCCGACCCGGATCGGAAAGCTGGCCACCGAGCAGAAACCATATTCCCGCAAGGCCCTGCGCCACGGGTCCATATTGGGTTCTTTCTCGATATCTTCGCACACGGAGGGCCTGCCGGTGCGGAATGCCGTGCCCACTGGTCCTCGCCCCTCGGCGCGATCATCGCCGTAGACCATGATCGAGTTGACATAGTCAGCTCCTTTTCCCGCCACTGCGACCGGCAGGAGACGGGATGTTGATTCCTCGATCCACCCGATCCACGCCATGTGAAATCCACCGTCCTCGACCAGAGCACGGCAGACGCGATCCAGCAATTCGTCGCGCGATTTGGAAAAGACGATGGCATGGTTGACCTGCCCCATTCCCGCGTAGAGCGTTTTCAGGCGGATGAATTCCCGATCTCGCTCTTTTTGCAGCGTCACATCCCGCTCCAGGCGGAGATGTCCTGCCACCCGGCCATCCCCATCGCAAAGTGGCGTCACCGAGACCGAGACCTCCACCAGACCGCGCGTCTTGGACAACCGCGCGGTTTCAAAACGCGGCACGGCTTCGTTGTTGGCCACGCGGTTGAGGATATGGACTTCCTTCTCCAGGAGGTCCTCGGGAACGATCATCGTCAGCGGCTGGCCGATCATCTCGGCGGCTGTATGACCGAAGATGGTCTCTGCCGCCGGATTCCAGTCGAGGACGTTTCCTTCCAGATCGCAGGTGATTAATGCGCTGTCAGAAAGTTTGCTGAGAGCAGCGAGCCGGGCGCGCAGCAGCTCGTCGCCCCGTATGGGCGATGGTGCATTAGTCGACATAATGCTGCGGTCGACGCCTGACGACCTTTGTTTTAGGGCGGGGACTCGCTAACGTCTTTCCTCTCTGGAAAAAGACGGTGGGGGGTGATCCCGTCAAGGGATTCATGAGTCTAAGGCTAACCTTCCTGCTACCGGTTGTAAAGATTTGCCGGCATCCGGAAAAGATGTGGTCGGCTCCCTGGGATCACCGGATAGTCCAGCTGGTGGCTTCCATCTCGTCGGCTGCTGCGCCGTAATGTCGGGCGCGAAAGATCGAATCGAAATGCCCTGAGGCAAAGTTGCCGCGTGAGCTGTCGGCCTACCCGGTGATCGTCAGCCCGGCGATGCCCTCCATCACCCGGTCGCTCAGCCGCTGGTAGTTTTCGCGAGAGTTGTCGGAGAGCTCTTCCTTCGTAAAATAAATCGGCTCGCCGAGCACTACTGTGATCTTGGTGAAGCGCATCCGCTTTGTCCCCTTGGGGAAGGCCTCGTAGGCGCCAAAGATGCGCATCGGCAGCACGGGAGCATGGGTCTTGGCGATGACCAGCCCGATCCCTGCCTTGGCCTTTTGCAGGTTGCCGTCTTTCGACCGCGTGCCTTCCGGGAAGAGCACGATGCCGTTGCCTTCCTTTACCTTTTTGATCACCTCGCGCAGCGCCGACATGTCGTTGCCGTCCCGCTCGACCGGGATCACGTTCATGTCTGGAAAAAGCGGACCGAGAAGCGGCCACTTCAGCAGACTCTTGCGGGCGAGGTAATACACGGCTCGCTTCGAGCAGGTGCCCGCCAGCGGAGGGTCAAAGTAGCTCGAGTGGTTGACCGCCAGGATGAGCGGTCCCTCCTCGATCATGCGCTCGGGATGCACGACGCGCATCCGGAAGAGCGTTTTGGCGAGGAGCTTTGCGAGATTGTAAAAGATGCAGTAGACCAGCGTCATGGGGTGGGGGACAGCCCCCGGCTCTCGAGAGCTGACACAATGGCGTCGACCACCTGGTCGATCGACAGATGGGTGCTGTCGATCACGGTGGAACCTTCCGGGATGGTGAGGGGAGCCGTGGCGCGGGAGGAGTCCTGCCTGTCGCGAGCCGCCACTTCATCCGCCTGACCCTGGGCCGAGCGGCGCTGCTGGCGCACCTCGGGCGAGGCGTCGATGTAAAACTTGTACGGGGTTTCCGGGAAAACCGCCGAGCCGATGTCGCGGCCCTCCACGATGCAGTCGGCCACGGATGCCAGCGCATGCAGGTGGGCGTTGACGACGGCCCGCACCTCGGGGACGCGAGCCACGGCGGAGACTCCGCGATTCACCGCATCGTCTGTGATGTTGGCCCGCTGGCCTCCCACCTCAAAGAACGATTCACCGTTCTCAAAGCCGCTGAAAAAATCGGCCGTCCCGGCCGCCGTTGCCACGGATTCGGGATTCTGGATGTCGACGCCTTTAGCGATCATGTGCCAGGTCGCCGTGCGGTAAAACGAGCCGGAGTTCACGTAGGAAAATCCGATGGTCTTGGCGAGCTTGCGGGCGACGCTGCTCTTGCCGGAGGCGGCAGGTCCGTCGATGGCGATGATCGTTTTCATGGCGGGTGAAAAATTTAGCGGCCGAGCGAGGAAATCACCGGAGTCGTACGGGAAAGCAGGCCGGAGCCTTTCTGGATTTGTTTCAGCGTGGCGTCAAACCCGGGATATGAGGTGGCGACGCACTCGATATCCTCGATCACCGTCTCGCCCGTGGCGAAAAGACCGGCGATCGCGAAGGCCATGGCGATCCGATGGTCGCCGTAGCTGGGAACCTTCGCCCCCTTCAGTTTTGTCCCGCCCTTGATCGTCATGCCGTCCGGAGCCTCGGTCACCTCGACGCCCATGGCGCGGAGGTTCGTGGCGATGGCGGCGATGCGGTCCGTCTCCTTGACGCGCAACTCCTTGGCATCGCGGATCACGGTCTCGCCCTTGGCCAGCGCGGCGGCCACTGCCAGGATCGGGATTTCGTCGATCACATTGGGAATCTCAGCCCCCTCGATCACCGTGCCATGGAGCGAGCATCCCTTGATGTCGATCACGCCGGAGGGTTCGCCCTGCTCGATGACCTCGACGACCTCGCGGATACGTGCGCCCATGCGCACCAGCACGTCGAGGAGCCCCGTGCGGCTCGGGTTCAGGCCCACATTCTTGACCAGCAGGCGCGATCCGGGCTGTGCGGCAGCTGCCACCAGCCAGAAGGCTGCGCTGGAGATGTCGCCCGGCACGTCAAAGTCGCGCGACTCGATCGTTTGCAGCCCGACCAGCGAAACCCGGGATTCCTTCGGCTCGCGGTTGCGCTCGGGACGCACCTCGTCGCGGCGCAGCTGCACCTGAAAATACTCCAGCATCCGCTCGGTGTGATCGCGGCTGAGCGCGGGCTCGATGACCGTCGTCACGCCCTTGGCAAACATACCCGCCAGCAGGATGGCGCTCTTCACCTGGGCGCTGGCCACCGGGGAGTTGTACGTGATCGGCGTCAGCGGCCCGCCCTCGATGACGAGCGGCGGCGTTTCACCAGGCCCCTCGGCGCGGATCTTGGCTCCCATGCGGGTGAGCGGCTCGATGATGCGGCGCATCGGGCGCTTCGTCAGCGAGGGATCGCCCGTCAGGCGGCTTGTGAAAGGCTGGGCGGCGAGGATGCCCGAGATCAGGCGCATCGTCGTGCCGGAGTTGCCGCAGTAAATGTCGCCCTCGGGCTGCTTGAAGACGCCCTTGGACCCATGCACCACCATTGTTTGCGGCTCCGGGTGATCGATCGTCACGCCGAGCTGGCGGAAGGCGGCTGCGGTCGAGAGGCAGTCCTCGCCCTCGAGGAAGTTCGTGATTTTGCACACGCCGTTGGAGAGCGCGGCCAGCATGATCGAGCGATGCGAAATGCTCTTGTCGCCGGGAACGGTGATCTCGGTTTCGATGGTGGGGGCGCGTTTGACGCGGAAGGTCTCTTTCTTACTCATGGCAGGTTGTCGCGCACTTCCTTGGCGCGGGAAAGGTAGGCCTCGAGAGCTGCGGCGTTGTGGGAATGGAGGAGAGCTTTTAGCTCTTCGAGAGTGTGGGTGAAATCCTCCAGTCCCGCCAGGAGAGCGGCCTTGTTCTCGAGTAAAATCTCGCTCCACATCGCTGGTGGACCGGCTGCGATGCGGGTTGTATCCCGGTATCCGCCTCCGGCGATTTTTTGCGCCTCGGGCAGTCGGCGGTTGATGGCGTTGACCAGCGCGGCCGCGGCTGCGTGGGGCAGATGAGAAATGCGGGCTACCGCCTCGTCGTGTTCCGCCGGGGTCATGGATACGATCCGACATCCCACGTCGCGCCACATCGACTCCACGGCGGCGAGAGCTTGCGGATCGGACTTTGCCGTTGGCGTCACCACGGCTGTAGCTCCCTGAAAAAGATCAGCCCGTGCTGCGGTGAGTCCGCTGCGCTCGGAGCCAGCCATCGGATGAGACCCCACGAAGCGGCTGCCGAAAATGGGTTCCAGCGTATCGACCACGCTACCCTTCACACTGCCCGCGTCCGTCACCACGCCATCAGGGGCCAGGACGGAAGCGACAACCTTTGCAACGGCTTCCATCGCGCCGATTGGCATACAGAAAACGCAGATGTCAGCACCCCGGGCAGCAGCCACGGGATCGGTGAATACCTGATCAAAGCTCTGCGAGGCCGCCGCGGCGGATTTTTCAGAGCGTGCCCAGATACGAACGGTGGAGCCCGGCCGCTTCAGCCGGAGCGCCAGTGCGAGCGAACCGCCAATAAGACCGGGGCCAAAAATGGCTGCGGTGCTCAGGGGACGAGGAAGATTTTACCCGAGTACGGGCACTTCACTTCCACTCCCGGCGGGATGCCGCGTACGTCGACGTAGCCGGCCGCCGGTGCGTACGGGCTGGTGACGAAACCGGGCTTGCCGGGTACCGGAGTGCCGTAGGCGACCTCGCGGGAAGGCGCCGCCGCAGCAGTGGTCTCGGGAGTTGGGGTTGGGGTCGGAGTCGGCGGCACCACGGCCAGAGGGTCCGGGGTCGGAGTCACCTCGGCGGGCGGCGTCGGCTGGGCAAACTGCGTTCCCGCCGGGTCATATCCGAACCGGTTGTGGTTCGTGGTACGGGAGGTCTGGGAGTTCGTGCCGCTTTCGCATGCTGCGAGAGCTGTCAAAATCGTCAGGCCGCCTACAATCCAGAGCGAGAATTTCATAGAAGCAGGGTAAACAAGGCATGAAGGAAGCTCGGATGGCAACTCATTTCTTTCTGGGTCTAGCGGAGATTCTTCAGCAAGGGAGCTGCGCTGAAAGCCCCGAGGAACCCCGCCTGGCTCAGCGAGACCGGGCCGCGCGATTGCAGCAGGTATCCGTCGTCGTAGCGCGATTGCGCGTAAACGATGGGATTCAGGTGCCGGGCCACCGCCTCGGTGGAGGGCAGTTTGTTGACGTCGATGGCTGATGTGCTGCCCGGGTTGATCGCCGCGCTGAAGACCGCGATCTGCTTGGCCAGCGGATAAAACCGGGTGAAGGCCGAGCGGATGTCGAGATAGCCGAAGACCTCGTTGGCCGACTGGAACTCGCTGCGCGCATAGGCGAAGGCGGGCGACTTGATCAGCGGCTTGCCCGCTTTCTGCGCAGCCACGGCTCGCTGGACATCGCTCGGGTTCATGCCCACGACGAGGAATCCGTCGATCAGCGCGAAGGTCGGGCTGCTCATCACCCCGTTGAGATTGGCAAAGTTGTAGGCCTTGAATCCCTCGATGTCCGTGACGGTGAACTGGGGAAACACCGAGGTCAGCTCCTGGATGGTTGCCTCGGCCTTGGCCTTGTCGCGGATCTGCGCCGCCACGAATCCGTCGGGCTTCATCTGCCCGTCCGCCCAGTTCATCACCAGGGCGCACTCGGGGCCGAAGGCCTCGGGCAGCAGGATCGGGAGCTGGGTGCTCTGGAGCGACGGGAGATTGAGGAATCCATTGGCCTGACCGATGAGGGCCAGTTGCTGGAAGTTCAGCAGGAAGTCGACATAGCCCGCCGTCGTCTCGTCTGTGAGCTGGATGCCGGCATGGGCCAGCTTGCCCAGTTTCGGCGGGTTGTCATGGAGGATGAAAATGCTGTCGCGGAGATCGAGTCCGTCGAGCTTGATCGAGGCTCCGACGGCCTGCACCTTGCGGATTTGCTCAATCTGCTCGGGATTCACCCTGGCTCCGGTCGTGGCTCCGACCGCGAGCAGCGTGTCGATGAATCGCTCGGGCTGGCTGAAAAAGAGGAAGTCCGGGTCGGCCAGCAGGCGCTTCGTGGCGGCCTGGTATTTGGTGTTCTCCGCCAGCGACCCGCCGACAGTGCGCCCCGCGGCGCGATCGAGCGCCTGCTTGATGCCATCGGGCTGGTTGGCCAGGAAGCCCCAGTGCCCGTGGCAGGCGGTGTAGAGCGTGAAATTCCCGTAGTTCGTCGAGGTGATTTCGTCGCCGTGATACGACTCGGTTTTTTGCTCGATGGCCTTCTGGCTGCGCTCGATCTCCTTGCGAATGCGGGCGACGGCGTGGTCGCAATCCCCCTTGCCGCCCCAGAACTGAAAGCCCACCAGCAGCGAACTGTCGGAGGACGATAGGGAAAGCACCGAGGCAAAAATGTGGCCGGGCTTCAGGCGCAGGAGCACCTCGGCGGGGCTGTTGCCGTCGCTCTTCTTCGGGCTCTTGGTACCCTTGTCATTCTTGGGCTCGGCCGGGCCGAAGAACGCACCGAGCGGCTTTTCGAGGAAGGCTCTTACCTCCGGCTCGCCCGTTACCTTGGCGATGGCCGTCTGGGGCCAGCGAAACGCCGTGCGCGGGAGGTCCGGCAACTCGACGAGCGCGATCGCGTCTCCAGGCACGAGCCGGGCGGCCTCCATGAATCCCATGCTTCGCCAGAACCAGATGACTACCGCGCCAATCAGCACTGCGATGACGGCCAGTGCAATGAATGCCTTCTTGATCATCCGGGTTAGTTACGCCAAGAGTCGGGCTGCCGCAAGGCATCGCTCTTTGCGGCGTTGGAACCGCTCCGGAGTTTACGGTTCATCAATTCTACTGGAAGAGCGCGAAGGTATTTGCTGGCCCTTGCCCCCCCGGAGAGTCTACCCGTTTCCTTTTTCCAGATGAGCAAAGCATTAACTTTTCCCAGGAAGTTCGTTTGGGGCGTCGCCGCTGCCGCCCCGCAGATTGAAGGCGCCGCATTTGAAGACGGCAAGGGCGAGTCGGTTTGGGATCGCTTTGCCCGCGTCCCCGGTGCGGTGGACAATGGCGAGACCCTCGACGTCGCCTGCGACCACTACCATCTCTACAAGCAGGACTTTAAGCTCATGCGCAAGCTGGGCATCAAAAACTACCGCCTGTCGATCGCGTGGCCGCGCATCTTCCCCGATGGCGACGGCGCGCTGAACCAGAAGGGCCTCGATTTCTACAACCGCCTCATCGACGCCATGCTCGCCCAGGAGATTACGCCCTGGGTGACGATGTTCCACTGGGACCTCCCGCAGTCGCTCGAGGATCGCGGCGGCTGGCGCTCGCGTGTCACGGTGGATGCTTTCCGCGGCTACTCCCAGACCATCGTCAAGGCCTTTGGCGATCGCGTGAAGGACTGGATCACGCTCAACGAAGTCACCTGCTTCACCGGCCTCGGCTATGGCCTGGGCGACAAGGCACCGGGCGCAAAGGAGTCCCGGCAGGTCATCAACCAGACCTACCACAATGCCATGCTCTGCCACGGCGTCGGTATGCAGGCTGTCCGCGAATACGGTGGGCGTCGCGCTCGCGCCGGTATCACGGATAACTCTCCGGTCTTCATCCCGGTCACCGAGACTGAGGCCGACATTGCAGCCACCAAGCGCTGCTACGCGGACCACAATGCCCGTGTCATCGCTCCGATCTACACCGGAGCCTACCCGGCATCCTATCTGCGCAACGAAGGCAAGGATCGTCCCATCGTCGCCAAGGGGGATATTGAACTCATCAGCGTACCGACTGATTTCCTTGGTTTGAACATCTACTGCGGATCATTCGTCCGTGCGAAACGCTCAGGCTATGAGATCCTGCCTTTCTCGGAGAACTATCCCGCTGCCAGCTGCACCTGGCTCAAGCACACCCCGCAGGCCACATACTGGGGCACCCGCCTCCCGCATGAGGTCTACGGCGTGAAGGATATCTACATCACCGAGAACGGCTGCGGCTATTACGATGACAAGGTGGAAAATGGCGAGGTCTTCGACCTGCACCGCCGCGACCTCGTCCGCAACTACCTCGTGGAGCTCCATCGCGCCATTCAGGACGGCGTGCCCGTGCGCGGCTACTTCCTCTGGTCCTTCATGGACAACTTCGAGTGGCAGGACGGCTACAAGACCCGCTTCGGCATCACGCACGTCGACTACAAGACCCAGAAGCGCACGCCCAAGCTCAGCGCCCACTGGTACTCCAAGGTCATCGCCGGAAACAAGATCGTCTAAATAGTGTCGTCACGAGATGTGAGTAAGTGGTAAAAGGAAAGGATGATGCCCGCATCGAAAGAAGCCGCCTATCATCGTCACGACATCAGCGAGAGGCATTGGGAGTTATTGGAAGGTCATTTG
>Ga0209935_1001764_pt1 | contig 31060 bp, 43 predicted proteins | sample ThiBio_1000_plan_2_FD_183958 | JGI IMG/M metagenome (GOLD analysis project Ga0209935, IMG submission 183958) | Wastewater bioreactor microbial communities from Cape Town, South Africa - Thiocy_cont_1000_plan (SPAdes) | ecosystem: Engineered > Bioreactor > Thiocyanate-remediating >...
TATCTATCTATCTATCGTGATCTATCTATCTATCTATCTATCTATCTATCTATCTATCTATCTATCTATCTATCTATCTATCTATCTATCTATCTATCTATCTATCTATCTATCTATCTATCTATCGTGATCTATCTATCTGTCTATCTATCTATCTATCTATCTATCTATCTATCTATCTATCTATCTATCTATCTATCTATCTATCTATCTATCTATCAATCAATCTATCTATCTATCTATCTATCTATCGTGATCTATCTATCTATCTATCTATCTATCTATCTATCTATCTATCTATCTATCTATCTATCTATCTATCTATCTATCTATCTATCTATCTACGTACTGCATACTCAAACAATTGATTCGCTTCGCCAGACAAATGTTCGAGCTGCCATCGGTGCTGGCGCTCTTTGTCGAGTGGGACGAGACGGCCAAGAACTTCTCGAACAAGGAGACCTTCGACATCCTCGGCGTCATTGAAGCAGCTCGGTATGTGTGCGCGCGCGTGTGTGGATCGGTCTCGAACAATCGCGAGCGATCAGTCAATAACGTCGGGTTATGCGCGTGTGCGATGGTAGAGCACTGAAACAACGCACCATGAAGGTGATGGTGATCGTAGTGCACTCGGGCAAGATCGGTACGTCAGCCGCTCAACCAGCTCGCTCGTTGCTTATCAACGCGTGCGGTGCGACGCGACATTGCGCCACACGCTCATTGCACGTCGTATGTCATCAGGAATCGAATACGAGGAGGCCGTCGTGAATATCAAGCGTCGAGTCGAGGCGAGCGACAAGAACTCGAGCGTATCGAAGCTCGGCATTCGATGGAACGCATCGTCGGTCAACTCGTCGCCTGCGGCCTTCTCGCTCGAGGACTTTGAGGGATCGGTGCACAGGTCCGCAAGCTCACTCGCTAGCTCGCTGTTCACTTGGATTGGACAACATACAATGCTCGGCACACTGACTGACCCGAGGAACCATCGATCCGCGCATCGCCGCGCAGACTCGAGAAGCAGCTGATGGAGCTGTCGCAGCAGTACTACAAGGACGAAGCCAAACGTCTCAAGAAGGAGCTCGATCTCGTCAATCGACGCTCGCATCCTCAAGTGTGCGTTCGCATCCACTTCAAGATCGCCTACCTTGCCGAGTTTCGCAACGACTTTGCAAGCTCCATCAAGTGCGTCGCATCGCGTTCCACTATGCCGCTGTGGTGGCACTCACTGATTTGGTGGCCCTTAGATACTACACGACCTCGTACAATCATCTTCGCGAGGTGCCAAAGGAACGAGACGCTCCGCTGGAGATCAAGGCCCTCGCCGACCTCACGAACTTTAAGGTAGGTTGCACGCACTCCGAGCTCCTGGCTCGTACGAGAGGCACACGCACGTGATCACTAACGAACGATTCACTGCCGGCAGCTCTGCAAGCTCTACCTCGTCAATGGCAAGGGAGACCTTGGCATCAACGACGCCATCGTGCAGTTCCAAAAACATGCACGGTTGTACAAGGTAAGAACTCTCACCAAGATTGCAAGAGAGAGAGAGAGAGAGAGAGAGAGAGAGAGCGAGCGATGCTTGATACGATACCAACTGACCGAGATGTTCAGCAATTCTTTGGGCCGAGCAAATGCTTTGCAGAGCATTGGGCGTGGGTATCGCGGCAGTACCAAGCGATGGGAGAGCTGCTCGAGCGTTATGCACCGCAACTGAAAGGGTACGTATCGATCCAGCGAGCGAGCGAGCATCCATCGATTTACTCGTTCTCCTGTTTGCTCATCGTATGATGCACCTGTTCGATCGGCGTTCGATAGTGGTTCGGTGAGCAGTGGCTTCCGACATCCGATCTACTACTTTGAGAGTGCCGCGACCTATGCCATCCAACGCAAGGTTCACGCACTCAAGGCTGGAGCTGAACTCTTGCAAACGGACCGCGAGGCCTATGCAGTACGGCTTGATTGATTCGCGCGCCTCTCTTCGTGTCCTTACTCGATGGTCATTTTCGTGCGTCGTCGCTCTTAGGAACTGAAACCCATCGTACTCGTGAGCATTGCTCCCAACATGGAGTACATTGGGCGCCACATCACCGGCAAGTCCGATCATCCGCTCGAAGAAGGCAGCGCGCGGAGCTTGGAAGACGAGATGGCGCAATTGCGCATGGCGGTCGCGCGTGAGAACAACGTCGACCACTCGGCCAACATCATTCGCTTGCTCAACAAGGCCTACAGCTTCTGCGATGCCCATCGAAACTCGCGACAGGCGGCACACCTCGAGGCCACCCTAGGAGCGGAGCTGTTTTCCGCTGGGCAGCATCTCCAGGCCAAACGGTATGGTACCAAACTCAATCCTCGATCGAACGAATCCCAAGAGAGTAATCGTAGGATTCGTCGTATGGTCTTGCGATCGTATCGTGTGTACAGCTTCTTCGACATTGTCATTCCCAAGTTTCGCAAGGAGAATTGGTGGGCACTTCTAGCTACGGTACTTCGCCGTTCGATCGTGTGTGCCCTGAATCTTGGTGATCCTTTTGATTATCTCGACTATGGCTTGGAGCTCTTGCAGCCACGTATGTGTGCAAATTATCTGCGAGAGTGAGAGAGAGAGAGAGCCGTGGCTGACAGGCTCAATAATGATGATGTAGGTTCGCCGCTCACCCAACACGAGAAAGTTGCGTTACAAGCAAACGTCATCGCAGCCGTACTCGTACGTATTGATTGAGTTGGATTCGAGTGTTGGCTATCGCGAGAGCAGCCAGTGGTAACATGCAGTGCAACACAGACACCTGAGGAGATTCGTATCTCGCCGCTGAACTCCTCCAAGGTCGTGAATTTGGAGACCTTTGATCCTCATCATTCGTTGATCACTCGCTCGCTGCGATTCGAGAAGCCGACCGTGGCGCAAGGATCGAGTGTCGATGTTGTACTCTCGGTCACATTGCACTTGCCGCAACCAATCAGCTTCTCGCGGTATGTTCAAGTGCTTTTGCGCCGCCGCCGCCACCATCACCGGCAGCAGCAGTCTCTCGATCGTGCATGCTGATTCGTTATCACTGTTGGTTGAGCAGATTGCTGTTGAAGTTTGATCAGCCTCGCTCGATTGGATTCGGTTCGACCAAGGTCACTGCGAGCGCACTGCCATTCGAGAACTCGCCGGCTGAGAATTTGTTCGACTTGAAGGACACGAATCACGTGGAGGTCGAGTCGTTGATCTTGCTTCCCGAGCGCGCATACACCTTTCGATTCCGCTATCACGTTCCTTACAGCAGCTCGTTTGTCGGCAAAGTCGAGGTACGACACGTGCTGCTACTACTCCTCCACGTATGACGCTTCTTGCTGACGGGGCTCGCTACTCGATTGTCACCCTAGTGCACCCGAGTGGCTCTTGAACTCGGCCCCGAGGATAAGGCATTGGCACTGGCTTGGACTCCAATCCTCACCACATCACTGCCTCCGCAGTTTGTCGATCCCGAAACACAAGCTCAACAACAAGCCATCACCATCACTCCATTGAACTCCACCATGTTCGTATCTCTCTCTCTGTTGCTATGTTGGTGATAGCAGGAATTTCTCATTTTATCTTGTACACAGTATAACAACACCGCAGTCCGAGTTGGAGATTGTCGCAAGACACCAACCGCCGGCATTGGTGAGCGAATTCTATCGCATCGATGTAACGCTACGTAACAAGGGCAAAGCCGTTCGTGACTTGACATTGCAGTTTACTTTCCGTAATCTTACGCAAGGTACGCTGCATCGGTTGGTTAGTTCGGTCGCATTCATTCCTCACCTTGCTCGGTGGTTTGCCGTATCGTGTGTGCAACGCAGACGGCTCATCGTTCTTCACCGGCTTGCCGTTGGCGCCCATCGAACCTGAGGGGCTTCCGGTTCGAGACGGCATCGCGGCCGGTGCCGAATGGGCCACTACGATCTATGCGTACTCTCCTGGCGCCACGCCCGAGCGTGAGATCGTAATCGATGCCACGTATGAGGCGGTAGGAGGCAAACCGATGGCGACTCGTGCCACGGTCGCTTGTCCCGTGGTGCTCCCGATCGCTGCTCGCTGTGGCTTCTTCTCGTCGTCCTTTGCTTCGGCTGCTGATTCTGCCGGTAGTGCCACTCTTGTAGCCGACGAGGTATTCAGCGCTCGATTGAGTGATGCAGTTGAGAGTTTGGCTTGTACTTACACGCTTTTGGGCATGGGGCCAGGAGTGTTTTGTGCGAGTCGAGGTTCAATCCATGTGCCCGTACCCGATTCAAGTGCTGTCTACCATACTTGAGATTGCTGTACGTTACTTGCTTGCTTGCTTGCTCCTCTGTTTTAGTGAACCGCTCCGAGTATGAATGTTGATGGTCGATCTCTCGCACACTTGTAGCCTGAGCTTGGAATCTCAAAGGCCTCTACCAATATCGACATGAATAGCACGATCGGTATGACGGTACACGCAGAGACATGTGCAGTGAGTGAGTGACTGACGAATTCAATCAACCATACACAGTGCTGCAAGAAAAGGAGAAGCTCACGACATGGTTCACTGTCGTACCGAAGCTCTCGGCCAATGACCAGTCGTTGGGCGTTTTCAACCTCTCGTGGAAGCGAGCGCCGCATCCACAACTGCCAGCCGACTACGTTGGTCGCGACGATCGTGTCGTCGAGTCTCCGACGCTGATTCCGCCTCTCAAGGTCATCCAATCACCGTTCTCAGCGTCGATCGACGTACCTTCGCAAGGCGTCACCGGCCGGCCGCTGACGCTCTCGCTCGTGGTGACCAACAACACGATCCGCATCGAGGACTTTGTGCTCACCGTCAAGGATTCGGAGTTCTTTTTGTGTGCCGGCACCATGAGCAGCAGCTTCAAGGTCATGCCCAAGTCGTCATATCGACTCTCGTATTCGTACGTGAGAGAGAGAGAGAGAGGGCGCTATCTTGTGATTTGGTACTAACGTTGGAGATGATGCAGATTGATACCAACAGCTCCAGGCAAGATCATGGTGCCTCACTTTCAGTTGGTGTGGAAGCGCGTCAACAAGGAGCTGCAGGACACCAAGCAACGACGCTTTGTGTTTGTTCGCCCTTTGATAGAGGACTCGGCGGCGACTGCCACCGTTGCTGCAGCGTCGACAGGCGTCATCGCAGTGTAGGTAGGCAACGTCGTGTTGGTTGCGTGAGAGCAGGATTGATTGGTTGGTTGTTGGCTTTGCGTTGTTTGTCGTCGTCAGCGCGGCGGCCGGCTGCGTAAAGCGTGTTTGTGAAATACAAAGCGTGGCACAGCACAGCTCAGCTCAGCTAGACCCGACTTCAAGCGAGGGGCGTTTTGATGGCGAATCTGGAATGATTGCAACTTGAATTACGGCTGTTGTATTGCGTCAAGAGAATACACATGCATAGCTACAGAGGGCAGAGCAACGAGCGACCACGAAGAGCAATTGCCGTCGTTGGTTTGATAAAGACAACTTACCAAAGCAATGAAGACGACGACACTTGGAGCAACGCGAAAACGCAAACGGCTCACCGAGTGAGTGAACGAGAGAAGGAGAAGGAGAAGCAGCAAGAGAGAGAGAGAGAGAGAGAGAGAACAAGGACGAATGTTACGCAAACGAGCAGGAGCCATAGTCGGTTGGAAGCCGGTATGGCGCGCTGTCGTTTTGCGGTGCATGCGAGTAGGTGGAGGCTCGAGGCTTGCAGACAGCGATAGTATCACACAAACAAGGCTACGCAAGAGGAGGGCATGAGAATGAGCGAGAGCGACACGAGACACAAGGCATCATCATAATAAAGAACGAGGTGGAGGAACGAATATGAGGGAAGGAGGAGTGAGAGCGAGAGAGCGAGAAACAGCAAGTAGAAGTAAAATACCACTCACGACATGATCGGGATGGTCATACGACACTCGTCATCAGCATCTAAATGTACATTAATCATCCGTGGGCTTGAGGATCTATTTCGGTGCGATTATTATGCATTTGTTAGTATGGTGATGATGATGATTGAGTGAGAGAAAGCAAGAGAGAGAGAGAGAGAGAGATATACCTGGAACGAGCACATCAACGTCTCATCGACGCTCATCATGGCACCAGCATTGTCAAACTCACCGCAGTAGTTGGGAGCCGAGAACAAGGTCACGAGCTGGCGCTTGGCAAAGAACTCATAACCATCCTCGACGACTTGATGCGCACGGCAGATGAGGTCGAGGTCTTGTCGCTTCAGGAACGAGGTCACGACGTCGGGGCCGAAGGTGAACGACACACCACGGTCGTTCTCTCCCCAGCCTTGGATGTCGCGGTCGGGGTCCGACCACAGCAGGTCGCACAGCAAGCCCGTGTCGGGCACATCGGTCGGACGCACGATGCGTCGGATCTGCTCCATGGTCTTGAGGTCGGGCGAGAGACCGCCGTGCATGCAAAAGATCTTTTCGTCAATGATGGCGGCGATCGGGAGGCAGTTGAAGCAATCCGTGAAGGTCTTCCACAACTTGATGTTGTATCGGCGCTTGCCTGCAGCAGGAGGAGCAGAAGGAGCAGGAGCGAAGGCATGCGTTACAATGAGTGATCGACGATACAAGGCAGGAACAGGAATACGGACGGGCACCACATACACTCATCGTAGAAACCGTAGATGCGGTTGATCGAGGCACACTCGTGGTTACCACGCAGCAAGAAGAAGTTCTCGGGGTACTTGACCTTGAAGGCAAGCAACAGGCAGATGGTCTCGAGGCTCTGCTTGCCACGGTCGACGTAGTCGCCAAGGAACAGGTAGTTGGCCTCCGGCGGGTATCCTCCGTACTCGAACAAGCGCAACAGATCGTGGTACTGACCGTGAATGTCACCTGTACACCACCGAATGCGACATTGTGAGCGAGAGCTCCCCCTTTCTTGGTGTAGAGACGATCGACGAGCAGAATAGTAGCACATTGAACGAGAGCAAGACTCATGTGTAACCGAGCTCTTGGTGTGAATGCAGGCAAGATTGCGACATGATAGGATCGCAACCAACTCACAATACTACCAACAGAGCGCGGTTGGGGCGTATGGGACCCACTACCACTTGCCTGCCCGACTGACAGGCACTCAGGCGAGGCAAGAAGCAAGAGAGAATTGCAATGTGCTCCCACGATGAAGAGCACGCCATGAACGAATGAATGCAGCCCAAGTGCCGACACAATTGCACAACGGCACGCATTCTCGAATGTAGCCACGATCACCAAGCGTCGGCACAACGAGAGAGCGCTACGAGAGAACGAGAGAGCGCGCACAACGAGAGGGATTGCGATCGGTGGCGCGCGCACTCGCTACGTACCGCAGATCTTGATGGGAGCCTCGAGCTCGAGCAGGATCGGCTGGCTGATGAAGATCTCGCGAGCCTTGTGGCAGAGGCCCTTGATCTCGGCCTCGGTGAGCTGCGCCTGCTTGCGCGAGCCCTTCACCTCTTGCAGGCGGCGAATGATGTTGTCGACGTCGAGCTCCGCAGCAGCCATTGTGGAGAGAGAGAGTGTGGGTGGTGTGGTTTTCGTGCGCTAGAGGGCCTGGAGGGTGCGAGAAGCGTCTAGGCGATGGAACAATGTGCGGTGGACACGATAGAAGGGTGCACGAGGTTCGATGGCAAAGGTCGACGGGCGATTGCGGATGCGCGAGCGCGGATGCCTGGGCGGTGGTGGCGAGAGCAAGAGGGGCGGCGAAGAACGGCGGCGCGACGAGGAACGGAAGCGGGAAAAAAAGCGCAAAACGCGTTGGCGCGCCCGAGGGCCACCTTAATCGTGCCCCGGAACGCACTTTCCCGCCTTCGCTGTTCTCTCCTGCTCGCTGATACGATGCGCAGCATATCTCTCTCGTGGTTTACTCGCTTGTATCACTCTCACTCCACGCTGCGCTGGTTCGATTGCACGCTGCGCTGGTTCGATTGCACGCTGCGCTGGTCGATGCTCATCAGTAGTAACTAACAACAAAACAGCGTACGCTCTTACGCTGAACAACAACTCCTCCTTGATGTATTCTGCTGATGCCGACAAAACTGCTGCGGTCGGTGTGCTTACGCCGCGTCCTCCTCTTCCTTACGCGTCTTGGCGTACTCGGCCACCAGTTGCTCCTGCAGGTCCTTGGTGACCTGCTGGTGCTCGGCGTACTCCATCGAGAACTCGCCCTTGCCCTGTGTCAGCGAGCGCAGGTCGGTCGAGTAGCCGAACATGTTGTTGAGCGGCACGCGCGCCGACACCGTGAAGCTGTCGAGCGCCGTCTCAGTCTGGAGCACGATTCCCTTGCGCTTGTTGAGGTTGCTCACCACCGTGCCCTGGAACTCGATCGGCGCCGTGACCTCGACCGTCATCACGGGCTCGAGGATCACCGGGTTGCCGCCGCGCACGCCGGCACGGAAGGCCGCCGCGGCCGCGATGCGGAACGCCATCTCGCTCGAGTCGACCGCGTGAGCCGCTCCGTCGTTGACCACCATCTCGACACCGGTGATAGGGTGGCCAATCATGGGGCCCTTCTCGATCGCATCCATGAAGCCCTGCTCAAATCAAATGGTTCAGTGAGCTACCTGCCGCGCGCTCTCTCTCGCTCTCTGGTGTTTCATATTCTCGAACCTTTTCGACTGCTGACATGTACTCTGGTGGAATCGAACCACCAATCGTAGCATCAACGAACTTGACCGTCTGACCAGCACCAGGCTGAATATCGATCGGATTCACCTCGCTACAACCACAGATACAATCAATCATCTCGCTGTGATGTGGAGTGTGTGATGTGTGTGTGGAACGCGCATAGTGACATACCCGCAAACCTTGGCGTACTGACCACGACCACCACTCTGCTTCTTGTGTGTGTAAGCGAACTTGCCCGTGCCGCGAATCGTCTCGCGGAACGCCACACGAGGCTTGCCAACCTCGACCTCGACGCCATACTCGCGCTTCATGCGCTCAATGTAGATTTCGAGGTGCAACTCTCCCATGCCGCTAATGATAATCTGGAGCAGCGAGCAGCAAGTATTCGTTGGTATGTACGCATCTAGCGAATGAGCGAGCGAGCGAGCGAGCGAGAGAAAATGCACACCTGGTTGCTCTCCTTGTCCGATGTCACTCGGAACGTAGGGTCCTCCTTTTGGAACTTGTTCAGCGCTCGCATAAAGTTGGCATCGGTTCGCTTGTTCTTGCTGGCAATAGCGAGTGAGATCACGGGCTCAGGAACGTGCATCGAGCTCTGTATCAAGGTGGTGCCACGGAGTTCGTGTGAGGAGGCGAGGCGAGACGACCCACTGGGTGCATGTGCTCGCAACTCGACGAACCATCGTGATGGGCACCGAGCCATCGGTAAAGGTGTTGCCAGAGTTGCAGTCGACTCCGAACATGGCGCAAATCTCGCCGGCACCGACCGATTGCACCTCCTCCATCTCGTTCGAGTGCATACGAACGAGTCGCGGCACCTTGCTCTTCTCTTGTGTGATAGCATTCACAAGAGGGCTGCCACGTGTCAGCGATCCTAAGCATCATCATTCCATGCCGTTAGTGTCGTCGTCATCATCGTCATCACCATCACCACCGCATCCGAACGAAAGACGAAAGACGAATCGATTGACTGCAATATACCTTGATAGATGCGCACATAGGTAAGTTGTCCAAACTTGGTCTCATCGAGCTTGAATGCAAGTCTGTGGCATCACCAACCAGTCCGTTACACCCGAGTGAGATTGGGCTCCTTCAATCACACTCATCAATACGTGACGTACCCAACGAAGGGTGCAGTCGATGACGGGACAAGCTCGACAGGAGCCTCATTGTTCGAACGGTCATAGCCCACATATTTCACCTACACCATCGCATGGATCAGTTGGGTGGTTGCGTTGATCACAAAGGGTGTCGCACACGTACATCGGCAGGGCTCGGCAAGTAGTTCACGACGCCATCGAGCAGCTGTTGAACACCCTTGTTCTTGAAAGCCGAACCAACAAAAATCGGCACCAGCGTGCGAGCGATGGTGGTTCGACGCAGGGCCGCTTGCAACTCTTCGGCACTCACTTGTTCCTCACCAAATACTACGCCATCACGCCCAACATACCACACCATACAGCGTGAGCCGCATTGACTTTGACGGGTGCCATAGTCAGTCAGCAAGCCGACGAACCTTTCTCGGCAATCTGCTCGTCGACCTCAGCGACTTGCATCACCAGCTCATCTCGTCGTGCCTTGGCAGCATTCAAGAGCTCACTCGGAATCTCGTCGCTTCGGACCTTATCTCTATTGTAACCCATCAAGACCAGCATCAGTGTCAGGATCAGGAGGATCAGGAGAACGATTGATCATACCCCTTCTCGCCTTCATAGTAGAAGGCCTTCATGCTGACTAGATCAATGATACCATTCAGAGTGGCCTCGAGACCGATTGGGATTTGCGTCAACCACGCATTCAAACCAAGTTTCGATCTACAATCGAATGTACCACCATGAGTATCGTGTATCTGCGTATGTGTGTGAGTGAGACGTGGATGCAACCAGCATACCGAATATCGTTGGTGACCTTGATTGGATCGGCACCAGCACGATCGAGCTTGTTGATAAAGATGATGCGTGGCACCTTGTAGCGTCGCATCTGGCGATCGACCGTGATGGTCTGCGACTGCACGCCGCCGACCGAGCACACGACCAAGATGGCGCCATCGAGCACTCGCAAGGCGCGCTCGACCTCGATCGTAAAGTCGACGTGGCCCGGCGTATCGATGATGTTGATGTGGTTGTCTCCCCATCGAGTGTACGTGGCGGCCGACTGGATCGTGATGCCCTTCTCGCGCTCGAGGTCCATCGAGTCCATCTTGGCGCCGACGCCGTCGCGGCCGCGCACCTCGTGGATCTCGTTGATGCGACCAGTGTAGTAGAGAATGCGCTCGGTGAGCGTGGTCTTGCCGCTATCAATGTGCGCCGAGATACCAATGTTTCGAATCTTGTGGAGGCGAGCCAGCTCGGCGTCGGTCAACGAAGAGAACAAGCGACGCCCGACCACGGGACCGACGCGGGTGCCCAGCGGCATCATCGTGGCGGTGGGCACGCGACGCTGCGTGCTGCTCGACGAAGGCTTCACGACAAAGGCGCCGCTCTCCGAGAAGACACCGATTGTGCGATCACCAAACACTGAATCGAACGAATCGAGGGCCGAAGCAGTGCTGCTGCTGGCTGTCGAGATTGGGCCGACGATCGGAGCGGTGCTCGACGTCGATGGAGCAACCACGACCTGTGCCACGACTCGCGACGCAGCGACACCAAGTCGACGTTGCGCTCCTCCCGTGAGGAGGAGGGATCGAGTGAGTGAGCACACACGCAGCATTGATAAGGGCGTTGCGGGTCGTTCGACGACGAGAGTCTGGTGGTGGTGGTGGGCAACCCGAACACCGCGCACGCCAACGACACGAGGCGCTGAAGAGAGAAGAGGAGAGAGAGACGAGCAACACGCGCGCACTCATAACGAGCTCCTGGAAAATTAAGGTCGCCCGCGCAGCTCTCTCGTGTGGTTTCGTGTTGGGGGGATATTGTTGCATTTATTGGAGGAGATAGGAGGGAGGGAGTTGGGGGCAATGGAGAGAACGAGAACAAGAATGATCGGGAGATAAAGATAAAGACAAGATATCAATCAGTGAGTACGGGCAGAAGAACGATAGAGGCACATATTGGTGTGAGTCGAGTAGGAGGTGTGGATGAAATGCATCTCATCTGCAGAGTTCGAGTTCGAGTTCGAGTTCGAGTTCGAGTGGCAGCAGTGATAATCAAGAAGCGTGATTCGAGTGAGTGAGTAGATTTGGTTGTGGTTTTTACAAGTTACCCATCAGGCGCTGTAGCATCGAGTCGAGATCGTTGAGCTTCGACTCGGAACTGTGCAACTCGGCCTCGGCCTCACGTCGTCGCTGCGTCTCTTTCTCGGCCACTTGTTGCCAATGTAGAGCCTCGGCACGCAGACGCTCGTTCTCGCTCGAGATCTCGGCCACGGCGTCCTCTCCGAGCTTCTGCAGTTGCTCCGACGCCGCCATCCACTGCTCGACCTCGTTCTCGAGTCGCTCAATCTCCTGCTCCTTGTCCTGCAGCTGCACGCGCAACTGCGCGCTATCGCCTCCGTCACCGCCAGCCGCATGCGACGAGGCAGCGGCGGCAGCGGCGGCGGCCTTGGCTTGTTCGAGCTCGGCAGCGAGTTGCGTGTTCTTCTCGACCTCGGCGTTGAGCTTCTCCTCGAGCTCGGCGACAAACTCGTGAATCTGCGTCACCTCGGCGAGGAGGTTCGTGATCTCGGCGTCCTTGGCCGCCAGCTGCGCCGAATCGTCGTCGCTCGGTGGCGGTGGCGGCGGTGGCGCGGCGGCCAACGCCTCGGCGGCAGCGAATGCCTCGGCCGTGGCAGCCTCGGCGGCGGCCGTAGCTTCTTCGGCCGTGGCCCGCAGGCGATCGCGGTCAGCGTTGAGCTCCTCGATCTGGTGCGCGAGACGAGCGCGCTCCTCGTCGAACTGCGACACCTGCGCCGTCAGCTGCTCGAGCTTCTCGGTCGTGGCTGCGTGTGCGGCCGTGGCGTCAGCCACTTGCTGCAACGCCTCGGTGCGCTCACGCTCGAGCTGTTCGATCTGCGCCGAGTGCTCCGAGGCACCCGATCGAACGCTCTCGAGTTGCTGCGCCAGCTGGCTCTCGCGCTCGCGGCTCTCGTTGGCGGCCGCGTGTGCCTGTTCCAGCTCGGCGCGAAGGGCCTCAATCTCGGCGCGCGATCGCTCGTTCGCCAGCGTCAGCTCGCTCTCGGCCTTGTGCAACTGCTCAATCTTCTCCTTGAGCTCGCTCTGGGCCGCCTCGCGCGCCGCTCGTAGCGTCTGGAACTGCTGCTCGAACTCGGCCTTGATGCGCTGGCTCTCGGCCTCATCGCCGTCGCTCTTGACCTGCTCGAGCATACGGCGCTCAACCTCCTGCCGTGCGTCGGCCAGCTCGCCGTCCTTGCGAGCGCTCTCGGCCGTGACGGCATCGAGTCGCGCCTGGAGTTCGCTCAGCGACGCCTGGAACTGGCTGCGCTCGCTCTCGAGGCTCGCGCGCACGCTCGCCAACTCCGACTCGAGACGCTCAATCTCCTGCTGCTTGTCGGCGAGTGCGCTCTCGGCTGCCGCCGCCTTGTCTTGAAGCGCCTGCAGCGCCTCGGTCTGGGAGCTCGAGGCTCCCTGCTGCTCGTTGGCGAGCTGCTCGGCACGAGAGCGCGCCTCCGAGAGTTGCTCCTCGAGCTCGACGACGCGCGAGCTCGCCTGCGCAAGGCGTTCCTCGAGCTCGACCACCTGCTGTTGCTTCTCGGTCGCCTGCGCACGCAGGGCGTCGCAGTCGTTCGAGGCCTCGGTGAGTGCCTGCTCGTGCTCGGCAGCTTGCTCGGCGAGCTTCGCTTGTGTAGCCTCGAGCTGGGTCTTGACGACATCGAGCTCCGAGTTCACGGCGCCGATCGCTTCGTGCGCCTCACGAAGCTCATCCTCGAGTGCCTCGAGTTGCAATGGATCGATGGATGGCTTCTCGTCGGCCGCCGGCGGCGGCGGTGGCGGAGCTTCGGCCGTAGCGGCAGCAGCAGCGGCGGCCGCAATCTGCACCAACGCAGCGGCGTGAGCATCCCTCTCAGCTGCGAGCGCCGAGTTCGCCGCCACGAGCTCGGCTTCCAGACGCTTGCTCTCTGCTCGCGCCGTCTCGAGCTCGCTTTGGAGTGTGCGGACTTGCTCGACCTCGGCGTCTTGTTTCGAACGTCGCGAAGCAGCGCGCTCCTTCATCGCGGCCAAGTCGGCTCTGATGTGCGCGAGTTCGTCTTGCGTCGCGTTCACCACGGCCGCAATTGCTGGCACGCTGCTCGCCGGTGCCGTTGCCGGTGCCACTGCAGCGGGCGCTGCTGCCGCGATAGGAGCTGCTGCTGCCGCTGCCGCCTCGGGCTTGGCCACTGCCGCCGGAGGCACGGCAGCTGCGACATGCTCCTCTGCAACAGGCTCAGGAGTGCTCGTAGGTGGCTCTTCGGGTGTTGGTTCTGGTTCAGCCGGCGTCTCGGGTTGGGCTGCAGGAGTGGCAACGACGGCGGCAGGTGCAGGAGTCGGCTCGGCCACCGGTACTGGTGCGGGAGTCGAGGCGGAAGTGGAAGTGGAAGCGGAAGTGGCAGCAGGAGCAGGAGCAGCAGCAGGCACCGCACCGCCACTCGGCACTGCTTCGGTAATGTCCTCCCACTGTGCCTTGGCTATCGTGTGCGCAGTTGATGGGGAGGTGAGTTCAAGAGTGCTAACTCGCAAGCTTGTAAGCGTGCCCATATGCAACGTACTAATATCAAACACATTGAATTCTCGCGGGTCCATGTCGTTGGTACCGCCGAGCAAATAGAAGGCTTTGTTGTTAATAAGCACAAAGCTATGGCCGCTGCGTGGCAGCAAGGCAGGCTCATCAACGCTAGCGTGTCTCACCCATTGCATACGATCTAGTGAACGAGGTAGTGTGAGTGCATCATTCACGGGAATGCGTCACGACGTGAGGGTTGTGATGAGTGATGAGTGATGATGACGACGACGACGCGTACTGGTATCAAATGCAACAGTATCACCCAAGTCGCCGCTCGAGCCCTGTCCTCCAAAGAACACTACCAAGTGCTCGTAGACATCGAACGCCGAGTGGATTCGCGGAGCAATGCCACCGAGCACCTCGGGACGAGTCCACACGCACGTGGTGGTGTCGAACACATAAACGTCATTCAAGAGTTGCTTGCCATCGGTGCCGCCAAAGATAAATAGCTTGTCGCCCACTGCCGCTGCAGCATGAGAGTGTCGAGGGCACGGAAGGTCGCCTTTGACATCGAGCAATTGCCAGCGCATCTTGACTGCAACCACCACCACACAGCACAAGTGAGAATCTCGGCCATGATTTGCAAGTATCACCAAATGGACAAATGGATGAACGAATGGATGCGATCCAGCGATCCATCCATCAATGGATGAGTGTGAGAGGGAGTATCGTAGTTGCAGGTGCCATACCCGTGTCGAGCATGTGGATCTCGTTGAAGCTCTTGGTGAGATACGAGCCGCCAAAAATGTAGATCGAATTCCCAATCGCGGTTGCCGTATGGCGACTACGAGGCAGTGGACCGGTCCCCAAGATTCGTGGCTTCTGCCAAGCCAACGAAGCTGCACACACCCGAGCAAATCAAATCGATCGATCATTCGATGGATGATGGATCAGTACGCGTTTGGCTTTGGAGAGGGAGAGAGAGAGAGAGAGATTGCAGCGTGGCTGGTTGGTTGCAGCACCGACCTGTGTTGAGGATGTTGACGTCGTTCAGGTAGCGAGAGCCGTAGCCACCAAAGATGAAGATCTTGCCCTGCACGAGGGTCGCCGAGTGCGAGTGACGTGCATCAGGCGCCGAGCCCGTGGTCTTGGCCTTGTTCCATGACTTGAGACCAGCTGTACGCATACACGACACACACTCAATCAATCCAACACCTCGATGGCTATCTCCAACAATATCTAGCAAGCAAGCTCGCTCGCTCGCTCGCTCGCTCTCCCTTCCTCCATACCAGTGTTCAAGTTGTACAGCTCCATCGGCAGTGCATTGCCGGCTGCATCCCTGCCACCGACGATGAATACCTTGGCTCCGACGGCCGTCGCTGTGTTAAGCGATCGTGGGAATGGCGACTGGCCTGCTGCCTTGGTGGCTGACCAACACACGAACGCCATGGTGCTGCAGAGTTCGATCTATGCCGATCTAGATACGATGCGATGCGATGCGATACGAGATACTTGCTCGCGCTTCTGTGCGTGTGTGGGTGTCGCTTCACTCGATCAATCAATCGAACGAACGAACGAACGAACAAGCGTGCTTGATCTCAAGCCCTCACGACAACGAATCCAATCCACCACTCGTCCTCGACACCAAGCCCTCGGTCGTGTGGATGGCGGCGGCTGCTATCTATCGAGAGAGCGAGAGCGAAGAGATCGAGATCGCACGATCTCGCGCGCAATCGGTAGCAGAGCATAGGCCAAGGCAATGCCGAGCTCGAGAGAAACCGCAATACATAATGTGCCGCTGGAGCTTGGAATGCTCGATGATCCCGAGGCCGAGCGCGTCATTGCTCTACTGAAGAAAGCAATGTACCTGCTGCTGCTTCTGCGGAGGACTGAGGACTCTGAGCGATTGGAGGCGGAATAGCGGGTGCCTCTGAGGCGAGGCGGTGGTGGTGGAGGGCGAGCGTGAGGCGAGGGAGGGCTGGCAGTGGCAGCGGAGGAGCTGGTGGTGCAAGCATGCGCGGAGTACAGCGAACGCCAAGGTTGCGGAGTGTAAGAGAGACAGAGGGAGACAGAGTACAAGTATCGCTCAGTGCTGGAGGAGCAGAGCAGCAGTGGCGAGGTCTTTGCTCGCTCTTTCTCTCCTTCGCTGCTGCTGCTGCTGTTGTGCTCCTCTTTGTTTGCGCGCGTCTCTCTCTCGGTGTCTCTATCGCCTCGCCGTGTGTGTGCGTGTGCGTGTGTCCTTGGTGCTTGCTCGTTGGTGGTGTTTGTCGGCTACTTGTCGTGGGTGCGGTTGGTGTCTGGCGGTACTCGTGCTGCCTCCATTCGTAGTCCCGCGCTCGACTTCCTCGCCAGCGCCCATCGCTTCATTTCGTCGTCGTCGTCGTAGCCCACCACCACACACGCCTCGCTCCCCCGCCCTCTCTCTCCGTTTGCTTGAGCGCCACCGACACCGCTACCACCTATCACGTTCGTTGGAGATACCAGGTAGGTCTTGGTGTACTTACTCGCTCGGTGTTTGCCTCGGTTATCGTGCAAGCTTCGCGCTCGTGGCACTCTCTCGCGCTCTCGCGTGCCCATCGCTCGCCTGCACACGCACACTGCCTGCGGTACTTGGTGCCGTAGCAGATAGGCACGCTCCCTGTCACCATCGTGGCTCACGCCAGAGACACTGTGCCTTCCTCTACGTCGCCTGGTGTGCCTCGGTGTTGTCCGCAGAGGCCGTTTCGTCTCGTGTAATGGATGATAGTCATCATCATCGTTGCTACATAACGCGCGCGCACATTATCTCCCTCGCTCAGCCGGCTCCTTGGGCACTCACTCATTCACTCACTCGGTTGATTCACTCGATGCTTGTTTGTAGTGCCTACTCCAAGGTGTTGCGGTTGTGAGGAGAGTAGTTGCGTTCCTTCGACGACCTACCTCGCCCACGCGCTGCTACAGCCTTCTCCCGTCGAGCGGAGTGTGTTAGAGCATGGTCGCCACACCTTTGTATTGAATCGCACACCAGATCATCGACCTCTCGTTCGCTCGCTCGCTCGCTCGTTCCATTTGCGCTCTCGACTCCGACCTCAACCTCTTCGACTTCCATTCCAACCCCCAGCCTCTTCGTCGTGGTTTGTCGCGGTTGCCACGCGATCTGGGTAAGCCTCGACAATGGGAGACGCCAAGCATGGCCTGTTCGACATTGTGTTGGTCGTAGAGCTGCAAGAAGAAGCAGGTAAGTGTCGATCGTTGTAAGCAACGCCATGAGAGCTTGCGAATCTCATAAGCTCAATCTCTCTCTCTCGTTCGCTCGCTCGCTCTGTTGCGTGTCACTTGTACAGACCTCAAAGTCAACCCGTTCATCAGCTATCGCTTCCCTCCGTTGTACGAGAAGGACCCCTTCTCAGCCTCGGTCACGCAGTTTTGCTTCCCCGACAAACAAGAATTCCCCACCGATCGCATGACAAGGTACCGTAATCCTCCCATTCCTTTCGTACTTTCCTTTCCCTTGCTCGCTCGCACTGCAGCGGACCTCTCACTGACCGGCCCCATCACATTATCATGGCCGTGTTGGTTGTGTACGCCAGTGAGATCTTCTCGTTCGTCTTGACAGAGTCAGATGGCGACAAGCGATTCGGTTATTGTTTGCGCAAGTTACCTCCCGGCAGTGGAGCCCGTTTTCCCGTGGCGTACAGCATCATGAGCCTCTAGTACGTTGTAGTGTACCAACCGAACCCGCTCGCATCTCGCCCGAGCCCCCCATCTAACCAAGGCCTCCTCCTCCTACGCTCTCGGTGTAGCCCTTGTTATTCGCTGTACACCAAGATCCTGGAGCAAGTTGCGTTTCACTACGAAAACTCCTCGAGCAAGGACCTCACGACCTTCCTCGCATCCGTCAAGGAGATTGGCTTCCCCAAGCCAGGACAAACCTGTACCGTACAGTCGATCGTTGGTGGTAAGACAGAAACATGGCGTTTCGGTCGTTCTGATGGCTCGCAGCTGGAACACGTACGTTAGCCGCCCCTCTCTCTCTCTCTCTCACTCACTTTACTTTCTCACTCATTCGAACGTTTGTTGATAATAGGTCAACTTTGAGCCTCTGCTGGAAATGCTCGAACCAACCAATATCATCACCATCTTTGTTTCGCTGTTAATCGAGAGGCGCATCATCTTCTGCGCCTCGAAACTCAGTACTCTATCTGCCTGCGTACAAGCGGCTGTCGCTCTCCTATATCCCTTCAACTGGCAGGTGTGTAGAACGCGTGCGCGCGCGAATGGCTCTCGCACGCACGCCCACTATTTCTTGAACACCTGACCTGACCCGATGCCGTGGTGCTTGCGTCGTGACAATAGCACATTTTCATTCCCGTGCTACCAACAACTCTCTTGTCATTCTGTTGCGCTCCAATGCCTTTCGTTGTCGGTATCCTGGGTTCTTCCTTGGAGGAGGTGCTCCGACTACCGATGGACGAAGTGCTCATCGTTGATTGCGACAACAACAACTTTCTGCTACGCCCCGCCGACGATCTGGCCATGCTGCCTCAGAATCTCTGGATGCCGCTCAAGCAAATGTTGGCCGTTACACGCAAAGATATCAAGCGTATGTAGAACGAGCGAGATTCACATACGCAGCACGGCTCTGACGCGATCGTTAACATTCGTTCGTTCAATCATTCATCATTATGTAGGCAACAAGAAGCGACGAAAGAAGATGGGAGATCTACTCGAGTCGAATTGCCAAGAGTACGATGCCAAAAAGTTTGCCAACAAACTCTCGGGCATCTTTCTCCAATTCTTTGTGTACCTCTTTGGCAAATATCGCGACTTTGTCAATGGCGATGACTTTGATCGAGAGGCCTTTATCAATTCGCAGTCCGCTGATACACATGCCGTATGTAGCCTCCTTGTTCTCACTCACACTCACTCACTCACTCACTCGCTCTCTCATTTATGTGCTTACCCACATGATTGTCGTGCTCGGTGTGTGTAGTTTATGGAGATGTTTTGCGGATCGCAAATGTTTGAGCGCTTTGTACAAGAGCGCATCCACGACAGCGAGATTAGTGACTTTGATCGACGAGTCGCCAACGAACAAGCCGATCTCGTAGCGTGGTCGGCCATCTATGGCAACGAGGACAGCCAGCCGCAGACGCTCGAGGATATCTTTGGCAAGCGTGCCTCGAACATTGGCAAACCCAATCTCTTCCAGTCGCTACGGCGTGGCGTACTCGGTAAGCAGCAGGGCCCGCAAGGCTCGATGGAAGTGCCCACGCTCGAGCCCACGATGGGCATGACGTCGTTCAGCACGGCTCCGCAGCCAGCGTCGCCCGTGGTCGCGCAACCGGCCGCGCCGCCCAAGCCCGTGCCGATGGTGGTGCCCAAGAAGCCGCTACCACGTCCGCCAGGCGCTGGTGGACCACAAGGCGCGACGCGAGACGATTCGCCACCAGTGGTCGACCCCGAAGGCGCCGATCCGAGCGCGCCGGTGACCGTCGCCACACCGCCGACCGGAGGTATGCCCGCACGTGGAGGCGGCGCTACCGCATCGGTGCGAGGTCGAGGGCGTGGAGCTCCTGCCAACGGTGGCCGAGGTTCATCGGCCGCCGCGCGAGCTGCGCTTCCGCCGCCACCAGGGCCTCCCGGAGCAGCTAGCAGCAACAACAACAACAGCAGCGCCGGCGGCAGTCCAGGCGCGGGCGCGGGCGCCGTCCCTGGACCACCGCTTCCATCCCGTCGTGGAGGAAATAAGCCGCCCGAGGACCGCATCATGCGTCCGGCGCACAGTATGCCGGTGTTGCCCGAAGACGTTTCTCGCAACCAGGTGCAGAGCGTCATCTTCACCAAGAACGCTTCGTCTCTCGACGTGACCGACGACAAACCACGCGCCTTCTCGACCATTGCATCGCCGATCTCGGTTGCCGAGAAGCACGTCGGACGTGGCCGAGGCGGAGCTGCAGGAGGCGCACCAATGAGACGTGCTCCCACGCCAGCCGAAATGGCAGCCGCGGCCGCCAGTGGTGGCCCGTCACCAATGTTACCGCCCACCACACCGGCGCCCGCGCCACCAGTTGCTGAGCGCCCGCCTGCTGAACGGCCACCGGCGGAACGACCACCGGCGGAACGACCACCTGCCGAGCGACCACCTGCCGAACGGCCCACTGGTGGTGCGGCCGGTACTGGAGGCGTGCACACCACACCACCACGAGCACCGATGCCGTTGCCTGGCGCGGCAGCTGGTGGAGCTGGTGGAGCTGGAGCTGGAGCTGGGGCTGGTGGAGCTGGCGGACGAAAGCCCGATCGTCCCACTCGCGTTCCCACCATGGTGGTGCCAGCGACTGGCGGAGCTACTGGCCCCAGCCACGTCGTTGGCCCCGCAGCAGCAGCGGCGGCGGTGGCAGCAGCGGCGGCGGCAGCGGTCGCGGCGGCCAACAACAACAGTGGTGGTGGTGGTGGAGGCGGCGGTGGTAGCAACGGCACCCGCGTTCTGCCCCCGACGCCACAGAAGGGACGCGCGTCGACGTTGCAGGACAGCGACACCTCGTCGTCCTCGCCATCTCCTAGCCCACCCGTTGCCCTTCGCCCACCCGGTCGCCCACCCGGCGCTCCACCGAAGCGAGGAGGCCCAAGGCGGCCATCCGAGATCGAGGCCGAATGAGCAGATGAGCGTGTGTGAATCACTCGCCCGCCCATCTCACACACGCATACACACGCGGCATGTTGTCGTTTCTATGTTCTCGTTGTACTTAGACCCTGTTTTGTGTTTGTATCGCGCCAACTGTTTCATTGTCCTTACCTACGTACTTGGTCGTCGTCGTCGTCCTTCGTCGTCGTCGTTCATTCGTCGTTTGCCGTGTGTGCTCATCCTCCCACATCACCATCACTCAGTGCATCTCGAGTGTGCGTCCGGATCCTCGTCTCGTTCCAGCGTGCCTTGCAACCCACATTTTTGTCGTCATCCGCGTCCTTGCTTCTCAAAGCCGTCGGTCCATTCCATTATTGTTGCATTATATCCTCGCTCCTCCTCTTACATCTCTCTCTCTCTCTCTCTCTCTCTCTCTCTCTCTCTCGCTCCCTCACGCCATATTGATTGATTGATTTATTCTCCGTGTATTTTTGTTGTGGCCTGCTATCATACGATGGCGATCCTTCATCCTGATCAACATGCTCCTCATCTGCTTGCTCCCTTTGCAGTGTCCAATAAACCCTTCCAAGCTTGTAGAAAGAACCACCAAACCAAACCAACCCAAACCAAACCAACATCGAGTGACGTGTGACGAGTGACGAGGGACAAGCGCGCGCGATCTCTTTTTGTTTCTCTCCTTCTCCTTCTCTCGCACGCGTCTGCGCTCTCGTCGCTCGTTTAGTGTGCGTGTTCGTGTGACTCGGTTAGCGTTCGAGATCATCGACCGACCACCACCGATTCTACCATCTCATCGAGGAGTAGATTGGGTTCGAATATTTGTGTTTTGTTTGGTGGATTCGAGTGGGAGTGTTGGTTGACGGTCCATATCTTGGTGGCGTCTGTTTGTGCTCGTTACACAACGCTCGGGCTCGCTCGCTCGCTCTCTATCGTACTCTTGGTGTGTTAGTGTAAGGCCTCGCTGACTTCAAGCCATGTCATCGCCATCGCACGACTCTATGCATGTGATGGATCATCAAGAAGCAGCAACAACCGATAGTGCTCACGTAGTAGCGTTGCTTCCGCCAGCGGAGGACATTGATGACGATAGTACTCTCGAGCCAGTACTGGAGCAACACCGTGTGCTGCCAGTCTTTCAAGCAGCTACAGCCTCTCCTACAACTTCACCAGACGCAACAGCAGCAGCAGTAGCAGCATCGGCAAGACCGAGTTCTCCTCCGACACCAGCCAACAGCCTCGTCATTGCCACGACACCTGCCAACGATACGGTCTTGATCGATATCTCGTCTCCCATCACTCCACCCAACAATAACAACAACAGCAACAACTCCTCGTTATCGATAACGTTCGATCACTGCAACGACAGTACCAACGATGGTCAGTACGATGACAAAGCTATCGGCTTGGGCGAGGCGTCGGAGAACGAGCGCTTTCTTATGGAGCTCGAGCGATCCGATCCTGCGGCTACCGAGGGACATTCGCCTCTACGTCTGTCGAGCGACCTGTTCAGCGAGCCAGAGACGCCAGCCACGACAGCGACAAACGAACTTGATGGTGCCCACCATGGCGGCAGTGAGGAGGCACCGACTCGCACGCTCGCCAGCAGTGTCGATGACTTGCTGCGTAACGTGCGCTTGTCGATTACTCCTGGAGACGGCGTCGGTGATGTTGGAGCATATGCCGCAGAGGCAGCGACCGAGGCCGAGTTGCCTGCGAGCAACGAGCATCCGAAGGAGATTCGAGGACGTGGTATCGTTCAAGCTGATCTCACGGCAGCCGGCAACGCGGCGATATTGCTGCCTCCCGAGGAGCCGCTCACACCGCCCGACTCGCCGACCGGCGCAGCCAACGAACGCGACGATGACGATGGCGGCGGCGAGTCATCATCGAATGCACCGTTGACCATGTCATCGCCGACATCAGCTACCGCCACCACCAGCACCACGGCAGGCTCGTCGTTCTCCGCTCTCCAGATTCCAAACTCGTTCGTCGCCAACAAGGCACGACAGATACTGCACGAGCGCGACCTCTTCCATCTCTGTGCCGACCTTCACGAATTCCTCAAGGCCGGGGAGCATGCAAAAGAGGCCACCGAGCAATTGATCATCTTGTTGCGACGACCGGCGTCGCAGATTCGCAAAGGCAATGCCGTGACACGAATCTTTAACCTCATTCGCAACGTGGAGCGAATGCACGCGCGTGGTACCGTACCACTCGAGACTGCCAAAGCTTGCTTCGCGGTATGTGGTACACACTTACGCAACGCACTTGGTGTTACTATTACTCACTCACTCACTCACTCACTCACTCACTCTCTCTCTCTCTCTCTCTCTCTCTCACTCTCTCTCGGTCATCTTAAACACAGGCTGCCAAGAAGCGAACTGATTTGTTCTCAGAGAAGCAACTTGCACTCAACGAAGCTTCGATCCAAGATCTTACCAAGAAGCGTGCTCGAGACGACGGAGATGCAGCAACCACAGCAGAGCATCTCCCAACTGCCAAACGAGTTCGTGTCTCTGTTGGCTCCGGTATGTCCATCGGCTCACACCCCAAGCATACAGACGTTGCTCCACACTTGCTCACTGTTTCTTTGTCGTCGTAGATGATACGGTGGAGCTCGATGGCAGCGCAGATAGCAGCAGCGAGGAGTCGCCATTGGCCAGCGTACACTTTGTTACCGAGCAATTCAGCAAGCACCGGAACGAGATGGATGAGCAGTTTTCTCGGGTGAAACATACGCTCACAGAGATCAACGGTCGCGTCTGGAACGTGTACAAGGACGTGGGCACCATCGAGCGTCGCTCGACACGCCATTACGATCAGTTGTCGCACGATCTCTCGCAGCTGAAGCGCTCAATGGCCGACGCGGCTCGCGAAGCCACCGATGCCTCGAGCGAGGAGCGCAAGAGCCGCGACGCTGACCGAGAACAAATGGTAGCGTTGCGCAAGGAGGTCGCAGCGCTACGCGCCGACCTCAGTGTCGCCGACGGCAAGTTCCTCGAGTTCGATCGAGAGTATCGAGCATTGATGCAGACCTTTCGCGAGCGAGAGGAGAATCGTATCAAGCAGATGGATTCGTTGCTCGAGTGCTTCCGGCAAGTGGTCGCGAACTTGCAGCAACAGCAACAGCAACAGCAACAGCCACAACCACAGCAGCAACTCCATCACCCACAGTCACAACAGCTTCAGCAACAGCTTCAGCAACAGCAACAGCAACAGCAACTCCATCACCATCACCATCACCAACAGCCTCAACAACAACAACAACAGCAACATTCAGCGGCGGCGTTACCACCACCAGCTGTTCCGAGCAGCGCCTACCAACCGCCTCCTTCGTCAATGCCCTCCTCGTCTTCCTCGTCCTCGTCGTACGCTGGACAGGGCCATTCGACCTACTCGCCATCGTCGTCTTCGTACAATCGCGAGTATTATCATCCCAGCGAGCCAGCACCATACTCGCCGCACTCGTCGGGCTACTCGGCCACAGCTCCGTATCGCAGCAGTTCGCACAGCTCTCACAGCTCGCAACGCCGCTACTATGGCGATAGCAGTGGTTACCGCTCGTAAGTCAATCACGCAGCTGCCGTAGATGAATGAGAAGGAGAGTTAGCTAGCAAGCGAGAGGAAGATATCAATGTGGAAGAACGAATGTATTACAAGCACAACAAGTGAGTGTGTGTTTCTTACAAGACTACACAACAGCATACTCACTTACGTTCTTACGTTCGTTCGTTCAGGTGACTACGTATTAGTCTTGTACTAACATGACGTCGTCGTGTGGTGCTTCTTGCTCACCTTCTGAGCCGGCATTGAACGAGAAGCCCTCGATGATCATGCCTTCTGAGTGTAGTAGATACTGAATGCATAGCCGCAATGGATCGGGTTGCTTGTTGATATGCCACAGTGCAAGTTCGAATGGACGCGCAAAGCCATCGGCTATCACATCACCACCACGAGACCAATGTAGAGTTAGTCCTAATGTCAATACGATATCTCTATCTCTCTCGTAGGAATGCGGATCAAACAACAAACCATTGATGGTGAAGATGGCTGGAATGAAGTGATCGAGCATCGACAAGTACGGAGCTGCATGGTGTGTAGGCAACGTATCCGATAGCATGCAATGGAAGACGCGGTTTTGCTCGATGCTATTGTACACATCATCACAAGAGAAGATAGAGCGAGGCATCATTGGATTAGTCACTGTCGCTTGCATCTATTATTGATGTGATGGAATCGAGATGTATCGTACGCTTTGGTGGCGACGTATCGAGCACCTTGGGCGATCAAGGCGATTGTAGAAAGTTGGTGATCACGATCGTCACTTTGTATCGAGCTGCCGCAAGGAGGAGGAGTCAGTCGGTCGGTGACGAGATGGAGCGAGGAGCGGAGATGCGCTCGGCGTACAAGAAGGACGACAGATGGTCGAGCACCAGCAGGTCGGGCAACTGCGCCGACAGATGGAGATTGGCAAAGAAGGCTCGCACCATGGCGTCGGTCTCGAGGTACTTGATGTGTATGGCCTTGAGAACGCGAGGATCAGGCACGAGGCCCTTGAGCAGCAGCGGCATGCAGCTCTGCATCTTGCGCCGGCGACAGATGAACAAGACCGATCGGCCAGCGGCGGCCGAGTTGTAGGCGTATTGGAAGAGGAGCGAGGTCTTGCCACATCGCTGCGGCCCGACGACCATCGACAGGTACGGCTTGTAGCGGAGATACTGCGCTGCATTCTGGACCACGACGGCGAGTTCCGAGTCGTCCGAGTTCTCGAGAAAGCGAAATACTTCGAGGGACATGATGCAATCTATCAAGCTATCTAGCAGGCAATCTATCAAGCTATCAATCAAGCAGGCAATCACGCAATCTATCAAGCAAACAATCAATCAATCAAGCAAGCAAGCAAACGAGCGAAAGAACAGTAGGCTCCTGTAAGGAACGCCACACGCTTGTATTGGTCTACAGTTTGCCGGGGCACGATATCGGAGAGCGAGATAATTGCCAGAGAGCTGTGCGGAGCACGGAATCGCTGGCATGTTGGTGTCGCGAGTATCGGGGGAGGGAGGAGGACAGACCAAGGAAGAGATTTCTCATGGGAGGCTGATATCGAGAGTGAGCGAGGCGAGAGAGAGACAGAGAAGGAGGACTCTGGATTCTAGCGCTCAGGATTTCGCTTGTGGAGGGCTTCAGCGAGAAGAGAAACGCGAACGGACGAAGAGCGAACGAGAGGAGGGAAGGAAGGAGAGAGCAGAGGCTCAGAGAAACCATACTCGCCAACGCGCCAGTGTCTTCGTTGCTCGCTCGCTGCTGCTGCTGCTGCTCTGTCACCCTCGACCTCCCACGTGGCTGCTGGAGCTTGCTTGCTTGCGTGCTTGGTTGATTGCGTGGGGAGTTTCGGAGGGATATCCATCCATCTCTCGATCCCTCTCGATCTCGCTCGATCTCTCGATCTCGCGAGCTCTTTCGCTCGCTCGCACACCATGATGAAACGTCGACGCAGCAAGGACGGCAAGCACCTGCTGTCCCTCTCACCGCCTCGCGGCCATATCCACGACGGCCTAGCATCTGGCTCGCCCTCGTCGCACGGCTCGACGTCGCCGCCGCTGCCTCCGTCGTCGCCGCCCGGCTCGCGGCCGCCCTCGCGACCCTCGTCGCCGCCGCAGTACTCGACCTCGCCGCCGAGCTTCTTCTCGCTATGCTCGTCCATGATCTCGATGACCACCTCGTCCTCGTCGTCGTCCTCCTCGTCTTCGTCGTCGTCGTCTTCATCGTCTTCGACGCTCGCGACCTCGCCGCCGAGCCCGTTCAAGCCCATGTATCCCGTGAGCCTCGGCTGGGACACGTGGCATCCCTCGACGCTCAAGAACACGGTGCTGATCGACGAGGCCAAGGACATCTACAAGCGCGACGAGCCGAGCTTCAACAATCTCCCGTACGAGCTGCAGCTCTACATCATCTCGTACTTGCTCGAGGAGAAGTATCTCGGTGGAATGGCGCGCGTGTGCAAGCGTTGGAAGGCGCTGTACGTATTCGATGCCCGGCGCGCTGATCTCGCTGAGCGAATGAGCGAGAGAGTGTGAGTGAGAGCGTGTGCGAGTATGGGAGCTATCGAATCGCTAACAGCTCGTCGCAGTGCCGAGGACGGTTACGTGTGGCGCACCTTGTGCAAGACCAAGTACGGCTGCAAGGCAGGACCACACGACATCTCGATGCATCCCAAGAACCACGTGCGCTTCGTCGGCCAGCGAGTGCTCAACGAGATGCCCGGTCGTGCGGGAGACACGGCGCTGCATCGAGAGATTCGGCGTGCGACGCAGACCGGCTCTCGCATGACGATCAACGACGGCCTCGGTGGCAAGGAGGTGCTCGTGTCGTTGATCGAGCATCGCCGCGACGTCAACGCGCCCAACGAGGCCGGAGTCACGCCGTTGCATCTCGCCGCCGAGGCCGGATGCTTGATCACGGCCCAGATGCTGGTCGAGCACGGCAGTTGCATCAACGCCATCGATAAGAACGAGCTGTCGGCCTTGCATTTGGCGGCCTCGTGTGGCCATAAGGTAGTTCGGCTTGATGAGACTGATTGTATCACGATAGAGAGCGAGAGAAGCTGATTGCATCACTCATCGATCATTGTCATTGTAGGCTACGGTCGAGTGGCTGGTTCGCAGTCGAGCCGATATCAATGCCGTGGATTCCGACAAGCGTAGCGCCTTGCATTGGGCAGCGCATTATGGTCATCAATCTGGTACGTCCATTGAATTGCAATGCATGGCATGGCATCGAGTTCGATGAGTTGATGGATTGGTGGATTCGTGTTAGTGGTGCAACTGCTGGTCAACTACGACATTGACGTCAACCTGGCCAACTCGACCGGCAACACGGCGCTCCACTTCTCGGCGCTGCTGGGATTCCTCGATGTCGTCAAGGTGCTGGTGAGCAAGGGCGCCAAGCTCAACGCTCAGAACAGCCACGGCGACACGCCCGCTTCGCTGGCTGCACGCAACAACCAACCACAGACGCATCGGTGGCTCATCGAGCAGACACGTATTCTCGACGCACTCGCGAGCAATCAACGTCCCGCCACGTTGCCGCTGCCTCCGAGCGATGACGAGGAGCAGATGGCTGCGCTACGTAGTGCTGCCGCTGCTGCGAACGCCTCGGCCAACTCGATCTCGCCTCGATCGTACTCGACGCCCACCTATCATCATACGTGATGCTGCTACAACAACAATACCTACTTATCATCTCTCTCTTCTCTATGCCATTTGCTATTTTGTTTCGGAAACCTTGTTACGTAGCATATTCACGTGCTCGTTCTTGTACATGACCTTCTACGCTCCTACGCTCGTTCTCCTGATCTATTCTCTAGCTCCTCGTTATCCTGCTACTGCTGCTATTGTTCATTATGTCATATCTCGTTCCCAGTCTCTCGTGCTGTTACTCTTCCTCGTACCCTGTGCTCCTCCTCCTCCTCATCATCATTCGTGACTTTCCCTTACCAATCGATTGATTGCATAAATTATGTCCATACGATACATCGTTGATCACAAAACAACAAGACACTGCCTGCCTACTTACTTACTGCTGGGATACGATACAATAGATGGTAATAAAGATGATGCACACTCACTCTAAGACTCTGGCACTTGCGCCTCTGGCGGTGGCGGTGGCGGCGGTGCTGGCCGTGACGGCGGTGGTCCGATGGCCGGCTGCTCCTCGTCGTTGGCGGCTGCGAGGCCATCAAGCTCGCGGCGCTTGGCTTGCTTTCGCGCTTGCTTCTGCTTGTACCACTCGGTGTTGTAGAATGGATCGACGGCAGTCTTGTCGCGCAGCACGTAGTAGCGCACGTAATACACCCACTGTGCCCAGATGCGCCGCTTGGATAGCAGGATCACGAAGCCGATAGTCGGCATCGAGGCGTCGAGCATCAGGTCCAGCAACGCCACGCTAAAGTTGAGTCGGTCGCCTTGCAGCGAGCACTGCTCGGCATAGTCCAACGGATGCTCGGCCGAGCAGCGGATCCATTGTTGTTCGTTGTGTTGGATGCCGCCCTCGCGGCCACGCAGTTGAAAGTAGTAGGCGTCGTTGAAGAGCACGACCAAGATGCCCCACATGGCCCACAGGAACAGCCGCGTCGACGCCACGCTGCCGAGCCGCTTCTGCGCTGAGAGTAACGTCACTCGCACCGCCACGACTGCCAGCAGTATGACGCCGATGAGCGTCAGCACCGTGATCGGGATGGCGAAGAGCGCGTCCTGCATGTAGCCGCTCCAGCGTGAGAACGACGCCGTGCACGAGAGAGTGCCGTCGGACTCGATGCCGAGCCCGGCCACGATGAAGGTCATGATGACCGACACGGGCCAGATCCCCAGATGGCTCACAATGTGCAGTCGTCGCATCGAGCCCAGCCATCGGTGCTTCTTGAAGACGCGGAAGGCCAAGATCACCGCCAGCACGTCGTACCACAGAATCCACGCGTACGACGAGAACACGATCACCACGCCCTGGAAGCCACATGGTGCGTGTGTGATGGTCGCTGCTCGACCGTCGATGCAGATCACCTGAACGCGCACGCACGCACTCTCGGTCGGTGAGTGAGCTTGCACCACGCGAGCGCGCGTGCCTCTCTCCAATTACGACAGGCTCGTACGCCATCGATCGAGCCAATGTGAAAGAGATACACCGTAAAGGCCCAGCTGCTCATGTGGTCGACCACCAGCGAATACAGGGCCGCACTGCGAGGGAACGAGCGGTACTGCGGATGTGCCAGCAGACACGAGATGCCCAACGCCGTGAGAACGATCGAGATGATGCCAGTCGACATGAGCAGCATCTGCCCCGCTCGAATCTCGCTGTCGGTCATCGTCGAGTTAGCATTTGCACTCAACGAGTGAGCAGCTCGCAGCAACTTGGTACCCGTGAGTGAACTGCGGGTTGGGGCACTGAAGCACGCAGGCATCGTGATGTACGTTGGTTGCTGTCGGATTGTACACTGCCAATGGTGGGCACAAATTGCGAGGTACTTGAATCATCAATCAATCAATCAATCAATCAATCAATCAATCAATCAATCAATCAATCAATCAATCAATCAATCAATCAATCAATCAATCAATCAATCAATCAATCGATCAATCAATCAATCATACGCTTGAGAGTTCGCTTGGCAGTCTGGCAGATAGGAATATCAATCACTGGAGCAACGACTGGCGCATTCCATTGCGGCACTGCATCATCGTCGATCGTCGATTGATTGCTCGAGCGTGGCAGCGTGTCGTAGTACGATCCGACACACTGGAACGGCTGCGTCACGTATTGATATCGCGAGTCGGCGTGGGCACACGCATGGAGCGCCGTGTGGCACAGCTCGGGACACGACGGCACTCCCACCGTGACCTTGATCAAGTCCGGCAGATCTACACGTGGCCACGCGGATTCTCGTTGCGTCAGAGATCTCGAACACGATGGCGCGATGTCTCGACATGCATCGAGGCATTCGAGGAGGATTGGAGTGACGCATTGGCTTACAGGTGCCCGAGTTCGAGTCGAATGGATAGGCCGAGTAGGAGTAGCATGGCGGATAGAGAGCCGTGCACACTTGGCGTAGTGCCGCGGCACTGCATGACTCGCTCACGGTCGCGTATAGATATTGCTGTGTCTGCAGATATGCTGCAAGGTCCAGCTCCTGCAGACAGAGCGCGAGCGAGTCGTTGGTTCGTTCATGTGAGCCAGAGCGTCAATGGTATCCGGTTCGTGAGATATCTGGATCACGCACAGCGAACGAGACGCCTCGAGGCACGAAGACTCGCGACCATGTGACGACGGCGCCACACTGCGAGTATCGAAAGCTTGTGGACGAGGTGGCATCGAACGAGCGACACGTGCCATTGGTCAGCGGAGCCGCGAAGCTCTGCAGCGTCGAGGTCGCAGTCGTGTCTGCCAGAACCACATGCGAGCATTGCAGCAGTAGCAGTAGTAGCGCCGACGACAGCATGGAGAAAAGTAGACTCGATCGCCTGGAGGCCATTGAGTTCACGAGACGGTGCGTGGGCCGCCCATCCACTCGCTCAACCGAGTGATGATGGAGGATGGATGGATGGATGGATGGATGGATGGATGGATGGATGGATGGATGGATGGATGGATGGATGGATGGATGGATGGATGGATGGATGGATGGATGGATGGATGGATGGATGGATGGATGGATGGA
>Ga0209935_1001767_pt1 | contig 30977 bp, 40 predicted proteins | sample ThiBio_1000_plan_2_FD_183958 | JGI IMG/M metagenome (GOLD analysis project Ga0209935, IMG submission 183958) | Wastewater bioreactor microbial communities from Cape Town, South Africa - Thiocy_cont_1000_plan (SPAdes) | ecosystem: Engineered > Bioreactor > Thiocyanate-remediating >...
GACACCTCCACCACCGACGATCACAAGCTTGTACTCGGTCATCTTTGATGATAGCGCTACGCTTGGCTGTAGGATTTGTTTGTTTGTGTCTGTTTTGGGCTTTCCCTTCTCTAGAACGAGAGAACGAAGGAGGCAGAGAGAGCAGTAGTACAGCAACACACGCGCACACGCACAAGAGGATGAGCGAGTGAGAGAGTGAGAGGAGGCGACCGAGCGAATGACGCTGCGTCATCGCCTGTGCTTTTTGCTCAGAGGCGCAAGAGACAGACGTTGTAGAACGAACACCACTCAAGCTCACACGAGCTCACGATACCCCTTAATACTAACAGCCTCTATAGTTTCCTGCTCTTTCCCGCGCTTTTGCCGTTCGCTTTGCTCCAGAGCTGCGCAGCGACCGAGCGATTGATACCATTGTGGATGGATATTGGAGAGTAGATTGCCTTGAGTGGATGATAGTGACGATACATAGAGAGGTACCATTGGTTTACGGTGGATGGATGGTACGAGAGGTGGTTTTGCGGGTCATGTTGCTGTGGTTCTTGTCGTTGTGGGAACATTGCAGCACCGCTTATGCTCCACACGAGCAAGAATCGAATGGATGTCATGGTGGGCTATTGGAGCAAGCGCGCGCGCGTTAGTTTCGGTAAGCTCTTATTGCTCGAGTCAATTCCACGGTACCTGCAGGAAGTAGGCGCTTGGCTTGGGAGAAATGCTCCTGCGCTTGCTCCGTGAGGCCTTGCTCGTGAAGCACGGCACCGAGCTCGACAAAGCCTCGCGGATCGCTACGATGGCTCAAGTGCGAGTATCGTTCGAGGTCGGCAATCGCTTGCTCCCAATGTCCCAGAGCGCGATGTGCCTGGCCGCGGAACAGCCACAGCATGGCGCATTGCTCGTCGGACTCGTTGTTGTTCGAGATGGCTGCCGATAGAATGCGCTCGGCCTGCTGGAGGTCATCGATGGCCTCACTCCAACGTCCAAGTGCCTCGAGCGAGAAGGCTCGCGACAGCAACACGGACGGCTGCGGTTCGGATTCGAGTTCCAGCACCTTGGCGTAGTCCTTCAGCGCGAGTTCGTGGTGCCCGTCGCACGCGCTCGAGAATGCACGACCGGCGAGCGCCGATGTATTGTTTGGTTGGAGCTCGAGTGCGCGGTTGTAGTTGTTGATTGCCGTCATATGCTGCCCAAGGCATCGATACGAGTAGGCCATGTAGCAGTACGCGGCGGCCGAGACTGGCTCGATATCCAGGGCTCGCTCGAAATCCTCGATCGCTGGCAGGTGCTGATGGCATTCTTGATGCGCGAGCCCGCGGTGAGTGTGCGCCATGAGCGACTCTGGTTCGATAAGCAAGGCCTCGTTAAAGTCCGCAAACGCTTCGTCGTAGCGCCGGAGTCGTTGGTAGCACACGCCACGGTGGCAGAAGGCCACCGCGTTGTTGCAATCGAGCGACGAGACGATCAACGTAAGGTCGGCGATCGCCTCGTTGTATCGGCGTTGATGCTGCCATCGAATCACGCTGCGCAGCAGCAACGCTCGCACGTCGTGTGGATGCGACAACAAGATACGATTGAGGTCGCAAAGAGCCGCATCGTACTGTCCGAGCTGCTGATACATTTCGCTGCGTCGATAAAGAGCGCCCGAACTCATTGGCGGATACGCGACGATGGCCTCAGAGTACAACCGCGACGCTGCGGCGTGATTGCCGAGGTGCTGTTGATGTATGGCCTCGCCGAGGCGATGGCGCGCAGCCAGGCGCGAGATTCGATCGATCGTCGACATAATGGGTGAAGATTCTTGAGGTGTCGACCAAGCTGGCCCACCGCAGCGAGGTGAGAAGGAGACTTGCGTGGATGGTTGATGATGAGAAGAAGCCGAGTGTACGAAGGCGAAGGCGCCTTCACGGGTTCTGGAGGTAGAAGTCCGCTGCTGCGACATTCCGAATCCGACGAGGAAGATTCATCCATCGTCGCCGAAATATCCAGTCGACTACCCCCGCTATCTCGAGCGCTCAAACTACAACAGCAACAACAAACAAACTTCTCCGGCTGGCTTGCTGGCACGCAGGCATCGGGAAGGCCATAACTCCTCGTCTGGTTGTGCAGTGAGTGAGGTTCGCCAGGCAGCAAGAGCCGTGAGGGAGGTGCTGTTCTTTGTTCCTTCATCGATTGGTTCTTGTTGCTTCTTGTTGCTCGTTGCTTGCTTGCTTGGTGTCTCTTTCGTGTCTCGTGTCTCGTGAGAGAGAGAGAGAGAGAGCTTCAAATCTTCATCTCTTTGGTTTGAGCAGTTTGGAGCTTGGATCATCTCTTTGTCGTTGAGAGAGAGAGAGAGAGAGAGAGAGAGAGATTGAAGAGGAAGAGATGGAAGACGATGCTCTTGATCGTGATGCTCGAATCAAGCTCTCGATCGGCACCAAGAAACGAGGCAATGCTGATGGCCTGTTAGACTTCCCTCGAGGCTTGGTGTTCGACCATCATCGAGGTCTCTTGCTCGTTGTAGATGGCGGCAATCATCGAGTGCAAGTATTCTCGTGTGATGATGATGATGGCGGCTCGTTCGTGTCCAAGTTCGGCGAGGAAGGCAACCAACCAGGCCAGCTCCAGTATCCATCCGGCCTTGCGATCGATCACGATCATGATCGCATCCTCGTCGTTGATCGCCTCAATAATCGAGTACAATCATGGTCATTGAGCGAGCAATCGTTCTTGTCGTGCGTGGGCCATCGTGGATCAGGAGATCTCGAGTTCGACCTCCCTCGAGGCATTGCGATCGACAAGCATCATCGTCGCATCGTCATCGCCGATACCAACAACAATCGATTGGTGTTCTTGTCATCGATCGATCTCTCGTTCTTGTTCTCGATCGGCAAGCGAGGATCTCAACCTGGCGAGTTCGGCTCTCCATCGAGCATTGCGGTCGACGATGATCGACATCGAATCATCGTCACTGAATCCGACAACCATCGAGTGCAAGTATTGTCGTCGATCGATGGCTCGTTCTTGTTCGAGTTCGGCTCTCTTGGCAATCAACCATGCCAGCTCAAGCACCCTGTTGGAGTGTGCATCGCCAATCAAGGCCGAATCATCGTCGCCGAGTACTTCAACAATCGGCTTCAATCGTTCACTCACGAAGGCCATCACATCTCATCCTTCGATTGTGGCTCCGAGAGGCCATGGGCCGTTTCATTCGACGAGCATCGAGGTCTCATCGCCTTCACGGCAGACCATCGAGTGCATGTGATTGGAGCCAATCAATGGCTTGCCGACACGTTCACATGGCGACCAGATTGTCATCGATATGCACCATCATGGATGAAGCAAGCAGTGTCGACGATGACGATGATTCGATCGCTGGTCGATGAGTCGAACACGATGTCGATGATTCCGAACGAGCTGCTGTTCGAGATCTTCTCGTTCCTTTGACGATGATACTCTTGGCGATGATGATGAACCTCTCGATATCATATTGGCGGTCTCGAACGATTGATATCGACTCACGAATGAGCATCACATATCTTGCAAGCATCATCATCTCTCTCTCTTGTGGTGATTGAATACAACCTCAGATAGACCCTCACACACACACTATCAATACAAACATGCATTTGATTGATCAAGTCTTCATTTCGATGGATTGATTGAAGGTCTTGGTCTTGGGCTTTTGGGTTTTGGCAGCAGAGCCCGAAATCTCTCTCCTCATACCGATTGGAAGGACATGCAAGTACCGAGTATCATCATCAAGAAGAGGATCTTGGATGGTTTGTGCATGTGTGGGAGGTTCGCCAGGCAGCTTGATCTGGCACCTGCTCGTGTGAGGGAGGTGCTGTTCTTTGTTCCTTCATCGATTGGTTCTTGTTGCTCGTTGCTTGCTTGCTTGCTTGCTTGGTCTCTCTCGTGTCTCGTGTCTCGTGTGTGAGAGCTTCATATCTTCATCTCTTTGGTTTGAGCAGTTTGGAGCTTGGATCATCTCTTTGTCGTTGTGAGTGAGAGAGAGAGAGATTGAAGAGGAAGAGATGGAAGACGATGCTCTTGATCGTGATGCTCGAATCAAGCTCTCGATCGGCACCAAGAAACGAGGCAATGCTGATGGCGTGTTCGACTTCCCTCGAGGCTTGGTGTTCGACCATCATCGAGGTCTCTTGCTCGTTGTCGATGGCGGCAATCATCGAGTGCAAGTATTCTCGTGTGATGATGATGATGGCGGGTCGTTCGTGTCCAAGTTCGGCGAGGAAGGCAACCAACCAGGCCAGCTCAGGTATCCATCCGGCCTTGCGATCGATCACGATCGTGATCGCATCCTCGTCGTTGATCGCCTCAATAATCGAGTACAATCATGGTCATTGAGCGAGCAATCGTTCTTGTCGTGCGTGGGCCATCGTGGATCAGGAGATCTCGAGTTCGACCTCCCTCGAGGCATTGCGATCGACAAGCATCATCGTCGCATCGTCATCGCCGATACCAACAACAATCGATTGGTGTTCTTGTCATCGATCGATCTCTCGTTCTTGTTCTCGATCGGCAAGCGAGGATCTCAACCTGGCGAGTTCGGCTCTCCATCGAGCATTGCGGTCGACGATGATCGACATCGAATCATCGTCACTGAATCCGACAACCATCGAGTGCAAGTATTGTCGTCGATCGATGGCTCGTTCTTGTTCGAGTTCGGCTCTCTTGGCAATCAACCATGCCAGCTCAAGCACCCTGTTGGAGTGTGCATCGCCAATCAAGGCCGAATCATCGTCGCCGAGTACTTCAACAATCGGCTTCAATCGTTCACTCACGAAGGCCATCACATCTCATCCTTCGATTGTGGCTCCGAGAGGCCATGGGCCGTTTCATTCGACGAGCATCGAGGTCTCATCGCCTTCACGGCAGACCATCGAGTGCATGTGATTGGAGCCAATCAATGGCTTGCCGACACGTTCACATGGCGACCAGATCGTCATCGACATGCACCATCATGGATGAAGCGCACGGTGTCGACGATGACGATGATTCGATCGGTGGTCGATGAGTGCTCGGCGATGTCGATGATTCCGAACGAGCTGCTGTTCGAGATCTTCTTGTGGCTCTAGTGGATTCGTTGCCCATCGTGGGGTTCATTGCAACGCACTGCAGTTAATGCATACATAGTCACTATCATTGAGAATAGTTGGCTGAGGACTACTCGTTGCCTCTCGTAGTTCCCGCAGGGCACTTTGCCAGTTCCAGTTGTTTATTGCCTCGCTACCTCTCGCACACGCGCGTTCTTGTTGTGTAGCGCTTTATCATATCTGTCGTCGTCTATACCTCAAGCTCTGCACGATTGGAGCGCGGACACCTTGGCCCGCCATCCATGGATGGACTTCTTGCATGCGATCCTCGAATCAAGTGCTCACTGGGAGGCGCATACGGCGGCCGTCGGACGGACGGCCGCTTCAACCTTCCATCAGGCTTGGCGTTCGACCATCATCGAGGCCTCTTGCTGGTCATCGATTTCTTTGATGCCTTAGTACAAGTATTCTCGTGCGACAGCGCTGATGGCGCCTGCTCGTTCGTGTCCAAGTTCGGAGGCGAGGAAGGCAGCCAACCAGGCCAGTTCCAGTATCCATGGGGCCTCGCGATCGATAACGATCATGATCGCATCCTCATCACTGATAACGACAATAGTCGAGTACAATCATGGTCATTGAGCGAGCAATCGTTCTTGTCGTGCATCGGCCAGCAGGGATCAGGAGGTCTCGAGCTGAGATACCCTCAGGGCATTGCGATCGACAAGCATCATCGTCGCATCGTCATCGCCGATACGTACAACCATCGATTGGTGTTCTTGTCGTCGATCGATCTCTCGTTCTTGTTCTCGATCGGCGAGCGAGGATCTCGATCTGGTCAGTTCGACTGTCCATCAAGCATTGCGATCGACGATGATCGACATCGAATCATCGTCTGTGATGCCAACAATCATCGAGTGCAAGTATTGTCGTCGATCGATGGCTCGTTCTTGTTCGAGTTCGGCTCTCTTGGCGACCAACCATGCCAGTTTGAGTCTCCTCGAGGAGTATGCATCGCCAATCAAGGCCGAATCATCGTTTGTGACGAGCTCAACTATCGGCTGCAAGCATTCACTCACGAAGGCCATCACATCTCGTCCTTCGATTGCCGCGCAACGAGGCCATGGGCCGTTGCGTTCGACGAGCATCGAGGTCTCATCGCCTTCACGGCAGATGTTCGGGCTTTTGTGATTGGAGCCAATCAATGGCTTGCCGACACGTTCACGTGGCGTCCAGATCGTCATCGACATGCACCATCATGGATGAAGCAAGCAGTGTCGACGATGACGATGATTCGATCGCTGATCGATGAGTGCTCGGCGATGTCGATGATTCCGAACGAGCTGCTGTTCGAGATCTTCTCGTTCCTTTGATCGTGTGTTTGGTATCTCCTTGCCGCATCGTCTGCTCGAATCAATACAAGGCGTTGAGTCATCGCGCGCTCTCGTGCCACCTAACCATGGTGGTGTTCTTTGCTCGCAGTGAGGTTATGTGGGAGGAATATACTCTCCTTCTATTGACAACGACATGCTACTACTCGCACAGCCACCGCGCCTCTAACTCGGTTTCAACCACCGCAATGGCGTCGAGACGACATGCATGGCGGCGCCAGCGACTACACCATAGCCATACAAATCATGTTTCCCAAACTCTCGCTTGGTTGCCATCACGGCTTCGACATAGGGCAGCGCTTGGCGGTCTCGCGCAACCGCCATTCGTCGCCACACGGGCTTGATCGAGCCATCGATTGCAGTGAAGAGCAACTTCTTTGGTTGCGACCACGACGAGATGAAAGCCAGGTGGTCATCGATCGTAGTGCGATCCGGATCGTACTCGGCGCCGTAGTGGAGGTACTGCGCACGATAGTACTTGAGCTCCAACACCATGGCTGCACGTCCGTAGCGTCGGCCACGATGACCTCTGCGCGGCCCGGCATTGGTGGCTTCGAACGAGTACGATAGCAACACATCAAGGCGGCGATCTCGGTACCAGACTCGACCATCGCGATCGGACTCCTCGCTCTGTACTGGCACCTCGACCGCGAACCAGTTGCGCTCGTCGTCGCGTCCACACACCCAACCTTGCGCGAGTAGACACGACATGACGAGCGCTTGCAAACCCGCTTCGTTGAAGATGCAGTTGGTTGGCTCGGACGAGTACATCATCTCGGCTGGGAACATGTGTAGTGTCGAGCGGAGGTACTGTTGAATATCCCGTAGGATATCGTCGCCCTGCGAGTATCTCGGTGACTCAGTGGTCGCATTCATCGCGTGCTCGCGGTCCGATGTGACAGCATATTCGTACTCGCTCTGCAGCGCCTTCAAGAAGGGGATTGTACGGCGTGTTGTGGCTGCTCTCTCGGTCAGACCCGTCGTTATCATAGTCAGCGTCGCCTTCTGCATTGCCGTCGTCGTCCTCCTCGCCGCCATCGCTGCCGTAATCGTAGCCGTAGTCAACGCCTCCATGATCCTCGTAGAAATCGCCTTCATCGGAGACTGATCGACTATCAGTATTCTCCGAGTTCTCGCTATCGTAATAATACATATGATGGTGGTTCGTGCAAGCGACACCCAACTAAACAACCAACTAAACAGCGAGAGAGAGGGAGCGATGGAACCACCCAAAAAGGCGGGAAATTTCTAAGCTCTTGATTGGTTGATTGATAAGCTCTTGTTTGCTAGATGATTAGGCCTCGAGTGCTTTACTGATGGTTGTTTCCGCTCGCTCGTGTCAGTCCTCGTCGTCGTCGAGGCCGCGTCGTTTGTACTGTTTGTTGCCGCGAGAGAGAGTGAGTTTGAGCCATGCAGGTCGTGGTTAGCAAGGGTTGAAAGAGAGAGATACAGCAAAAGGAAGGCGACAATAATATCTTGCGCGTGTGATCAGATCCGAAAGGGAGATATGTTGTTGTGGTTGATCTCACGTTGAATAAGACAATCGCACAAGAGAATATAACGTGTACACTGAGAATAGTGACAACCAAAGATCATAGAGCAGTATCGCCATTGGAATAAACCACTCGCCAAACGAATATTGCCACTGTGGCGAGTATTGGCGCAATATGCTGCGCAACACAGCAATAACACCTCGATAGATAGATAGAAAATACCAACATCTATCTCAACGAACCTGAATGGTAGTCTTCTTCTTCGATACGGTACCAACTCGCTCGAGAATATCTCGCAGCATTTCTTCGTCGACTCTACAGTACATCAACACGATAAATTACAATAGTGACCACAACCAAGCAACCAAGCAACCAAGCAAATCTGCTCTCTAGCCCACGCGCCACGATACTAGAAATTATCAAATAGCGAAATTGACGTACTTGCCACGAATGTTACCACTCTGTGCGTTGCGAATGATAACATCCTCGACAGCACGGGCATTTTCGGGCTTCACCAGTCGAACGCGCGATACTGAATCATGAAAATTAGATTGGAGAGTACAGATAAAGAGTGGCATATCTCGCACATGAGAGGTTGGTGTAGGCGTGTGGGCGTGATGGAGTTTGGCTGCGTACGTCGTTCACGAGCATCGGCTGTTAGGAGCTGTGAGATGATCATGTGGCGTTGTTCCTCAGCAGCACTGTATGCCAAGCCGATCCGATCCATCGTTTGTCAGCATACTTGCATCATATATCGGCTGATTCGAGCCACGAAAAATTTAGATAGCTCTCGCTCAAAGACCGAGAAATATTCTCCCTTGATTTGAGAGTAGTGATAGCCAATAGCTACTCCAATATTGATGGATAGGTGCAATCGAGCGAGGGATGGATAGATATTCATATTCCAACATATCTACGTACCGCTGTTGTGCCTCACGTTCCGCGGCAGCTTGCTGCTCATCAGCCACACCAAGATCAATATCAAGCACGCGTATATGTGGTGAATATCAGCGAAGCATCGTCAGCGAGGTAAGGATCAATACATACTGCGCCACCAGCATATTGGGCCTGCATCTCAGCTAGCCTACGTTGTCGAATAGCATCCAATCCATCATCGTCATCCATGGCTGATCAATGTATTACAGTCTTTCCTGTTGTTGTTGTTGGTTATGGTGGTGGTGATGAAGAGGATTGATTGATTGTTGATCTGGAGAGATACAGATAGATGGGAGGACACGAATGATGGTGTGATGATGACGTGGCCGATGGAATGATGTGATGGAGGGAAGGGAATGAAGCAACTGCGCTGTGGTGGTGCTCAGCAACAAGCGGACTCTTTACTGCTCGATACACAACAAATCACAAAACAAATCAACTCGCGACAACCGCGAATTTTTATATCTATCGTATTCAACGATAACGACAACCGCGATACTATCGTCGTCACTCGGGATCGGTATTGAATATTTTCTCTCTGGTTGTTCGATGGAGATCGAGCTTCGTCAATCGACCGACGCGAGAGACTCATGATTTCTGTGGATTCTCTCCTCAACTGATTGAGATACCGTACCTGCGCTTACTTGATCAATTCGAAGATATCAATGTGTAAAAACAGCTCGTTATGTATATATCGTGATAGATGGATAGGGAGAGGGAGCGAGGATTGAGTACATAATTAATAAGGCGATTCAGGACAACCGACGGAGCAGTTGAAGGATGGACACGTAGCGATGGCGTGTGTGGGCGCCGTCGAGTCTTGATAGTACCAACTCGTCAATACTTGTTGCATCGTGTAGCCCTTGATTGCGATCGTGTTGAACGATGCATCCTCGGTCAAGCAATGGTGATAGCAAGCTCCCGAGAAGACCGAGCTCGGTTCGCGAATCTCGGTCAACGATGTAGCGAACGCCAGTCGCAGTGTTCGAACATACTCGACCTCGTCGCCTTGGAACGGTGGTGAACAGCAATTGCTCGAGACTTGATAGGTATCGTACTGCTCGGTTTGAATGAAGATACGCGATCGAATGTGCGGATAGGCGTACGGCGAGATGTAGCAAAAGTACTCGAGGCCCGGGTTGGCTCGTGCGCACCATTGGTTGACGACGCCGCCCCACAGCGAGTAGCCCTCTTGCATTTGAGTGCCGATGCTCGTGGTCGATGGCGAGTAGGGAATGACGTTCTGGAGCCATCCGGCATCAGCGAGGCCAGCATAGTTGATATTCTCTGGATGGATAATACATCTCGATATTGTCAGTTCTAGCGAAATCGATCAATCTAAACGAAGAGGATAAATAGGAAGTTGTAATGTATCGTGAAAAGAATGACGAGGATGACGCATAGCTTCAATAAATAGAGTGAGATGGGGATAGATAATATCTGATCAAGAGATGGAGATAGATAAAGAGATTGAAAGAGAGGGGGAGAGGGGATATTTTCACGTACTGATACCAAAGGAGTACAAGATATTTTGAACGTGATCGACGTTGACGATGACACCTTGACCACCGGCAGAGCAGCCCGAGAACAAGACTTGCGAGGCACGGTCGAGACCGTAGGAATCTCGTAGCTTCTCGAACACGGCCTCGATGACTCGCCGACCTTGGAAGCGCCACAGTTGACCGGCAAAGGTCGCAGTGGCATTGCCGCTCCACGAGTCACTGGTGCAGTACATGACGTACACCATGTTGGCATTGTACCAACCACGGTTGAGGCTGCTGTTGGTGGAGAAGAGGCCGAGAGAGTGGTCGCTGGTGGCCGGGTAGCCATTGGAGCTCACGAGGTCGGGCGACGACGTGGCACGATCGAGGCACGAGGCTTGGTCGGTGCACCACGCGCCGCCTTGGAGATGGACCACGTAGCTAGTGTTGCCATTGCCGAAGCCGGGGCGCCAATAGAATGCCGCCGGAGAGCCATCGTTACACACGGCATTCGCGTACGAGCTCAGAAGCACCTTGGTCATGGTGGTCGATGGCAGCGATTGTGCCAAAACCACCGAACTCACGAGCGCGAGGCATAGAAGCAGCGCGATACCACGCACAAAACGGCGTGCGTCATTCATGATTCGTTCGTGTCCCAAAGAGCGAGTAATAGATAATAGTAGCCTTGATGATTGATATCTACGCGAGATATGGAGTATCCAGATATTTGTGGAGGAGAACGAAAGGGAAGGAGAGCAAAGAATCGAACATGAGACCTACTGTTCATGAGGACTCCTTCCCCACTGCACCACACCAGTTTTCGATGCGGAGGAACCTTAATGATTGGTAAGGGAAGTCGCTCCTGTGGCGCAGTGGTGTGGTTCTTGAGGCGCGTGTGTTCCGCAAGGCCTCTCATTCTTCTCCTGCCCTTCTCCCACGCGCACCTCCCGCCCACCACCCTTCGTTCCTCTTCTTCCTCTCTGTGTGCCCCTGCTCGTTCTGCTACTCTTCTCCACACCACCAAGCCTCCCGACATCCAATGGCTCACCTCTCACTGCCCTCGCTCTGCTCGCTCTCCACTCCCACGATGCCGTCCTCGACCGCCTCGAACGTACCTCGCCGTCGCCACCACCGCCGTGCGGTACGCGTTGTTAAGCTTCGCAGCAGCAGCGCCACTTCTACCAAGACTGCGCAGCTCAAGGCCTCCTCTGCCGCCATGCCGTCGACCTCGTCCGCCGCCAAGAGCAAGCACACCAAGCGCTGGTGGTTCTCGCGCCGCCAAGCCGCCGGCGCCAAGCGAAGCCGCATCGTACCTCGTCCTCCTCACAACACCAACGACTACCTCATGTCGCTGCATGACGTCGCCGCCTCGTCGTCGTCCTCGCCGTCCACGTACGCGTCGCTGCTCGATGGCTGGACCATCGACCCGTTCGGCTCGTTCTTGAACTCAGCGTCGCCTGCCGTCGAGGATACCGCCTGCGGTTGCAGCTCGTAAGCTCGCCGCGCGTCTACTAGATACGGATGGAGTCTCTCATTTGGTTCGCGTGCCTTGCTATCGATCGTGCGCGTGTATTTTACTGTACAGCTTGGAAGTCGGCTTCCGATCGACGGTGCCTCTTGTACATATCAGCCTCCGCCGGCGACCTCCCTTGTGACTTGGTCAGCGAACCGCCAAGCCAACCTGATCCGACTCGATCCCCGGTCCCGACTCGACCCAACCCGACTCGACTGCACACGCACGTTCCGCTGGAATGGTGTTTTGGCGTCGCTCACACACGCAAGAGATTGTGTGGTGCTGCTGGTGGTGTTTGGTGTGCCGTAGAGCCATTGCTTCCTCCGACGCGCGGCCCTCCGCACCTGGAAGACTCGACTCGACTCGAGAGCCCCGACCATCGCCGACGATGCCGCCCGAATGCGCTTGGCCGCGACGTGGCTACTCGGGCTCAGCTGTTCCCGATGAGTACGCACTCTAACAGAGAGAATACTCCTTGTTTACGCGTACCGTTTCTTGTGGTTCAGTTGTTGTCCAAAGAGTGCTCGATCGCTAACTCAGTCTGTGTGTGTGTTGTCATCTCCTCATCCCTAACCCTATCCTCTCACTCTCCCTTTGCCCTCCCCCTCGCTATCCCTCTCACGCAATGACTCCTGGTTCCCTTTTCGTGTCTTCCTCCTAGCCTCTCGGCGCGTTTGCCTCGTCAGAGAGAAGGAGAAGATAACAAAGGTACCGTGTATTTTCATCTCGCGGTGGTCATTGTCTTTATCGTGGTGATGTGCGATGCGGCAGCAAAGCGCGCGTGGTGTGGTATGGGAATAAGGTTGTTGGGCTCGTGTAGCCAACCCGATAAACAGTCATACCCCAATTACCTCGATACACTTCTACTTGTCCATCCATCCATCCTCCATCCATCCTCCCCCTTACTGCGCGCATTGTACATAAACAACCCTAAACAACATAACTTGCCAAACGATTCACTCATGCCATACTCAAGCAGATAGACAGATAGATAGAGTAAATATCCACCAGAGAATGGATTTCTTTCGCCACTGTAAGAGAACCAGCATCGCTCACGCTTACACGCGCGCACACACGCATTACAAGCGCGCTCGCATTCACTCGTCAGAGTTCGGCGGGCCCAGAGCAATCACCGAGAAGCCTCCGAACTCGGCGCCGTAGGCAAAGAACTTGTCGCGAATGACCTTGGCAGCGTCGGCCAAGAACGTGTCGTCGGTCGTGGCTCCGTGGTTGATCGGGAACGGCTTGACGCCGTCGAACTCGTACACGCTGCCGTCCACTGGCACGAAGGCGATAAAGTGGTAGTCGACGTCAGCATCGGCCTCGGGAGCCTCGGTCTGTCCTTGCACTGCCACCTCCTCGTGCACCGCTTGAATCGACTCGGACTGGTCACGCACACACAAACACGATATGAGATCGGCAGGCGATTGATTGATTCGGTTATGAAAGTACTTGCGATCGTTAGATAGATAGATAGATAGAGATTGGGTATACCTCCTGCAGATGCTTGCCGCGCTCGAGTGGCGTCATGTTCTTGGTCTCGTCGATGAATCGGCGCAAGAATCCATCGCCGATCTCAATCTTGTCGACCAAGTTACCAAGTGCATGAAGACACGCGATCGTTCCACATGCATTGCCAATCTATCCAATAGATAGTGCGATATATAGTCCATAGCAGAAATAAACGAATCAATCAAAACAACACGTAGTCCGTATGAGTATGCTTGATAGATATCTCTAATGTGATCTGATCATATCTGATGTGATTGTATCTGTATCATACCAGTTGGCGCATGAAGAAGACCTTGTCACTCACGACCTGTCCCTTAGCCTCAATGTCGCTGATCTCGGTCTTCTTGTTTTCATTCACCTGTGGCCAATAGAGTAGTGTCATGATGGTGGTTCTAGGCGTAGAACGATCGCGAAGGCTCGCAGAGAGAAGGAGAGAGATTGATACCTTGGAATGAGGGTACAGCAGAAGCAACGCGTGTACCGGCGTCGGTACCATCGACAAGGCATCCTCGTCCAGTGTCCAGACATCATGAAAGCCAGAGGACTCCTTGACGCCCAACGAGTAGGCGAACTGATTTCAATCAAGGACACGATGCACGAGTGAGTGTCGAGCTGAGAGTCGATGAGGCGAGGTGGATGGATTGATACCTTAGCCAACATCTGAGGATTGCTCTCGAGCGGGATCCAACTTACACGATCAGTGGCCATGATGGTGGTGGTGGTGGTGGTAAGGCGTGGGTTTGGTTGATTGTTTGGTGGATTGAAGAAGAATGGTGATATATCTCGATATCACGATGCGATGCGCGAGAGAGCGAGGCAGCAAGCAAATGAGCTACGATGAGATCCTGCTCTCTCTCTCTCTCTCTCTCTCTCTCTCTCTCGTGTGGTGGTGTTCCGCAGCCAGCCACTCATCACTTGGTCGTGCAGCTGGTATATGACTCGCCTGATCCTTGTTCTACGGCAGGGTAGATAGTGGTCATGTGGTTGTGGTTGTGGTTGTGGTTGTGGTTGTGGTTGTGGTTGTGGTTGTCGTTATGGCATACTGTAATCGTACTTATGAGCCTTGCTAGATCACGACAGAAACTCACAACCACTGATGCATTGTCGTGGTGCTACAACATAGGGGTCACGGCAGTGTTTCGTAACGATACATTGAAATCGTGAGTACGAGGAGTATATGCGCAACCAATCGCGGACTTACACGACCAATGGGAGAGTTCCGCAAGCACGATTCTCGAATCGCGTACACGATAACTCTGACGCTGACCGAGTCCGATAGCGAGTTCAACAAAACAAGGGCCTTGGCATTCGATTGCAATCGAGGCCTCTTGTATGTTGCTGACAGCGTGGAACACCGCATTCAAGTTTTCGAGTCCGATCACGGAGCGCATCACGCCACGCACGGCTCGGGAGCCTTTCGCACAGGGCTTGCAATCGCTGGAGATTCGCTATTTGTTGTAGTGAGTGGCAAGTGCAAAGTGGAATCGTGGTCGTTGATCGACCACTCGCTTGTATCCGCTGCGGGTCGGAATGGCACCAACGACCTCGAATTCTACTGTCCGGCAGGAGTGGCGATTGACAAGCATCATCATCGCATCGTCATCGTCGATTCATACAACCATCGATTGGTGTTCTTGTCGTCGATCGATCTCTCGTTCTTGTTCTCCATCGGCAAGCAAGGATCTCGACCTGGCGAGTTCAGCTATCCAACAGGCATTGCGATCGATGATGATCGACATCGAATCATCGTCGCTGATACTATCAATCATCGAGTGCAAGTATTGTCGTCGATCGATGGCTCGTTCTTGCTCGAGTTCGGCTCGTACGGCGACCAACCATGCCAGTTCATCAATCCCGAAGGAGTGTGCATCGCCAATCAAGGTCGAATCATCGTCGCCGACACCGATAACAATCGATTGCAATCATTCACTCACGAAGGCCATCACATCTCATCCTTCGATTGTGACGAGGAGGGAGGACGCCCATCTGCCGCTGCATTCGACGAGCATCGAGGTCTCATCGCCTTCTCGGCAGGCCATCGAGTGCATGTGATTGGAGCCAATCAATGGCTTGCCGACACGTTCACATGGCGACCAGATCGTCATCGACATGCACCATCATGGATGAAGCAAGCAGTGTCGACGATGACGATGATTCGATCGTTGGTCGATGAGTGCTCGGCGATGTCGATGATTCCGAACGAGCTGCTGTTCGAGATCTTCTCGCATCTTTGAGTCCATCCCAGATCGCATTGCGCCATGTGATCGATCTCGAAAGACCACCACCATGAAGAAGAGCACGATGATGTGACGATACTATCCTGCACCTCCTCTTCATCGTCATCATTCTCATCGTGCAGCACACTACTCACTTTCAATCAATCAATCAATCAATCAATCAATCAATCACCAATGGTCTTGATGAAGGAATGATTGATAAGTCGTGTGCAATCTTGAACGAGATATCAATCAAGGCCTCTCTCTCTCTCTCTCTCTCTCTCTCTCTCTCTCTCTCACAAATGCGTTGCTCAACATGAGTCTTGCTCCCTCGTCAATCATTGTATCAATCTCAATCAACTTCTCTTTCCAATACCAACACCAACACCAAGACCAAGAGAAGAAGATTCAAGAATGAAGATGAAGATCAAGAAGAGGCTCGTGTGAGGGAGTGGTTGGTTGAGGGATGGATGTGCTGTTCTTTGTTCCTTCATCGATTGGTTCTTGTTGGTTCTTGTTGCTCGTTGCTTGCTTGCTTGCTTGGTGTCTCTCTCGTGTCTCGTGTCTCGTGAGAGAGAGAGCTTCATATCTTCATCTCTTTGGGTTTGAGCAGTTTGGAGCTTGGATCATCTCTTCGTCGTTGTGAGAGATTGAAGAGGAAGAGATGGAACACTATGCTCTTGATCGAGATGCTCGAATCAAGCTCTCGATCGGCACCAGGGAAGAAGGCAATGCTGATGGCCAGCTCTATTTACCTCTTGGCTTGGTGTTCGACCATCATCGAGATCTCTTACTCGTCGTTGAAAGCTGGAATCATCGAGTACAAGTATTCTCGTGCGATGATGGCGGCTCGTTCGTGTCCAAGTTCGGCAAGGAAGGCAACCAACCAGGCCAGCTGAGGCGTCCTGAGGGCATTGCGATCGATCACGAACATGATCGCATCCTCATCACTGATAGGGCCAATCATCGAGTACAATCATGGTCATTGAGCGAGCAATCGTTCTTGTCGTGCATCGGCCAGTATGGAACTGGAGCTTGCGAGCTCCAGCATCCTCAAGGCATCGCAGTCGACAAGCATCATCGTCGCATCATCATCGTCGATTCCTTCAATTGTCGATTGGTGTTCTTGTCGTCGATCGATCTCTCGCTCTTGTTCTCGATCGGCAAGCGAGGATCTCAACCTGGCGAGTTCTATCATCCAGCAGGGGTTGCGATCGATGATGATCGACATCGAATCATCGTCTCTGATGCCTTCAACAATCGAGTGCAAGTATTGTCGTCGATCGATGGCTCGTTCTTGCTCGAGTTCGGCTCTCGAGGCTATCGACCAGGTTGTTTTCTGCGGCCTAATGGAGTGTGCATCGCCAATCAAGGTCGAATCATCGTTGCCGACACTGAGAACAATCGCTTGCAATCGTTCACTCACGAAGGCCATCACATCTCGTCCTTCGATTGTGGTCGCGAGAGGCCATATGGAGTTGCTTTCGACGAGTACCGAGGTCTCATCGCCTTCTCTGCAGGCAATCGAGTGCATGTGATTGGAGCCAATCAATGGCTTGCCGACACCAAAATCGTTTGGCATCCAAATCGTCATCGAGATGCACCATCATGGATGAAGCGCGCCATCTTGACGATGACGATGATTCGATCGCTGGTCGATGAGTCTGTCATGTCGATGATTCCGAACGAGCTGCTGTTCGAGATCTTCTGGTTCCTTTGACGATGATACTCCTCACGTGCCTGATCACGTAGCCAACACAATTCAATCGCGTACCAGCTAGCTACCTCTCGATCTATCAATTTATCCGTAATGTTCCATAGATATGTATATCTCGGTGCCTCTCGTGGATTGCGTAGCTTGCCGCAGCGCCGCCAATGTCGCTGCAGTATCATCGCAACCGTGTCCCTCCACCACCTCTCTCCTGCGTAGCCTCGCACTCGATGGATCGTGACACTCGGATCAGGTTCTCGGTTGGCCATAGCGTACGAGGAACGGACGACTCACATCTGGCATGTCCTTCGGGTCTCGCGTTCGATCGGCGCGGCTTCCTTGTCGTCGCAGATTCATCGAACAATCGCGTCCAGATCTTCTCGATCGATGATGGCTCGTTCGTGTCGAGTATCACTGGAGAGCAGTGTGAAACGAGCTCCTTGAGCTATCCATTCGACATTGCGATCGACCATGAGCTCGATCGTATCGTATTGCTCGAGCGCGACAGCCATCGAGTACAGATCGTGGCTCTCAACGACCACTCGTTCCTGCACAGTGTCGGACGTCGAGGACGCTTTGATCGCGAGTTCGAGACTCCACGAGCAGTGTGTCTCGATGATCGACGCCACCGAATCATCGTCGCCGACACTGGTAACGCTCGACTGCAAGTACTGTCGTCGATCGATGGCTCATTCGAGTTCTCTCGACCATGCAGCGTCGCTCCGCACGCCGTGTGCATCGATTCACAACGAGAGCGAATCATCGTCGCGGCCGCCGATCATCGTCGAGTACAAGTGCTATCATCGATCGATAGAATGGCGACGTTGTTTGAGTTCTCTTGGCCCAGTGGTTCGGATCATCACTACCACAGCAGCTCGTTCACGCCGACTGGCGTGTGCGTCGACAACCACGGTCGTATCATCACGGCGGACTTTAACAACCATCAGCTCGTGGCCTTCACGTCGCAAGGCCACTACATCTCATCGTTCGATTGCCAGATTCGACCATACGGCGTGGCGTTCGACGAGCATCGAGGCCTCATCGCCTTCTGCCGGCCATCGAGTGTTCGTCATCGAAGCCAATCGATGGTTGTGTGATACCTACGAATGGCGACCTGAGCGACATGGCTACGCTCCACTCGAGATCAAGCGCACGGTATGGACGATCGTGATGCTTCGAGCGGTCGCTCATTGGTCGACCATATCGTTGCTCCCGAACGAACTCTTGTTCGAGCTCTTCGCCTTGCTGTAGTTGATACTGATGAATCCATTGGCGAGATATCTCGATGTACTGTTCATATATCTATCTCTCTCTCTCTCTCTCTCTCTCTCTCTCTCTACATACACACTGAATGACAGTCGATATCAGAATGTAATCAGACTCTCCTGATGATCGGTTACAATGATCCAAAGCGAGCGAGAATGTCGCTCACGCTCTGCTCCTTGTTCGATGTGTTGGTAGCGATCGTGGCAACGAGCTTCGAGGCCACTGGTACTGGTCGTGGCTGCACATCTGCAACACGCCATTGACTACGAGACCTCTCGTGCTGCACTCTGCTCGTGGAATCCACTTGCCGCGGTTGTCGGTCATCAGCATGCTGTCGCTGAGGTCGGTTCGTCGATTGGCGATCGACCTGATCACGGCGTGGCTTCGAAGCAGAGTGATCTCGCTGGTGCCGTTCAGACTGCTCACGAGGCTCTTGTCGTTCGTGGCTGGACATGGCAGCAGGGTGGTCGTTGATACCAAACACTCGACGAGAGCTTTGGAGTTCGGCTCGGCGCTGTTCAATCTTCTCGGGCGACCACTTGTACTTGCTGCGCACGATACCACGCACAGCATCGGTCGAGATATGGAAGCGTGCTGCCAGTTCCTTCCAGGTCCACTTCTCAGGAAACTGTACACATAGAGACGCGCGCACGCGTTGAGTCAATTGATGCTCGATGGGCCTTTAGAAGTGCAGATATCGCATCGATTCGGTTCGAGTGAGATAAACCATACCTCGTATCGAAGCTGTCGAATTGTCTGAATAGTAGTATAGCTCTATCCAATCCAATGCAATGCATTCATCATGTAGATGATTGCCAATGCAGCTCGTATAAGTATACTGATCAATTTGATGATTCGATTCGATTCGATTCGATTCGATGGATCAGATGGTCGATCACGTACAAGCTTACGTCTCGGAGGAACGATGCCAAGCTTGCGCTTCTCCTTGCGCAGCAGTCGTTCGTACACATACTGCGCGTCGGCGCCATACACCTTGGCCTTCTCCCTCAACTCTTCCTTGACCGATGGTGATACTCGAATACGTCGAACGTCGTCGGAGGAGTCCAGAGTATCATCGCCTTGGCGTTGGGCATCGGGTGGTGCTTGAGCTCGTGCTCGTGATGCGAGGAGCTGCTCGTGACGTCGTGTCTTGACAGCCTCTCGTGCTCGAGCAGCCTCACGTTGTTCATCGGTCCAACGAGACTTTTTACGCTTGGCTCTCAAGGTACGTGAGCTACTCGACGTATCAGTACTATCGAGCTCTGCTTGTTGTTCCTCTCGATGATGGCGTTGCTGACGTTCTACTGCCATTCCCAATGGAACATCGAGCTCATTCGTGTGCTTGGTAACTCGTTTGTTTCGGGATCGAGAAGACTGTGAGGCCTTCGACTCGGGAGAGGCATTGCCGAGATGCCCATCGTCTTGAGGAACGCTCGATCGCTGCGAGAGTATCGCGTCGTACTGCTCTGGCGTCAGCAGTCTCGTCGAGCTCGCGAGCAGCGATTCGACCGACGTGTTCGGGATCTTGTTGGCGAGCGTACGCAACCAATACCACGCGATCGGAGTGTTCGTGATCAATGTGGTCGAGTGAACATGTCGCAACCGAGCGAGTAGCGAGAGGCGTTGCATGGTGGCGAGGGCAGCGAAGCAACAACAGCCAGAGTAGAGCAAAGAGCCTGCTTGCCTTGAGGATTCTCGAGCTTTAAACAGAGGGATTTGCAGCGTGTCGAGGCTCATTATTGCTTTATTCTGTGGGTTGCTGTTCTTTGTTCCTTCATCGATTGGTTCTTGTTGCTCGTTGCTTGCTTGCTTGCTTGCTTGCTTGGTGTCTCTCTCGTGTCTCGTGAGAGAGAGAGAGAGCTTCATTTCTTCGTCTCTTTGGTTTGAGCAGTTTGGAGCTTGGAGCTTCTCTTTGTCGTTGTGTGAGAGAGATTGAAGTGGAAGAGATGGAAGACGATGCTCTTGATCGTGATGCTCGAATCAAGCTCTCGATCGGCACCAAGCAACCAGGCGATGCTGGCGTGTTCTACAACCCTCTTGGCTTGGTGTTCGACCATCATCGAGACCTCTTGCTCTCTGGCGATTGCTACAACAATCGAGTGCAAGTATTCTCGTGTGATGATGAATTGTCGTTCGTGTCCAAGTTCGGCCAGTATGGCAACCAACCAGGCCAGTTCCTGCGGCCATGGAGCCTTGCGATCGATCACGAACGTGATCGCATCCTCATCACTGATAACGGCAATAATCGAGTACAATCATGGTCATTGAGCGAGCAATCGTTCTTGTCGTGCATCGGCCGTCTTGGATCAGGAGATCTCGAGTTCAACAATCCTCGAGGCATTGCGATCGACAAGCATCATCGTCGCATCATCATCGTCGATACCAACAACGATCGGTTGGTGTTCTTGTCGTCGATCGATCTCTCGCTCTTGTTCTCCATCGGCAAGCAAGGATCTCAACCTGGCGAGTTCAATCGTCCAGCAGGCATTGCGGTCGACGATGATCGACATCGAATCATCGTCTGTGATGCCTTCAACAATCGAGTGCAAGTATTGTCGTCGATCGATGGCTCGTTCTTGTTCGAGTTCGGCTCCAAAGGCGATCAACCATGCCAACTCAAGCTTCCTCAAGGATTGTGCATCGCCAATCAAGGTCGAATCATCGTCGCCGACACCAACAATCGGCTTCAAGCATTCACTCACGAAGGCCATCACATCTCATCGTTCGATTGTGGAATCAAGAAGCCATTGGCAGTTGCATTCGACGAGCATCGAGGTCTCATCGCCTTCTCGACAGCCAATCGAGTGCATGTGATTGGAGCCAATCAATGGCTTGCCGACACGTTCACATGGCGTCCAAATCGTCATCGACATGCACCATCATGGATGAAGCAAGCAGTGTCGACGATGACGATGATTCGATCGGTGGTCGATGAGTGCTCGGCGATGTCGATGATTCCGAACGAGCTGTTGTTCGAGATCTTCTCGCATCTTTGAGTCCATCCAGATCGCATCGCGGTCAATCGATCTCGAAAGAGCACCACCACCACCATGAAGAAGAGCACGATGAAGTGACGATATGATCTCCAGCACCTCCTCTTCATCGTCATCATCATTCTTGGTCATTGGTGCAACTCACACTCACAAGCAACCTCCAATGCACCAATCCAATACCAATACCAATACCAATACCAATACCAATACCAATACCAATACCAATACCAATACCAATACCAATACCAATACATCATATCTTCATTCATTCAATCAATCAATCAATCAATCAATCAATCAATCAATCAATCAATCAATCAATCAATCAATCAATCAATCAATCAATCAATCAATCAATCAATCAATCAATCAATCAATCAATCAATCAATCAATCAATCTTGTTCTCTCTCATCAATCTCAATCAACGTCTTTTTCCAATACCAACACCAATACCAATACCAAGACCAAGACCAAGAGAAGAAGATTCAAGAATGATGATGAAGATCAAGAAGAGGCTCGTGTGAGTGAGGGAGTGGTTGGTTGAGGGAGGGAGGTGCTGTTCTTTGTTCCTTCATCGATTGGTTCTTGTTGCTTCTTGTTGCTCGTTGCTTGCTTGCTTGCTTGGTGTCTCTCTCGTGTCTCGTGTCTCGTGTGAGAGAGAGCTTCAAATCTTCATCTCTTTGGGTTTGAGCAGTTTGGAGCTTGGATCTCTTTGTCGTTGTGAGAGAGAGAGAGAGAGAGATTGAAGAGGAAGAGATGGAAGACGATACTCTTGATCGTGATGCTCGAATCAAGCTCTCGATCGGCACCAAGAAAGCAGGCGATGCTGATGGCATGTTCTACTGCCCTGCAGGCTTGGCGTTCGACCATCATCGAGGTCTCTTGCTCGTCTCAGACAGCGGAAATCATCGAGTGCAAGTATTCTCGTGCGATGATGATGATGGCGGATCGTTCGTGTCCAAGTTCGGCGAGGAAGGCAACCAACCAGGCCAGTTCTACTATCCATGGGGCCTTGCGATCGATCACGATCATGATCGCATGCTCATCGTTGATTTTAATAATCATCGAGTACAATCATGGTCATTGAGCGAGCAATCGTTCTTGTCGTGCATCGGCCATCGTGGATCAGGAGATCTCGAGTTCCACAGTCCTCAAGGCATTGCGATCGACAAGCATCATCGTCGCATCGTCATCTCCGATTACAACAACAATCGATTGGTGTTCTTGTCGTCGATCGATCTCTCGCTCTTGTTCTCGATCGGCAAGCATGGATCTCGACCTGGCGAGTTCCATTCTCCAACAGGCATTGCGATCGACGATGATCGACATCGAATCATCGTCTGTGATGCCGACAATCATCGAGTGCAAGTATTGTCGTTGATCGATGGCTCGTTCTTGCTCGAGTTCGGCTCCAAAGGCAATCAACCATGCCACCTCAACGATCCGCATGGAGTGTGCATCGATATTCAAGGCCGAATCATCGTCGCCGACACCAGCAACAATCGATTGCAATCGTTCACTCACGAAGGCCATCACATCTCATCCTTCGATTGTGGCTCCGAGTATCCATATGGAGTTGCGCTCGACGAGCATCGAGGTCTCATCGCCTTCACGGCAGGCAATCGAGTGCATGTGATTGGAGCCAATCAATGGCTTGCCGACACCAAGTTCGTTTGGCATCCAGATCGTCATCGATATGCACCATCATGGATGAAGCAAGCAGTGTCGACGATGACGATGATTCGATCGCTGGTCGATGAGTGCTCGGCGATGTCGATGATTCCGAACGAGCTGCTGTTCGAGATCTTCTCGTTCCTTTGATGATGATACTCTTGGCGATGATGAAGAATCTCTCGATATCATATTGGCGGTCTCGAACGATTGATAACGACTCACGAATGAGCGCACACATCCTGCAAGCATCATCATCATCATCCAACAAAGCCAATACTCGTTTGAGCGCACATATGCATATATCTCAAAATCATCCTTTGTTGATAACGCAGGTGCGCAATCACAACAGTACACCAAACAACAAGGATAAGCAGCGCAAGCTCTCGTGGGCACAATGGCGTATCGTCCCGCTCACGCGCTTACTTGCCCTCAATGTACGCAATCGCCAATGGGATGATCTCGGTCATGTTCTTCTCGGGTCCAAAGACCTGCACCGGAATCTCGAGGTCGTTGCATACGTTCTGGATCAATCGCAGGCCGCTCTGGTAGTTGGGTCCCGCACGGCGCACATAGATCTGCATCTTGGCGCGTTGGATGCGGTCCTTGTACTCTTTGAGAGCATGAACGATGCCCTGCAGAGCAGCGACCGCCGTGCGTGAGCTTACTAGACGGATTGCGTCGCGAACCACACGCACACGCACGCACACACACACATACCTTGAAGGTCTGAGCGACATCGGTAAAGTTGGCGATACCACCACCGATCAAGAGGGCGGTTCTCGGCTGCGACGGCTCGTTGACGGCATTGCGAGTGGCGAGGTCCAACACGGTTCGCGCATAGTGGTAGGTCTCCTCCTCGTTGGGAGCACCGCTGTACTCGCCGTAGTTGCCCTTCAAGCCCAATGCAAGCTCGTTCGTCAGCCATAGAGATCCGGTCATCATCGGCGCAGAGACGGGGGATACACGACGTACAAGCAGCTCTCCGTAGCCGAGATCGGCGACCGTGTCAGCAAAGATGACGCTGGCGCCGCCACCAGCGACGAGGTTCCAGATGCGGCCCTTGGGGTTCAGGAGCGTGAGCTTGAGCGAGGCGCCGGTCTTCTCGTCGAGCTCCTCGATGAAGCGCTCCTCGCGCGTTCGCTTCCTACCAAACACATCGGGGAACTCGAGATCGGCCCAACGATGTCGGTTCTGTGATGGCATCGTATCGTATCGTATCGTGTCGTATTCACAATGGAGCCATCAATCAGCACGAGAGCGAACTCGGATTGTTGCAATTTCGAGCGCATCGTTGGAGCCACCACGCTCGACGAACCTTGAACTTGGCAGTATCGTCGACCTCAGCGACCATGTCGAGGAACAACGGTCGCCACACTCCCTCGTGCTCGATGAACGTGAAGGGATTGGTCTCGAGCGTCAAGAAGTCGAGCGAATCGAACGCACGGAACATGGAGCGAATGTACAGGTCGCTCGCGGTCCGCAAGTGCTCGGGCACCGTGGCCAAGACCGTGCTCAATTGCTGAGAACGAGAGAGAGATTGGCATGGCTGGATCAGTGTCAATCGTAAGGGACACGCGAGAGAGAGGCTCTCGACGAACCGCAGCGAGTTCAGGCTCGTCGAGCGATGCTCCGACGGGCACGTGGATCTCCTTGTTCAGGCTCCAGTTGGCCTCGACGTCGATGCCTCCCTCGAGACAGAATCGGATCACGGTCGCCTCGCGCTCGGCGTTGATGCTGGAGGTTGGGAGATGTTAGAAACGAATGGATTGATTGATGGATGGATGGATGGATGGATGGATGGATGGATGGATGGATGGATGGATGGATGGATGGATGGATGGATGGATGGATGGATCACGATAGACGAGCGAGATATCGGTTCAGATGCTACGCATCAGCCATCAAAGATATCTGCGCCATCGGTCGTACCTGAAGTAAAACTCGACATCATGCGGTACAAAGGGCTCGATCAACCAGTGAGTCAGGTTACCAGACACGCCATGAATATCGATGGTCTACACGGTAGGTGGTACGAGCGTGTGTTTGCAAGAGCCAGTGGTGGTAGGTCGATAGATACTCGGTAGTGAGCTCTCCCTCTCGAGAAATATCTTGATATCTCTAGCTCGATAAATATCTAACGAGCTATCGAAGGGTAGGTAAGCTACCTTGTCGTTGGAGAACCATGGAGTCACAAACTCCTCGGCCTGTTCGAGCGTGGCATCCAACAACACCAATCCGTGCTTACCACGTTGACCGAACATCATATCGGGCTTGGCGACAAGCTTGTAGTCAGCGAGCCATGGATGGTCCTTGCGTAGTTGCGTCCAGTTGGTATCGGCCGTCACTAGCACGGCCTGCAACTGAGGCAGTTGCGTCAACTCGGGCAAGAAACGCTTGATCAATGCCTTGGCATGATACTCTCGGATCTTCTTTCGAGCCATCGACGGGGTTTTGGGTACGAGTGGGTGGGGTTTGGCGAGGTTGGGCGCGGAGCACGGCGAGTGGCACACTGTGAACTCGGTCGTTCCCGCGCTCGCACGTCTTGCGTGTACGCGAGCGTGCCGCTACCACTCACACGAGCCTCTTCTTGATCTTCATCATCATTCTTGAATCTTCTTCTCTTGGTCTTGGTATTTGTATTGGTATTGGAAAGAGAAGTTGATTGAGATTGATACAATCATTGATGAGAGAACAAGACTCATGTTGAGCAACGCATTTGGGAGGGAGAGAGAGAGAGAGGCCTTGATTGATATCTCGTTCAAGATTGCACACGACTTATCAATCATTCTTCATCAAGACCATTGGCGATTGATTGATTGATTGATTGATTGATTGTGAGTGTGCTGCACGATGAGAATGATGACGATGAGGAGGAGGAGGTGCAGGATAGTATCGTCACATCATCGTGCTCTTCTTCTTCTTGTTGGTGGTACTCTTTCGAGATCGATCACATGGCGCAATGTGATCTGGAATGGACTCAAAGATGCGAGAAGATCTCGAACAGCAGCTCGTTCGGAATCATCGACATCGCCGAGCACTCATCGACCAGAGATCGAATCATCGTCATCGTCGACACTGCTTGCTTCATCCATGATGGTGCATGTCGATGACGATCTGGTCGCCATGTGAACGTGTCGGCAAGCCATTGATTGGCTCCAATCACATGCACTCGATGGCTTGCCGAGAAGGCGATGAGACCTCGATGCTCGTCGAATGCAACTCCATATGGCCTCTCGGAGCCACAATCGAAGGATGAGATGTGATGGCCTTCGTGAGTGAACGATTGCAATCGATTGTTGTTGTGGTCGGCGACGATGATTCGACCTTGATTGGCGATGCACACTCCTTGAGGAAGCTTGAGTTGGCCTGGTTGGTCGCCGTACGAGCCGAACTCGAGCAAGAACGAGCCATCGATCGACGACAATACTTGCACTCGATGATTGTCGGAATCACAGACGATGATTCGATGTCGATCATCGTCGATCGCAATGCCTGTTGGCCAGTAGAACTCGCCAGGCTGAGATCCATGCTTGCCGATGGAGAACAAGAGCGAGAGATCGATCGACGACAAGAACACCAATCGATTGTTGAAGAAATCGGCGATGACGATGCGACGATGACGCTTGTCGATCGCAATGCCTTGAGGATTCTTGAACTCGAGATCTCCTGATCCACGATGGCCCACGCACGACAAGAACGATTGCTCGCTCAATGACCATGATTGTACTCGATGGTTGGCGCTATCGGTGACGAGGATGCGATCATGATCGTGATCGATCGCAATGCCGAATGGACACTCGAACTGGCCTGGTTGGTCGCCATACTCGCCGAACTTGGACACGAACGAGCCGCCGCCATCATCATCGCACGAGAATACTTGCACTCGATTGTTGGTATCGGTGACGAGCAAGAGATCTCGATGATGGTCGAACACCAAGCCATGAGAGAAGTAGAACAGGCCATCGGTATTGCCGCGTTGCTTGGTGCCGATCGAGAGCTTGATTCGAGCATCACGATCAAGAGCATCGTCTCCCATCTGTTCCACTTCAATCTCTCTCTCTCTCTCTCTCTCTCTCTCACAACGACAAAGAGATGATCCAAGCTCCAAACTGCTCAAACCAAAGAGATGAAGATATGAAGCTCTCTCTCTCACGAGACACGAGAGAGACACCAAGCAAGCAAGCAAGCAAGCAAGCAAGCAACAAGAAGCAACAAGAACCAATCGAGGAAGGAACAAAGAACAGCACCTCCCTCTCCCTCAACCCACCGCTCAATCACGCAGTCGACTCTCGACATTGATTGAATGACCGACATAAAACCGTGTATTGATAGAACCGATAACAACTAATGACGCGCGATAAAGCGTTGGTTTGATCGTTTGAGGTGGGTGACATCAAGAGCATCGATGCGTGCTTTTGCTCGTGCGTGCTGGACGAGAGGGAGATCGTCACATCATGGTACACTTGTTGGTGGCCTTGGATTGATGTTGGCCTCGATACTCTGGACGAATCATGATGAACTCTGGTGGCTCGAGCATCGAGAAGATCTCGAACAGCAGCTCGTTCGGAATCGTCGCCAACGCCGAATCATCGACCACCGATCGAATCATCGTCATCGTCGACACTGCTTGCTTCATCCAAAATGGTGCATATCGATGACGATCTGGATGCCATGTGAACGTGTCGGCAAGCCATTGATTGGCTCCAATCATATGCACTCGATTGCCTGCCGTGAAGGCGATGAGACCTCGATGCTCGTCGAACGCAACTCCATATGGCCTCTCGGAGCCACAATCGAAGGACGAGATGTGATGGCCTTCGTGAGTGAACGATTGAAGCCAGTGGTTGCCAGTGTCGGCGACGATGATTCGACCTTGATTGGCGATGCACAATCCGAGAGGACTGTTGAAGTGACCTGGTTGATTGCCTTTGGAGCCGAACTCGAGCAAGAACGAGCCATCGATCAGCGACAATACTTGCACTCGATGATTGCCCGCATCCAAGACGATGATTCGATGTCGATCATCATCGATCGCAATCCTTGATGGACAGTAGAAATCGCCAGGTCGAGATCCTCGCTTGCCGATGGAGAACAAGAGCGAGAGATCGATCGACGACAAGAACACCAATCGATGGTTGTTGGAATCGACGATGACGATGCGACGATGATGCTTGTCGATCGCAATGCCTCGAGGATTGTAGAACTCGAGATCTCGTGATCCGTACTTGCCGATGCACGACAAGAACGATTGCTTGCTCAATGACCATGATTGTACTCGATTATTGGTCGTATCAGTGATGAGGATGCGATCATGATCGTGATCGATCGCAAGGCCCCATGGATACTTGAACTGGCCTGGTTGGAAACCATCCTCGCCGAACTTGGACACGAACGATCCTTCATCATCACACGAGAATACTTGCACTCGATGATTGTAGCAATCGGCGACGAGCAAGAGATCTCGACAATGGTCGAACACCAAGCCATGAGGATAGTGGAACACGCCATCGGTATTGCCTGGTTGCTTGGTGCCGATCGAGAGCTTGATTCGAGCATCACGATCAAGAGCATCGTCTTCCATCTCTTCCTCTTCAATCTCTCTCTCTCTCTCACAACGACAAAGAGCTGATCCAAGATCCAAACTGCTCAAACCAAAGAGATGAAGATATGAAGCTCTCTCTCACGAGACACGAGACACGAGAGAGACACCAAGCAAGCAAGCAACGAGCAACAAGAAGCAACAAGAAGCAATCGATGAAGGAACAAAGAACAGCACCTCCCTCCCTCAACCAACCACTCCCTCACTCACACGAGCCTCTTCTTGATCTTCATCATCATTCTTGAATCTTCTTCTCTTGGTCTTGGTATTGGTATTTGTATTGGAAAGAGAAGTTGATTGAGATTGATACAATGATTGACGAGAGAGAGAGAACAAGACTCATGTTGAGCAACGCATTTGTGAGAGTGAGGCCTTGATTGATATCTCGTTCAAGCTTGCACACGACTTATCAATCATTCATTCATCAAGACCATTGGTGCTTGATTGATTGATTGATTGATTGATTGTGAGTGTGATGCACGATGAGAATGATGACGATGAGGAGGAGGAGGTGCAGGAAAGTATCGTCACATCATCGTGCTCTTCTTCTTCTTGTTGGTGGTGCTCGTTCGAGATCGATCACATGGCGCAATGCGATCTGGAATGGACTCAAAGATGCGAGAAGATCTCGAACAGCAGCTCGTTCGGAATCATCGACATCGCCGAGCACTCATCGATCACCGATCGAATCATCGTCATCGTCGACACTGCTTGCTTCATCCATGATGGTGCATATCGATGACGATCTGGTCGCCAAACGAACTTGGTGTCGGCAAGCCATTGATTGGATCCAATCACATGCACTCGATTGCCTGTCGAGAAGGCGATGAGACCTCGATGCTCGTCGAACGCGACTCCATATGGCCTCTGGGAGCCACAATCGAAGGACGAGATGTGATGGCCTTCGTGAGTGAACGATTGAAGCCGATAATTGCTGAAGTCAGCGACGATGATTCGGTCTTGATGATCGATGCACAATCCTTGAGGATAATTGAGCTGGTATGGTTGATTGCCTTGAGAGCCGAACTCGAGCAAGAACGAGCCATCGATCGACGACAGTACTTGCACTCGATGATTGAGGGTATCACAGACGATGATTCGATGTCGGTTATCGTCGATCGCAATGCCTGTTGGACATCGGAACTCGCCAGGCCGATATCCATGGTTGCCGACCGAGAACAAGAACGAGAGATCGATCGACGACAAGAACACCAATCGATGGTTGTTGGAATCGGCGATGACGATGCGATGATGATGCTTGTCGATCGCAATGCCGTGAGGCTTGTTGAACTCGAGATCTCCTGGCCCATGCTTGCCGATGCACGACAAGAACGATTGCTTGCTCAATGACCATGATTGTACTCGATGATTAAGGCGATCAACGACGAGGATGCGATCATGATCGTGATCGATCGCAATGCCCTCAGGATTCTTGAACTCGCCCGTGTGGTAACCTTCCTCGCCGAACTTGGACACGAACGAGCCGCCATCATCATCACACGAGAATACTTGCACTCGATGATTGAAGCTATCAGCGACGAGCAAGAGATCTCGATGATGGTCGAACACCAAGCACAATGGGCTGTTGAAGAGGCCAGCAGCAGTGCCTCCGTTCTTGGTGCCTATCGAGAGCTTGATTCGAGCATCACGATCAAGAGCATCGTCTCCCATCTGTTCCTCTTCAATCTCTCTCTCTCTCTCTCTCTCTCTCTCACAACGACAAGAGATGATCCAAGCTCCAAACTGCTCAAACCAAAGAGATGAAGCTCTCTCTCTCTCTCTCTCTCTCTTACGAGACACGAGACACGAGACACGAGAGACACCAAGCAAGCAAGCAACGAGCAACAAGAAGCAACAAGAGCCAATCGATGAAGGAACAAAGAACAGCACCTCCCTCCCTCAACCAACCACTCCCTCACTCACACGAGCCTCTTCTTGATCTTCATCTTGATGATCCTCGATGCTTGCACATGCCCTTCCAATCGACATCAAGAGAGAAAGAGAGAGAGAGAGAGATAGGTTTGTATGTTTGATGGCAATGCAATCAACAACAAGATCATGTGGGAGGTCTTGGTGTCGATGAACATCAAGCACTGATATTCGATGTGCAACCAAATGCAACCCAAATCAATCAATCCATTCATTGTATCGATGTGATTGGCTTGCT
>Ga0209935_1001769_pt1 | contig 30930 bp, 26 predicted proteins | sample ThiBio_1000_plan_2_FD_183958 | JGI IMG/M metagenome (GOLD analysis project Ga0209935, IMG submission 183958) | Wastewater bioreactor microbial communities from Cape Town, South Africa - Thiocy_cont_1000_plan (SPAdes) | ecosystem: Engineered > Bioreactor > Thiocyanate-remediating >...
TGCTATCTTTGATTTTTTTGATGCCGTGTAATAGTTTCTTTTTTTGCTCATTCTATTCTCCTCTGTTACTTAGAAGAATAGCTCTTAAAAATTACCTTTTTTCGTCCAAAAAACCGCGCCTATATCAGAAACCTTCGCAAATAAAGAATGTTCAATTGTAAGTCTGTCTGCTTATTTTAATCAAGCAAATGCCGCCTCGTGGTAAGCAATCAGTCGTTCTGCTTACTTCCTGTTGCAAATCGACTATGGTTTGCAAGCTTATCCAAAAGCCAGGACATAACATGAGAGTAGCATCTTGGAATATGTCATGTCACATAAAGTATTGATAGAATTAATAAAAATCTTGTTACCCACTCATTTGATTTTCTAGGGCAATGAGTTTCTAGGCGGAGTAATGCTATCCCTTTTTTTAGTGGCATAAATCTTTGATATTTCTGCGCCAAGAAAGAAAATTTGTGCTGAATAATAAACCCATATTAGAAGGATTATTAAAGAACCTGCCGCACCAAATATCGAAGTGATATGAGCATGATTTACATAAAAACCAATGAATATTTTTCCCAAAATGAATAATAAAGAGGTACTTAAGGCACCTACCCATACATTATTCCATTTAAGATTGACATCAGGTAAGTGTTTAAACATCAGCGCAAAGAGTAGGGTGGCGATTATAAAAGAAATAAAGTAACTCACGACCAATTCAAAGAAAATATCAACGCCTATGAAATAATGAATGTGGCTACTTAAGGCAGCAAGCAAGGTCGTTATGATCAAGGAAATCAATAATAACAAGGCTGCAGTCAAAACCATAGCAAAGGATAAAAGTCTGCTTCTAATGACCGTAAATCGCTTCTTGCTGAGATGCGGCTGAACCCCCCAAATAATATTTAACCCGGCTTGAATTTCACTAAAAACACCTGTGGCACTAAACAACAAAATGAGAATGCTAATGATTTGCACATTTAAGGAGTTTGTTGGGAGCGTTGCATTTTTAATAACTTCTTGAATTTCTGTGGAGACTTGCTCCCCTGCGACAATACTTATTTGAGTTAATATTTGACTCCGAGCGGCGTCTTCTCCAAATAAAGAGCCTACTATCGTGATACAAATTAATAAAATTGGCGCAAGTGAAAATAGGGTGTAGTAGGCAAGGGCTGCCGCAAGACTCGCCACTCTATCATCTCGCCAATTACGATAGACTTCCGCTACCCACTTTAATACTTTGATCATGATAAAAGATACTCAAGAATGTTTAATTCATCAAACATGAACATCGCCATATGACAACTCGCCGACATATTTGGGAGAATACAGGCAAATATAGGTAAGCCATCCAAAAAATAGAGCAACACTTGTAATCACCACCCATCCAGGAATTGAGCCCAATGCAGCATCTTTCACGATCTGGCCGAAAGACATACCCATTTCCTGATGTGTGCCGACACTTTGCAGCTTGGGAGAAGATATCTTCAGAATCCATGCCATTAATAGAATAAGAAACATCCAGATATAGTTTCTGCGCAGTCGCCGCGACATTGCTTCGCGAAGGCTCATATGAAAGCGAGGCTCACGTAAGTCTTGTCCTAGAACTTCTGCCCAATGCTCCTCAATCGCTCTGGCTGCTGTGAACATCGGAGCGAAATAGTGGCGTTCGATAAGGCGCACGCGTCCTCTGTAGACATCAAAAAAGCGATATCTTCTTGATTCGATGAGAAGAAGCAGTAATACAAGTATCATCGCAAACAACAGTACCCCATGATGTGCAGACGCAGTTGAGAGCGACAGCGAAAGCATTGCGGCTGCTGCGGTAATTGCCCAGTTGGTGGTGCGATCGATTCGGTCTCGCCAGCCCGCCATCCGTGCGATCTCACCTCGATGATAATGAGCCAAGACGGTGATAAATTCGGCTGATGTTGTTGGCAGTGGAGGGTTTTGGAAACCAGTTAGGGATGTTTCACCCAATTGTTGTTTTTCGTATTCCATTGCTATCTCCAAGGCTCTGCACATGAGCCTATTGGTTAGTCCTTATTTTCAGTAAAGTCTGATACGCCCCATGCAAACAACACATCGATACTCGTTCAGTTGCTCAGATTGCTATGTGACATCATAAACAATATGAGTGGTGTAATCTACGCCCATCTTTTTAGAGAGCCAACATGAGTTCTATTGTGAACTATTCTTTATGTTATGACAAAACAGATATTGATTGTAATGTACATCGTGATCCTTATCGTTTTAATCGTAGGCATTGATATCTTATTCTTCAAGGATCGATTTTGGGCGCGGCTGCTGGCAAACACCGGCATCGTTTTTATTTGCGATTTCTAAAATAAAAGTCGCTAACGCGCATTGGCTAACATGTTGATTAAAGTATCAGAATAAGGATTGAGTACGAGTTGTTCCTTTTGCGCTTTAGACAGTTTTTTAATATAGCGTTCTACTCGCATGGCTATTGATTTATCCCCTTTTATCACCCAACTTTGAGCAATGGAGAGGGGCTTGAAGCTGCGTGTATATTTACTCCCTTTACCTGCAAGGTGCTCTTGAAACCGCTTTTCAAGATTGTCTGTATATCCTGTGTAATAGCTATGATTGTTGCATCGTAAAATATAAACCCAATAGGTTTTCTCAGACATGTTATCGAATAGAGTACTGGGATTTGACTTGGTTCAACTATAGCCCGTTCTACCTCACGAAGCAAACGTTAACACTTCTTGGCTGTTGTCCGTAAACGTATTCCTTGCTCTTCAATATCAATCAAACCGCGTTTATAAAGTTGTCCCAATGCGCTTTTAAAATTCTTTTTGCTCTCAGAAAATATCTGCTGAATTTCTGCAGGGGCGCTTTTGTCATGTAATGCTAAAAAACCACCAGATTGCTCCAATTTGGATACAATACGTTGTGCTAATTCATTAATGCTGCTTTGACCTATTTGTCTTAAAGCAATATCAATTTTGCCATCTTCGCGTACCTGCTTAATGTAGCCTTTTATTTTTTTGCCATAAATTAATGTTTGAAAAATATCACCAGCATGGATTAAACCCCAGTGACTGTTGTTGATAATTACTTTTCGTCCTAACGGTGTAGTATCTGCAATAAGTAGACTCACTTCCTCACCTGACTTAAAGTGCGCTTCTGTCTTATCCAAAAAATAATCGATTTTTGAGCTGGCAATAATACGCCCTTGATTATCTTGCTTTAAATAAACAAGATAAGATTTCCCCTTTTCCATAGGTCGGTGTTGTTCTGGTTTGGGGACTAATAAATCTTTGTCTAATCCCCAGTCAAGGAAAGCGCCTACAGGATTTACATCAATCACTTTTAAATAAGCACAGCTACCTAATTTGGCATGAGGACGCACTGTTGTCGCTATAATTTTGTCGTCAGAGTCAAAATAAACAAATACATCCAGCACATCACCAACTAAAGCGCCTTTAGGCACCGATTTATTGGGTAATAAAATGTCTCCCCATTCTCCTCCTTGAAGATATACCCCAAATGGAGCTTCCCGTACCATTTTTAATTTATTAAATTGTCCAACTTTTATCATGACCAAACTCGCTTTTCATATATTGGTCAAGCTTAACACAGAAAAACATAATGTGTTTATTATTTATTAATGGTGTAACAAAATCATGGTAGATCGAGTTAACTATCTACATTGTGCCAATCATTTTGAAATGCGCTTATCCCAGGGCAAATGACCCAAGTTCTTCGTGATCTCAAGGCTCAAAGCAAAGATTCATTTATTTTATCAGCTTGAGTTATTTGGGAGAGGGTATGCGATTTATATCTTTGGAGCTCACTTATTTGTTCAATCCAAGACCGCCCCAATAAGACTTCATCGGAATGGCTGCTATAATTAGATTGAGTTCACGGAGGAGAACAATATGCTTACGACTCATCTTACACCGATTATTTCAATAGTTGCGGGGGTTTTAATACTGCTTATGCCACGCTTATTGAATTATATTGTCGCTATTTATTTGATTGTTGCTGGGGTTGTCGGCTTAGGCGTTTTACATTTTTAATGCACACCTGCGTTGGAATGGCACGTGCAGGCAACTTAACTGTTTCCCCGCCAAATAATTTTTATAGGTAGAACATTTTTGTTGGCTCATCCTGTAACTGTTGCGTTTCTGTGAAGCCCTCTTTTTGCGGGGGCTTCATAATGGACTTATCCTGCCTTTTAAGAAAAGAATTATTTAAGAATGAACCCGTGATACCAGGCCGTGTGCATTTGGAACGTTGGCTCTGCGAACCACTGGCATTAGATTGCTGAGCCTGCTTAGAGCGATGCGTTGCGATGATATCCATGGCGACTTTATTATGATGCTTCTTTGCGATATCGAGTGCTGTTTCGTCGTCAAGGTTGGTCAGTGCTGCATTGGCTCCGGCCGCTAAAAGCAACTTAAAGAGTGTAGGATTTCTTTGGGTGTAGGATGATGCACAGGCTACCATTAAGGGCGTCATCGCTTCAGCGTTTTGTGCATCCACGTTAATACGCTTATCAGCAAGTAACGAGCGCACCATCGCTTCATTACCATATTTGCAGGCAACGCCAAGCGGGGTGTTCTCATCAGCATCACAAGGATGGTTGATGTCTATTTGGGGCGTATTTTTGAGTTGATTCATAATGGACGCTCGATTACATGCTGCCGCATAAAAAAGTGCATTCACTAATGCGGATTGACTGATTACAGGAGCGCTTTTGTGTAATCGTAGTATTTCGCGTACTGTATTTCTATCATCATTTTGCACTGCCAGCGCGAGCGGACCATAGCCACGACAATTGCTGATTTGCATGCCCTCTGGGGTGGCGGGGTATAAGTCATCGAGCGCTCGCAGCTGCTGTGCTAATTTTCGTTGCCCTGTTTTTGCAATGAACGAACAATGGAATACCAATTGTTTGCTGGTTTCAAAAAGGGATTGATACAGGACGGGAACAAGCTCCTCACTGGTTAACAATTGATAAGGATACTCTTCACTTTGTTCGTATAAGTGATTGATATCCATAAATAACCAGGTATTGTCTTTATGTTTTTTAAAGCCCACCGTGTGTTCTTCGCTGCTGCATACCACTGCAACCTGATTTTTAATGGCGAGGAGGTTATTCAGTTGATGCATAAATCCGCGCATCTCTTTAGGCGATGCCACGCTGATTGTTTTACCGAAGAGATTTTTAACAGTATTTTGGGCCTTACCGAGGTGCAACTGAATCATTTTATAGATAATATCGGTGTCAGACTGCTGAATCGTTTGTGCATAAATTTCGGAGTAATCGTCAGGAGATTGAGCCAGACAGATGGCTTCAAGAAAAGGCTTTATTTCATTGCGTTTTCGTTCTTTTGAGGACAGCGTCTGACTGGATTTTATTTTTTCGGTAATGGTTTGCAAGGAGGTGGGTAATGTTTCTTTTTCTTTTTTAATCAGATTTAGGCGATTGTAAAACTGATGTTCCACTCCAAGTGCTGCCTCCTGAGCCCAGGTTAACGTAAAGCCGTGGCATACCCCATCGTCGTGTTCGTAATTGAATTTATCAAAAAGGGTCAATAAATCTTCATGTTCTAAAGCATTACGTTTTGATGTAATGTCAGATAAAGTCGTAATGACTTGATTAAATGATATAAACTTACGCTGTAATACAACCAGTAGACTGATGAAGAGAAGCAAATAGAGGATGTATATCATAATACTCGCCTGTTAATTCCCTTTAGTAAAATCAAATCATAATCACTAAATGAAAGCAACCTAAACGAAATGACTTATCCTGGTGTTGCGTTTATTGCAACCCTCAGAAAAAGTATACGTGTTCACTTATGAGTAGCCGGAGAAGTTCTGAGGGAGCATAACCTGGGTTTCACTTCGTTGCATCCGGCTATATATGCTTTTATGAAGGTGCTGATGTCTAAGCTGATGCCAGCCTGAGCGATGGGCAAAATTGGCTGTTTTTATTTTTTATAATAAGTTCCATCGGCATAGACGTTATGGCCAAAACCACAATCAGCATCAGTCCCTTCTTGTTTTACAGACAACACTCCAGGTTTAACGAAGGTTATGGTAATGGTGCATTGACCATATTCAGATGACGAATATATGGCCGTATCGCCTTTAATGCTGGCAACTCCGGATAACTCACCGCTGTTAGCTTGTAGCTCGCCATTGACCACATAAGGGTAGACTAATTTAAAGGACACATTAATTTTTCCACCACCCAGTGCACGGACAGTCAGTTCATTGGCCATGTCATTATGCGGTGCCGGAAAGTGCATAAGGAAGGTACCATTCACTTCTTCTTTAGAGACGCTGTCTCGATGAGTGTCTGTAAAACCCAACGCTGAGTAGACGAGGAGTAGACTTAATACGGCGCTTTTCACAAGGCGATTGTTCATGATGTTGGCAATAAACTGGGTGTTTGTTCTCTAAAGCTATCATGAATGTTTGCCCAAAACCACCTCATTAAATTTTTAACTGACTCACATCGACTAAGGCAGATAAATCGATAAAATCTTTTGTCGTTTTGCCTAAATCAAATAAGGTTTTTCCAAGTGTTTTTGATAGTGGACTTGTGGCCATCATACTCAAAAATGGATTTTCAGCGGCAAAAAGGTTATCTGCTCGTTCAATAATGTCTAAAGTCGCTCTAAAAAACGCTTCAACTTCGTGTACACTTTTGCTTTGGCTAAGTGCCGCTAATTTTTTTTTATACTCCTCTATTAAGAGATTCTCTCGAGCACTTCGACCTGCAAATAAGCTAAAAACATTGTTGGATGCAGGTGTGGATTGCAAATAATTATGAAGGTGCTGCTCGAGAGTAGGTATGATTTTTTGCAGCAAGGGCTGCAGTGACAAAAAATACATTTGCTGCATTATTTGTGTAAAAGGCTCCTGTACATTGATTGCTTTGCGCCCCGATGTTTCAAAGTATGGCAGTCCCAGTTGCGCCACCAGTTCCTTGATTTTTTCTGTTTCTACTGAATGTGTATGACTCAAGTCGGACTTACAACCGATTAGAAATATTGGGATATCATGGTGCTGTTCCTTAATTTTTTTTATATGGCGTTCTATATTATAAAATGAGAGGGGGTTGGTGACATCGAAACAGACAAAAGCACCTTGTACGATAGAAAGATATGGTTTTAATAAAAAGTCTACCTTAGGATTACCACAGGCATCATATATACATAGCTTAATGCGGTGATTTAAAAAATTGAGTATGGCTTCTTTGAAATCAACGCCTAAACTTTCACAATAATAATCATCAGCGGGTTCGCCAACAAATTGTTGCACCAAAGTACTTTTCCCTACGCGACTATCCCCCAGAATAAGTATTTTAAAGTGCATATCATATTTATCTCCTTGTCCCATGGCAGATCTCCTATATCACTATGTAGAATCTTAAGTGAGGTGGCTCAAATAGAAGCAAACCCTAAGGTTTTTTGTATCTTAGCATGATGTTTTTGTTGCACGCATTAGTTATTTGAGTAGCAATTTGTAAGACTTGGTTGCAGAATTAGAAATTTTATAACAATAGCATTTATTAACTGAGCTAATGAAATTCTATTGTTTCTATTTTCGTAATATGGATGGGCTTTCTTCGACGCGGAGTGCCTGAGCAGAGGTCAGAGCCAGCTCTGCTTGATAAAAAATTTTTCCAAGCTCAGTTCGTTCTTTTGAGAAAATAGAAGAAAACGAGCTTTTTTCTGTAACTTGTTTGAAATAATCAAGTCGTTTCATTTCTTGTAATAAGCCTAGATCGCCTGACTCAACGGCACCGAGTAATTCTTGTGCAAAAAGATACTGAAAAACTGCTTGGCTATCTCCTTTGGGGCTCTCATCAACTAGCTGCTGGTATTGTGCTACCATATTTCCTAATACGTCTAAAATGGGCTGCTTTATCGCTACTAGCTTTGCTTGTTTTTGTTGTTCCATCTCTTTGTATTCGGCTTCCATCTCTATTTGTTTTGCTTGCATTTCTAATTGTTGTTTTTCTAACGCCTCTTGCTCACATCGTCCTTTGTATTTTTCTCTTAGCCTTCCATCAAAGTCTACATTGGGATCCGCTGTGAGGTATTGAAGGCATTTTTGATTGCTCCAGCCCAGATGTTCAAAAATCTCTTCGTCAGTTTGGTATTTGGCCATCGGTGGGGTGCCTAATTCTTTTCCATTATAGCCATAACACATCATGCCTTGTTCGGTAATGGAAATGCACTCAACATCAATCATATTTAATAAAGTAATGTCATAATTTTCCAGTTCATGTTGGGCACAAATTTTTCTTAAGTATCGCTCCATACCCAAGATGGGGTGCGATTTTTCAACTTTTTCTTGGTCTCCAAAAAGCCAAGGAGTACCCAGGAAAAAATGAACTTGTTGTCCTGCGGTTTGTGCTTTTAGGTCACGTATCCAGTTTCTAAATGGTTCATTTGAATCGGAAACCCCGTCTACCATTTGTGGCGCTCGATCAAGAGTCGAACTGAGATGATAAAGCCCGTAGATTTCTCCTGAATCAGTTCGCGCATAAAATGCAGTGCATCCACCAAAACCATCGGTAAAATGCTCATCATCAGATCCGGCCATACTTATAGCACCACCGCTATCCATTACCACATCGACTCTAGGCATACGTACCTCTAATACATGGCTCTTATGTAAATTATATGCACACTTTGGAGAAAAATGTATTTTTGGTGGTTTTGCATAAAAAATAGAATGGACAGACGGGTACTACGCTGATGAATATGGTTGACTTGAGCAACTTAAGAAAACTTTATTTATGATACGTTTTGTTTAAGGAAATTAATGGTTTCATTAACTACTATATCTTTGTCATTATCTGCCGTAACAATATGATAACTATTGGTTAGAATGACCTTTCTCTTGGTTTTTGATTTAATCTTATTTTCTATAAAATTAACATTGCGTAGGCTGGCCGTTTCATCTTCAACGGCATGGATCATCAGTACTGGGCAACTGATGCTTGCTAAATTTTGCTTCACGTTTTTGTTTAATCGTTTGGCTTCATTTATCCGGTAATAGGATATTTTTGAGCCACCAGTAATTGAGTATCGATTTTCTTGCATTTCATCTTCAATTATTCTGCGTGTTTCTGCATTTTTAATGCCATAAGGTGCTTTTTCTTTATAGTAAAGATAATATTTCAGCGGAGTATGATAAATCAGTGGTGATAAAAAAGAATACCATGGCACAGCCCAGCCATCATAAAAAAATGAGGGCGACAGGATAATCAAAGATTCAACCTGTGAGGGAAACAATGCGGCAAGTTTCAGACTGAGAATAGAGCCAGCACATAATCCACCAACGGAAACGGTTTTATATTTTTGTTTCATATCCTGAAAATAACGAGCGACTGATTCTATCCATTCTTCATGGGGGAGATTGGTGTTTTTATCTTTTAAAAAAGCATATCCATCAATATGCGGAATTTCAATGCTATACCCTTGCTGATGAAGGTGTCTGGCGAGATACATCAGTTCAAGAGGTGTGCCACTAAGTCCATATAATAATAAAATGGCATGTTCTCCTCCCTTAAAGTGTATGTCTTGATGTACATTTTTAGGGATAAGCAATTCTTCAAGGGTGTTTTCTAAATGTAGTTGTTCTAAGAGATAGTTACTCAATGAGATAAGATGATCGTTTTCAAAAAATACATCATTAGTGAGTGCGACCGTATTGTCTAAAAGTTCTTGCAGCGTGTTTTTAAATTCAATGAACATTAACGAGTCCATACCCATTTCCATAAAACGACGTTCTGGATCAATCACGCTTTCTTGCGGCAAATGCGCCACCTCTTTAATGAGTTGTTGCAGATAGTTTTGCAACAATTCAGAACGTTTATCTACCGGTGCAGCTTGAAGAAGAGGCAGTAATTGATTCGGCCTATTATTTTCGTACAACTCCTCTGGCGCGCAATAGGAGAATAAAGGGATGATTTTATGTTCTTCAATGAGTTCCTTACATTTAATTCTTTGTAACTTGCCACTAGTGGTCTTAGGAATTGATTTGGGTGGTAGCAATATGATTTGTTGGGCTGAGAGATGGATTTCCTGGGCAAGCATTTGATTTATTTTGTTGGCTAACTCAGAATAATAATGTTTGGGCGTTTGGGCTTTTAGTTCCGCGACAACAACGATTCCTTCTTCATGATTCAATTGACTCGCATACGCAACGACACAACCTTTGCGCAGCGCTGGATCAGCATGTGTTACTGCCAACTCAATATCATGAGGATAATAATTTTGGCCTCGAACGATGATCATATTTTTTATGCGACCACAGACGTACAGTTCTCCCTCGTGTAAAAAACCAAGATCACCTGTGCGAAGATAAACGCCTTCTGCTGTGTTATTTTTTATACGGGCACGAAATGTTTTCTCCGTTTCATCGAGGTTATTAAAATAACCTTTTGCTACAGATCGACTTTGTATACAGATTTCGCCAATTTCTGATGCAGTACATTCACTGAGATCATTAGGATTTACTATTTTTAAAGGCATCTGTGGTTTTCCAGAGCTCACGAGTACGGTTTTATTTTTTTCTGTATCACATAACTCAACGACATGATGCTTTAATTTTTTCGAGTTCACTGACAATGTTTTGTCTTCGGTCAAACATGTTTTACCCGATACCATCAGTGTGGATTCTGCTAAACCATAGCAGGGTAAGAACACATTTTTTTTAAGTCCTGCTTTGGTAAAAGCGCTGTAAAATAGTTCCATGGTTTTATAATGAATTGGCTCAGCGCCATTGGCGGCAACATGCAAACAACTTAAATCCAGTTGTTGCAGTGAATCTTTAGGCGTTTTTAATGCACATAACTCATAAGCAAAATTAGGTCCACCGGTTACGGTGCAACGATATTTTGAAACCCCTTCAACCCAGCGGGCTGGACGCTCAATGAAATCTAAAGTAGGTAATATAATTGCTGTTGCACCAGCATATATTGGTTGGATAATTCCAGCAATTAAACCCATGTCATGATAAGGAGGAAGCCAGGAGTAAGAAATGGACTCCTCAGAATTTTGACACATTTTTTGAATAATGTTTGAGTTATCTATCAAATTCTCATGTGTCACCAAAACACCTTTAGGGTCTGCAGTGGATCCGGAAGTATATTGAATGAATGCGACATCATGTTCTGTACAGGAATGAACTGTTTCTGATGGTGGATTTATTTTATGTGCTGAATCAATGAATAATGTATTATGCCGCATATGCTCCAGTTTATTAAAGAGATGCTCCGGAATGTTTGGCAAATTTAGAAATGGTTTTAACAAATGGGGTACAAATTGGTTGATTTTTTGATCAATATGCAATGCTCGTGAAGTTCTTTTGTCAAATAGAATTAATTGGGCATCTACATTATTGATAATGTGTAAAAATCGATTGGCCATCATATTTGTGAGTGGTGGAAACAACGGCACAGCGACAGTGCCTGTTGCGATACACGCATAGAAGCCAACAATAAAATCCAAACCAGGTTGAGTACAAAGTATCACTCGGTCTTGAGGGTTTGTTCTTTGTTGGATTTGATGTACCAAATGAAACACTTGGCGACATAATTCCTCGTAGGTTATATAACCTGATTCTCTGTCCTTATTGATAAAGCGATATGCAACTTTTTGAGGATTTTGATTTTTATTTTGAATAAGTTTATCGAAAATTGTTTGAAATGGGTACCACGACGGAGTCATTTTAATATACAGCCTGTATGAATTTCGAGCTTAATTATTAGAGAGTATAGTCGAAAAAAGGCAAAAAACATCTTGGGCCGTACTTAATTATTTACGGAAGTGCTGCAAATATTGATCTAGGCATCGAGCAGGGAGTGGGTTTGCCACATCAGGCTATTGAGCAAATTGAATCCTTTAACGCCACCCACCATATTCATTTGTTCCATATTCCTCGCTACCGGCATTCTGAGACGCAGTATTTTTATTGCCAGTACAAGAACTAAGAAATAATAGCGCGCCACTCAGATAAAAAATGGCAACAATGGTTCTAAGCAATTGACTCGTAATCATTTACATTCCTTGTTTAATACATCGTTCTACGTTACGAAACGTATGTTTGCCAATGTAGGCTGGGCTGTTAAGCCCAGCCTACGCTTACTACGTGTTCTATGTTTATACGTGCCCGAAAAAGCAGGTTCCTTTGATGCATAAATTTTATAAGAAGATAGCCTCAGAGACAATAATTTCTCAGGCACGCATACGTTCACGTAGGTCATATAGACTATGTTCATCATGTTAAAAAACCAAGGAAAACATTAGTTAAATTTATTCTCATTGCCCTCTATTTATTCACTATATACGGTGATAACATCAGCATCGATTACGGATGATGCTAAGGAAAGTGATGTTATGAATGATGGAGTTAATTCATTTATTTTTTTTGTTGCCTTGATTGCTGGGTTTGGTGGTTTTTTATTTGGTTTTGATTCCAGTGTAATTGCCGACGTAAAGGATCAGGTGATGGCCCAATTAGCCCTTTCAGAATGGCAATGGTCTCAAGTAGTAAGCATCAGTTTACTTGGTTGTGTTCTAGGTATTCCTTTGAGTGGGCTCTTTGCAGATAAACTAAGTCGGCGTTATCTTTTGAAAGCAGTTGCTTTGGGGTTTATTTTAGGGACAGCACTGTGTGCACTGACACACTCCCTCATACTCTTATTAATTGGCCGATTCATCATTGGCATTTGTATCGGCATCGCATCTTATATTGCGCCACTGTTTATCGCAGAAATAGCGCCACCGAACAGAAGAGGCACCTTAGTATTAATTAATGGTTTGGCGATTACCTTTGGCCAGGCGATTGCTTATTTAATCGGCTATTTTTTTCATGATTACTCTGCGCACAGCTGGCGATTTTTATTTGGAATAGGCTGCATTCCGGCCTTAATTTTATTTGTAGGAATGCATTTTGTTCCTCATTCGCCGCGTTGGCTGATGAAAAAATACGGCATCGATAAGACATTGCATGCTTTAAAGCGGATTCGTCCGGTGGGTTATAACATTCAAAAAGAAATTGATGAAATTCAAACTAACTTAAATACAATTCAACCCAAATATAATTTATTGTTTAAGCCGCCTATTATTTTTGTTCTGGCCGTAGGAGTTGCCTTGGGAATATTTCAACAATTTTCAGGGATCAATGCGGTGATGTATTACGGACCGGTGATTTTTGAATCAGCAGGATTTTATCCGGTTTCTAACGCAATTTTAGCTACTTTTTGTATGGGGGTAGTTAATTTTTTATTTACGGTCCTGACCTTTTTTTATGTAGATAAATTAGGTCGACGTTTCTTATTGTTAAGTGGGACGCTCATTGCTGCACTCAGTCTTTTTGCAGTTGGTTTGTTATTTAATATGGAAGTGCCCAGCCAAAAATTTTGGGTCTTAGGAGCACTATCAGTCTATGTGATGGGGTATTGCATTAGTGTCGGTTCTTTATTCTGGGTTTTGATCTCTGAAATTTATCCTGTATCCATCCGCGGTCTTGCAATGAGCATTGCCACGGTGGTGCAATGGGGGGCTAATTTTGTGGTCTCTCTTTCTTTTCTGGCAATTTATCAAAATTTAGGCGTGCTTACTTTTGTTTTATTTGGCTTATTATGCTTGCTCGCCTTTTTCTTTGTTTACTATTTTGTACCAGAGACTACGGGAGCTTCCCTAGAAAAAATAGAAAAGAATTTGTTAGCAGGTAAACGAGTTAGAGATATTGGTAATGAATTACCAGGAATAAAAACAAACGAATTTGAATTAGTGAGAGATTAGAGATGGACAGTACAAACCAACAAAGAAGATGTCGTATTGGGATTATTGGTGCAGGGCGAATTGGTAAACTGCATGCAGAGAATATCGCCTACCATTTGCCACAATTTGTGTTACAAGCCATTGCCGATCCTTATCTGGATAGGGCATGGGCAGATAAATTATCTATTGCAGGGCAATACGCTCATTTTGAGGAAGTGCTTGCTCAGCAAAATTTAGATGCCATTTTGATTGCGTCTCCATCGAATTTACATGTAGCACAGATTAAAGGTGCAAGTGACGCCGGAAAGGCCATTTTCTGTGAAAAACCAATTGGCTTGCATGAAGAAGAAATTGTGGATGTACTCAAAACAATTCAGGCAAACAATACCTTGTTACAACTCGGTTTTAACCGCCGCTTTGATCCCAGTTTTTCGCATCTACAGCGACAGGTGCAAGCAGGTGACATTGGTGCAGTACATCTTGTGAAAATTACTTCTCGTGATCCGGCTTGTCCTACTAAGGAGTATTGTGCAACCTCCGGCGGCCTGTTTATGGATATGACCATTCATGATTTTGACATGGCACGATTTCTGACGCAATCGGAGGTTGTTGAAGTATATGCCACGGGTGCGGTACTGATTAATCCTGATTTTGAAGCATTGGATGACATCGATACGGCAATTATCCAAATGCGTTTTGCTAATGGCGCTTTAGGGGTAATTGATAACAGTCGTCAGGCTGTTTATGGATATGATCAACGGATTGAGGTATTTGGCAAGGAAGGGATGTTACTGGCAAATAATCAGCTGAAGCATTCCGTGATGCATTACACCAATACGCTCACCGAGCAAGCAAATCCTGAATACTTTTTTCTAGAACGTTATCAACAAGCTTTTAAAACAGAGTTAGAGTCATTTTATGATGCGTGGCTACATAATAACCCAAGTCCAGTTTCTGGAAGAGACGGTTTACAGGCGTTGCGCATTGCGCAAGCTGCGAAGCAATCGTTAGTGACTAAATTACCTGTTTCTTTGAGTTGAGGGCAGTATGACTTATCCACCATTTTATTTTGATGCGAATAGACCTGTTGATTTGATTTGTATGGGACGTGTGGCAGTCGATTTGTATGCAGAGCAAATTGGCGTATCACTCAGTGAAGCACAGAGTTTTAGAAAATATTTAGGCGGTTGTGCGGGAAATATTGCGGTGGGGACTGCGCGTCTTGGGCTTCAGTGCATGATGTTTTCTTGTGTTGGTCAGGATGAGATGGGACGTTTTTTAAAAAATGAATTAGAACGTGAGGGCGTCAATACCGATTTATTATGTGAAACCCCAGAGCATTTGACTGGACTCGTATTGCTGGGTATTAAACCACCCCATGAATTTCCCTTAATGTTTTATCGTACTGATTGTGCTGACATGCAAATTAAGTCGCAGCAAATTAACAAAAGCATATTACAACAGACCAAAGCCATTTTAATAACCGGCACTGGTCTATCTACCGATGCCATCTTGCACACTACAGAAGAGGTGATTCAGCTTGCAAGACATACAGAAACTGCAATAGTTCTTGATTTGGATTATCGTCCGGTACTTTGGGGACTGACCACCCGCGGGAATGGAGAAACACGATACTGCGCAAGCATGAAGGTAAGTCAAATCTACCAACGCATTTTGTCTTTTTGTGATTTAATTGTAGGTACTGAAGAGGAAATTTGTATTGCTGGTGGCTGTGATGAAATTCATAGCGCACTCAAGAACATTCGTGCATTGAGCAGGGCGCCCATCGTACTCAAGCGCGGTGAAAAAGGCGCTGAAGTTTATTTTGCAGGTAATAGTCAACCCTTGGCCTCTAAGCCATTTCCTGTCGAAGTCCTTAATGTACTTGGCGCTGGTGATGGATTTATGGCAGGTCTTTTATCGTCGTTGTTACAAGGAACATCTTGGGAGGCAGCGACGGCTTATGCAAATGCCTGTGGGGCTTTGGTCGTTACTCGTCATGGTTGTGCTCCAGCGATACCCTATAAAGAAGAATTAGATTATTTTATACAGCATTTTGATGCCGAGCCGCGGATTTGGGAAAGTACTTATTTGGCTCAATTACATCAAAAGAACACACCGAAAAATCCACAGCTTCTTATTAAAAATCCACACGGTTTTACTCAAGGATTGAATACCATTGTGACATTGGATTCCTTATCTCATGAGGGCATGAATTTTAGTTCGCTTAAATTAAATGCGGGGCAAAAATATTTATTCAATGATCATTATGAATTCGCGGCATTATTAATGACGGGAAAAGTGGTATTTCATTATGCCAATCAAAGCCAGCATGCTGAGCGCTACGATTATTTTTCCCAAGAACCGGTTGTTCTACATTGTCCTGCAGGGCAAAGAGCTGCGGTTGACGCGTTGAGCGATTGTGAGATTTTACTTATTGAAACAGAGAATCATGCCGCATTTGCGCCTTTATTATTTAATCAATCTAATCTTTTGGAGTTGGATAATCGAGGAAAAGATATCTTAGATGATAGCTCTTATCGTATTGTGAGGACGGTGTTTGATAAACGCAACAGGCCAGAGTCTAATTTGGTGGTTGGCGAAATTATTACCTTTCAAGGACGTTGGTCAAGTTATCCTTCTCATTATCATGACCAACCGGAAATCTATCATTACCGTTTTTCTGAACCCCAGGGTTATGCATTTGGTGAGAATGGAAAAGAGGTTTTGCGTATTGAGAATTATGATACGTACCATATTGCCAAGGGTCAGAGTCATGCGCATTGCGCGGCACCAGGATATGCTCTTTATACACTTTGGTTTATACGTCATTTACAAGACAATCCTTATACTCTGCCCACTTTTATTAAAGAGCACGAGTGGACACGAACAAGCAAAGCAAATAATAGGGTGTGGAAAAAGACTTAGATTATAAAGGATGTTTATGAAAATTCGATTAACAATGGCTCAGGCTTTATTGCGGTTTTTAGCGAATCAATATGTCGTTATGGATGGCAAAGAACATCAATTTGTAGCGGGAGTATTTGGAATTTTTGGGCATGGCAATGTGACGGGTTTGGGTGAGGCGCTTGAATACGATAATTACGGTTTAACTTATTATCAAGGCCATAATGAACAAGGAATGGCTCATGCTGCTAGCGCGTACGCAAAACAAAAAAATAGATTAAGCATTTTTGCCTGTACGTCGTCCATAGGACCGGGGGCGACGAATATGATTACTGCTGCCGCTACAGCAACCACCAACAGAATTCCTTTGTTGTTACTGCCTGGGGATACATTCAGCTGCAGACAACCGGATCCCGTCTTACAACAGCTTGAAGTGGCTCACGATTACACGCTCTCAGTGAATGATTGCTTCAAACCAGTAAGTAAATATTGGGACCGAATTGCGCGTCCCGAACAATTGATGACAGCATGTATCAATGCGATGAGGGTTTTAACTGATCCTGCTGAAACGGGTACGGTGACTTTATGCTTACCTCAGGATGTGCAATCTGAGGCATATGATTATGATGCTTCTTTTTTCAAAAAACGATTATGGCATATTGATAGAGAACCGATTAGTGAACGTGCACTTGAGGAAGCAATTCAACTGATTCGCAATGCAAAAAAACCACTCATTATTGCAGGCGGTGGGATACATTATTCATTTGCTACTGAGGTTTTATCGCAATTTGCACAGCAGCATAAAATTCCAGTAGCTGAAACACAGGCTGGAAAAAGTGCTTTGCCTGAGCGTCATCCCTTGAACGTGGGGGGAATAGGTGTTACAGGATCTGAAGTTGCTAATGTTCTTGCTGCGCAAGCGGATGTGATTTTCGTGATTGGTTCACGGTTACAAGATTTTACTACCGCATCCAAATGGGGTTTTAAAAATGAAGAGTGCCGGATCATGCATCTCAACGTCTCTCGTTTTGATGCAATCAAAATGGATGGCTTGATGTTGAAGGGCGATGCAAAAACAGGTTTAGAGCAAATAGGGACAAAATTAGGAAACTATCAAACGTCTAAAGAATATCAGCAAAGGGTGCTGCATTATCAAAATGAATGGCAACAGGAATTACAACGTATTGCTACGGTGACTCCTGCTGAACAAGAGGGTTTATCGCAAACCAAAGTACTGAGTATATTAAACGAGATGGTCACGGAAGATGATGTCATTATTTGTGCTGCAGGTAGTTTACCTGGGGATTTGCACCGTCTGTGGAAATCCAAAAAACCTAAAGATTATCATTTGGAATATGCTTATTCCTGTATGGGTTATGAAGTTGCAGCAGGCTTAGGTGTTAGGCTCGCTAAGGAAAACAATGCTGGTGAAGTGTATGTTTTGGTCGGTGATGGCAGTTTTGTCATGATGCATTCCGAGTTGCTTACCAGCATTCAAGAAGGTAAGAAAATAACGATTATTCTTTTTAATAATCATGGTTTTCAATGTATTAGAAATTTACAGGAAAGCCAGGGCAGCCAAGGTTTTGGTAATGAGTTTCGCTATCGAGAAGCTAAAACCAAGAAATTGTCTGGAGATTATTTACCGATTGATTTTGTTAAATATGCCGAAGGATTGGGTGCTAAAGCCTTTTTTGCAGATTCTTATGAGCAATTGGCAGTGGTGATGCATGCTGCGCGTAATGAAGAAACCTCCTCAGTGATTGTCTTACCCATATTGCCTAAGACTATGAGCTCTGGATATCAAACTTGGTGGCGTGTAGGCGTTGCAGAAATATCTAATTCTGCTGAAGTGACTAAGGCACATCAAATGATGCAGGAACAACTGAAACAGGTTAGAGAATAGACTTCTTCGAAACTCGCTGCAGTGGCAAATTGCTTCGTCGATGCGGTGCTCGAATCCTCATGTACTTGCGTGTACACTCCGATTCTGCGCTCCGTTTCTCCTCGCACGTTACTTACTGCAGCGAGTTTCGAAAGAAGTCTTATATTGTCTTAATATTAAGGAATTATTTATGCGCATTAAACTGGGAATTGCGCCAATTAATTGGTGCAATGATGATGATCCTGAATTGGGTAAAGAGATTAGTTTTGAGCAATGTATTAGTGAAATGTCAGCGGCAGGTTATGTCGGGACCGAATTAGGAAATAAATATCCGCGCGATGTTTCTATTTTAAAAAAAGCATTAACTGAGCATGGCTTACAATTATCGAGCGCGTGGTTCAGTACTTTTTTTACTGAGCCAGATCAGTATGAACACACCTTATCACGATTTATGGATCATTTAAGTTTTATGAGAGCGATGGGCGCATCGTTTATCAATGTATGTGAATGTGGGCATGCGATTCAAGGAACAGAGCGCCCTATTCTCAGCCCACATAAGCCGGAGTTTAGTGCAGAGCAGTGGGAGGCGCTGATTCAAGGATTGCATGCTATGGGGCGCATTGCCCATGATTTTGATATGCAACTTGTTTATCACTACCATGCGGGAACAGGAGTTTTTTATGAGCATGAAATCGATTATTTAATGGCAAATACAAGCCCGCAATTGGTTTCGTTATTACTGGATACTGGGCATGCTGCATTTGCAGATATTGATTCACTTAATTTAATCAATAAATACAAGGAGCGCATTTTATACGTTCATTTAAAGGACATTCGCATTGAGGTGCTTGATAAAGTGAAAAACGAGCACATGAACTTTATGGATGCGGTGCGCGCAGGAGTCTTCACTGTTCCTGGCGATGGTGCGCTTGAATTCGCGCCCATCATTAACATGATGCAAAAAAATCAATATTCTGGATGGATGATCGTTGAAGCAGAACAGGATCCTGCCAAAGCGCCTCCACTTGAGTACGCGAAAAAAGCATTTGCGCTTTTACAGCAGTACATAGAGTAACCTGGATGTGGCGCAGCAGAGCCCGGGAAATTGGTGCAAAGCCCCCGGGTTTCACCGCGCTACACCCAGGCTACATATTACATTTCTATTCAAAAAGACCATCTATCTAAATTTTTAACTATACTTATCATTATAAGTGAAGAGTAGCATGGTTTTTTTCCTAAATATCGTCTCGTTATCTGCTCATTCATGAATGATGATTATTTTGTTTGGGGTCATTATGGGTTTTCCTTTAACAGACTTTTTAACCTATGGAGATGATGGACAGCCGATATTTGATGCGACTTTCACCGACGGTAGAAAGGCCACGTCATATCAGGATTATTTGCGTGTTTTAGATGAAGTAACACAAATTTGTGGCAATGAAGACGATGCGCCTTTATCAAAAGCTTATGTACAAAAATTAGCAAAAATTTTATTGCAAAAATACCAAGAGCATCTTAGAGACACTCAAAATGATTGGTACGGTAAAAATAACCCTAAGTTATATACCGTAGCGAAACAGCTTGAAGCATTTGCTTTTTTAACTGGTGAACAAGAGGCCATCCGTGGAGTTCTCGAAGAATTTCCTTTATTAAATTCAATAAAGTGTCATTACGAAGATTATCAGGGCGACAATTTTCTAAATAAAGTAGATCCGCTTAAATTTAAAAATTTTGATCGTGACCTACTTACATTACAGATGATGATTCGTGTATTGGACCCTCGCTATATTAATCAGCGTGATGATCAGGTCTGTGGTGTGAATGCATTTGTGCACAATATGGCCCTATTTAATCCCTTGAAATATGTGAAAATAACCGCTGAATTAGCCGCAACAGGAGTTTGTGATCTTAAAGAATTTGCCGGAAAAGAAGGTGTTTTGCGAATTGAGGTAACCCAAGCCGTGGCAAATAAAAAAAGCTCAGCGGGAGATACGCTTCATGATGTGGATCACATTATTTTAAATGGGATACGCTCTTCAGAAAACACAACTGTTGGTTACAGTGCAGAAGGTGCTGAGCTTGCCAAACAGCTTTTTGGTGTGACCACGCATCATGAAGTAAACCGTTGGATGAAACAAGCAGGCTACCACCATGTACAAAATATTCCCATCAATGATAAAGAGCGAATAAAACAATTACAATTACTCATTCAAGATGGTTATATGGTTGGCTTTGCAGGTACAGGATCTCTTGCTGCATATATCCTCAATCCAGAAGATGGGGCACCTAAAGACCAAAATGCCGTACAACGGTTTATGGATGGTCATTTTTTTATCGTGAGAAATATTGAGTTTGATGAACAAAACGATAAAGTAAATATTCGCATTATGACTTGGGGTGAGGAAAAATCAGCCTCTATTCCTTTGGACGTATGGAAAAAAAATATAGGGCTGGTCGGAACAGCGGTTGTTGGTCAAGATCCCTATATGGACTTTATGCTTCGTGCAAAAGCACGAGGTATCGATGACATACAACGCAACACTTATTGCTCTCCTGAAGCCTATTGCTTGAATGTGAGAAGTATCTTAGAAGACATCCCTGGATATGAACACATTAATAAACTGGTCGATGAGGCTTTTAAGCATAAAAATGGAATAACATGGCTGCAGGCAGCAAAAGAAATCCAAGATGCTATTGAGGCGTTACCAAGAGAAAAAGCATCTATGGTCCCCTCAAAAATTTCCATTATTCCTGTGGTGACTCCAGAAGTTAAAGCAGAGTTCGATAGAATTCATCTGCTCTCTGAGCGTAAAGAAAAAATTGAAGCCTTAGAAAAGTTAGTAGCTCAAGACAATATTGAAGTCCAGCGGCAATTAATTCCACTCTATGCGCAAGAAGGGCAATGGGAAAAGGTGCGAGAGTTATTCACCAATATAAAAAGTTACAGCCGCACGGATCAGGAAATAATGCTTGAATGTTTAGAGCAGGGTTGTGATTTAGTGAGATGTATAAAGCCTGTAGTGGTAACTGTTCCAGCTGATATTAATGAACTGATCGATGAAAATAAAAAGCTTAATATTAATGCGAAGGATTTAATTCGCTCATTAAGTGAGATTACTGACTTGCCCAAAGGAGGGCATTTTACGTATGGGCTTCGCGGTAGATTGTTAGAGGTTATTAATAGTCGGCTTAGGGAGGAAGGAAGAGAAGTCGAACATTTGCATGATGTTACTTTATATAAGAAAGATGTTTATCATTTTATAGCGTTACTCGATAAAGAAATCCAGTGCATGGATCCCTCTCATAAAATAATGAACAAAGAACAAAGAACCGAATTTGGCACAGCACTTATTGATAAAGTTAAAGCTAAGGAGCAGCCAAACGCTCAGGTTGATGCACAATTGCAGGCAAATTTAAGCTATAAACCCAATAAAACCTTAAATAAAATACGTGAGTTTTTTTTAAAAGTGGCTTCAGTTTTTGATAAAAACATAATCACCAAAGGTGTTGAAAAGACTAAGGCGTTGAAAGGAAAGCTTGATGTAATTAAGGAAGGTGATTTAGAACAACAAGCTGCTATAGCGCTACAACGCAGCACTAATATGAGCTCCTAAGGATCATATTTTTTGTAGGATTTTTCAGTGATCAACCCAGCAAAGGCGAATGTTCAGTAATCATTCGCCTTTATTTATGATGGGAGTAAGAGATTAGGATGCAGTGAACTCCTTACTTTTTGCTATTTCACCAAATTGCTTCGTCAAAAGCTCCATTTTTTGTCCCAACTGGCTTGTCCCTACTATTTTTTCAGACGCTTTATAAAATGTTTGGGAAAGCAAAGACATATAGCTTGGACTTGGTTCTTCTGTTTTGCGTCGTTGGATGACTTTTTCGTCAGAAGTCATACTATTTAACAATGCCTGCATCAGCTCCTGATATTCCGCATTACTCTCATCTTCTTCAAAACGTGTAAATAGAGTCCCTGCATTTTGCACGTATTTAAGGATCAAACTTTTTTTTGCGTCAAAAATATCACGCTCAACTTTGGTGGTCGCAAAATCAAATTCTTTGTCAAGAATGTATTCATATAAGACCGACGTAAAATAGTAAATAAAAGGAGCATCTCTATTTTGGTTAAATAAAGCTTTATCTTTAATAGTTACAATTGTGGGAGGGCTATTTTTAACTAGATTGCTTAATGCATTAATAAAACTGATTAAGGCAGGGGTAAACAAAGTTTCATAGAGATCAGCAGTGAATGTTGTTTTATGTTCTTTATTATATGCATCAACCGCCTCTGCAACTTTCTTTAGTGCGGAGTTAATTTCGTTTAAAACCTGGTCGAAATAGCTAGCATAGTCATTGTCAGTAACTTCAATTTGTTGAATTGTTCTTACTAAATCTCGAGCAAACTCATTTCTTTTAATTAATAGCGCTGCTTCTTTACCTTTATAGGTCTTGTCATCGGCCTGTGTTTTGTAGGCATCCCATATTTTTTTACAATAACGGTGGGTAATATCTTTAAAAATGCTCATTGTCCCTCTCTTTTTATTCGCTAGAAAGTGCCTAAAAATCACTACTCAATTTTCAGGAAAATATCCGTCCTACTCTTCACAGCTTCGTTTTCAAAAATACTAACAGGGTCTTTTTGGCTCATTACGACCTAATTGATGCCCTCCCTTATAATGAATTTCTCAATTTGATGCCGTTTTGGCATGCAAAAAAATGAAATGTTTAACAATAGTTAAATAACCATGGTGTCTGATATTAACTCATTGCAAGTTGTACGAAAAGTAACTGAGCTTAGTTTATTTTCATCAAGATTTAATTTTTTTCATGTTACTCAGGGTTATAAAGATGTATTGGATTTCTAGTTAGTGAACATTTTATTGCTAATAGATGTTTAATATTTTTTGCAATTGCACTAAGTTATTAGCACAAATGGAGGTTGGCTATGGTTAAATTGTTTGACAACAAAAAAGCGGGGATTGATCCACTAAAATATCGTAACACCTTACGTAAAGCATTAGAGACCACCATGTCCGTATGTATTGCGAGTACTTCTGCTTTAGTTATGAATCAATTAACAGCAAAAATACGTGCAGAACGAATGGCCCAATATAATGAAAATAGTCTTATTGCGGTGCAGGGAGTCGGAGAGATAAGAACTTTTTTATTTAAAGTTACCAAACATCTTGAGGATAAGAAGATGAGTTTTCTCGATGCAAGAGCACCAATAAAATACACTATGTCCCGATGTAAAGCGGGAAACTGTGAGCACCAGGCATTCTATTTAGCCGCTTCACTGAGGCAGCAGAAAATTCCTGCATGGATTTATGATATTGAAGACATTGGACATACTGTAGTGATTACCAAGGATTTCCTACTTGATCCCTGGATAGGGGATATTTTTCCGCTTGCAGGGACGAATTTTGATAAGTTTTATAACTCCTCACTGAATATGTGCGCCTCATGGCTGAACCAGTTGTTAGCTGACAAACAGTTTGTTTTCCATGAGCGATTGAATAAAGAAACCTTAGTTCAGCATTTTGTTGAACAAAATGAAGAGAAATCAATAAAGGTCGGCTGTTGTGCTCTTTTCTAAATCGTTTGAACATGTCATCGCAAATCACACTGTCATCCCTGCGCAGGCAGGAATCCATCATTGCATTCGCACTGTGCTAAAACATAGATGGATTTCTTATGCGGGAATGAAAAGGTGTTTGTTTCTATAACGCTAGAAGACGTGTTTGTGATGGTGGAGATCGACTTTTGTTTCTATGTGTTCCGTAAACCGGGCAAAAGGCTCTAGCAGTTGCGGGGATAAATTCGAGGTTTTGAGCAGTTCATTGATTTTTTGAATAGCAGGAAGTGCCTGGTTGAGCAAATCTAATTCTATTTCTTCACCATTATCAACCATGTTCCCGTTGGTAATAACAACAAGGAGTTGAGCTGCTTTAGGGTGTAATGAAACTAAAAAGTGTTCCAAGATTCGCTCCTGATCGCCAGGTGCATCATCGGGGGGCACGTTGAATTGCGCGATAACTTTTTCTATTTTATTGAGTTGGAAAGGGGAAAAGCTCTGGCTGAGCTTAACTAGATCGGCTAAAGAGTAAGACAAAGATTTAAATTTTTCAAATCGTAGCAGCCTCTCAACAATCACATCCTCTTCATCATGGTCTTCTGCCTCTTCAAGATTATTGATGTACGCTAAGTAGCGCTCTAGATGACTCTTATTGTAACTGCGTGCTAATCCAAGATAATAGAGATCACGAATTCCGCGACTGCCTGGTTCGGAGCTAATATGTCCTGTTCGCCCAAAAAAACCGTGTTCTTGGCGGATAAGATTTTCACATAGGTTACCGCCTTCAATAGTCCAATATTCTTCAGCCCCAGGACCCATGCTATATAATGAGTTTGGCGGATATAACAGGCTCATCAAAGGATCATCACGATATTTTGGTCCTTGAAAAAAAGGGCCAAAATTATTTCGTGCTTTGCCAGTAAGATTATGCACGCCATGAATGAGCTCATGAGCCAACAAAATAAAGGGTGGTCCGGCATCAGTTAATCCATTTCCAGTTGAGGCATAGGTGTCTAAATTCAGGGAAGCAATCTTATCGTTATAGCGATAATCCACTCCAACAAGTATTTTTTGTGTCCCAGCTCCAGGAGCAGTTTCTCTTTTTAAAATTGTTCTGAAATCTTGGTCGGGTGTAAGTAATTTGCTGTTATAGTTTGGATTAATCTTTGCAAATCCAGTAGAGGCCATAGAGCACTCAAAATTCTCACTAGGCTTTAATATTAATTGTGCATCTTTAGTGGCCAGTAAATAATTAAGCTTTACAATTAATTTTATTCCCCCCGGCCTGGAAACAAGCTGCATTAGGAGTGAGTTAATATAAGCCGCTTCATCGGTACCCAGCGAATTATTTTTATTGATATTATCTAAGAGTTGATAGAAATTTGCGCGCACAATTTCTCTGGGTTGTTTTCCTTTTAAGGCCGGAAGAATGTATTTTTCATTGAATGAAATGTCTTGTTCATTGTGAATGTATATCTCTTCCTTTTGGCATAAATTTTTTGTTAATTCATTATGAACTACTTGTAACTCTCTTAAGACACTTTTGATTGCGATGATTTTTTTAAAAAATTGAAGCTGCGCATCCATATCTGCATCGGGGTCAAACAGTGTGTATTGTTCTTCAATCTCTTTATATGCAGCATGGTTTAAATAATCGATATAGGCCATTTGCTGCATTAAGTCATTATCATTTTCCTGAACACTTTGATGATTAATGCCTAATCCAGTGAGACGTTTGGAAAGCTCTTCAAATTTTTCTTTCATGAGCAAAAAACAAATAGTTGCTGTTTTTATAGTATAGATGATTATATTTTGATCGATTTGGGTGGTCTTATATAGACGAGTTAAAACAGAGCTTGTGTTCTATAATTAAAAGCACTGAATATTTTTGAGAAATGCGATGCATGAGTCTTTTATCTCTGTATTGTTTAGCCCCATCACTTTATTGTTCCTCATTAATGCGTTTTTTTTAATTTTTGTTACTGCATTTGTGTGGAATATTTTCCTCCGTATTCAATACACTAATTCGTTATTTAAGATGGATAGCACAAACCCTTTATTGCTGAAGGCTGCATTATTTTTTCCTCTGATACTCATCGCGTTAGTCGCTGAATATCAATGGTCCTTGTTGACCCATTTGAATTTTTTTCCTTTAGTAAGCTCCTCATTTGTTCGTTTTAATTTGATTGGGATTATTGTTTCGATCATTGCATTGCTCTTTATTAAAAGCTTCGATAAAGAAAAGGAAGGGGAGGAATTTAAGATTGCATTATTTTTGGTTATTTATCTCATTGTTTTATATTTGTTTTTTCTAATTATTCTTATGGCAACAGTCGTCACGCGCTTGAATGCGTTTCCTGATAGCTTTTTGAGCCATTATTCTTACCCTACTGCGGAACGAATAAACCAATATGTTCTTGGCGCATTATTTTTGTTTTACATGATGGGTGTTTTCTTTGTGGTGTCCATGCGTGCTATCCCCCGTGTTTTACTCTGCTTGGCTTATACAATTGCTCTTGCTTTTATGTACTCGATAGTTTTTAGGTAGGTGGATAAAAACTACTTTGCAAGTAAGAGGGAAAGAGACTTATAGTAAGTCTCTTATATCCGGTAACAACAATTTGGAAGAAATGACTTTTTAGTGATAAATCAGTATGGATTCATACCGGAATATGGATCTTCTTTTTCCATGGTATCGTCCTGCTCTTTTCCAGTAAAGCGTTGCCAAGAGCTCAAGAGTAGAGAATAAGCATCGGGAGGAGCAGGGGGAAATATGCCTATTTTAGGCGCTTTAACTACCTCTACTCCCTGTTCGGCAAGCTTTGCAAGGATGTCTATTTTTGTTTCAGCAATAAGTTTTGCTGCTTTTCTTAAAAACTCAATTTTAAGCACAGGATTTTTAGTTAATGTTACTGAACCAAAATGCTCTATTTCTGTTTTAATTAGTTCGATAAATTCTTTTTTAATCGTCAAGGTGCCGTATAAAGTAGAATAGGTGTATTGATCTGCATACAATAGTCCAGAAAGAGTCTTGAGCAAGGTATGCCAACTCCGATCATGCAGCATCCATAATATGGGGTTGTTAGGAAATTCTTGATAACAATTTTGCAAAAGAACGGTCCCTGACTCTAATAACGAGACCAGTTTGCTAGTGAGCGAACCAAGATCCTGTTCAAAACGACTGAGTCCCTCATGGACTTTCTCAGTCCGAAGAGCGCTTATAATTTCCTTTTCTTTGGCCTTGGCCTGTTGATGTAGGGAGGTTAAATTGATGCCTCCTTCAATTTGTTGTTTTAACAAAGTTGCTGATTCACTGTAATTTTGCAGATATTCTGTTTGTATCCCTTCATGACGATAGAGAGCGAAATAGGTTTCACAAATTCCTAAACACAAACGATATGCGCTTAAGGCATAAGCAAATTGACACATAAATGCATGAGCAGAAGGCGTATAAGACTTAGTCGATTTAAAAAGATATACTCCATCTGTTTCACGCAGTGTAATAGGTAAACCACATTCTAAAACATGTGCATCAAGAGCAGCTACAAGACTTGGATTTTCTGTGTTATTACTAATTATTTGTGCCGTTTCTATTAATATGTTCTCTTCAACCAAGCATTTTTCCATAGCTTCCTGAACCAAATTGAAGCTAAAGACAAGCTCATCTCCTTGGGCAACTTCGGTGAGTTTTTTTGTTCGCCATGTATCAAAAAAATAGTCTTTTAATAATTTCCTTATCTCAAACATGGCATTACGATAGTGTTCAAGACGTGCAAAAATAGGCTGAATTGCTGTATCAATTTCTTTCTGATAGAGCTCTAGTTCTCCACCCATCATTCTCTCCTTTCCAATCCTTGGTTGCTTTAATTTCTACTGTGCGTTAGGTTCGCTGTCAAGGTGTTTAATTGTTCTTACATTAAAAATTTTCTTTTAAAAATAGAAGCTTAGTTTAAAAAAGGAGTCCTATATCCGTAGCGTCATAACTTGAAGCTTCAGGGGTTTCTCTGTCACACATGCATTGCATCTAACTATGAGGTAGTGTAAAAAGAATTTAAATTTGAGTGCCTTTAATTAAGGAAAACGGTATGGATTTTAAAGAGAAAAAAGTCATTGTTACCGGAGCTAACCGCAGTATCGGCCAAAGAATAGCCATAGCTTTTGCCGAACAAGGAGCTGATGTGGTGATTAGTTATCGCAGTGGTGCACAGGGTGCAGAGGATACCGTGCAAGCGATTAAGGTGCTCGGACGAAAGGCAAACGCATTGTATGCTGATTTTTCCCAAATGGAGCATGTTGCAACTTTTGCTAAAGAGGCCATTGAGTATTTAGGTGGTGTCGACATTTTAGTGAATAATGCGGGCATGTTATGTCGTGAAAGACTGTTTGAATTGCCCCCAGAAAAAATGCAGCAAGTTTTTCAGGTGAATACGATTTCGCCACTTTATTTAGCTCAACTATGCGCGAAGCATATGGTGGAAAAAGAAAGTAAAGGCTGTATTTTAAATATTTCTTCAATCAGTGGCATTATCACCATGCCCAAAGGTATTGGTTATGGTGCTTCGAAGGCGGCACTGAATAAATGGACGAAACATGCTGCCTTGGATTTAGCGAAACATGGCATACGGGTGAATGCTATTGCGCCAGGTGTTGTTGAGGCGGGAATGAATGAAGATACGTCAACCAGCAATCCAGAGTTATGGGCATATTATGTGAGCAATATTCCTTTACAAAAGCCTGGAACACCAAATGATATTGCCAATATGGCTTTATTTCTTGCTTCGGAAAAAGCAAACTGGATTACCGGCAAAGTCTTTGAAGTAGATGGAGGGCATGTTCTTTAATTAAGCCGTGAGTGAAACTCGTAATTAGTTTCCTTTTTCTGATACGAACGCTTGGAAAAACCCTCCACAAGGAAACCTAACGCAGGCACACCTTTTAAAGCCTCTTTTTATTGAGGGCCAAATATTTGGCCTTCCCCGATTTATCTCCAGCGATATCAAAATGCAACTCATAGAATACAAAGCAATCAAAGTGTAAAAACATTTGATTCGCGAGCACTTTTTGAAATGATCTTAATTATTTTTGGCAAAATAAATTAAATATGCACCGAATGATCGCAAAATGTATTGACTGGTAAATATTGATTCGCAATAATGGTATTTGTAAATATTGGTCATTTTGTCCTCTATTTATCATGTTCTGTTTATATGTATACAAGGAGAGTATCATGTTGACAATTTACCATATTCGATTACTCATAGAAGAATGTCGTGGAATGGGTCGGAGTGGACTCGATAACGGTGTAACTGCTTCTATCCCACAAATTCAAATTGATATTTTAAAACCACCATATGATTTTTTAGGTGTCCAGGGGAATCCTGCGATCTTTATCAACAAAAGTACTTATAAGCTCTTGGGACATCTACATAAAAATTGGGACATGAATCAAACGATTGCTTTAAAGGCAAGTTTTTTGGAGCAAAATACGATTGAGGTGATTGGGACGATTATTCATGAGGCAGGGCATGCGTTCAATGTTGCAGCAAAAATCGCTAATACAGAAGCAAATGCCTATATTTATGAAATCGAAGTGATACGTAAGTTATTGGAAATGAAAAGCTCTTGCTTGTTTGGTTGTACTTTTAAGGACATCCAGTCCTTTTTTAAACAGCGCCTTTCTTTTTATACTAATGGATCCAAAGACAATAAATATCTTGAGTGTTTAGTCAAAACAATAAAAAAAGAATTTGAACTTGAAGCAAAAACGACACCATTGTCAGAAGAAAAAGATTTAGAACGTATCGCTATTTTTGTAACAGGAGTTACCCTGTTTAAACCGAAACAGTGGGGTAAAGAACAGGCAATAACTGGATCAAAAATGAGGAGTGACTTGTCTAAATCTCTGGCATCCTAGGTTATGCAAGAGGTCTAATTGATTTCTTATTTTCGTATTCTAAGTACCGTGCTTTATGCGCGGTATCTAGAAATCTTGTTTTGAAGAAAACTCAGAGATAACTTAAAGATAGTTATGGATACAGCGCATAAAGCGAGTACCTAGGGGCCAGGGAATATGGATTATTTGTAGCAGCTCCCATGATGTGGTTCAGAAACATTCAGCACTTGCTGTACCGATACGGTGCAGGCAATATCAGCATTCTTAATGCAGGGGAGTTGGTGAACTCGAACTATTAAGCTATGATTTTCTTTTTTTAAAAGAAGGAGCTCATTCTTATGAAACGTCTGAGTTTATTATTGTTATTAATTCTGGCTAGTTCTGGTGCCACGTATGCGGCGCATAAAACGGTTGTTTGTCATCTGCAGGGAATGAGCAATGCTATTTCTTTTGTAGCACCGAATAAAATCGGTGATTTGCCTAAAATTGATTTTGATTATCCAGTTGAGGTGACGCGGTTTAGTCTGCACACAGACAATTTATTGCTCGTAGCCATGGATCAGGATGAGAAAGAACGCCCGCGGATTTTCATTTCAGCACAATGGAACAAACAAAATCACGCCTACACTGGGCAATTTATGACGGATTTTGGGGGCAATGAATTGCAACTTGATAATGGCCCGGTTTCTTGTGCATTAAAATAGGAGTTGTTTATCATTCTATTCTCTTGGCAAAAAATGACTTAATAAACGTAGGCTGGGCAGCTGTATAGCCGGGGACATCCCTGACACTGTTCGGGGACATCCTTGACACATGAGTTGAGAAAAAATCTCAAGTATTCAGATTATAAGTATAAATTTTAAATCGATCAAAATAGATGTCGAACTCCTCT